>OBIU01000439.1_pt1 | contig 18796 bp, 15 predicted proteins | sample 1519871 | NCBI WGS metagenome assembly OBIU01 (sample SAMN04209229, study PRJEB22552) | human gut metagenome | biome: gut; material: feces | host: Homo sapiens | place: USA: Oklahoma
GCGCTCCTCGAACGCGCGGCGGCGGCAGATCTCTCCGAGCTTGCGCACGTCCTCGATGATGATGTCGGTCGCCTGGACGAGCTGGTAGCACAGGGCGGTGTCGCCCAGGTCGGAGCTGGTCATGCCGTAGTGGACCCAGCGGCTGGGCTTGGGCTCGCCCTGCGGGACCTCGGCGTCGATGTGCTCGCCCATGTTGGTGAGGAAGGCGATGACGTCGTGGTGCGTAACGGCCTCGATGGCATCGACTTCGGCGCGGTCGAAGTCCGCGTGCTCGCGGATCCAGGCGGCTTCCTCCTTGGTGATGCCGCAGGCACCCAGCTCGGCCTGCGCCTCGCAGGCGAGCACTTCGATTTCCTGCCAGATGGCGTACTTGTTTTCGAGCGAGAAGATATGTCCCATCTCGGGGCGGGTGTAGCGGTCGATCACGGGGTGCTCCTATCTTTGCCTCGTTGCATGTGAGGGCCGAGTGCCGAACGCGATGCGTCGGCTGGTGTCGATACGTATTGTAGCGTGCCGTTCGTTTCTACTCGATTTCGCCGAGCTCGCGCATCTCCTGGTCGACGCGTTCGTCGCGCAGCGAGCAGTTCTCGGTGAGAAGGCAGTTCACGCACATATAGTCGCACGGTATGTAGGCGCTGAGCTCGGCGAGCGAGTAGCCTTTGACGCGCAGGCAGTAGTCGCCGATGAGCGCGCGGATCGCCTCCATGCCGAAGAGCAGCGTGTAGCTGCGGCTTTTCGGCAAACCGCCGAGCTCGTCATCGATCTCCTCCTTGGTGATGGCGAGCGCCTGCTCGAATGTCAGACCGCGCAGCTTATCGGCGAGCAACGCGGCGCATCCGATGGCGGCGAGGCAGCCGTGACTGCGAAAGCCGACCTCGGCGAACGTTTCGGTTTCGGAATCGATGCGCGCGAACAGCTGCATCTGGACGGTGCCGCGCTTCTCCTTGCCGACGCTGCAGAAGGCGTTCGCCCCATCGGGGATCCCGCAGGTGGCGGCATCGGCGATGATGTCGAGCGTGGTATCGGAGTATTCGGTGATGGGCGCGTCATTCTCGATCTGGTACATATCGGGCGTGCGGAGGAACGGGGTGTCCTCGGTGAGGTGTTGTTTTGCCATGGGCTCCCTTTCGCTCTGGATGAAACGGTCGGTTTGCGCTGGTCGGGCGCCTCGCGGGGGTTCGCGGGCTGGCTTCTACGGATTGCGCACCTTTTCGACGCCGTACCATTCTGCCAGGGCTTTGCCCTGGGCGTCGCTGAGGTAGAGCGTCGAGTAGAAGAACGTCTCGTTTTCGCTCGTCACGCAGGAGCGGATATCGTCGAACGCCTCCTGATCCTCGACCTCGCGGTAGATGGCGCGCGTCTTGTCGGTTGACCACAGGTAGGGTGGGTTCATGAAGGACAGGATGGATACCGGTCGCGGATATGTGCGCGATTCCGACCTGACGACGTCGATGAAGGTGGTGAGGTCGTCGTTTTCCGTGGTAAGGAAGAGCGCATGGGCGAAACTATGGGAAAGGAGGGGCTTGGAATAGAGGTAGACGGCCTTCTTCCCGTAGAGCAGCACGATGTCCGAGACGTCGGGTTCGGGCAGCAGCTCGGCTTCTCCGAGCTCGACGCCCTCGAGCTGCACGTCGAGCGGAGCCGGCGCGCTCATCTGGCCGATCGCGGGGCTGTCTTCAGCATGCTCATGCTCCTCGATATAGGCGAGGAGCATGTCTGCAAAGGACGCGTCGTCCATGGGGCGCGGGGCGGCGGCGAGGCGCTTCCAGCGCGCAGGCGTGGTGAGCTTCCCCTCGTAGGAGCGCTGTCGAAGGTCGGTCAGGGCCTGGTCCATCGCGCGGATGCACTCGTTGTGGGCCCGCGCCGCCGCGATCTCCTCGGGAGAGGCGCTGCACGCCGTCTCCGCGCCCGCGTCGACGTCCGGGCGTGTCGGCGCATCGGGCGATGCGGAAAGCCCGTCTGCTGTCACGTTCGCCAGATTCTCCTCAGCCGCCTCGATCTCGTCTGCCGTCGCGCCGTCGCGCCGTTGATCTCGTTCCAGTGTCATCGTTCGCCTTTCGCAGAACCGCGGATGTCACGTATGCATATGCAAGCAAGTGTAGTACAAGGTATACTAGCCTATCGCCTACAACGGTTTGCCTCTATAGCTTTTCGCAGGTTGTTGGCTGTAGAGCATGGGAATGAGGAGTAGCTTCGGTGCGTGAGAGACAAGATGAACAGAAGATGCCGCCGCTCAGCCTTGAGTCGTACGGCGTGCTTTTGCCGTCCGTCTTCGGCCTCGCGTGCGCGTCCTCGGCGGTGAATCTGTGCGTCCAGGCCGCCCATGCGACTACGGGCACGTCGTCTTTGTCGGGATGGATCTTGTTCATCGCGGCGTTCATCATCGGCGCGCTGTTCCTGTCGACGCTGGTGGTCAAGCGCTTCAAGAAGCGCTCCATCTCCCTCATGATGTTTCTATCCATCCACCTTGCGGGCCTGTGCTCCCTCGCGCTGGCGCTGACGTCCTGGGGCGATGCCGAGCCCGCCGCTCCGCTGGCGCTCGCGCTCGGCGTGGGCGTGACGGTGGGGAGCACCGCTCTCGAGTTCTATTGGCTGCGCAAGCTGCGCGGCATTTCGGCGCAGGCTGCGTCCGTGGTAGTCTTTTCCGCCCTCGCGCTGGCGGAGACCATCACCTACGTGCTGAGCTTCTCCGATAACTCCCTGTGGTTCATGGCGGGCGCCGCGCTCACCTTCGCCCAGTTCGCCATGGTGAGGGCATCGCGCCGCATGGATGCACCCAGCGATTCGTTCCCAGCGGTCTGCGAGCTCTATTTCGGAACCGACGAGAACCGCTTCTCGAATCGGAGCTTCCTTGCCGTCGCGGCGGCGGGCATCTGGCTCATCTCCATCCCGATCGGCATGGGCAGGGGCTTTCCCGCCGGCGAGCCGGTGTATATGAGCTTGGTACCGCGCTTCCTCATCCTGATGTTCGTGTGGATCGTCTCCCTGCTGTGGGTGCGCAACGGCCTGCGTTCGCGGATGCGTGCGCTCACCACGAGCATCTGGGTCGTCATGCAGGTGCTGCTCGCCTTGGGTGCGATATTCTTCGCCATCTGGCCCAAGACCGTTTCCATCGGCGCGTCGTTCGTCATGGCGTCGTCGCTCGTGCTCAACGCGTTCGTGTGGTATCTCACCATCGCGTTCATCAGCTTCGGATGGCGCGACCCGTATTATTATTCGAGCGCCGCGTGGATCGCCATGAACGTGCTCACGGTGCTGGGCATGAAGGTGGATTCCGTCCTCGATCGCATGATGCCCGACAACGCCCCGGCGATCATCTCCATCATGAGCCTGTTCGTGCTGGCGTCGGCGCAGCTGGTTTTCACGCGCCTCCTCGCCGCGCCGAGCGAGCGCGTCGAAGCTGATCGGGCACGCGGCCCCATCACCGAGGACGACGTGAGGAAGATCCCCTTCATGGGGGTGCTCGCCATCGCGCCGCAGCAACAGGTTCCCATGGTGAACCAGAAGCCCGACGTGCACATCGCGACCTCGGTGATGAAGATGGGGCAGCGCTTCGGCTTGACCGGGCGCGAGGTGGAGGTTCTCACGCTGTACGCGCTCGGCCACACGCAGGCGCGCGTGAGCGAGGAGCTGCAGCTGTCCACCAATACCGTGCATACGCATATCAAGCGCGTCTACGAGAAGACCGACCTGCACTCGCGTCAGGAGATCTTGGACTACATAGCCGAATACGGCGGCTAGGCGTATCGCCGGCGGAGCATAGAGAAGAACCCGGCACAGCGTCCGTTCGCGCTGTGCCGGGTTCGTGCGTTTTCACGGTTGCGGCGCGTGGGCCTTCCGGGCAGGGCGGTTGCTACGACTCGCCGGCCTCATCGGCAGCCCGCGCCGCCGCGATCTGCTTCTCGGCGGAGTCGGTGAACATCTTGCGCTCGCATTCGGGCAGCAGGGTGCGCAGGCGGTCGCGTTCGGTGTTCATGCCGATGAAGATCTGGCGCATCATGACGAGCACCAGGTAGCGGCCCTTGCGCGTGAGCGTGAGCTCGTCGGCGTTGTTCTTGTTGAACGCGCCGTTCGCCATGAGGTATCCGTATTCGACGGGCATGTCGTACTGGATGTATTTGCCGAAGTCCCGGCGCCACGCGCGGTTATCCAGGCGCAAGCCGAAGAGCTCGCGGCCCATGCGGTAGCGCTTGCCGTTCGCGCGCCCCATGTCGATGTGCGACGCGGTGCTCATGGTTCCCTCCTCGATGCGGCGGCAATAGCCCTCGAGCGAGGAATCGTTGGTGTAGATCTCGTCTCCCAGGAAGGAGTAGCCTCCGCAGCCCGCGGCGACGTATTCGCCGTAATCGACGACGTATTCATCGATCATGGCGTTTCTATCCTGCGCGAACGTGTAGACGTCGGTAGCGTAGAAGCCGGCTCCCCCGAGTTCGACGGGGGCGGTCATGGTATCGAAGATCGTGTTGTAGAGCTCCTTTTCGAGGTCGTAGTCGACCTGTCCGTGGAAGCAGGTCTCCATGAGCTTCTCGGAGCCGGGCGATGCCATGAGCGGATAGTACGTGATCTGGTTGGCGCCCGTGGTGCGGAACGTCTCGATATCGCGCAGCACCATCTCGCTGGTCTGCCCCGGGAAGTTGAAGATCATGTCGACGTTGAAGGTGTCGAACATGTCGTGCACGTCCTGGATGCGCGCGACGATCTCCTCGGCGCTGCCGTATTTGTTATAGCGGTCCATGCGCTTGAGCAGCGTGTTGTCGAAGCTCTGCACGCCGACCGAGAAGCGCTGGATCATGTGCGAGAGGCGCTCGAGGCGCGCCCGGTCGAGGTGGGGCGGGTTGGTCTCGCTCGAGACCTCCTTGATCGTGGGGAACAGCTCGCGCATGTAGTCGATGGTGCGCTCGAGCTCGTCCATGAGGATCGTGGGGGTTCCGCCGCCGATATAGGCCGCAGGGGGCTGGTATCCAAGGTCGTGGATCATCTTCATCTCGCTGCGGAGCGCTTCGAAGTAGCGCCGCGCCGCCTCCTCGCGGAAGGGGAAGCGCGTGAACGAGCAGTACGGACAGAGCACATCGCAGAAGGGCACGTGCACGTACAGCATGTACTCATGGCCCGCTTCGGGTGCGGGAAGCGTCCGGGCGGATTCGCTCTTGGCGCGGAAGAGCTCGCGCGCGCCCAGGCCAACGGTTTTTGAAAGCAGTCGTTCGGAAAGCATAAGACCTCCGGCAGAGATGGATGGTGCGCCCGCGCGACGTGTGCGCGCCGGGCCCGTGCGGGCTCGCCGCTGAGCGCGGGCGCGTCTATTGTGCATCGTTCCGCATGGTCGCGCTAGCCCCGCGTGCCGACTCCGCAGGGGGTTCACAGGGGCGTTGCGCGACGTTCCCGAACCTGCGAATGACGGTGATTTTGCGAAGCGCTGCGCCGTGGTAAAGCATTTCCTGTTGCTTCGCCACTCCCCTCTACCAAAAGATAACCGCAGGTAGAGGGGGTACCCTATAACAGGTGACAAGGTTTTTACACCAGGCGGCGCCCATTTCTAAAAGTACCCGCAAGCAGGTGAGCTCCTTGCGCCTCGCTCATGCACAATAGAGGCTGATGAGTCGTGCCTATATCGCCTGTGGGCCCGTCTCAAGGAAAGGGCGCGCCCCGTCGTCCCGGGCGGGTCGCGTGAAGTAGTAAAGGGAGGGAACTATGAAAGAGAACACCGCTTTGGAGCAGGTTGGCTCCGGCGCGGATCGCCTCGACTCCTTCTTCACCCGTCGTGGGTTCGTGAAGGTCTCGGGCGCATTCGTGGCGAGCATGGTGGCGCTCGGTCTCCTGCCGGATACCGCTGCTGCGGCTCCTACGAGCTCGAAGGGTAAGGTCGACTACTATGCGACCCCGTCCCACGTGCTCAAGGTCAACCGCGCTCGCTGCACCGGCTGCCAGCGCTGCGAGATGAGCTGCACGCTCCTCAACGACGGCGTGTCCCAGCCCGCCGCCGCGCGCATCCACGTGCACGACGGCTACCAGTACGGCAAGGAGCTCGGAAGCGGCGACGGCATCTTCTACTCCTGCGAGTGGAACGTGCGCACCTGCCATATGTGCAAGACCGCGCTGTGCCAGACCGCGTGCCCGCAGGGCGCCATCGTCACCGATGAGAACGGCGTCCGCCGCGTCGATGCCGACAAGTGCGTCGGTTGCGGCACCTGCGTCGCCGCCTGCCCCTATCATATGCCCGTGGTGAACACCGTTACCGGCAAGTCCTCGAAGTGCATCGCGTGCGGCCGCTGCGCCGAGCAGTGCCCCAACGGCGCGATCGAGCTCATCGAGTGGGAAGACGTGAGCCATTCCTCCGGCCCCACCAAGCAGGAGAACCCCTGGCCGCTCGTTTCCGGGCAGCAGGACTTCGTCGCCGGTGGCAAGATCGCGTAAGGATAGGAGAAGTAAATGGCTGAAACCTCTTACGGTTGGGCTGGCTGGATCGCCCGCGTCAACCTTACGAGCGGTGAGATCACCGAAGAGTCCGACGTCGAGATGCAGAAGGACTACATCGGCGGCATGGGCTTCGCGAACAAGATCATGTACGACGAGGTCCCCGCTGGCGTCAAGTGGATGGACGAGGAGAACAAGGCCGTTCTGGCCGTCGGCCCCCTCACGGGTTCCGGCGTGCCGCTGGCCGGCCGCTCCACGTGGTCCACGCTTTCCACGTTCACCAAGGATCACCTGGTCGTCGACTGCCACTGCGGCGGTCAGCTGGGCGCAACCCTCAAGTACTCCGGTCACGACGGCCTGATCATCGAGGGCAAGGCGGACACCCCGGTCTACATCCTCATCGAGGATGACAAGGTCTCCATTGAGGACGCTTCCGCCCTGTGGGGCAAGGGTACCCGCGAGACCACCGAGGCCCTGTGCAAGAAGCACGGCCTCGAGTGCTGCGTCGCGACCATCGGTCCCGCCGGCGAGAACATGCTGCCCTATGCGTGCGTCATGAACAGCCGCTCCCACTCCGCGGGCGCCGGCCTGGGCGCCGTCCTGGGTTCCAAGAAGTGCAAGGCCGTCGTCGTCAAGGGCACCAAGGCCGTGAACGTCGCCGACCCGCAGATGGTTGCCGATCTGTCCGATTACATGATCGCCCAGGTCCTCGGCTCCAACAACAACCACGTCGTTCCCTCCACCCAGCAGTCCTGGGCCGAGTACTACGATAAGGGCTCCCGTTGGACCGCGCGCAAGGGCCTCTACTGGGCGGCTGCCGAGGGCGGCCCCATCGAGACCGGCGAGCCCAAGCCCTTCGAGCCCAACACCATGGGTTACCGCTGCATGAAGTCCACCAAGGACCTCGGCCCCGCTGCCGAGAAGTACACCGTCAAGATGGCCGGCTGCCACGGCTGCCCCGTGCGCTGCTATGCGCAGGTCAAGGTCCCCAAGGTCCAGGAGGCCACCGGTTACGAGTCCTCGGGCAACACCTGCGTTCCCAACTTCCCGTTCTCGGCGTACATGCAGCCGATCATGAACGTGCCGGGCATCCAGGAGGGTGAGAACAAGACGCTCACCGACCTGTCCGTGTTCTACAACCAGCTCATCTCGGTCACCGTTGACGACCTGGGCCTTTGGTGCAACTACGCCCAGCTCTACCGCGACCTCGCCTGGACCTACACCCAGGGCATCCTCGCCGAGCACTGCACCCCCGAGCAGATGGCGGAGTACAACTTCGAGGGCATCATGGCGGGCGACCCCACGTCCTTCATCAAGATCTTCCTGGACATCGCCTCCAACGACACCAAGAACAAGCCCATCTCCTGGCTCGGCCACGGCCCCTATGTGTGGACCGATGCCGACCACTGGAACCGTCCGGACTGGTTCGACAACAAGACCTCCGCGCTGATCAACTACCGCGGCTGGCCGGTCCACCACTCCATCGAGTGCTTCGCTCAGGTCGGCGGCCTGTACAACATGCTGTTCAACCGTGACAACATGATTCACTCCGCCGTCAACCTGCAGGGCTGCGGCCTCCCCATCGAGCTCAAGAAGAAGATGGCTGCCGAGATGTTCGGCGGCGAGGACGCGATGGACCCGGACAAGAACTACACCCCCATCAACGAGCACAAGGTCGAGTTCGCCTGGTGGAGCGTCATCACCGACGTCCTGCATGACTCCCTGTGCCTGTGCAACTGGGTGTGGCCCATGGCCATGGCCCCCGCCAAGGAGCGCAGCTACCGCGGCGACCTGGACCTCGAGGCCCAGTTCTACACCGCGGTCACCGGCCAGAAGGTGACCATCGACGACCTGTACAAGGCCGCCGAGCGCATCATGACCCTCCAGCGCGTCAACACCGTTCGCGGCATGACCGACAAGGACGGCAAGATGGGCTGCAACGACATGCGCAACATGCATGACGTCATCACCGAGTGGGTCTTCACCAAGGATCCCGACATCAAGCCCTTCACCCCCGGCACCGACAAGATGGACCGCGAGGACTGGAAGAAGTCGCTCACGATGTTCTACAAGCGCTTCGGCTGGGACGAGGAGCTGGGCTGCCCCACCAAGCAGTGCCTGTCCGACCTGGGCCTCGAGCAGGAGTCCAAGGACCTCGAGGAGCTCGGCCTGCTGGTCGACGGCGGCGCGTCCTACGACGAGCGCACCCGCAAGTACGACGGCCTGCTGAAGAAGTACTGCGGCGACAACCCCGCGCTGAGCGCCTAAGTGGTCTCGAGAGGAGAAAACAATGGCTGACGAGATCAAGGAGAGCACGGAGGCTACCGAGTCTGCCGCTCCCAAGAAGAAGAAGTTCGATTGGAAGGGCAAGCGCCTTCCGATCATCATCGCCGCCGTGGTCGTCGTGACCGTGATCGGCGTTGCCGGTTGGGCCTGGCATGCGACCCCGGAGTGTTGCGACGCCATCTGCCACAGCACCATGGGCAAGTATTATCAGACCTACACCCAGGACACCACCACGCTCGCCTACAAGCATCGCGCCGCGACCAACAACCAGTGCCTCGGCTGCCATGAGGCGACGCTGCCCCAGATGGTGCACGAGGTCCAGATCCAGCTGTCCGGCGACTATCCGCAGCCGTTCGACAAGGTCACCTTCTCGAACGATTTCTGCCTGCAGAGCGGTTGCCACCTGGGTGCCGGCGTGATGCCGGGTGCCACCGAGTCCTCTACGAAGGACTTCAGCTTCGACCCGCACAGCGATTACCATGGTGTGCAGCAGTGCAACTCCTGCCACCTCATGCATGACCAACCCGTCTTCACCTGCGCTTCCTGCCACCAGGTCGGCGCTTGGGAAGGCGAGGGCGGCGTGCCCGAGGGCTGGGTCGTTCAGGACCTGGGCAACGGCAAGACCGGCGCCGTCCCCGAGGGTTGGGCAACCCCCTTCACCTTCGAGGCATCCACGACGCAGAAGTAGCCTGCCGGTCGCCCGATACCGCAAGGGTCGCGATCGATGACATCGCGAGACCTTGTATAGATGCGACCATGCACAGGACGGCTCCCCTGGGGGCCGTCCTTTTTCTGTCTGGAGGTGGCTTGCGGCAAGCTTTTGGCCCTCTTTCTGATTTGGTGCATCCGGAGGCAGATAAGCTGCGTCAAATTGGATTCGGTGCACCCGAAGGCACTTAAAGCGGGCTGATGCGGTTATTTATCTGCCTCCATCTGCACGAACTTTATTAAGTGCCTCCAACTGCTCCAAAACTCGCCCGTCCCCGCCGCCTGCCCGCCCGCTTGCCCGTGCCGCCCGCCGCGCAGCGCTGCTCGTCCGTCTCCGCTGCCCGCCCGAGGCCTCGCCCGCCCGAGGCCCCGCCCGCCGCTCCGGCATCCCGCCCGCTTGCCCGGGGCAGCTGCCCGTCCGCCTGCTCGGGACGCCCGCCCGCCTGCGATCACGCTCGCTTCTTCGTGGAAGATTGATGCCGCCTTGTGCCCCGGCCCGCGTCGCGGGGATAATGGCTGCAGCCAACAAGGAGGGAGCTGCATGATTACCTATGATTTCAAGCCGCGCGGCGTGTGCGCCCGCGCCATCCACGTCGAGCTGTCCGACGACGGGGCCACGGTGGAGAACGTAGCCTTCGAGGGTGGTTGCAACGGCAATCTCAAGGCGATCGGCAAGCTGGTGAAGGGCATGCCTACCGAGCGCGTGGTCGAGTTGCTGCAGGGCAATACCTGCGGTCCGCGTTCGACCTCGTGCGCCGATCAGCTCACCATCGCCCTGCGCGCCGCCGTCGAGGAGGCTTAAGTCCCCATGGCATTTTGGGACCGTGATTATAAAGGCATAAGTCGCCGCCGCTTCGCGTTGGGTTCCGCTGCGGCGGGCGCGGCGGCGATGGCGACCGCCGCGCTCTCCGGTTGCGAATCGAAGAACAAGGCGAAGTCGACTTCGGGTGAGCCCCAGGTCGTCGACGATTCGTCCCAGATCATCGATGCGCTCGAGGAGTACGAGGGCAAGGATACGGGACTCAACCCCGTTCAATCCTGGAACCTGCCGCTGGGCACTGTCTTGTTTCATTCCGATGGGACCTGGGCCGCGGCGATGATGGCGCCCGAATCGGCGCAGCATGTGAACACCCTCGGCGTGCTGTCCCTTTCGAACGGCTCCCTCACCACGCTGAAGGAGGACCCGACGCTCGGTCGCACGTACAGCTTCTTCGACGTGCGCAGCGCCACGGGCGTGTTCGCGTGGGTGGAGATCGACTACTCCACGCGCATCTGGGTGCTGCTGGCGCAGCCCTTCAACGGCGGCGCGCTTTCAGGAGATCCCGTCCAGCTGGATACGGGCGACAAGAACTGGGAGCCTCCGCAGTTCACCGCCGCCGGCTCCATGGTGATCTGGCAGAAGATGCCGCTTGCATCGGGGGATAAGCGCAGCTCGGATTCGCATTGCTACCGTTGGACGGTCGGGGATGCGCAGGGGACCGAGGTGTGGAAGTCGACCGGCAGGTTCGCCACGCCGCCGCGCGTCTCGGACGGCATCCTCACCATCGCGCCGCGCGTCCACAACGACGAGGGGACCTACTACGGAATCACCGCGGTCGATCTGGAGGACGCGAGCAACACGAAGCTCGACCAGCTGGTCCTCCCGGCCTCGGTTCGCCCGTTCGAGGCGGTGTATACGGGCGAGGTGTTCGTGTTCTCCATCGAGGCGTCGTACGATTCGGCCGGCAGCCTGGGTAAGATGGGCACGTTCGTGGGACGCGAGGGCGGGCCGTATGTGTATTTCAGCCGGGAGCCCGCCGCCCAGGTGGCGTACAACGGGACGCGCTATTTCATCAAGACGCAGTCCGCGCATTATATGATCGACCCGACGAATCAGATCATCGACTCGATCTCCTCGCCCGATCGTTCGCTCGGTTTCGGCGACTATCCTGCGAGTGAAGGTTCTACCAGCACGTTTCTTACGTATGCGACCATTCGCGACGCAAAGGGCATCCCCTCGGGCGTCGTGGCTCGAACGTTCGCCATCTAGCGTGGTCGCGTGCCCTACGATACCTGCATCTCAAGCGCCTTGTTCGCTTCGGCGACGAGGCGCTCTTGCATTTCGAGGCCGCAGGGGGCGGGGGCGACCGGATCGGGGTCGCGCGGCCCCAGGTGCTTCTCAAGCCATTGTATGGAGAGCCAGCGTCCGAATTTGCTCGCGCAATCGCGGTGCTCGCCGCAGATGCGATAGCCGTGTCGCTGGTGGAACGCGATGGATCCCGTGTTTTCCGAGCAGATGCAGGCCTCGCTCGTCACGATTCCGCTGGCATGCATGATGCGCTCGAGGCAGTCGAGCAGCACGGCGCCCACGCCCTTTCCCGTACAGGAATCGTCGAGGTAGATCGAGGTTTCAGCCGACCAGCGGTAGGCGGCGCGGTGGCCGAAGGCCCCGTACGTCGCGAACCCTACGATGCGCCATGCGTCGTTTTCGCCCTCCTGCATCTCGACGACGAGGTATGTTCCGTGCTCGCGGCCCTGGGCGATGCGCTGCGCGTACTCCTCGACGGAGGGAACGCGGAGCTCGAAGCTCACCGTGGTATCGCGGACATAGGGGGCGTAGACCGCAAGGACGGCGCCGGCGTCGCCGGTTTCGGCGAGGCGGATGCGGATATGCACGTTGGGGCCTCCTCGGTGATAGAGAAAAAGGGAGTTGGGCATAATAGAACATCAGAGGCGCGGTCGGAAGATCGGACCTCGTGCGAGACGCGCTGCGGATGCGCTGGTGAGCGGGTCGTTGCCGATATCGGTGCTTCCCGATTGCCAACGCAGGTGATCGTGCCTCGCACGGAGCACATTGCAACCGCTGGCGTGCTCCGCAGACTAGTTTAGCGCTCGCTGCGCTAAAATGAGCAAGTTATGTAGTTTGTAGATTAGGAGGCCTCGATATGGCTTCGGACGCAAGAAAAATTCTGCTCGTTGAAGACGAGAAGGCTATCCGCGATGCCGTCGCGGCCTACCTCGAGCGCGAGGGCTACTGGGTCGTCGGCGTGGGCGATGGCCAGTCCGCCGTCGAGGAATTCGAGAAGCACCAGTTCGACCTCATCGTGCTCGACCTCATGCTTCCCAAACTCTCGGGCGAGCGCGTGTGCCGTGCCATCCGCGACACCTCCGACGTGCCCATCATCATGCTCACCGCTAAGGGCGAGGTCGAGGACCGCATCATCGGCCTCGAGCTGGGTGCCGACGACTACCTCATCAAGCCCTTCTCCCCGCGCGAGCTCGTCGCCCGCGTGCGCGCACTGTTCCGCCGCACGCATCTGGCGGATGAGCCCCAGGTCGAGGTACTCGACTTCGGCGACCTCGTGATCGATATCTCCGGCCACAAGATTTTGGTGGACGGCAAGGAAGTGGACCTGACCGCCTCCGAGTTCAAGCTGCTCACCACCCTCGCGCGTCATCCGGGTCGCGTGTACAACCGCATGGAGCTGGTCGAGAAGGTGCTCGGCTACGACTTCGAGGGCTATGAGCGCACGATCGACAGCCACGTGAAGAACCTGCGCGCCAAGCTGGGCGACGATCCCAAGCATCCTAAGTGGCTGTACACCGTGCACGGCGTCGGCTATCGCTTCGAGGCCCCTGCGAAGCCTGCGGACGCCGCAGAGGGTAGCGCGAAGTAATGCTTCCCGCGCAGTTCACCTTCGAGCAAAAGCATAAGCAATCTGACGAGGCGGGTTCACGCGCGAGCTGGAACACGCCTCGTTCCGATTACCGCACCGTCATGAGCTACGGCATGCGCATGGCGGTTTCTTTTGCTCTGACGTCGTTCATGACCGTGTTGGTCCTGGTATGCGTGGTAACCGTTGTGTGGGGCGGCGCGTTTTCCGATTACACCAGGGCGAACGTGGTCGAGATCGCCGAGCTTACGGCAAAGAAGCTGGCGGAGGGCTACGAGGAGAGCGGCGCATGGTCCACCAGCGCGCTCGCTTCCGTAGCGGATTCAAACCTGCTCTCCGATGACATCGGCATGCAGGTCCTGGACGCCGATGGTGAGATCGTGTTCGATGACACGTGGCCGGCCTCGGCGCTTGCCGCCGAGATCGAGAAGGAGTCGGCGGCCGTGTCGTCCGCCGGCCAGGCGACGCCGGTGCCATCGGAGACCGAGAAGAAGCACCCGCACAGTCTGGTGTCCACCGCGCCCACCGACAAGGAGGGAGCGGTATCCGAGGACATCGTCGACGCGAGCGGTCACCGCATCGGCACGGTGCGCCTGTGGGTCCTGGGAAGCGATGCCCTGCTTACCAAGGCGGATACCGCGTTTCGCGAGAAGACCTTCCACGCTATGGGCATGGCGGCGTTCATCGCCATCGCCATCGCGCTGGTGATCGGCTTCTTCGTGTCGAGCATGCTCACCAACCCCATTCGCCGGATCACGTCGACGGCGAAGCAAATTCGCGACGGCGACCTGTCGGCCCGTACGAACATGCGGGGCGATGACGAGATCGACCAGCTGGGTGAGACGTTCGACGAGATGGCGACCTCGCTTGAAAAGGATCTCAAGCACGAGCGCCGCCTGACGTCCGACGTCGCGCATGAGCTTCGTACGCCGCTGCAGGCTATGCTGGCAACGGTGGAGGCCATGCAGGACGGCATCTATCCCACGGACGCCGAGCACCTCGAAACGGTCGCTTCCGAAACCCGCCGTCTATCGCGCCTGGTGCAGCAGATGCTCGATCTCTCCCGCATGGAGAATCGCACCGCGCCGATGAATCCCCGTCCCGTGGACGTGGTCTCCCTGGTCCGCGCGATCGTTGATACGCAGCACCAGCTGTTCCACGCGAGGGAACTGCATCTCCGTTTCGCGGACGAGACGCAGGGGCGCGGCGCCACGATCGACCTCGATGCGGACATGATGACGCAGGCCGTTATCAACCTCATGAGCAACGCCATGCGCTATACGCCCGAAGGCGGCTGGGTCGTGGTGAAGGTCAAGAACGACCGTCGGCACGTGCTCATCTCGGTCGAGGACACCGGCATCGGCATCGCCAAGGAAGACCTCTCGCGGATTTTCGGTCGCTTCTGGCGCGCCGACGCGAGCCGTGCTCGCGAGGCGGGCGGTCTGGGCGTCGGCCTGGCTGTGACGAAGCAGATCGTCGAGCGGCATCATGGATTCATCTCGGTGGAATCCGAGCTGGGCAAGGGTACGACGTTCACCATCCATCTGCCGCGCGAGCACGCGGGCAACCCGTCGTCGACCGGTCCTACGAACGCGATCATCGAGTAGCGGCTCTCGGGCAGGTCGGTCGACTTCAAAGACCGGGTGGCGAATCGTTTGCCATTTTGTTTCATTGCCGAGCGCAGTCGTCGGTTGTATCGAGCGGGCATAGTATTAACGGCTGGATTATGGGGCCGGGCTCCGGAGAAGGGGCCCGGCCTTGTTGGTTTCGGCGGTGATCGCCTGGCCAGCGGGAAAGCGATTCAGCGAGGGGTTGATCAGCATGAAGCTCATGGAGCGTCGACCGGATTCTCAGGGCAAGGTTCGAGATATATATGATGCAGGGGATGCGCTGCTCATGGTGGCGTCGGATCGTATCTCGGCGTTCGACTACATCCTGCCCAACGAGGTGCCGTATAAGGGCGAGGTGCTCAACCGTATCTCGGCATTTTGGTTCACCAAATTCGCCGACGTGGTGCCCAACCACCTGATCACGATGGATCCGGACCAGTATCCGGAAGAGTTCGCGCCCTACCGTTCGTATCTTGCCGGCCGTTCGATGCTGGTGAAGAAGGCTCGCACCATCCCGGTGGAATGCATCGTTCGCGGCTACCTGACGGGGGGCGGCAAGGAAGAGTACGACGCTACGGGCGCGCTGCGCGGCCATATTCTGCCCGCCGGCCTCAAAGAGGCTTCGAAGCTGCCCGAGCCCTTGTTCACCCCGTCGACGAAGGCGCCCGTCGGGGAGCATGACGAGGACATCACGTTCGAGCAGTGCATCGACGCGGTGGGCGAGGACGTTGCCTATCAGATTCGTGACCTTTCGCTGAAGATTTACACCGCCGGCGCTGAGTATGCAGCTCGCCGCGGCATCATCATCGCCGACACCAAGTTTGAATTTGGCATCATCGATGGTAAAGTGACTCTCATCGATGAATGCATGACCCCCGATTGCAGCCGTTTCTGGCCGGTCTCCTCCTACGAGGAGGGCAAGGTCCAAGATAGCTACGACAAGCAGTTTGTTCGCAACTGGCTGCTCGCGCATTGGGATTTTGAGGGCCAGCCCCCTCAGCTTCCTGCGGACGTGATCGAGGGGACCTCCGCTCGATACCGCGAGGCATACGAGATCCTCGCCGGCGAGAGGTTCGAGTCCATGAAGGAGTAGGTATCACGTGAGCACCCGCAGCCCTATGAACCAGCGCAACCAGAATCGAGCCGGCAACGGCATGACTCGCAAGTCCGCCGGATCGGCGAAACCCGCCCGCGCCGCAGCCGCGTCCGTCCGCGTGGTCCCCGCAAGCTCGAAGGCGAAGCGCAAGCAGCTCGAGCGCGGCGAGGATTTGTCCGGGCTGACGAAGGAGGAGAAGAAGGCGCGCAAGGCCGAGCTCCGTCGTCAGGAGGACCGCATCTACGCCGCCTCCAACGTCTTGATGCGCGAGGACCCCGATTATCCGAAGCGCCGCAAGGTGTTCTGGGGCATCATGGTGCTGGGCATCGTGTTTATCGCGATCGGCTGGGGTCTGCTCATGGCCTTCGGTGATACCGCGGGCGGTACCTATCAGACGTTGGAGGTCATCGCCATCGCGCTCGCATATGTGTGCATCATCGGCGGTTTCGTCTACGACATGGTGCGCATCCGCCCCATTCGCAATCAGGCGCGCGCCACGGCCGAGGGTATGTCGGACAACAAGATCGAAGACGTGCTCGACCGTGCAGCTCGCAAGGATGCCGAGAAGCGCGCCGCCCGCGATGCCAAGGCGCTCGAGAAAAAGAAGAAGTAGCGCCGTCCGCTGGCGCCCGCCAGCGACGCTTGCCGATGCAGCCCGCTTGCCGGTGCAGCCCGCTTGCCGCTGTCGCCCGCTGGTGCCGCCCGCTTGCGACGGCCGTTGGCGCCGACTGCTAGCGCCGCCGCTTGCCGCCGACGTCCGCCAGCATCGCCCGCGAGGTCCGCAATATGAAGAAGTAGCGTATCCTACGAGATCCGCACTATAAGATAGACGGGTGCGTCGTGCGCAGACAGCGCGGCGCACCCGTTTTTCACCTGATGGATGAAGGGAGTTCATACGGTGAACGAAGTGAAATACAGCGTGGAAGAGGCGCGTCTCGGTATGGAGCGCCTGATGCCGAGCATCGAGCGCTATGCCGAACTGGTTGTACGCAAGGGCGTGAACGTTACGGACGGCCAGGAGGTCGTCGTGCAGGCTCCGGTGGAGTGCGCCATGTTCGTTCGCCTGCTGGTGAAGGAGGCGTACCGCGCCGGCGCGGGCCACGTGACCGTGATCTGGAATGATGACGCGGTGATGCGACTCACCTATGAGAACGTGGAGACCGCTTGGTTCGAGACGGTTCCCTCGTGGCAGCGCGAGCAGCTCGATTCCCTTGCAGATCAGGGTGCCTGCTTCATCTTTGTCGAAGGTGCGGACCCCGAGGCGCTCAAGGGTATCGACCCCGCGAAGCCGGCGGCCGCGGGCAAGGCGCGCAACACGCAGTGCCGGGTGTTCCGCCACGGCCTGGACTTCAATATCAACCCCTGGTGCATCGCCGGCGCCCCCGTGGCGTCGTGGGCGCGCCATGTGTTCCCCGGCGAGTGCGACGAGGTCGCGGTCTACAGGCTGTGGCAGGCCATCCTTTCGGTGGCGCGTGCAGATGGCAGCGACCCGCAGAGCGCATGGGAACTGCATGATGCGACGTTCGAGAAGAACCTGCGCTTCCTGAACGAGCGCCATTTCGACGCGCTGCGCTATACGGCTTCAAACGGTACGGACCTCACGATCGGCCTGACCAAGAAGCATCTGTGGGCTGGTGGCAAGTGCGAGACGCCGACGGGCCACCCGTTCTTCCCGAACATCCCGACGGAGGAGGTCTTCACCTCACCCGATTGCGAGCGGGTGGACGGCGTGGTGTATTCTGCGCTGCCGCTTATCCACCACGGCAACAAGATCGACCGCTTCTGGATGCGTTTCGAAAACGGCAGCGTGGTTGATTTTGATGCTGCGATCGGTCGTGACGCGCTGAAGAGCATTCTGGATATCGACGAGGGCGCGCGCAGGCTGGGCGAGGTCGCGCTCATCTCGAAGAACACGCCCATCCGCGAGAGCGGGCTGCTGTTCTTCGACACGCTGTACGATGAGAATGCAAGCTGCCACCTGGCGCTGGGCGTCGGTTTTGCTGAGTGCTACGAGGGCGGCTACGACATGACCAACGAGGAGCTGCGTGCCGCGGGCATGAATATCTCGGCGACGCACGTCGACTTCATGATCGGAACGGACGACCTGACGATTACCGGCATCGATGCGGATGGTAACGAGGAGCCCGTGTTCGTGAACGGTCAGTGGAGCTGGGAGTAGCGCTCTGCTCTCATTGCCGGCTTGCGGCGTGCGCGGGCGGGCCGCGGCGCGCGCGGGCGGCCGCGACTGCGGTTGGGTTGCGGCTGCGGCTGGCGCGGCGGTTGAGTCGCGATAAGCGGTTGTCATCGCTTCGCAGGCGGGCGATCAGTGGAGTCTGGCCGCTATCGCGCTGCCGCGACGGCCGTTTCGAGGCGTTGAGTGGGCGTTCGGGGGTGTCTCAGTTTGCGTGGGCCGCGTTTTTCGTACGGAATTCTGGATGCCTCGAGTAGACCTGGGTTTTGCTGAACAAAACCGCAGGTCAATAATTGCTACAAGTGATGTATACAAAGGGGTCCCAAATAGTTATACGAAAAACGCGTCCCACACTTCGCGGCGCGTTCTTGATGAGGGCGGTACCCGCCCCGTCGAGGCCTGCGGATCGCCAGGAACGCCCCGTCGAGGCCTGCGGATCGCCAGGAACGCCCCGTCGCGGCCTGCAACCCGCCAAGAACGCCCCGTCGCGGTCTGCGGACCGTTCTGCGCAGATCGCCAAGCGTTCTCGGCGCCCCTTCGGCACACCCACGCGCCCACCGAACCGTGGCGCCAACTGCGTTGGGATGAATTCGATGTAGCGAAGCGGGGCAAACCAGTATGACCGCGTAAGTTCCTGTTCCGCGCCCCGCGAAGGTTTCACCGTGGTACAATGCCAGCTGCGGGCCGTTAGCTCAGTTGGCAGAGCAGGGGACTTTTAATCCCAAGGCCCAGGGTTCGAACCCCTGACGGCCCACCATTGCATGGAAACGCGAGGACAGCGATGTCCTCGCGTTTTGCTTTAAATCCATCGATAACCCGCCCCGGCTGCACCTCCGGATTC
>OBIU01000442.1_pt1 | contig 18751 bp, 19 predicted proteins | sample 1519871 | NCBI WGS metagenome assembly OBIU01 (sample SAMN04209229, study PRJEB22552) | human gut metagenome | biome: gut; material: feces | host: Homo sapiens | place: USA: Oklahoma
CGAACCTCAGAAAAGTGCCTGTCCCCTTTTTGAGGGTTCCGCTCTGGTTGTTACTCGTCTTCTCCCTCGTAACCGTCTTCGTCGCCGAGGCAGTCTTCCTCGATGCGGCGCTTGAGCGCGTCGATGCCCGCACCCGTCTGCGAGCTGGTCACGATGATGTCCTCGGGATCGAGCTGGAGCTGCTTGCGGATGTTGGCGAGCTGCTTGGCCTGTTGTCCCTTACCCAGCTTGTCCGCCTTTGTGAGGCAGACCACGAAGTTGAACCCGTTCTCACGCAGGTACTCGATCATGTCGAAATCGAGCTTGCTGGGGTCGTGGCGAATGTCCACGAGCGAGACGACCAGGTTGAAGCTGCGCTCGCTCTCAAGGTAGTCGCCGATGAGCTGGGCCCAGCGCTGGCGCTCGGCCTTGGAGCGCTGCGCGAAGCCGTAGCCCGGAAGGTCCACGAAATGGATGCCGTCGGCTTCGAAGAAGTTGATGTTGGCGGTCTTACCCGGGGTGCTCGATACCTTGACCAAGCCCTTGCGGTTGAACAGCTTATTCATGATGGACGACTTGCCCACGTTGGAACGCCCCACGAAGCTCACTTCGGGGCAGGTCGACGGCGGGATCTGACTTGTGGCGCCGTAGCTGGCGATGAACTTGGCGAGATTGTAGTTGATCTGGCTCATGAGGCCTCCAATATATGAAAAATGGCGTTCACGCTGTTTGAAGCGCGATGCAATCGGCGGCTTGGATGCGATTGAGTAATAAAAATATCGGTAATGCACGATTATTTCGGGAAGGCATGAGTATAAGCAGATTTTCTCTAAGAAATGCCCAGGTACAGGCTGAGCGTTTTCATTGATACTTGGGCCCACAGGAAATAATCGTACATTTCCGTGTTTGTATTCGCGAGCGCGCGCACGAGGGTCGCGCGCAGCGGCCGCTACGAGTCGGAAACGCCCAGCTTCGCGGCGAGGCGGCGGATGATCGAGAGCGTGAGGGCGCTGGCCGAGCGGGCGTACCCGTCCAGGTCGAACTCGCGGTCGCAGAACGCGTCGTAGGCCTCGTCGCAGTTGTCGGAGATGGCGCGCAGCACCAGGCAGTCGATGCCGTTCTTGGCGGCGACGTGCGCGATGGCGGTTCCCTCCATCTCGGCGCAGTCGGCCTGGGTGGCCGCGATGACGCGCTCGCGCGCCTCGGACCCGGTGATGAAGCGGTTGCCCGAGGCGATGGTGCCGCGCAGGTAGCGGTGCACCTCGGCGGACGTATCGTTGCGCCGGAAGAGGGTGGCGTCTGCCTCGGCGCGGGCCTCGCCGCCTGCAGCGACCTGCTCGTCCGAGAGGTCCGCGCTCACGTAGCCGTGCGCGCGCAGCGTCTCCTCGGCGAGGTCGACGAGGAAGTCGCTGCTGGCGAACTCCTCGAGCCCGGGGGCGGATTCGGCGATGAGCGCGGTGTCCGTGTCGGTGTAGCGCAGGCGCTCGCCGATCACCACGTCGTCGATGTGGAGCGCGGGGTTGAGGCCTCCGGCGATGCCGCTGAAGATGATGGCGTTGGCGCCGTACTTGGAGATGAGGTGCTGCGCCGCCGCGGCGGCGTTGACGGTGCCCATGCCCGCCGTGGTGCACACGATGTCGAAGCCATGGTAGGCGCCGCCGACGATCTTGAGGCCGGCCTCCTCGCATACGGTACCGCGTTCGATGGACGAATAGATCTGGCGCACTTCCTTTTCAAGCGCGCCGATGATGGCGATGGTGGGTGCCATGGTGCTCCTCGCAGGTGGTAGCTGTTTTTATCCAGCCTATGGTACCAGCTGCACGTGGAAAAAATGCGTGCCGGGCATGGTACGATTTCCCGCGAAACGCGATCGGGTGGGCGGTGACCGCCGGAAAGGGGAAGCATATGGAAACGGGAGATGCGATGACGGGTGCGGGGCGCGCTGCCTCCGCGGCCGATTTCTCGCCGATGCGCTGCGTGCTGTGCGTGGTCCTGCTGGTCGTTCTGGGCTTCATCCTGGGCTCGTCCGAGTTCATCATCATCGGTATCGAGCAGCAGGTGGCCGATGCCTTCGGCGTGCCGCTTGCCAGCGTGGGCGGTCTCGTGAGCGTATTCGCGCTCGCCTATGCGGTTCTCACGCCCGTGCTGGCGCTGACCACGGGGCGCTTTCGGCGCTATACGCTGCTGATCGTGTACAGCCTGCTGTTCTGCGCGGGAAACGCGCTGGCCGCGGCCTCGCCCACCTACGAGCTGCTCTACGTCGCGCGCGTGCTGCTGGGCGCGGTGTCGGGCGGCTTGCTGGCGGTGGGCGTCACCTACCTTCCCGAGCTCCTGGGTCCCAGGCGGACGTCGTTCGGCATCTCGCTGGTCTACGGGGCCTTCTCGGTCGCCATGGTCGTATCCACCTCGCTGGGCAAGATGATCGCGGAGCTCTCCAGCTGGCGGGTCGCCATGTGGGCGGTGCTGGCCGTCTCCGTCGTCGTGTGCGCCGCGCTCGTCGTCGTCCTGCCGCGCGCGGGGGAGACGGACGAGCCCGCGACGATTCGAGACCAGATCGGCTTGCTCGGCGAGCCCCAGGTCTTGGCGGGCATGGCCATCTTCGTATTCGGCGTGGGCGGCGTGTACGTGTTCTATGCGTTCATCACGCCGTTCCTCGAGCAGGTCGCGGGGCTCAGCGCGCTGCAGGCGTCCGGCGCGCTCATGGCGTACGGCGTCATGTGCATCATCTCGAACATGCTGTCGGGCATCGTGGACGCCCGCGTTGGCATGAAGGGTTTGGTCCCCGTCTTCCTGGTGCAGGCGGGGCTGTTGTTCGCGCTGTACCTGCTGGCGGGCGCCATGCCCGCGACGCTGCTGGTGATCTTGGGCATCGGCATCTCCATGTACGTGCTCTCGGTGCCGTGCATCTCCATGTTCATGCGCGTCGCGCGCCATCGCCATCCCAAGGCCATGATGCTGGCGAGCTCGGTGGAGCCCACGGCGTTCAACATCGGCATCAGCTTCGGCACCGCGGTGGGCTCGGCCGTCGTCGCGGGCCCCGGCATGACGAGCGCCGGCTTGATGGGGGCGTGCTTCTCGTTGATTGCCCTCGCGCTCACGCTGGTGACGATGCGCATCGATCGTCGTCGAAAGTAGGCCGCGGCCCGCGCGCTTACAGGTACTCGATCTGGGCGCCCTGCGTGTCGCAGGTGAGGATGTGCGTCTCGCAGCCGGGGAAGGTCTCGCGCAGGCGCACCTGCAGGAACTTCGCGACGATGGTGTCGTCGGTCACGGCCATGAGGGTCGATCCGGAGCCCGAAATCCACAGCGTGCCGGCGCCGCCGTCCAGGCAGGTCGCGCGGATCGCCTCGTAGTCGGGGATGAGCGCGCGACGGTAGGGCTCCTGCAGCCGATCGTCGTTGGCGTCGGCGATGAGCGCGAGGTCGCCCGTCTCCAGGCCGCGGGTCATGCCGGCGATGCGCCCCATCTGCCATACGGCGTCGGACAGGGGGACCTCCTGTGGAACGACCTTGCGCGCGTCGCTCGTGTGGACCTCGTAGGGCGGGATCACGGTGATGAAGCGCAGCCGTTCGCTCACCTCGTAGCGCAGGCAGCGGGGCAGCCCGCCTTCGGGCGTGAAGGAGCATACGGCGCCGCCCAGGATCGCGGGCGCCACGTTGTCGGGATGCCCCTCCACGGCGGTGGCGATGCGGACGAGCTCGGCGCGGTCGACCGTGTGGCGGGTGAGCGCCGCAGCCGCCATGATGCCGGCGACCACGCAGGTGGAGCTGGAGCCCAGGCCGCGCGCGACGGGCACCTCGGTCTCGATGTGCAGGCGCACGGGGAAGGGCTCGACGCCCCACTCGCGCAGCGCGTCGACGAACGAGACGTAGACCAGGTTGCCCTCGTTTTGGAACTCCTCGGGGCAGCCGGTGATCTGCAGCGTCTCGGCGCGCTCGAAGGTGAAGCGCGAGCAGAGCGACACGGCCATACCGAGCGTGTCGTAGCCGATGCCGAGGTTCGCGCTGGTGGCCGGCACGGTGATCTTGATCATGTTGATGCTCCTTTGCAGGACGGGACGGGGTCGGCGCATCGCCCGCCGCGAGTTTCCGCACGAGCCGAAGGCGCCGGTGGCGCCTTCGCGCGAGCCCAGGACTGTCCGAGCGCCGGATGATGCGCCGGGCCCGGGTCTCGGGCGGGGTGGCTACAGCTTGGCGGCCGCGTCCTCGACGAACGCGCCCATGCCGTCGATGTCGACGACGTCGGTGTGCAGCACGGGCTTCTCCTGCAGCTCGGCGAGCTGCGCGGGCGCGCAGGTGCCGGTGGCCTTCTCGAGGACCTTCATGCAGGCGAAGTCGTCGGGCGGGCAGAACAGGCCCAGCGCGCCGGCGACCGCGCGCGGGAACTTGTAGGGGCTCGCCGTGGAGAGCACCACGCGGGCGCGGGCGCCCTCGGATGCGGGCACCTGGTCGAGCACATGGTAGCCGCAGGCGGTGTGCGGGTCGATGAGGTAGCCGTGGCGATCCCAGCAGTACTTGATGGCCGCCGCGACCTGGTCCTCGTCAGCCCAGCCGCAGCCGAAGACCTCTTGGATCTTGGCGAGCAGCTCGGCGGGCACCGTGTAGCGGCCCGCGGCGAGCTCGCTCATGAGGCGCGCGACGAGCTCGCAGTCGCCGTCGGCCAGGTAGTAGAGCATGCGCTCGAGGTTGGACGAGATGAGGATGTCCATGGACGGCGACGTGGTGGTGTAGAAGGGGCGCTCGCGGTCGTAGGTGCCGGTGGTGAGGAAGTCGAACAGCACGTTGTTCTTGTCGCTCGCCACGATGAGCTTGGCGATCGGAAGGCCGAGGCGCTTGGCGTAGTAGCCGGCGAGGATGTCGCCGAAGTTGCCGGTGGGGACGCAGAACTCCACGGCGTCGCCGGCCTCGACGGCGCCCTCGCGCAGCAGCTGGGCGTAGGCGGCGAAGTAGTAGACGACCTGCGGCACCAGGCGGCCGACGTTGATGGAGTTCGCGCTGGAGAGCTGGACGTCGGACGCGGCCAGGCGCTCGGCGAGGTCGCGGTCGGCGAAGATGCGCTTGACGGCGCTCTGCGCGTCGTCGAAGTTACCCCGCACCGCGCAGACGGATACGTTGGCGCCCGCCTGCGTGCTCATCTGGAGCTCCTGCACGCGGCTCACCTTGCCCTCGGGGTAGAAGACCGTGATGCCGCAGCCGGGGGCGTCGGCGAAGCCGGCGAGCGCCGCCTTGCCGGTGTCGCCGCTGGTGGCGGTGACGATCATGATGTTGCCCGCGGCGCCCTCGTCGGCCGCGCTCGTGCGCGCCATGAGGCGGGGGAGCATCTGGAGTGCGACGTCCTTGAAGGCGCTCGTGGGCCCGTGCCACAGCTCGAGCACGTAGGAGGGGGCGGTGTCGACGGCATCCGCGCTATCGGCCCCGGCGCCCTCGAGCTTCACCAGGGGCGTGACCTCGTCCGATGCGAAGGTGGTGCCGTACGCCTCCTCGACGCACGCGGCGATCTCCTCGTCGGCGTAATCAGGCAGCAGCGTGCCGAGCACCTCGCGCGCGAGCTCGAAATAGCTCTTGGAGGCGATGCCGGCGAGGTCGATCCGGCGGTCGCCGAGATCGTCGGAAACGTACAGGCCGCCATCGGGGGCGATGCCGCGGCGGATGGCCTGCTTGGCGCTGAGGGCTTCGGTGCGGGAACGGGTGCTGTGGTACGTCGCCATAAACGTGCTCCTTCGGCGTGTGGCAGCGCCATGCAGGCGCTGGTGAAACGTTGCAGCACATGGTAGCAGAGCATGCACGGCCGCAGGCGGGCGCCGGCTCGCTCCCATGCTGGTTCAGCTGCATTTCACATGACGTTCTTTGTTTGGAAACAAAAGTGCGATTATGCAATAAGGTGCCGATGTGGTTTAGTAGACTAAGCATTCACGGCACTCACCCATGATAAAGTGAAACCTCGTGCAACGATAGAAACTTCACGTCCCGACCGAAGCTTCTCGGCCGGGCCCCGAGTTCTCGCCAGCAGGAGCGCGCCTCGGGTCCTATGAGGAAGGACAGTTCGCCCCATGATCAAGATCACCAAGTTCGGCGGCTCCTCGGTCGCCGATGCCGAGCATTTCAGGAAGATCAAGGGCATCATCGATGCCGATCCGGCGCGTCGCTTCGTGGTCGTGTCCGCGTGCGGCCGCAGGTCTTCGGGCGATACGAAGGTGACCGACCTGCTCTATCTCGTCGACGCACACGTGAACTACCACGTCTCCTGCGACGACCTGCTCGCCGATATCGGCCAGCGCTACTTCGATATCGCCGACGAGCTGGGGCTCTCCTATCCCATCCGCGAGGAGTTCGCGGCATTTGCCGAGCGCGCCCGTTCGGGCGGCTACAGCACCGAGGAGCTCGTGAGCCGCGGCGAGTACTTCACCGCCCGTCTTATGGCCGAGTACCTGGGCCTGCCGTTCATCGATGCCGTCGACATGGTCGCCTTCCACCACGACGGCACGCTCTCGATGAAGCGCACCGCCGAGCTCGTGCGCGAGAACGCCCGCGAGGGAGGCTTCGTGATGCCCGGCTTCTACGGCGCCACGAAGGAGGGCAAGGTCAAGCTGCTCGACCGCGGCGGCGGCGACATCTCCGGCTCCATCCTGGCCCAATGCCTCGAGGCCGACCTCTATGAGAACTGGACGGACGTCTCGGGCTTTTTGTCCGCGGACCCGCGCATCGTGGCCGGCGCCCAGCCCATCCCGCGCATCACCTACGAGGAGCTGCGCGAGCTGTCCTACATGGGCGCGAGCGTCCTGCACGAGGAGGCCGTCTTCCCGGTGCGCGACGCGGGCATCCCGCTGGTCATCAAGAACACCAACGCCCCCGAGGACCCGGGCACCATCATTTCAGAGACCGCGAAGGAGGGCGATTGCGAGCCCATCATCACGGGTATCGCCGGCAAGCGCGGCTTCCTCGCCATCAACGTCTCGCGCGACCGCACCAAGAGCCGCATCGGCTTCATGCGCCGCGCGCTGTCCGTCTTCGAGCGCTACGGCATCTCCGTCGAGCACATGCCCACCGGCGTCGACCAGTTCGCCGCCGTCGTCCAGGCCTCCGACGTGAAGGACTCGCTCTACTCGCTGATCGCCGATATCCAGGAGGAGGTCGAGCCGCTCGAGATCGAGGTGGTGGAGGACCTCGCCCTCATCGCCACGGTCGGACGCAACCTGCGCGGGCGCCCCGGCGTCTCCGGCCACCTGTTCGGCATGCTCGGCCAGGCCGGCGTGAGCGTTCGCATGATCACGCAGGGCTGCGACGAGATCAACATCATCGTCGGTGTCGAGGAGAAGGATTTCGAGCTTGCAATCGATACCATCTACCAGGCATTCTCCGACGAAAACGGCATTGTGACCACCGCGGACCTCGAGCCCGCGCCGCGTCCGTTCTAAGATATAAGGGGGAGCAACCATGAAACAGTACACAGTGGCCATCGTAGGTGCGACGGGTGCCGTCGGCACGCAGATGCTCACATGCTTGGAGGAGCAGGGCTTCCCGGTGGGCGCGCTCAAGCTGCTCGCGAGCCCGCGCTCGGCGGGTAAGGTCGTCGCGACGCCGTGGGGCGACGTCACGGTCGAGGCCGCCGCGCCCGAGGCCTTCGACGGCGTGGATATCGTGCTCGGCGCCGCCGAGGACGATATCGCCAAGGCGCTCTATCCCGAGGCGGTGAAGCGCGGCGCCGTCGTGGTGGACAACTCCCATGCGTTCCGCCTGGATGAGGACGTGCCGCTCGTCATCCCCGAGATCAACGCCGCCGACGCCCTCGACCACAAGGGCATCATCGCCAATCCCAACTGCGCGACCATCATCGGTCTCGTGCCCACCTGGCCGCTGCATAAGCTCGCCGGCGTCAAGCGCATGATCGTCTCGACCTACCAGGCCGCGTCCGGCGCGGGTGTTCCCGGCATGCGCGAGCTCGAGGAGCAGATCGGCTGCATGGGGCGCGGCGAGGACATCCCCGAGCCCTCCGCGTTCGCGGCGCAGCTGGCGAGCAACCTCATCCCGCAGATCGGCGGCGAGAAGTTCGCGGGCTTCACCTCCGAGGAGATGAAGATGCAAAACGAGGGCCGCAAGATCATGCACCTGCCCGAGCTCCGCGTGAACTGCACCTGCGTCCGCGTGCCCGTGCTGCGCTCCCATTCCGAGAGCATCACGCTCGAGTTCGAGCGCGATATCACCCTCGAGCAGGCGCGCGAGGCGCTTGCCGCCGCGCCGGGCGTCAAGTTGGTGGACGATCTGGATGCCGAGTCCGCGCACGACCGCTGGCCCATGCCCCTGGATACCACCGACCAGGACCTCATCTACGTGGGCCGCGTGCGTCGCGATATCTCCAACCCCGAGGAGCTGCGCGGCATCACCTTCTGGTGCTGCGGCGACCAGATTCGCAAGGGCGCGGCGACCAACGCCGTCCAGATCGCCAAGCTGCTCTGCGAGTAGGAGCCCCGCGGGCGGTGCGTGCAGGGGAGGACCGAGCCGACGCTGGCCGCACGAGCGGGGAACCTGCATCGACGCGGGCAACGGCCTCCTCCGTGAGCCGCGACCGCCGCGTTCCATATTGTCTGCGTTCCAAAACGCGCGCTGCCCGCTGGCGGCGCGCGTTTCGCGTACAAATGCAGGTTCATGCTTGTGCCAGACGGGCGCATCGCGGTGTTCCTCAATGGCAGTCCGCTCTTTACGGGTACTGCGGGGTCGGGCGAAGGCGAGATCCGTCGCTATCTGCTGCAGCGCGATTTGGTGGACGCGATCGTCGCCATGCCGAACGACTTCTTTTTCAGCACGGGCATCGCTGCGTACATCTGGGTGCTCGATAACGCTAAAGAGGAGCGCCGTCCGCAGCTCGATGAGCGTGGTGAGATCGTGCGCGACAAGGAGGGTCGCCCGATCATCGACAAGGAGAAGAACGACACCGAGAACGTTTCACTCATCGAGAGTGTGGAAGCGTACATGGAGCGCGAGGTGCTGCCCTATGCGCCCGACGCCTGGATCGAGACGCGCAAGCAGAAGAATGGTCAGATGCTCGAGCTTCGCGACGGCGGCGTGGTGGGCTACGAGCTTCCCTTCATGCGGTTTTTCTACGAGTACACGCCCTTGCGTCCCAGCGCCGACATTTTGGTCGAGATCCGCGAGCTGGAGGCGGGCATCGCCGAGAGAATGCAGGGGGATCTTGGGATAGGCGTCGAGAGAGGAGTGCCCGCCTGCCGCAAGGGGCAAGCGGGCTTCGTGTCCCGGTGCGTATGTGCTGTGTCGGACTACTCCTCGTAGAGAACCGTGTCGTCGGCGGTCACGCGGACGGGCATGTGCTTACGGGAGATGATGATGTACTCGAAGCGCGGGTCCCTGTTGGGACCTGGCACTAGAACCTCTTCGACATGAAGGTCAAGCTCATACCACTCCTCGAATCCGGGGAGGTTCCGAGTGTCCTCGCCGGGGTTCCACTCCCCGTTGTCTTCCCATTCACCGTTGTCGTATGTGCAGACGTACGCATCGCCCTCCGCAAACTCAAGGCGTAGCAAGGGGAACTTGTTGTCCAAGCTGAAGCTCTCGATCGCGCCGATTGCGTCGTCCATCGCCTTATTAGTGATCATGTTTGAGCCCCTCCTCTGGTTGGGCGGGAACGATGTGGCACCCGTTCTTGCTATAGTGAATGGTCCCGCGCGTCGTCTCTAGCCCGGCCCGTTCGCCCTTCTTTTTCCAAGTGCCGATAGCAACATGAAAATCGACGACTTCTTTGTTTGGCTCGAACCATGTACCTGTTCCAGCATACTCTTCTACCAGGCGTTGCGCCTCGACGATCGAAAGATGCAGGATGCTTCTGCCGGGGATATAGTTCCTATGCCCCGGAACGTGCTTCCCCTGCTTATCGGCATGGATACGGGTCGTAAAGCCGTTGACCTTCCGAAAGCCGTCGTCGCGGGAACCCCGCGTGCCGGCGAATCGCCCGCCGCTAGAGAACTTTGACACCGAGCGCACCCCCTCCGAGGTCGCCGCGACCGCGCGAGGCGTACGCATGCACGGGGATGCCGAGCTTGATTGGGTAGTCGAGCACGCCGTAGCTGTTCTGACCATAGGAAATGATCATGGACGGCTCCAGCGCGTCCACGAGGAGACGCAGCCCGCGGACGAAGCGGCGACGGTTCCCAAGGCCCTTGACGCAGCCGCGCGGGCTCACCGCGATGGCGCGGCCCTTCTTAAGGCCGGCGACCTCGCGCTCGAGGGTGTCGGGATCGCCCCGAAGGAGCGGGATCGTAGGGACCCCGGAGTCCTGCAGCTTGAAGTCGCAGGCGCGGTTGCGGTAGATGTTCCACTCTTTAAGCGGGAGCGGGAAGTCGACGCATGTGCTGTAGTCCAGCCCGATGACGCCCTGGAACTTCATGAGCTTGGGGATATACCTCCCAGGATTGTTCCAGAACGGCTCGATGTCCTGATCGCGCTCGCAGAAATGGACGGCGCAGTCAAAGTTTGTCCAGTCGGCGCGCTTCGCGACCGAGAAGGGCACGAGCGCCGTCGGGACGAAGCGGTCGTCGCGCAAAAGTGGCATGTCGTAGTCGGGGTCGAGCTCGGCGCCGTCGACCATGAAGGCGTGAAACGTGTCGCGGGGGTGCTTGTACTTCGGGCGATCCTTCTCCGGGAAGGCGGGACCGTCGTGATCAAATTCATTCATAACTCTCCGATGAACGATGGGGATGGATCCGGTTCGAACCGATTCCCACGATACGTTCGGCCGCGTTCCCGGTCGTTCCCACGGCGTTGCCGATGGGTTATATTCAGTTATCAAGAGTTATCGAAATGAAGAATAGCAGCAGGTACACGCTCTATAGATATTCGATTGATTGCAGGAAAAAGAAGCATGGGAAGGCCTTGCGTTGCACCGCGCCACGTAAAAGGCCCGCTCGCGCCGATAGGGCGAGCGGGCCCACAGCCTACGAAATGAGGCCGCGCGAAATTACTCCTCGTAGAGAACCGTGTCACCGGCGGTCACACGGACGGGCATGTGCTTGCGGGAGATGGTGATGTACTCGAAACGCGGATCCCTGTTGGGGCCTGAGGTGACTACCGCTTTCACCCTGAGGGCAACCTCGTACCATTCTTCATATCCCGGAAGATTTCTTGTGTCTTCGCCGGGATTCCACTCACCGTTGTCTTCCCATTCGCCGTTTTCGAAATAGCAGAGATACGAATCGCCTTCGAGAAAGGTCACTGTGAGCACATCGTCCTCATGCTCCAAACTGTGGTTTACGATTCGGATAATGCCCGCATCTCTTATTTTCATGAGGTCCATGTCTAATCCTTTTTGATGGGACGGGCCGGAACGATATGGCATCCAGTCTTGCTGAAGTGGATGGTGCCGCAGGTTGTGGGGAGCCTAGTATTGCCATCGGGCGACACCCAGGTTCCAATGTTCTGGCCGAAATCGACAGTCTCCTTGTTTGGCTCCCACCATCTTCCGCTTCCAGCATACTCCTCAATCAATTTCTGGGCCTCGGCAATAGAGATGCGCAGCACGCTCTTGCCCGAGATGTAGTTCCTGTGACCAGGTATGTGCTTACCCTGCTTATCGGCATGGATACGGGTCGTAAAGCCGTTGACCTTCCGAAAGCCGTCGTCGCGGGAACCCCGCGTGCCATGGAATCGCCCGCTATCGAACTTGCACAATGGGCATAACCTCCTCAAAGCTTCTGGAGCCACCGCAATCAAGCTGATTCATAGACCTCCTGTGAACGACCTGGATACACCCGGTTCGAACCGATTCCCACGATACGTTCGGCTGCGTCCCCGGTCGTTCCCGCGGCGTTGCCGATGAGTTATATTCAGTTATCAAGAGTTATCGAAATGAAGGGAAACAGCAGGTTGCTCACACTCTCGCATCTAACAAAGACCGTGAAGAAATACGTCCTCGACTCTTCCGCAAGCAACGAAGAAATCCTCAACGCGCTGCTCGAACCCTACGTCGATGCCGGAAGGGTACGCGGCCGAAAGGGGGAGGCCTTCCATCTCAATGCACCGAGGACGAGCAGCCTCATCAACGGCAAGGCGGACGTCCCGAAGGCCCTGAAGCATCCTTTGAGGCGCTATGGCATCGTCGACTCGACGGCGAAAAACATGGGGTGCTTCATAGCCGACTACATCGGGGAAGAGGACGCGTCCCTCCTGATGAGCGACATCCTTTCGTCCCTCGATTGCGGTGAGCCGGCGGACCAAAGCGCTCGCGAAGAGCTCTCCGCACTCAAGGCCGATGCCTCGCGCTTCCTCGCGGCGGCCCTCGTCGAAAGCCTCAGGAACTGCAACCTCACCACAAATCGCAGGTTGCTCTGGCAGCACGGCAGTGGCTCGCTATCCGTGGAGGTCGGAGACCTGTTCTCCAAGGGATTCGGCAGGCGAAGGAAGAGCAGGAACGTCGTCGTGATTCCGGTTGAGAGTAGCTTCGACACCATCGTTACGACCGGGTGCGAATCCATCGGGAGGCCCCGCGTCTCGGTCAGGACCCTGCACGGCAAATGGCTGCAGAGAATGTACGCATGCGGCGAAACACCGGAATCCCTCGAGGCGCGCATCTCCGCCAACCTCTCATTGAGGGGCATCGAGGCGCGCTCTGACATCGAGGGGCGCGGCCGATATCCGATTGGAACCATCGCCGCGGTTGAGAACGACAAGGCGCTGTTTTTCCTCCTCGCGGTATCGGACTTCGATGGGGGCAACATATCGAGAAGCTGCCCCGATATGGTTCGCGCAGCAGTCAGCGCCCTCGTCGACACCTACAACGCCATGGGGCAGGGCCTCGATCTGTACCTCCCCCTCGTGGGGACCGGCCTGTCCCGCGCAGGGCTCTCGCATCGTGGTTCGTATGGCCTTATCACCGAAACGCTTGCCGCCCGCGCACGGGACATACACGGCTCCATGACGATCATGGTATGTCCGGACGATGTGATACGGTTGGAGTCGAACGATGACCCGTGCTAGCAGAAGGAGCGATTCATGGCATATCGAACAAGGACGTATATCGCGGGCGACTGGACGGGCGATAGCGACCTGATAGGCAATCTGCAGTTCTGGAACGAAAGCGCGAATTGGGATCTGTCTTACATTGATGCGCACGAGCTCACACAGGCACGGGACACGAGTCTGCCGTGCAGCATCAAGAAATCCCTCAAGGAGCGTCTCGATGCTTCCAAGACGTTTGTGCTTGTCGTGGGGGACCATACCAAGGATCTCACCAAGGGAGGGTGCAGGTACTGCCAGAGCTACTCGATCTATGGGGGATGTCATCGGGGGCACAGCGTCGACCATCGCAGCTTCATCGAGTATGAATGCGAATATGCTGTCGACAACGATCTTAAAATCGTTGTTCTCTACAACAGTTGCAACGTTATGAGGGGTATGTGCCCTGAGGTCCTGAGATATAAGGGGGCTCATCTCGCTGCTATCTTCAGGGGCGCGGATGGTAAGCTCTACTGGGATGTGGGCGGCATCGCTCAAGCGCTGCGAGATTGACGTTGGGAATCCGCCGTACGAGTGGTTGCTGCGGTATCACGCCGTTCGCTAAGTCAAACCTATGATAATTACAAAGCAATAGTTGTGACAATTGAAAGTCATAAGGAAATCCGCAGCTAGCAAATGTGTGGCTCGGCTTGAAACAAGAGGAGGTATCCAAGATTCCGCGCGACATGAAGGCGAAGCTGTTGCAATTGGCAACGAAGTTCCCCGTCGTTTCGGTCACGGGGCCACGCCAGAGCGGGAAGTCAACGCTCATCAAAAAACGCGTTGCCTACGTACGCGTATCTATCGTTTGAAGACCCCTCGACGCGTGAGTTGTTCCAGGCCGAGCCGACGAGCTTCCTCAAGCGCCATTTCCACAACGCGATCTTCGATGAGGCGCAGCACGTACCCGAGTTGTTTTCGTATTTGCAGGGGATGGTCGATGGGCGTGACGAACCCGGCTCGTTCATCATCTTCGGTTCGCAGAACTTCCTGCTGTCGAAAAGCATCTCGTAGTCACTTGCGGGGCGCGTTGGAATCTTGCGCCTGCTGCCGCTTTCCTATGGCGAAATCGCTCGCGGCGCGCAGCGCCCGGAGAGCTTCTCAATGTTTCGAGCCTTGCGAGCGATTGTGGCATCTCGCCTGCGATCGCCAACAACTGGATTTCGATTCTGTCGTCGAGCTATGTGATTCACTTGCCCAGGCCCTATGCAGTCAATCGGGGAAAGAGGCTCGTGAAATAGCCGCTACGCGGCCTCCCGAAGGGCGTGCTACGCAACGCGTCGGATGAGGATGAAGGGGGTGAGCTCGCGGGATTGCCCGGCGGGGTTGTCGGCGATGAGCTCGCAGAGCTTGTCATCGTCCGTTTCGATCGAGGAGCTTTTGCCGAGTACTTCGACGTTGAGGTCGTTGGCGTCGACGATCATCGCGGTGACGCCGCATTCGCGCTCGATCTCGTCGCACACCTCGTTGGGTTTGCTGGGGATGCGGATGCCGTAGTCGCCGTATTCTGCGAACTCGTGATCGTAGAAACCGTCGAGCCCCGTGACCTCGTTGCCCACGATCTTGTAGAAAATGCCGCGCCGCCCGACGAGCTTGCCCAGTCCTGCCGCGATCGCGGCGAAGATGACGCGCGGGGCGCCCACCTCGTCGATGGCGAACTGCATCTTGTACGGGCAGTTGACGCCGATGCCGGCTGACGAGGTGGAGGCGAACGGCGAGAGGAAGCGCGCGAGCCTGCTGATGCGCATATCCTCCTTGCGGACGATGCGGCCCTGGCAGAGGGCGATGATCTTCTCGCTGGAAGACAGCAGGTCTCCCGACTGCCAGTGAGGCATCACGTAGGTGCGGACGAGGTCGACGTAGTTCTCGCCGATGCCCACGAAGTGGGTCTTGATGGCGTAGCGCGCATACGTCGCTCCGTCGACGGTGATGTGGAGGTTCTTTCCCTCGTTGACATGCATGGTTTACTCCTAGTTCGTCGGTGCCGTGCGGAGCGTCGCGAGGGTGCTCCGCACGGAAGATGGTTGGAATGGTGCTGTGCGGGGTTGCCTGCCCGGAGGGTTACGACGCGAGGTCGTAGATGGTGACGTTGCCGATGGTCTGGGCTTCGAAGTTCTCCTCGACCCAGGATTCGATCTGGGAGGCGGTGTTGGAGTCGCCCATCTGCCTGCCGCCCATCTCGCCGCCCGCGATGTAGTAGCGGACGAGGCCGCGTTCGACATAGTCCTGGAACTGCTCGAGCGTGGGCGCGGGGTCGGTGCCGTTGAAGCCGCCGATCGCCATGACGGGGAGCTCGGTGGCGAGCTGGTAGCCGGCGGCGTTCTGAGAGCCCGTGGTGGCTGCCGCCCACCGGTAGCCCTGGGCGTTTTGAACGAGCAGTTCGGCAACGAGCTCGCTCGACATCCCGCCGCCGAGCAGGCTGCCGGCTCCACCGCCGGCGTCGACTTCGGCGCCTTCACCGGCCGCGTCGTCGTCGGCTCCATCGCCGTCCGCGCCGCCGCCGGGTGCGCCCTGGCCGCCCTGGCCGCCCATGCCGCCCATGCCGCCACCTGGTCCACCCGAGCCGTTCGGGCCCGCGGTCACGATCGAGCCCGAGTGCCCGGTTGCGATGGTGCATCCCGTCCAGAGGGCGGGTCCGAGGCAGAGAGCCGAGGCGACGAGGAAGACCGAGGCGCCGGCGGCGACCCGTTCGGCGCGCGGTGCCGCTCCGGCGCGCGGGAGGCGGAAGAGCAGGCACGAACCGCCGAGCATGCATCCGGCGAGCCCGGCGATAAGGATGGCGATGGCGAGTCCGGTGAAGGAATCGGACCGGGCGATCAGGACGTAGGCCCAGGTGGTGCTCAGCGCCGCGAGCACCAGGGCGGCGAGCTGCGCCCAGAGTCGATGGCGCAGCGTATAGAGGGCGTGGATGCAGCCGGCGGCGAGCACCGCGACCGCGGGGGTGAGTGCCACGGTGTAGTACTGGTGGAAGATGCCCGCCATGAAGCTGAACACCAGCCAGGTGATCACGAGCCAGCAGCCGAAGACGGCAGCGGTCGCAGAGCGGAGCCGCGCGAGCGCATCGGGTCCCAGCGGGTCGGCGGGGCAGGGGACGATGTCGACATCCGAGACGCTTGCGTGCCGCGCGGCGGTCCCGCGGGCACCGGGAGCGGAGAAGGCGTCGCCGCGCGCGCTGCGCGTGCTGTGGGCGCGCGAGATCCGCGCCGCGATGACGACGAGCGCGATGCCGGCGAGGGCGAAGAGTGCGAACCAGGAGAACTGATCGGCGAAATCGCTGCCCAACAGGCGTCCTATGCCCGTCTCTCCCCACATGCCGCCCTGTCCGCCCCCGCCGCCGGGTACGACGGATCCCGTCTCATCGCTGGTCAGGCGGCCGAGCCCGTTGTACCCGAAGGTGAGCTCGAGGAAGGAATCGGTCTGGGAGCCGCCGATGAACGGCCGCGATCCGGATGGGACGAGCACGGTGAGCGCGATCCACCAGCCCGATGCGAGCAGGATCGAGCCGATGGAGACGACGGCATCGAGGAGCTTGCGGCTCCATGGGGTGGGCGAGAACGCGAAGAGGGCGAGCGCGAAGCCCGGTACGATGAGGAGCACCTGGAACTGCTTGGTGAGGAACCCGAGGCCGACCAGGCCGCCCGCGAGCGCCAGCAGCGCGGTCCTCGCACGGTTTCCGCCGCGGGAAGCGGGCTTCGCGAGCGCCCGCAGGACGCAGTCGGCGGCGAGCGTCATGAGCAGCACCAGCAGGGCGTCGGGATTGTTGAACCGGAACATGAGCGCCGCGACGGGCGTCGTGACGAACAGGGCTCCCGCGAGCACTCCGAACCACGTGCCCCAGACGCGCCGGGCTATCAGGAAGACGATGAACGTGGTCGCGACTCCCATGATCGCCTGGGGCAGCAGGATCGAGAAGGAGCTGAGCCCGAACAGGCGAACGGAGAGCGCCATGAGCCAGATGGACGCAGGCGGTTTATCGACGGTGATGGCGCCGCCGGCGTCGAGGCCGCCCCAGAGGAACGCCTCCCAGGAAACGGAGCCCGCCTGGGCGGCGGCGCTGTAGAACTCGTTGGCATATCCCGAGGACGATAGGTTCCAGAAGAATACGAAGCATGCCGAGAGCAGAAGAAGCGCGACCGCCGCCGCCTCGAGGGCGCGGCGCGCGATCCCGTGTGCCCCGGCGGCGTCGAGCGACTGCCCGGGGGTCGCGCCGGCGACGTCGCGCCCGCCTGCGTGGCGCGCGGTGTCGAAGCTAGTCACCGTGGATCACCGTCCTGTCGAATCCGCCCTGCCCCTCCAGGCCGCCTCCCGGGCGCTCCTGCTTCAGGCGCCTCATGCCTTGCAGGTCCTTGCGGACCGTGTCGACGATGTGCACGGTCGAGCCCGGGTCTTCGCGCCAGGTCACCGCGACCTCGTTCATCGCGACGTTCAGGCGCTCGGCCTTTACCAGCAGCTCGGTGTCGAAGAACCATTCGTCGTCCTCGATCAGGGGGAGCAGGGTTGCCGACGCCTCGGCGCTGATGGCCTTGAAGCCGCATTGGGCGTCGTGGAACCTCACACCGAGATAGCGCTGGAGCAGCAGGTTGTAGGTGCGCGATATGAACTCCCGCTTCGCACAGCGCGTCACCCTCGATGCGGGGAGCAGGCGCGAACCGAAGGCGACGTCGCAGCTTCCCTCCAGGATGGGCGAGACGAGTTCGGAGAACGAGGAGAGGTCGGTTGAGAGGTCGACGTCCATGTACGAGAGCACGCGCGCCCGGGAGTGGCTCCAGACCTGCTTGAGCGCGAAGCCGCGCCCCTTGCGCGGGATGCGGACGGCGCGCACCGCTTGCGGGTGCTCGCCGGCGAGCGTGCTGGCGAGGGCCCAGGTGCTGTCGGTGCTCGCGTTGTCGGCGATGACGATCTGCCAGGAGAAGGCGTGTTCATCGGCGTTGAGCTGCTGGAGATAGGAGAGGAGCAGCAGGATTGACGAACCGATCTCGGCCTGCTCGTTATATACGGGTACGACGACGTCCACGTCGACTTCAAGGGGCGGGCCTACGAAGCGCAGGCCCGCCGTATCGGTTGGGGTGATTGTCATGGGTCATTCCGTTTCACTGGATTCGGCGGAGATGGGGCGGTGCGCGGCGCGCAGGCGATCGGTCGCGATGGCCTTCGACGGGGTCGGTCGCGGCATCCGCGGTGATTTTTGCGCTGCTAGGCGGCCAGGCTGCCGTCGCTGCGGGGCGTGAGCACCGAACCCGAGGTGTCGCTGGCCGACTGCGTGCCATCCGATGTCTCGGTCCCCTCGCTTTGCGCGGCGTCGGGCTCGGCCGGGGTCTCGCCGGATTCGGCGCCGTCGGGCATGGTCAGCGAGAGGCTTCCGTTGTCCGTTCCATCGGCCTCCATGCCGTCGGGCGCCTGCCCGTCAGCGGGGCCGCCCATGCCCATGGACTGACTGCTGCTCGAGGGACCGCCCCCTGCTTGCCCAGCGTCGCTGGTCGAGGTGACGGCGATGCCGCCGAGTGCGCCGCCGAGAAGCCCGCCGGCGATCGCGATCGCGCAGACGATGGCGAGCATCTTGGGTGTCGGCCGCTCGGTTGTCGCGGCGGCGGAAGGTGTTTCGATGGCGGGATTCGTTGTCTGCGCCTGGACCGTGGCGCCCTGCTCAGCGGCCGCCTCGGAGGGGACTGCGGGCATTCCGGTGGGCTCGTTGTTCATGGGGATCTCCTTACATTGTCGGGGGGTGTCTCTATGGTTTTGTCAACCATAGCCGCCCTCGTTTTTCAGCATGGTCC
>OBIU01000444.1_pt1 | contig 18708 bp, 20 predicted proteins | sample 1519871 | NCBI WGS metagenome assembly OBIU01 (sample SAMN04209229, study PRJEB22552) | human gut metagenome | biome: gut; material: feces | host: Homo sapiens | place: USA: Oklahoma
AGGAGGGGTGCCTCCCTGGCTGCATTGCTTTTTCCACTGCTGCTCTGTTGTGTGTGTGTGTGTGTTGTGTTGTATTTTTTTGTTGGTGTTTCTTGTGTTGTGTATTTTATTTCTCTTTTTTTGTCGCGGTTTTTTGCGTGTTGTTTTGTTCTGCAATTTTGGGCGCTTGATTCTGCCGTTGATTAGGTGTATATATTTTTTCTCTGTTTTTTTGTCGTTTCGGCGTGTCGCACTTTGTGTGTGTGCTAGTATTAATAATGTCAACAAGGAAAGGATGGACAAAAAATGATTAAGCTTATTGACAACAACAATAAGGCGGCTGAAGCTGATGAACCGCACTACACATATACGGAACGTCTTTCTTTTGACAATCGCGCTAAAGGTGGTTTCGCTCGTTGGGATATCGAATTGACCGCCCTGAACCGCAAGGGCGAGCGAATGTGTTTGTCTATCACGTCCGGCCATCTATATCAGCATCTCTTTAAGCGTGGTGACGATACGTTGCACCTCAACGTGGAAACGTATGTTTATGACTCTCACGGCAATTGTTTTGGCCGTTATAATCCGTTGATCAACTATGCCAGGCATACGGTTAATGTCGGAAAGATTTTCGCGGATACGGACGCTAACCGCAAGCGGCTTATCAACGAGGTCGGGGAATTGTTCTACGCGGCTTGATGGCTTGCTTCAGGCTTTCGGGCGTGAGCCTATCAATCACGCCCGGCAATCATGGTATTATATAAGTATCAGCCAAGGAATATGGAAAGGATGGTGGTTGATATGACTGGTGTTTCTGTTCGTTTTGAGACTCGCGAGCTGGATGGGAGGGAGGTTCTTGTTTTGCGTTATCGTTTAAAGAGGTTTGTGGTTGTAAAGTTTTTTACTGAAACGTATGACCCTTGTACTGATGAGGTTTGTTCGGCTATGGATAATATGGTGGGCTTTGTTTATCGCTTGATGAGGTTTGTTTCTGAGCATCCTGAGCGTTTTTATGGTAAGCGAATGGTGGTGGCGAGATGGGCGTGAAACTTGTTCAAGTGTTCGCTGTGCTGCGTCATTATAGTGATGGCAAACGTGAGTGTGTAGCTGAGGTGGCTGAATGTAGTAGCCATGCCTGTGCAGTTAAGGCTATCGAGTATTATGGTGGTGGTGACTCGGTGGGCGTATATTATTGCATCGAATTGCGTTATAAGGTGGTGGAATTATGATAATAAAGATGGATTATTTTAATGACGATAATATTGTAGACCTGTTTAACAGCCTTTTGCCTGACAACTATTTTACCTATAGAACGGGTCTCACTGATATAAGGAGTTCTTTGGTTGGCGAGTCGGAGTGCTTCATTCCTGTCAGATTTTGCAGGAAGCATAAAGGCGTTATGAAGTGTATTGATGGCGATATTCATGCTGCTTTTGTGCGCATTCATGGCGAGGTTGTTGAACTCGAATGGATGAGACTAAATATAGATGTATTGCAGTGGAAAGGCGAATCCGACCCCTTACATCTTGACGTGAAATTTGCCGAGTTCCGTGATTTTGATAAGCTCAAACATACTGTGTCGTATGATGCAAAGTGTTTGGCAAAGGGTTGTCCTACCGTGACTATGGAAGTGAAGGATGTTGAAAACGAAAAGCAATGATGATCGCACGAATTGGTTTGACGATGATATTCTGAACGACGAACGTGTTCGTCGTGTCATCCGTGGCCGTCGCCGTCGTTTACATCTGCGAGAGTATAACAAGGGCGAAGGTGATTGGGAGACGTTTTGTCGCAGCGTAGCGTTATTAAAGGGTTTTTATAAGCCTCAGGGGGCACAAGTCGCGTTCGCGGACAGTATCGAGCATGCGGCGAACGTCTGTCTGTCCCTCGCTCCGTGGACATCCCGTGTAGGCGCTTTATCTCGAACACAGAATATCGAGACGTTGTCTGGGCTTATTTATTGTCCGGCGTTAGTGGCGTGGTGCGCGGTCTGTCACGTCAAGGGCGCGACTTGCTATGAGATGAGTAAAATTTGGGGGGGCAATAAGTTTGCTCAAACTCTTGTCAAAATCGCGTGCTGTTTTTTTGACAATCTGACCGACGTGCGATATACTGATGAAGACGTTGTGAGAATATCACAGCAACAACAATATCAAGATAGGGGGATGTGATTATGGCATACATTAAGCGAACTAGGCATTATTCTATTGTACGCGGAGTTACGCGCGGCGAAAATGGTGAACTCATTGACACCGAGACGCTTGTTGACGGCGCTTGTCGTACAGCCGATATGGCAATGAAAAAAGCCCGCAAGATCAACAAGAACATGCTGCCCATGTCTGCTGAATATCATGTGCAGGTAACGCGCATGCGCGAAGAGGATTATTGGGCTAATTGCGAATTTGGAGACGATACCATTATCGACTATTCGGGGTCGGTTAGCGGCAACGTAGTTGAAGATGATATTATTTCCGAGGAAAATAATTAATAACCCCTATAAGGAAAGGCAACACTAATGACCGACAATGAACTGACCGTAGCAAGCGGCAACAATTTTGCGGCGAACGGCGCTAATGCTGTTTCGCATTTCTTCGATACCACTTCTATGGACGGTAAGATGGCGCTGTATAGCGCCATGCAGACCTCCGATAAGGTGGATGAACATCTCAATGAGCCATTGCATGTGACCAACGTGCTTGCACAGGCCATTGAGGTTGCCAATCAGGAAACGGGTGAAATCAACCCTTCTACCCGTGTCGTTATCCACGCGGAGGAAGGCGACTTCGCCGCCGCCTCCCCCACGCTGGCGCATGCTTTTGGTAACCTATTCGCGATTTTCGGAACGCCGGACACGTGGAATCATCCGCTTGCTCTCAAGGTGGTGGAAAAAAAGAGTCGCCGTGGATTTAAGTTCTTCGACCTCGAACTTGTGTCGGAAGACAAGCGCAAGTAACGCGAATGTCCACATCATATGATAACGTGGTAATGTCCTTATAGGGACATTGCCGCCAAACTCGCCCTCCGTCGTTTCCATCCTTACGGCGGGGGGCGTTTCACACTCATAGGAGGGGCCGTGGCAAAACGTAAAAACAATCGACGTGCCAACAATCTGAAACGCAACGCCGCCATCAGATCGGCGCAGGTACGTCGAGAGCAAGCGGTCAGAGATTACAGTACCGGACACCTCCCCAAGCAAATCACCGAAACATTTTTGGGAAAACTCAGTGCTCAACAGCTCGAACAGGTCGCACGCCGTATCGGGCAGGAATTCGGAGAGAGGCAGCAGGCATTAAGGGCACGGGATAATGAACCGTATCAGGTTGTCCCGGACGTGCATATTACGAAACTTGATCGTGATCTGGCGGCACGTCCGTTGATTACCGACGCGGAAATCGCCGCCGCCCCGTCAAAACGGCGGAAGACATTACGGCAGCAGCAGCAGCGGCGTATCGAGGCACGGCAGAAAATCAAACGTGCCCAACAGTTCGAGGCGTTGAGTCTGGCCCGTTACACTGTAGCCGAAATGCGAGAGATGGAACGTGCCGGAGAATCGCCATTGGACGTGCTTGGCGTGCACTCGGTCGGCGGTTCGGCACGTGATGAACTTACGCGCAACCGCGTCAATATACTCGACTCAGATCGTGGAATCAGCCACTTGCGTGCAATGGCGAGAGAGGGAAGGCGCAACAGGGCGGAAGAACTTATGCTCGAATACGCCGGATTTATAGGTCGAGCCAAATTGCAGGCCGGCACAAAGACGATACCCCAGAATGAGGGCACGAGCGACTTTGGCAGGGTTGAACAGCGTCTGGAAGCGTTCGACCAAAATATAGCCAGAAAATTTGCATCCTTATCGAACCGACAAAAACGATGGCTAATAAATAATACGAATTTCAGCGCCGTGGTGCGCGAGGCGGTATGGTACAATGACAAGACACACAAATGGGAGACTAAAGCAGATGCGAGAGATGTAGAGACCCGACTCGACGAATGGATGGCCAGCGCGACACGTCGTTAAAAAAAGGATGGACGGAATCATGCGCGAACGTCGAATAGCAGCAACAGACGGTGCAACACTGTGCACCGATGACGGCATGGAACCGTTGACGACGAGCAGTGTTATACGTCTTACCATGCTCGATCACCATACGCGCGTATGGTGCGCCCACGGGTGGCGGGACATCAAGCCCATAGCCGCCGAGCTGATGCAACGACTGCCGCTGCAATCGAACCCAGCTAAAGACGGAGTATGGGGTACGTTCAACATTCGCGGTCATTTCTACAGTTTCCGGGTACGAATGGGCGGTGTCACCGTGGATTTTCTGGATATACACAATATCACACGCGACGACGGCCTGAATGTTTCACGTGAAACATTCGGTGGCATGAACGACTTGGAAACCACATGGAATATCGCACAGGAATGCGCTGAACTGAACCTTAGAGGCACTACGATAGCGTCTATGGCAATGACCGACTATATCGACGGGGATTACGCCGGATTCCGGCGTCATTTTCCGCCGTTGACCAAAGAGGATTATCACCGGATGCGTCCCGCCTACTATGGAGCGATAGTATACAGCAAGCCGGGAGAATATCAGGACTGCCGGAGCTGGGACGTGAACAGTCTCTACCCGAGTATCATGCGCGACGCTCCCATGCCGACAGGCTCCCCCATATGGTACGACGGGGAATATCGACATGACGATGATTATCCGCTACATATTGACGTCATATCGTTTGACGCAAGACTGAAGCGGAAAAAAACGGCAACGCTCACCAATATCCTACCCGTATGGGGGTATGAGGGCGAACGTTTGGACAGTACGCTAGGTGTCGTCACCATGCCCGTAACCAATGTGGACCGGGAGGTGCTTTCGGAGAATTATGATATACACGTGTGGGAGCATGTCGGTGGCTGGAAATTCCGCAAATCGCATGGACTGTATTACAACTACGTAGACAGATGGTTTCACGTGAAACAGACCGCGACCGGAGAGCGCAGGCAAATGGCGAAACTGCTATTAAACTCGCTGGTGGGAAAATTCGGGGCCTCGCTCTACCGACCTCTACTGCATCCGAAACCATCTGTGGACGGTGGCGTGGATTTCACCGTGGACAAGCCTGAGTCGGCCAACAGTTTGGCATGGTTGCCGACCGCCGCTTATGTCAACGCCTATGGTAGACAGATACTATCCCGCGCCATGAATGCGAACACCGATCGCGTGCTCTACGCCGACACCGACGGCATGATATTGGAGGGGCTGGACGCGCCTATAGGCATCGAGGCGGACGATCAGAAACTAGGCTCGTGGAAAAACGATCACACCTACGAAAAACTCCGTATCCTAGGCAACCGCAAATACTGCGGCGTGGAAACAGGCGGCGATATTGTCATGCGCTTGAGTGGCGTGCATCGGACCGCACCTATCCCCTACGACGAGTTTACAACCGGGTCACACCACCTCAATGACGACGGCCATGTTTTCGTGCTATAATATCTGACAGCGGGGTGTGCGTCCCAAGTCGATTCGATGGCCCGACCGGCAGGCAATCGGTAAGACGATCGGTCGGATGTAGACGTGCGCAGCCAGCGCCCAGCGACGGCGAGGGAACCCGCACAGCCCAGCAATCTGGCACGGCAGCGTGATTGTTGCCGTGCCATCTACTTAAGAGGTGATTATGAACGACTCTGAAATCGACGACAAGCCGAACACCACGCCTGACGCCGAACCGGACGCGACCGGCGACGATAATACGCCGAACCCGGAATCTGAAACGCAGGACGATAACGAGCCGGAGGACGCGGGCGACGACAAGAACGCCGACATGGCAGATCGTCTCAGCGCTTTGGAAGCGACCGTGGCGGAATTGTCCAAAACCGTTGAAGAAATGCGTGATGCAGCAGCGGACCATGTGTTGCATGACGGCCCCGACGACGTGACGCCGGACTCTACGGAAATGACCGACGACGACTATAACGGCATCTATAGCACGTTCGACGATCTGTATAAGGACTAGTAATCAGAAAGGACAACCATCATGTCAGCCACTCCAGTGGTGACGCCGAAGCAGCAGCTTCGCCCGCTCACCGAATTCAACAACTCTCAGATTCTCAACATGATTCGCAACGAGGCATCCCCTGAATATCAGCGCCGTATGCCGTCGGCCACTCAAATGAACATGGACCGCCAGATGGCTACACTCATGTCCAGCACTCAGTTGAAGAACGAGTTTTACGCGGCGCTGGTGAACCGCATCGGCGGCACCTATGTGAACACATGGCGGTGGAATAATCCGCTCAGCGTTTTCCAACGCGCATCTCAGGCGTATGGCGACACGTGGCAGGAAATCGCCGTGGGAATGCCGCTTGCCCAAGTATATGACCCGAACGCGGAATACCTCGGCGCAGATAATTTCCGCAAGTGGAAGATCGACGTGGACTCGCTGTACCATCGTCTCGATTTTGCCCACTGGTATCCGGCGACCACGGACGACAAGACACTCCAGCGGGCATTCACGTCCGAAAACGGGTTGGCGTCCCTCACCTCGCAGATTCTCACCTCTTGCTATAATGCAGCAGAGGTGGACTTGTTCGAGGCCATGTGTCACCAGTTCGTCGAGTATGCGAAGCTCGGCGGATACTGGCGCATCCACATGGACCATGATCTCAACAACATGGGTTCGACGGAAACGGACGCCCGCGACATGTTGCGCCAGATTCGCGCATGGGCCGACACGCTGAAATTCGTGTCCACTCGATACAATGCCCGTCATATGCCGACGTTCGCCCGCCCCGATGAACTTGTACTGTTCTGCTCACCCGAAGTCAAGTCGGCGCTTGACGTGCAGGGTCTGGCGACCGTATTCCAGCGTACCGACGCGGAACCGACTATCGACCGAATTATCGTCATCCCACAAGATCGCTTCGGCATGAACGGCGTACAGGCCATCCTGACCACCGACAAGTTCCTGATCGACATTCCCGTCATCAATGAGATGACCCAACAGACCAATCCAGTCAATATCAATTCGGTCAACCATTATCTACATGTCCAGCATATTATCAGCGTATCCGGCTTCGCCCCCGCCGTCATGTTCTGGACTGGGGTGGGTTCCACCGCGAACGTGGTGGCTCCTACCGGTACGACGGCCAAGAAGCCGGACTTCCAACTCAAGCTCGCCATGTACGGCGGTGGCACGTCCACCCCGGAAAACGTGGCGCGTGGCGGCGCGGTGCAGGTCATCGCCGATACATCCATCAGCAATGATGGTACGGCCACGTTCCGCTCGGATGCGGTCGAGTACGCTATTGGTGATACCGCTAAGCCGAAGAGCGATTACACGTACATTTCGCCCACCGGCGTGCTGGTGGTCGGCCTCGACGAACCGAACACCACTCTCCCGATCACCGCGACCGCCCTGTACACGAACCCGGCGACGCCGGAAGTGCCGGGCACCGTGTCCGCCGCCCTGGACGTGCCGGTGGTCGGTGATGGTGTCATTGGTTTTAATCCGTCGATCATCGCATCCATTGCCGTAACCGTCCCGAACGTGACCACGGGGCATACGGTGCAGGCGTCCGCCGTAGCGACCATGATCGACGGGCGTACCGCCGATGTGACCGCGCAGGCCGCATGGACATCCGGCACTCCGGCCAACGCCACTGTGTCCGAGTCTGGTGTCGTTACGGGCGTTGAGGCGGGCGCGTCCGACATTACCGCCACGCTGTTCGGCGTGTCCGGCAAAGCCAGTGTGACCGTGTCTTAGTGGTATGATGGGAGGGTAGCCGGTTGGCTACCCTTCCTCACGGCGTGATGCAAGCAAGGCCCGGAGCGCAATCCACGTGAGCGTTCCGGGCCTTGCCGTACCGGAGGTCGGATTAATGATTGATGACGTGAACCCCTACGCGGAGGCCAGTTTTTCTTGGGCAGAATGGACGCCCAACACTACGCTGAAGCTCTGCCGAGTGCCATGGGATGCCTCATACCGTGATGTCGTCCGGTTTGTTTCACGTGAAACGCAAAAGCAGTGGTTCGATCAAGTGGATGGCGTGGAATGCCGTCCGGCCACCATGCATATTTTCAACGCGCCCGCCCGTATCGAACTCCCGTTCAACGAGGCGTCGAACTGGAACTATCTCGTAGCCTATAACGACTATCCCGGTTTGGAAGGGCCGCGAGCGTGGTATTACTTTATCCAGCACGTCGAGTACGTCAATGCCCATTGCACACAACTGGTCCTGATGCTGGACGTGTGGCAAAGCTTCCAGCACGATATCACGTTCGGCAGTTGCTACGTGACGCGCGGTCATATCGGCGTGGCCAATGAACACCAGTGGGACGGTTTCGGGCGCACCTATCTGGCGCTCCCGGAGGGTTTGGATACCGGCAGCGAGATGGTAACGACGGCACAACGATATCATTCCATCATATCAGGGCAACATCTGGACACCACTCATGGGGAATTGAATTGGGTCGATTATGGCGTGATTGTCGTGAGCACCACGGATTTAACCAAGTCTCCCGGCAGTGAATCAAAACCCGATCTGAACACGGCACAGGGCAGTATATTCGAGAGTGCGACGGATGGATGCGCTGTCTATTATTGCGAATCACGACTGGGTTACGTGGCGGGCATCATGGCATACGGGGCAGCATACCCGTGGGTCACTCAAGGCATCTGTGCAGTGTATATGGTGCCGAAGATTCCGAAGGATTACATCAATCGCTACGGTCAGGAGGTAACACAGATTTTAGGCCAGCCGGTCAATGCGCGGTGGGGGCGGATCTATAGTTTCCAAAGCGGCGTTGATTCGAATATGCGCTACGAGGACATCATGACGGTATCCGGTTTCAGAAATCTTTTTAAGGTTCCGCGACGATATCGTAATCTTCACAAGCTATACTGCTATCCGTATTGCGTCGTGGAATGTAGCTGCCTCAACGGCGCGGCGGTCAATTACAGGCCGGAAGACATTCAGTCGGATGATCTCGTTATTCGGGAAACGTACACATATGCCCCGTCCGGCACGAGAATCAATTTTTACATTCCCGGGTACAATGAGGCCGGGGCGGACACGTTGAACCCGATTCAGATCAATAATCGGGGATACGGCTTGCCCATTGACGGCGGCGAAATGCTTAACGCCAGTTTCGGTATCACCAATCTGCCGCATTTTTCCGTCGTCAATAATGGCGGTGCGCTGGCTACGGCGAACAGCGCGTACACTCGCGCATATGCGCAGGAGTCCGCGCAATGGACGCGCCAGAAAGCGCTGGCGTCGGCGGATGTCGCCAATTCCAACTCGATGTGGCAGCGCGAATACGCCTCACGTCAAACTAACCTGGCCAACGAAAACCGCACCGCGAATAATGCCATTACGGCAAACTCGCTGAACCAGTCACTCGCCATCGGGCAGAACCAAACCAATCAGATGGCCAGCTTGCAGGTGGAACAGAACATCAGGAACAATAACCTCAACGGCATGGCCGGCATTATCGGCGGAGGATTGAACGCCATCGCCAACCGCGACCCGCTAGGCGCGATAAACGCGGTCGGCGGCGCGTTCCTCGGCTCTGCGCGGACGGATATAGCTAATCACGGCATCAATTCATCGGCTGCCATTTCCAATTCCGCAGCGGCAGCGAGTACGGCCAATCAGATCGCCACGAACGCGGCGGCCACCTCGCAAGCCAACGCTTACGCAAGCGGGGCGACCGGGTTGAGCAATCAGCTCAACGCCATCACATCACAAGCCAATTATGGACTGGCCGCTTACGCCGCCCAAGGCGATTACCAGAATGCCATCGCGGGCATCAATGCACAGGTACAGCAAATGCAATTGACCCCGCCAACCACCTCGGGCGCACTCGGTGGCGATATGTTCAATCTCAGCAACGGCATTATGGGCGTATTGGTGCGATTCAAGACGTGTGCGCCGAGCGCGTTGCGTGCGGCGGGTGAATACATGCTGCGTTATGGGTATTTTGTCCAACGTTTCATCACCCCGCCCCCTTCGTTGGAATGTATGACGAAATTCACGTTCTGGCAGATGCAGGAAGCGTATGTGAGGGGTATGCTGCCCGAGGAATATCGCCTGACCATCAAAGGCATGTTCGAACGGGGCGTGACCGTATGGAACAAGCCGGAATACGTTGGCGTGACGGACTGGGCGGATAACGAGCCACTGCCGGGCATCAGCTATGAGTGATACAATAACAATATGAGTAGGTCTAAAAAGAGTCGAATCGGCGGTGCGCTGCATCCTCGCGGCAATTACGCGAAAACACGTGCCGCCACACTCGACGACATGTATCTTCACTTGCTGATGGAATTGGCGTTGAACCGGTTCAGCTGGCGAGGACTGCCCCCCACCGTGGATGAACGCTGGCTGGAGATATGTCTATGTGAATATGGGTGTGCACTGTTTTTCGAGGACAAGCGCATCGGCAGGTTCCTTGCCACGCAGGCCGGATATCAGGGGCGATTGAACGTATACAACAATCCCACCATGTTCGAGCCGGTAGGCGTCAACTACCACTACCGGCAGCTTAAGGCCGGGGTGGAATGCGTTCCGATCTGGGATAACCGTATGCGCGTCGGATTCAAGCCGACGTTATGGCAGTACGCGCGACGCCTCGCTGACATCGATAAGGCGTATGACGTGAATCTGGAGAGCCTGAAACTACCGACCATCATTACAGCCGATCAACGTACGAAACTTACCGTCCAAAACATGTTGCAGCAGCGACAAGACGGTCAGGATTATGTTATCGGATATGATTCGCTGGACCCCGGTTCGATGTTTCAACCGTGGCCCAACACCACGCCCTATCTACTGGATAAGTTTATTCAGCAAAAAACTCAGGTGACCAATGAGGTATTGGGATATTTAGGTATCCAATCCAGTGGCACCGAAAAAAAAGAACGACTCATCTCCGACGAGGTTGCTCAAGCCAACGAAAAAGTGGACGTGTTTCGGCTGAGTTTCCTCAAGACTCGACAGGCGGCGGCGACCGAAATCAACCGGTTGTGGCCGCAGCTTGACATTTGGGTGGAATACGCCGACGCGCAGTCCTCCGGCGTGCCTAACGCACTCCAGTCCGACAAGAGCTATTTTGAGACAACCAGTATCGACATGCCGCAATCGGCGAACAATGGCATTGGAGGTGTGTTGTGACACAGGATTTTACGGCCTATGCAATGGAAACGCCCGGCGAGTACACCGAAACCCTCGGCAATCTCATTGCGCTTGGATACGATACGGACGATAAACTTCATCTGTCCGCCGACTATTATCCGATCTATGACGAAAACCATCGTACCGAACTGAACGAGAAAATCATCCGCCACTACGCGCTGAGGGAGATCGGACAGGAAACCGCCCAGCAATTCACTTTTTACCTAGGCATGACGATGGCGGAAATCATGCCTTATTTCAACGAGCGCTACAAAACACTCGACATGGAATACAATCCGCTACAATCCGTGGACATGACGACGGACAGCGAAAACGGCAGCGAATCCCAATCGTCCAGCAAGGCATCCAGTACACAGGACTCGACCAGCAGCAGCAGCAGCAAGTCGGACAATGCCAGCACCACCACGTCAAAAAGCTTTGACAGTGACGTGCCTCAAACCGGTGTCGTAGGCGATTTCGCACGATACGCCTCACATGCAAACGAATCACAGGCGGACAGCAGCGGCACCGCCTCCAGCTCACAGGACTCGGCCAGTCACGCCACATCACACAGCGCGACCGACTACCAGCATGATGCAAGCAACTCCAAGGGCAAAAGCCATGTGAGCGGCAGAAACCAGAGCGCCATGAGCCTCATACAAGAATACCGGAACGCCATCGTCAACGTGGACATGGAGATCGTGCGCAGTCTCGAACCATGTTTCATGCAATTGTGGGGGTCATATGATACTATCTTTAGCAACTGCCATAACTACGGAGAATGGGAGTAAACACCATGAATTCGTCTAATCCGACCATTCCTAGTCTGATTCGCCCCGTCGTGCCCACGTCGGTGCCATTCACGTACCGCGACGGTCTGACCATGCTTCAGCTGATTGAATGTCTCAAGCACAATCTTGACAGGTTGCAAGAGTACGTGAACGGCGTCATGGACAACGTTAACAAGGCATTGAAAGATCAGACCACGCAAAATCAGGACACATTGGACAAGGCGCAGCAGGCCGCACAGGATGCAGCCGACGCCGTCCGGCAAGCTCAGCATGCGCTCGGCCAGTACCAGAATATCGTGGACAGCGTCAATAACGCGATTACCACCGCAAACGCGGCCATCGACCGGCTGGAAGCGCTGGGAGTGACCGACCCCGAAACGGCAACGGCACTTAAAAACACCATTCAGCAGACCGCAACCGACTTGGCCGAGCTGACAGAACGCGTAATCACAGCAGAGGGCAATATTACAGAGCTACGGACTAAAGACACGGAAATTGAAAACAATTTAACCAGCACCACTTCGACGGCCCAGACCAACAAGGCCGATATAGCGAATATCAACGCGAATTTGAATGCGTTGCACGCAAACACAACGTCCGACGCGGAAAATTTATACAACACCGTACAGAAATTGGATAATTCTAACCATCTTGTCATTATCGGGGACAGTTTTTCGACCAGCGCCCGCGAGGATGTGTGGTGGGCTAATCTGCCTGAAAATTGCAAGCACCTCGAAGTACATAATTATGCAGTCGGAGGTACGGGGTTCATCCAAGATTCGGGGAAGAATCCGGGGAATACGTTCACGCAGCAAATAGACAAGGCCATAGCAGACGAAACATTCCCTAACGACAGGGTGTCTCACGTTATTATTTACGGTGGGTATAACGACTGGACTTACGGGAAAACCGCCGAGGATGAAAAAAGTGCCGTGCGTACCGCCTACATGAATGCTGTAAGCAACTTCCCTAACGCGAACGTCATATTATGCTTTGGCAATATTGGTATGGCAAATGGCGTTGAAAAATATAATACATGGAAGAACTGGGTTAAGGTAGTACAAGGATCTTTGTACACCAACGGTGTGCCATTTGTGCAGAGTGATTTATGGCTTGTCGGATATACCCCCACAGTATTCGAGGGAGACAACCTACACCCCAATAATATCGGAGAGGGTATTATATGCTCGCACATGGCGGCACTGATAATGGGATGGCAGACAAGCGGCGAACGTCTCATTACCCAAAAAGGCGATTCCAGCACAATGAATTACGTCGAAATGCGGTATAACGACTTGACAGGCATCGTATCACTGTACGGGAAGCAGTCGCCCACCGGCTTGACCGGCACGGGACAACAGAAGTTGCTTGACTTGGGGGGCTACCCGCCGATCATCGGCAACGAGAATAATCCGCTGTTCGGCTGTGCGTGGTATATGAGTGGCAGTCAGGCCGGCAAAGTTCGTTCCGTCTGTTTCTCCCCCGTCAACAAACGTGTTTACGTCAATATCAGCGAGGCGTTTACCGACCCCTCGACGCTTGCTGTTTATTTCAATTGCCATTATCACGTCTAATACGTCTATCGTACCCCACTGCTCACCGCCGTGGGGTATACTATTATCATGGACAATACCGCATACTACGCCATGTACGCCATCGGCACCGTAGAATCAAACTGCGACTGGGGCGCTTGCAATTACGTTGACGCCATCACCATGGGCATGATGCAATGGTACGGTACACGCGCCCGAGACCTCATGGACCGAGGACGCACTGCCGATCCCGACGGATGGAGCGCGTTCGCCACAGCTGCGCCCACACTCGCCCAGCAGGTACAGGACAATACTGTTAACTGGACGACACGATATCTGTCTACGGCGGAAGGCAATGCCTGGAAAATTTGGGCGCGACGCGCCCAGAATCACATGTTCCAGGAAGCGCAGTGGGAGGATGACTGGAAGGGGTACATGTCTACTATGGATAGGTACGGTTTTCCGGCAGGCAGTGTGAAAGAGCGCATACTGTGGGCAAGCGCCTACCATCAGTCTCCCGCGCGGGCGCAGCGCGTACTGGGGTCATGCTCTGCAACAGCCACGCTCAAACTATTGTACACCACCATTCTGGCGGACGGCGTACTGGGGCAGTATCGCAATCGATACACCACCGTCTATAATCTGCTCAGGGCATGGGACGGCACGTCAGCGCCGCCCGACTTTGGCCAAACCTCCAACCCATCGGACACGCCGGGAGGCGATCACCCCGGCATCGAAGGCAGTCCAGCGAGTACCGCATGGATACAATTGCAAGGCGATAATCTCATCTACCGTACAGACGACACTATGGCAATATTTATCAAAAGCTCGGCACAGACATGGATATACAAGACTTCCGAATCGACCAAACCGAGCGGCGGCCAGACTTCAGGCGGGTCAAGCTCCGGCAGCAGCAGCAAGGACGCGGAGCGTGTCGTGGAGTGGTTGCGGGCACGAATCGGCAAATATGCCTACTCGCAGGGCGGCGGACGATTGGACCCGGACAGTTCCGGCTACGGTGACTGTAGTTCGGTATGCTGGAGGGCGTATCAGAATGTGCTGGGCATTGATGTGGGCACATGGACAGGGGCCATGGCAGGCAAAGGCAGTCGCATATGCGGCAGTTCGGACACGTCCATAGCTCACGCCATTGCCAAGGCTCATGCAGCCGATCTGCTCTTGCTGGACTGGGGTGCATACACACAGGCATGGGATCATGTAGAGATGTTCACTGCGGACGGCAAGGATGAGACGTTGTCTCACGGAGGACCCGGGCACGGGCCGAACTTGCGTGTGGCGTCGGACGCGATGCATAGGGCGAGTCGGTGGGAGATACGTCGATATATCACCGACTAGCACACCGCCGAACCGGTAGACATCCCCCGTTTTCCATGTTCCGTGATATAATGCATGGCATGGAGAGGATTCTTGGCGAAAATGACTATTACGACTATGGTCGCGTCCTCTCGTATCATGCGGCATGGATGTTTGTCATTGGGGCACGTGGTCTCGGGAAAACCTATGGCGCAAAAAAACTGGTCATAGGAGATTGGATTAAAAAACGCTGGCAGTTCATCTATCTGCGTCGCACCGCCGAGGAACAGAAAAATAAGGGTACGTGGTTTGCGGACATTGCGGAACGATACCCGGAATTGGAATTTCGCGTGTCCGGCAATCAGGCCGAATGTCACTGGCTGGACGATAGAGACGCCACCACCGACAAGCATGGTAAGAAACGTCCCACATGGCATATCATGGGGTACTTCATCGCACTATCTCAAGCCGGACAGGTCAAGTCGGTGGCCTACCCCAAGGTGCGCACTATTGTTTTCGATGAAATATTCCCCGACAATATGCGGTACCTTGGCGGAGAGGTTACGGCGCTGGAGGAGTTTTATAATACGGTTGATCGGTGGAACGATAGGGTGAGGGTTATCATGTGCAGCAATGCGGTAACCCTCGCCAACCCGTATTTTTCGGCATTCAACATCAATCTAAAACCACAGATGGACAATCACACGCAATATCAGCGGTATTGCGACGGGTTTATCATGGTGGAATTGGCCGATTACGGCGGGTTCAGCGCAAAGGTTGCAACGTCGGAGTTCGGACAATTTTTACGCAAATATGACGAGAATTATGCGAATTATGCGATCAACAATGATTTTAGAGACAACGTTAATACTCTCATCAGTGATTTCAGCAACGCCGGCTATGCATTCTCGCTAAGAACCTCTGAATATGGTATTTTTAATGTATATCAGCAGTTAAGCGATACTGACGAAGTATTGTATATAATAACCAAAAAGAGACCGAAAATCACCCGCGATTTTACGTTTGATTATCGACTGGTTGACAGTGATTGTATCATGCTCAAACGTTCGGACGACATGGCTCAGAAAATATTAAATGCTTATCGTGTGGGCAGACTACGTTTTGAAACCCCGCAAATAAAAGCGGAATTTAGTATGATTCTTGGCGGCCTATTGCAACAATCGGGAATAAGAAAGTGAGTAAATATTCATGCCGATCCATGAACTAATTACAGTCGGTATTGTTTTTCTGCTAGTGCTGATAGACTATGTAACCGGCGTGGTAAACGCGATCATGCGCGGAGAATTGTCCAGCGAAAGAATGCGGCAAGGACTTGGCCGCAAATTCGCATATCTGGCAGTGATCTGCGTCGCATTGATCGTAGAATACGGTTCGGATTATATCAATCTTGGAATCGAGCTACCCGTATTCATCCCCGTATGCGCCGGTATCTGCCTGATCGAAATCACATCAATCATGGAGAATTGCGTAAAAATCAACCCCGAACTATCCAACTCGAACATTCTCAACATTTTCAATATCAAAAGGAAAGAAAACGATGACAAGGAAAATTAAGACAAGCGCATACAGTATAATTGCCGCAATCACAGCACTGTTGCTGGCATTCGCGCCATCCGCGAACGCAGCGGACATGATCGACGTATCCAGTTGGCAAACCGGTATCAACGTCACCACATCCGGTGCACAGATCGTCGTAACCAAAGCAACCGAAGGCATCGGATACGTCAACCCGGACTGCAACCGCGTCGTACAGGACGCGCTAAAAGCAGGGCAAGGTGTGGGTGTCTACCATTTCGCACACACCGAAAATAACCCACGGCGCGAAGCCCAGTATTTCATTGACCATACGCGCGGATACATTGGTAAAGGTATCGTGCCTATCCTCGACTGGGAGCCATCCGCCCCGTGGAATACCAGTTGGGCGCTCACATGGCTACGCACCGTGGAAGCCGCATGGGGCACCAAACCAATAATCTACACATATCAGTACGTAGAAAATACATACAACTGGAGCAGCGTAGTAGCAGGCAACTACGGTCTATGGATTGCCGCATATACACGAGGGAAAACACCGATCTACGGCTTCACCCCACCAAGCAGGCAGCCCACACTACGACACTGGCCGTTCGCCGTCGCATGGCAGTACACGGGCACCGGATATCTGAAAAACTGGCGTGGCCCCCTCGATCTCAGCGTAGTATACGGCGATCTGAACACATGGCACGCATACGCAGGCAGCCGCCCGACCGCTTCCAGCAAACCAGCGCCCGCGCCGAAGCCCGCACCCAAACCGCAGCCCAGTACACCGGCAGCCAATTGTGTCGTCATCCAAAAAGGACAATATGTAAGCATGTTCTGGAAGGATTGGTGGAACGTTACCGTTCCTAGCAGAAACCCGTCAATCGTATACCCCGGAGACAGGGCATGCCACCACGGAATCGGCACCGCCGCCACCACCACACGCCGTACATACGTAGTACGATCTGGCGACACGCTGTCTGCCATCGCCGCACGGCTAGGAGTCAGCATGTATAGTATCAAGGGATATCGTTCCGGGAATATGAATCTCATCTATCCCGGAGAGGTACTTCACTACTAAACGCCACACACAACAATAAAGCCCGGTGGCCCTACCGGGCTTTATTATATATAGCTAAAATCTATACAAAAAACAGCACAATACGACTCGAACACCTCATACAGAAAGAACGGAATCAACAACCGTGTAGAATCCGGCGCAAAACTCTCTATTATGATCGCTGTGCAGTTCCGCACGGCAACGTTTCATTAACAGGCGGCGGCACTCACCAATCATGGCATGTTCACCGCTCGTATAGTATTTATCCAACAACCACCACGCGGCGTACGAGATTCCGTCAAGCCTGTTTTCATCAGGTGAACACCAGGCATTTTGATTGTGTGAATACGTAGTGTTGTACACGTTGGCGAGATATGCATACTCTGCGGAATCAGATTCACGAATATTAGGAAAATCAACTGTAACAAAAGACATTTTAAAGCACCTCGATTGTGTTGAAATGTAATGCCCTCACGCCCTGTCCACAAGACTCGGGTATGCGCTCCGATCGAGTTCCGTCACGTCAACAAACTGACTCGGCTGCGGGTCTCCAGCAAAGTCACCTTCACCGGACACCATATCATTGGCGTACTCAATGCAGTAATCAACGTCGTCCACAATGTAAGCAAGCCATCAAGCCGCGTAGAACAATTCCCCGACCTCGTTGATAAGCCGCTTGCGGTTAGCGTCCGTATCCGCGAAAATCTTTCCGACATTAACCGTATGCCTGGCATAGTTGATCAACGGATTATAACGGCCAAAACAATTGCCGTGAGAGTCATAAACATACGTTTCCACGTTGAGGTGCAACGTATCGTCACCACGCTTAAAGAGATGCTGATATAGATGGCCGGACGTGATAGACAAACACATTCGCTCGCCCTTGCGGTTCAGGGCGGTCAATTCGATATCCCAACGAGCGAAACCACCTTTAGCGCGATTGTCAAAAGAAAGACGTTCCGTATATGTGTAGTGCGGTTCATCAGCTTCAGCCGCCTTATTGTTGTTGTCAATAAGCTTAATCATTTTTTGTCCATCCTTTCCTTGTTGACATTATTAATACTAGCACACACACAAAGTGCGACACGCCGAAACGACAAAAAAACAGAGAAAAAATATATACACCTAATCAACGGCAGAATCAAGCGCCCAAAATTGCAGAACAAAACAACACGCAAAAAACCGCGACAAAAAAAGAGAAATAAAATACACAACACAAGAAACACCAACAAAAAAATACAACACAACACACACACACACACAACAGAGCAGCAGTGGAAAAAGCAATGCAGCCAGGGAGGCACCCCTCCT
>OBIU01000449.1_pt1 | contig 18614 bp, 17 predicted proteins | sample 1519871 | NCBI WGS metagenome assembly OBIU01 (sample SAMN04209229, study PRJEB22552) | human gut metagenome | biome: gut; material: feces | host: Homo sapiens | place: USA: Oklahoma
GCAGTATCCGGTTCTCAAGGTACGCGCCGTGCGGGACGCTCGGTGCCGCGCGGCAAGGAGATATATTGCCACAGCCGGCGGGGCCCCGGGGGCGGGGATCGGCGCCTCCACATCTTGAACACATTTAAAACCGTTTACCGTGTTTGGAGTGCCGCCGCCCGACTCTAACGTACTGGCGGCGTTCGTTACATTCCATAGATATAAAGGCTTCCATCCCCTTTGAAGCTGGCGGAGCGCTTGCATCTCCAAGATGGCTCGTCGAGCATGCACGGGTTGAGCCGCGATATCGCCGGCGCGAAAACGCGAGATTGCCGACGCGAAAACGAGCGTGCATTCAAACCGCGGACTCCCAATGGATCTCGGCGATGTGCCCTTCAATAACCGGTGCATCGCCGAGAAGGGAACATGCGAGCATTTCGACGAACTGCACAGTTTCAAATACGACTCCGCTATAACTCGAAACGTAAAGGGATGCGATTCGGCATCCATCTGATGCCGATACGTACGAAAGCAAAGACCCCGCTTCCTGATAGCAGGAAACGGGGTCGATGAGATCGAAAACGTTCGATGAGCGTGCGCTTAGCGATGCAGCCCGCCGCGCTCCTCGACGGCCTCCCAGAACTCGTCGGCGAAGCGGGGGTCGTTCGCGGCCATGAGGGCGTTCGTCGCGATCCAGCCGGACGGGGTGCCGGTGTCGTAGCCCGAGAGCGGGTCGATGACCACGGCGTACATGGCCTCGCGCTCGAGGCTGCGGGCCATGGCGTCGGTGAGCTGGATCTCGCCGCCGCAGCCGGGCTCCTGGTCGGCCAGGAGCTCCATGACCAGCGGGGACAGCAGGTAGCGGCCCACGATGTAGAGGTTGGAGGGGGCGTCGGCGGGGGCGGGCTTCTCCACCAGGCCCGAGACGCGCCACACGGCGCCCGGCTCGCAGTCGCCGGCGCCGGCGCAGCCGGTGAGGGTGTCGCAGCGCTCGCCGGCGATGACGCCGTAGCGGGACACCTCGGAGGGGGCGCAGGGGGCCACGGCGATCACGCTCGCGCCGGCGTGGGCGCGGGAGACCTCGAGCATGCGGGTGCAGATGTCGCGCGAGGGCACGACGTAGTCGCCGAGCAGGACCAGGAAGCTCTCGCCGGCCACGGCGTCGGCGACGGAGCGGATGGCGTGGCCCAGGCCGCGCGGCTCGTACTGGTAGCGGAAGTCGACGGGCATCTCGCCCGCGGCGGCGACGGCGTCGGCGTAGGCCTTCTTGCCGCGCTCGCGCAGCAGCCCCTCGAGGGACTTGTCGGGCTGGAAGTAGTTCAGCAGCTCGGGCTTGCCCGGGGAGGTGACGATGACGGCGCCGTCCACCTCGGAGGGCTCGAGCGCCTCCTCGACCACGTACTGGATGACCGGCTTGTCGAGGACCGGCAGCATCTCCTTGGGGGTGCACTTGGTGGCGGGGAGGAAGCGGGTGCCGAGGCCGGCGGCGGGGATGATAGCCTTCATGGCATTCCTTTCATCAATTCGATGCATCTATTCGCACGCGGCGCCGCATGACATTCAACTGGCACGTCCGCGTATTGAAATCCAATGTTCAAAAAGCATACCGTTTTGAAGAAAAACTGCCACCGCTTTAGAAAAAATGCAGCTTAACTACGCACCTTCCTAATTATTTGACATGAAATCAACGAGAATGCCCCCGGTTGGCACGCGATTATAGAACCAGATGCGACTCCACAAGACGAAAGCGGAAGCGAGGGCGATCGGAAAACGCGGGCGCCACGCCGCCAAACGCGGACGAGCGACGAGCGAGGACGGCCCGAGTACGGACGGCGAGGGTGAGAGACGATATGCCAAACGCGGTCGAGCGACGGGGCCCAGGCCGGTTCGCTCCCTTGCGGCCCAAGCCGTCGAAGCGGCGGGCGCACAGGCCACCGATGCGATAGACAGAAAAACGGGACCCAGCAAGCTGGATCCCGTTTGCAAGCGAATGGATTCGCGAAGCAGCTGCAGGCGATGCGCCTGCAAGAAACTACTTGAGGGTGACAGCAGCGCCAGCAGCCTCGAGCTTCTCCTTAGCAGCCTCGGCGTCCTCCTTCTTAGCGCCCTCGAGGACGGCCTTGGGAGCGCCCTCGACGACCTCCTTGGCCTCCTTCAGGCCGAGGGAGGTGAGCTCACGGACGACCTTGATGACCTGGATCTTGTTGTCGCCGAAGCCCTCGAGCACGACGTCAAACTCGGTCTTCTCCTCGGCCTCCTCGGCAGCGGCAACGGGGCCGGCGACGACGGCAGCGGGAGCGGCAGCGGAAACGCCGAAGGTCTCCTCGATAGCCTTAACGAGCTCGGAAGCCTCGAGAAGGGTCATTTCCTTCAGGGCCTCGATGATCTCTTCATTGGTAAGCTTAGCCATTTCTAAGTCCTTTCAGTTCCCCTGCATCTGTACAGGGAGAGCAATTAAGTACAGCGCTTGCGCGCAAGGGTGCGGCCGCTAGGCCGCGATGAAGTAGCCTGGAACTAGGCTGCCTTCTGCTCGGAGATCTGCTGAACGGTGCGGGCGAGACCAGAGGAAACGCCGTTGACGCAGACAGCGATGTCGCGAGCGAAGCCGTTGATGAGGCCGGCGATCTGACCCAGGAGCTGATCCTTGGTGGGGAGCTCGGCGATTGCGTTGACCTCCTCGGCGGAAACAGCCTGACCGTCAGAGATACCGCCCTTGATCTCCAGAACGCCCTTGGACTTCTTAGCGAACTCCTTGAGCGCCTTAGCGGCCTCCACGGGCTCGTTCTCATAGAACACGTAAGCCAGCGGACCGACGAGCATCTCGTCGATGTTGGGCTGCTCCTTGTTCTCGAGAGCGATGCGGACGAGGTTGTTCTTGTAAACCTTCATCTCGGCGCCGCACTCGCGAAGCTGATGACGCAGCTCCTGAGCCTGCTTAACGGTAAGGCCGTTGTAGGAAACAACGAACAGACCGGCGTTCTTGTCGACGTTGGACTCGATCTCGGCGACCATATCGATCTTGTACTGCTTTGGCATAGGTACACCTCCTTCGTTTCTTTCTCGGGCACGGACCGCGCCTGACTGGCGGGGGTGTGTCTCGAAAAAGAAACCCCCGTGCTGCAACAGCGACGGGGGCGAGAAGACATACTGCTCGACCACCTCGGCTGGCGGGAACTCCCATTAAGCCTTGGGGAGATCCCCTTGGCACCTGCTGTCTCTGGCAGCGGATTCGTGCGTGAACGATAGAAGTATGGCGGAGAGGGGCGCATGCGTCAAGCTCTCGCTCTTGCCACACATTGCTCACACATTTTCCCCAACGCCCTCTGTAATATGGGTCGGAGGGAACATGGCGCGCGACGCGGCGGCCGATCGCCGATCGCTCCGCTTCCGCCGATCGGCCCGAACTCGCCCTTCGCGACCGGGCCGTAGTCCCTCCCACGAGACCGAACCGCCTTCGCGCGCTCCGCGCCCCGAACCGCGCGACGCGACGACAGCACCACGGAAAGCAGGAAACCATGACATCAGTGCACGAGGAGCGCATCGGTGGCCATCGCGTCCGCCCGCGGGGTATCGCCCGCCGCATCGCGATCCTGAACGCGGCATCCACGCCGGGGCAGGCGCAGGCCGACGGCGTTCGCGCCCAAGCGCGTCGCAGCGGCGGTGCCGACGAGCGCCCGACGTCGCGCGTGCACGATCACGCCGATTCCGCCGTCGACATCCTGCTCGCCGATCTCGAGGACGCGCTCCTGGCCTACGACCGCTTCTCCGCACGGCTGCTCGACGGCAAGGAGACGGAGTCGCCGCATTTCGAGCATATCGCGCTGCCGTTCCGAACCCCCGCCCCGACGGCCCGCGGCGGGCGGGAGGACCCAGATCCCGATGCCAGCCTGAAGCGCTGCGACGCCGTCGTCGTGGGTACCGCGCTGGTCGCCGGCGAGCTCGCCGGCATCGACCAGCTGCTCGCCCACTTTTTTGAGCAGCGGGAATCCCTCGAGGGGATGCGGACGTACGCCATCGTCGCCGTCGACGGCACCGACCCCTCCCCCGCCCGGGAGCACCTCCTGTCCCTCGCGAGAACCTGCACCGAAACGGGCCTCTTCTGGGGAGGGGGCGCCGCCATCGGGGGAAGCCGGGCCGTCGTCCGCTTCGCGGGCGAACCGCGCATGGGTATCGCGAGGCGCCGCCAATCCGAAGCGATCGACCACCTTATCGGAGCCGTCAGGAGCGGCCTCTCCATAGCCCGCGCCGCCGAAGCGTTCGGCTCCTTCGGGCCGCTGGACGACCAGAGCATCCTGGAGGCACGCGGAGCGCTACCGCAAGACCTCTACCGCCTGCTCCCCTGATCGGTTCCCAGCAGCCGCTCTTCCTCGACCGCTCTATCGACGCGCTTGCGAAACACCACCATGCCCGCCAAGGAACTCGCCGCGACCAGGGCGCTCGCCAGCACGAGCGTCTCCTGAACACCGAGCCTTCCCGCCAGCCAGGGAGCCATGAGCAGCGGCACCACGCCCGCGGCGTTATGGCCGAATCCCATGACGGCGCTCACCCTGCCCAGCGCCGAGAGGGGCGCGTGCATCTGGACGAGCGTCGTCTGCAGCGGGCCGATCACGCCGAAGGCGCAGCCGAGCATGACCTGCCCCACGAGCGCGACGGCCACGCTCGAGGTCCCTATGTAGACCAGGCAGCCCACGCCCATTCCGAAGAGCGCCCAAAGCAGGGACCGCATGTTGACGAAGCGCGCCGGCAGGCGCATCAGCGCGACCGAGCCCGCGATCGCACCGACGCCCGCCGCGCTGGAAAGCCAGCCCATCCACTCGACGCCCACGTCAAGCACGTCGCGGTAGTACAGCGACTCCAGAGGATCGAACGCCCCGTACCCGAAGAACGCGAGGAAGCCGATCGCCAGCAGCAGCCGCAGCGAGGAGCTGGCGGCAACGGCGGCAAAGCCCGCGGAAAGCGAGCTGTCGCTGTATTCCGCCTCCTCGCCCTCCAGGGGCGCGCGCAGCGGACGGAACCCCGCCGCCGGCACGAGGCCGAGCAGCGCGCATGCGGCGCCGAACAGGAATACCGCCTTGGTTGAAAACACCGAGGTGATCGCGCTGCCCACCAAAGGACCGATGACCACCGTGAGGTTCGTGACGGCGGAGAGCGCCGGGTTGATGCAGGCGAGCTGCTCGGCATCGTCGGTCACATACGCCGGATACGAGCGCGCCACGATGTCCTCCACGCCCCACGCGAAGCCGAACGCCGCCGAGCATGCCAGGATGCCCGTCACCGTATCGGAGAAGCATTGGAAGAGCACCGCGGACGCGCAGGTGAACGCGACGCTCAGGGCGAAATGACGGCGGGGGCCCCAGGCGTCGAGCAAGACGCCGCCCGCAAAATTACCCACCACGATCGCCAGGTTGATGAGCCCGACCGAGAACGTCGTCGACAACGCGTCGCCGCCGAGCGAATAGGTGAGCGTGCCCAAGATGCCTATGAAATACGAGGCGAGCATGCCGACGTGCGCGAGAAACCTCATGGCGACCAGGCGGCGCGCCATGAGGGAAAGCGATGTTATCTGTTCGACGAGCGTCATTCGTCACCCTTTCGCAGCGAAACCACGACGGCGCGCGGAGCGACCAGGCGACCGCGCGCTCGACGCATGCGCTCTACCTTGGCAGAGCAAACGGCCATCGTCAAGCAGCGGCAGCGCGCCGTCGCCGCGATGCCACGAGGCGCATCGACGTGCGCGAACGGCGCCCCCGATCGAATGCGGATCGAGTGCGGCGCACCGCCGGGCACGCGGCCCCAGCGTGACGTGGTCACTGACGGCGCAAGGTCGGCCTTGGTATCGTTCAGCCAGACACAAGGAGAAAGGAGCTCGCCATGAGCCTGTTCGGATCGCTGTTCGGCAAGGGGATCGACGCGCATATGGAAACCGCGCGCGCAACCGAGGGCGCAATCATCCTCGACGTCCGCACACCGGAGGAATTCTACGAAGGCCATATCGAGGGTGCGCGCAGCTTCCCGCTCGCCGGGATCCAGTCCATCCTCACGCGCATTCCCCGGCGCGACGCCCCGTTGTTCGTCTACTGCCTCTCCGGCGCCCGCAGCGCGCAGGCGTGCCGCGTGCTCGGCCAGCTTGGGTATAGCAACGTCACGGACATGGGCGGCATCACCCGCTGGTCCGGCCCCGTCGTAGCAGGAAGGAACTGACGCCATGAAGATCCTCATCATCGGCGGCGTCGCAGGCGGCGCCACGGCGGCCGCGCGCCTGCGCCGCCTCGACGAGCAAGCCGAGATCATCGTCCTGGAGCGCTCGGGCTACGTGAGCTACGCGAACTGCGGCCTGCCCTACTACATCGGCGGCTCGATCACCGATCGGCGCAAGCTCACGCTGCAAACCCCCCAAAGCTTCCGCGACCGCTTCGATATCGATGTGCGCGTCCTCAACGAGGCCGTGTCGATCGATCGGGACGCGAAGCAGGTCGAGGTCCGCGACCTGCAGACCGGAGCGATCTACAGCGAGAGCTATGACAAGCTCGTCTTGTCCCCCGGGGCGCGGGCCGTCATCCCCGATCTGCCCGGCGTCGACGCCGAGCGCCTCTTCACGCTCCGCACCGTCGAGGACACCTTCCGCATCCACGAGTTCGTCGAACGCGAGCAGCCCCGTTCCGCGGTCGTCGTGGGAGCCGGCTTCATCGGCCTCGAGATGGCCGAGAACCTCCGCGAGCGCGGCATGGACGTCACGGTCGTCCAGCGCGGCGGGCACGTCATGCCCAACCTGGACCCCGATATGGCGGCCATCGCGCACAACCACATCCGCGCGCACGGCGTCGAGCTCCTGCTCGATGCGAACGTCGAGGGCTTCGAGCCGCAGGGCGACGGGACCATGCTCACCGGAATCGCAGGGGCCGCGCCCCTCGCCTCGGATATGGTCGTCCTCGCCGTGGGCGTCGCGCCCGAGAGCTCGCTTGCCCGCGAGGCCGGCCTCGAATGCGGCATCCGCGGCTCCATCGCCGTCGACGAGCACATGCGCACGAGCGACCCGGACATCTACGCCGTGGGCGACGCGGTGCAGGTGAAGAACTACGTCACCGGCGAGGATGCCCTCATCGCGCTGGCCGGCCCCGCCAACAAGCAGGGCCGCATCGCGGCCGACAACATCTGCGGCATCCCGAGCCGCTTCACCGGAAGCCAGGGGTCCTCGGTTCTCAAGCTGTTCGACCTCACCGTCGCCGGCACCGGCCTGACCGAGGCCATGGCCCGCGCCGCCGGCCTCGATGCCGACTTCGTCGTGCTATCGCCCGCAAGCCACGCCACCTATTACCCCGGCGCGAGCAGCATGACCATAAAGGTCGTCTACGAGCGGAAAGGCGGCCGCATCCTGGGCGCCCAGATCATCGGCGCGGACGGCGTCGACAAGCGCATCGACGTTCTGGCCACCGCGATCCGCGCGAACATGGGCGCCGCGGACCTCACCGAGCTCGACCTTGCCTACGCGCCCCCGTACTCCTCGGCGAAGGACCCGGTCAACATGGCGGGCTTCATGATCGAGAACATCCTCGAGGGGCGCGTCCGGCAGACCGATTGGCGGCGAGCGCTCGCACCCGGAGAGCACGAGGTCCTGCTCGATACGCGCACCGACGGCGAGTTCGCGCGCGGCTCCCTCCCGGGCGCCCTGCACATCCCCGTCGACGAGCTTCGATCACGCTTGGGCGAACTGCCTCGCGACAAGCGCCTCGCGGTGTTCTGCCAAAGCGGATTGCGCAGCTATCTCGCCTGCCGCATCCTGGCGCAACACGGCTACGACTGCGCCAACGTCGCCGGCGGCTACGGCTTCTACCAGGAGACCATGCTCGATGAGGAGCGGCGCCGCGCCGGAGTCGCCGACTGCGGCGTCGTCGTGTAGTCCATAGGGTCCTCCCAAAGCGCTCGGCCCACGGCGTACGTTCCGGGCGCACCCCACCCGATGCAGCCCCTCCCACGCGGCTCCGTGCAGCGGCCTGCGCGGAGCCGCGCTTGCATGTTGCAGAGAAACCTGTCACGCTGGGCGAAACGGACATCCATCGACGAGCCTGCAAGCGGCCGTCAGCATCGAGGGCACCATGGACTTTGCATCGAACGCCGGTGTCGCCGCGCAGGCGCTCGCCGAAACGCTCCCCTTCTGGAAGGATCTGGACGAAACCCAACGGTCGCGCCTGGCAGCGGCGACGCGCCTGATGCGCGCGCATGCCGGCGAGCGCATCCAAGGCGGCGGCTCGGGATGCGCCGGCGTGATCGTCGCGCTCGAAGGCAGCCTGCGCGCCTACATGCTTTCCGAAGGCGGCAAGGAGATCACTCTCTTCCGCGTCGAAGCCGGCGAATCCTGCGTCCTGGCGGCCTCGTGCATCCTGCCCATGATCACCTTCGACATCGCACTTGACGCGGCCGGCGACACCGAAGCGCTCGTCATCGACCCCCGCTTCTTCTCGCAGCTCGCCCAGGAGAGCGTCGCCGTCGAAGCGTTCCTCTACCGCCAGACGGCCCAGCGGTTCAGCGACTGCATGTGGGTCATGCAGCAGGTCCTGTTTTCCAGCTTCGATGCGCGGCTCGCAACGTTTCTGCTCGACGAGCTCTCGCGGACGGGCAGCGCGCGCATCGCCATGACCCACGACGAGATCGCGCGGCACCTGGGCAGCGCGCGCGAGGTGGTATCGCGCATGCTCAAATACTTCGAACGCGAGGGCCTCGTCGCCTTGAGCAGGGGCGCGGTCGACATCGTCGACCGTCGCGGCCTGCTCGCGCTCGCCACCTCCTGATCGCGCCCTTTCCGCGACGCGGGCGACGAGGGCCCGGCCCCGCGCCGCGCCGCCCCGTGGGCCTATCGTTGAAACAGGCTCGCGAACCCCTGCGCGATGCCCGCCATCGCACCGCGCGCGATCCGCTCCGCAGCGATCTGGGCCAGCTTGCCGAACGCCGGGCCGAGCACCGCGCGCGTCCGATTGTCCGCGGACCGCAGGGCCTCGCGGATGAGCTGCGCCGCACGGGGACCACCGCCGAAGATCTCCCCGGCGTTCCGCGCACCCGAAGCCTCGAGAGCTCGGAAGAGCGCGTCGACCACCTCGGGCAGCTCCTCGTTGGAAAACGATGCCAGCCACGTCCCCAGCACCTCATGGGTGCCGCGGGCCGAGGAGCTCACATCGGGTTCGCAGATGAATTCGCCATCCTCGACCTCCCAGCTGAACACGCTGTGCTGGTCGATACCGTACGCCCTCGACCGCACCGCGCGGGCGGGAGCTGCCGCGTCCATGATCATGCCGACGACGGAATCGACGGGCACCGTGCGGTCCATGCGCCCCTCAAGCGACTGAAGCGCGACGCACGCCGCCCCATCGGAAAGAAAGCCGGTCTTGAACCCCGGTCCGTCGTGGTCGAACACCCGCGCGATGCGCGCGCGGACCCGCGCCGAGCAGCGAACGGCGGCATACGTCGCGAGGTTCCCGCCCTTCGAATGCCCGCCCACGTACAGACGCTCCGGCAGATGCCGGGCGACGAGCTCCAGATACGCCGCCGCCATGCGCTGCGCGCTCACCGGAGGCGTGAGCGCCATGTCGAAGTTCTCGCGCCATCCGGTAAACGAGGTGTCCGTTCCCCGGAAGCCCACGTACGCCCACGCACCCGGCATCACGTAGCAGGTGGCGGAGAACTGGACCCGCCGCGGTCCGTCGAGCAGCGACACGTAATCGCGCAGCTCGAGCGTCCGAAAACGGGGGCTCGCCGCGACGGCGGCAAGCTCGCGCTTGATGTTGTCCTGGTCGAGCCCGGTAAACATCGTCCCGTAGCGCTCCGCCGCGAGCAAGTCGCCCGCATGCGCCGCGCGAACGCCGCGAGCGCGAAGCCGGTCGGCGAGCGCATCGGCCGCGAACGACAGGCGGTCCAAAAACGTGCCCTCGGTTCCGGGCAGCGCCGCGTCGCCGTCATCGATGCCGCCCACGCATCTCAGGCGGGTGACATCCGCATCCCGAAGGCCCGGAACGATTCCCGAGCCATCGATCATGCACAGCTGCGACAATATCGCCGAATCGACGGCGCCCAGCGGCCGCTCGTCGAACGGACGCAGCTCCGTTTCCGTGTAGGCAATCAAATCCACCGCGTGCATCCTCCCGTCTCCGCATGGCGTTCCGTCCCTTATACCCATCTTCGATCGGGCGCGGGCGCGGCCACGATGCCGCCCGCGCCGATCGGCGGTCCGCGCGGGCGCGGCGACGGCGAGCCGGCACGCGCTCCCGGGTTGCGAGCTGTCCCGATGCACCCGGTGACGGCTGTTTGTTTTATATCATCTGCACACTATCTTTTATCTGATGATTCCCTAGAGTTGTTAACAGGTAACGCTACAATGAGTGAATACGTCGGCGGCGAGCGCATCCCCTTGTAAGCGATCGTCGCCGGCGCCCATGCCCACGAAGAAGGCCCCGTGGCACAAGTCATCATCGACTACTTCTCATCCTCGCTCATGCGAACCACCGCCGTCGACATCCTGCTGCCCTTTCCACGCGCCGGGAGGACACCGCGATCGGCGTGCATCCCGCGCGCGCCCGAGCAAACATAAAGGCGCTTGCCGCGGATGCCCGCCATCTGCAGGCCCGCGGCAAGCGGCATCGTGCGATTGGGACGGAAGCGGGCTACGCGGGGCCTAGGGAGACCCGGCCCAAAACCGCATCGGCGCCCGGCAACACTTCCGCGTCGCTACTCGGCGCCGAGCGCGCACATGGTGATGTAGTTGTACGGCTGGTTGAAGTGGGGCAGGAAGAAGATGTCGAGGAGCTTGAGCTTGTCGATGGTCACGCCCTCCTCGATGGCGAGCGAGAACATGTGGATGCCCATCGAGATGTCCTCGGTCGAGGCCATCTGGGCGCCCACGACACGACGGCTGCCGCGCTCGTAGACGATGCGAATCTTGACGCTGGCGTTCTCGCGCATGAAGCCGGGACGCTGCAGGTCCTCGTAGTCGGCGTGGGCGACATCGAGGCCGGCGCGGGTGGCCGCGGCGACGGAGAGGCCGGTGGAGACCATGTTGTAGCCGAAGATCGAGATGCCGTTGGAACCCTGGACGCCGATGGACTCGAGCGGGGTGCCTCCGATGTTGTGGCCGGCGACGATGCCGGAGCGGACGGCGTTGGTAGCGAGGGCGATGTAGGCCTCGGCGTTCAGGGCGTTGGACCACACGGTGGCGCAGTCGCCGATGGCGTAGACATCGGGGTCGCTGGTGAGCTGGTGGCGGTCGACGTGGTAGGCGCCGTTACCGAAGAGCTCGAGGTGATCGCGACCGAGCGCGCTGTTGGGGATGAAGCCGATGGCGTTGATCACGAGGTCGGCCGGATAGGTGCCGCCCTCGGCCTCGATGGCGTTCACGCGGCCGTCCTCGCCATGGTAGGCGACGACGCGCTCGCCGAAGTGGCACTCGATACCGTGCTCGGCGAGGTTCTCGTCCATGGCGGCGGTGAACTCGGGGTCGTAGTAGCTCGCGAGCGAGGTGGGGGCGATGTCGAAGAGGCGGACCTCCTTACCGCGGCGCTTCGCGGCCTCGGCGATCTCGACGCCGATGTAGCCCGCGCCGATGACGGCGACGGAGCGCACGTCGTCGCGGCTCATCCAGCGGTCGACCTCCTGGCCCTGCTGGAAGAGCTTGAGGAAGCTGATGCCGTCGAGATCGCAGCCGGGAAGCTTGGGCGAGATCGGTAGGGAGCCGGTCGCCAGGACCAGCTTGTCGTAGGACTCGTCGAAGGTGGAGCCGTCTGCGCGCTCGCAGTGGACCACGTGGCCCTCGAAGTCGATCGAGGTCACGGAGGTCTCGAGGTGGATGTCGGCGCCCTTCGCCTCGAACGCCTCCTTGTTGGTGTAGAAGAGCTTGTCGCAGGAATCGATCTGGCGACCGACCCACAGCGCCGTACCGCAACCCAGGTAGCTGAGGTTGGTGTTGCTATCGATCATAACGACCTGCTGGTCGGCATAGTTGTCGAGCAGGGTGTTCGCGGCGGCGATACCCGCATGGTTGGCTCCGACGATGACGGTCTTCATTGGTGCGAGTCCTTTCAAGATGCATGCTCGTTACGGGCGCGGGCTCACGGATCAGGCTCGGCCCGCCCTCATCCGCGCAGTAAGCCATAGCTTACCTTATTTGTTACCGTTTTGATACCATATTTTGAAGGGAGCGGTTTTCCATGTCCAAGGGCGCCCTGCCATCCGTTCACGGATTCGCATTGTTACCGTCTTGTTATTCCACCGCACGACCGACTTGGTTGGGGAATACTGGAAGCGCTCCTGCCCGCTGCGACGGATTCGCGCTAAAAGAGCAGGTAGCTTACCGTATTCATACATTGTGCTACAGGAGTTCGCCATGGAAGTTATGGAAGCCATCCTCACGCGCCACAGCACGCGCGGCTTTATCGACAAGCCCGTTTCGAAAGACCTTCTGGAGGAGATCGCCTCCGCCGGCACCTATGCCGCCAGCGGCAAAAATCGGCAACCCGTCACCATCGTCGTGGTCACGAACCCCGAGCTGCGCGATGAGCTCTCGCGCATCAACGCGGACATCATGGGCACCGACGGCGACCCCTTCTACGGAGCGCCCGCCGTCCTGGTGGTGCTCGCCGACACCTCCGCGCCCACATACCTCTACGACGGCAGCCTGGTCATGGGCAACATGATGATGGCCGCTACCGACCTGGGCCTGGGAAACTGCTGGATCCACCGCGCCAAGGAGACGTTCGAGCGAGAAGACGGTCGCGCCATCCTGGCGAAGCTGGGCCTCGAGGGAGCGTACGAGGGCATCGGCAACCTCGTCGTCGGCTATCCGGCGGGCCCCGCGCCCGAGCCCAAGCCCCGGTTGGACGGACGCATCGTCTTCGCCGACTAACCTCATCCCGCACCGAACGCCGAGGCCTCATCCCGCACCGAACGCCGAGGCCGCTCGCATGCAAACGGCCCCTGCCTGCCGAAGCCATGGGCACGGCGGACAGGGGTCCGTTGCCATGAAGGGCGCCGCTGCGTCCGGCGGCCCCACGGCTGTTGCCCGGCGGCCCCACGGCTGCTGCCCGGTGACCCGGCGGCCGAGGGACTTCAACCCGGCAGTCGCGGCGTACCGGCCCAGCCGATGCGGCCTACCAGCTCAGCAGCTCGTATCCATCGTTCGTGACGACCAGCTGGACCTCCCATTGCGCGGAGTCCGACCCGTCGGCCGTGCGCACGGTCCAGCCGTTCGCGTCGCTCATATCGATTCCGGGATCGCCGGCGTTCACCATGGGCTCGATCGTGAAGCAGAAGCCCGGCGCCAGCACCGTGCCCTCCCCCTCCTCGCCGATGAACCCGACAAAGGGGTCCTCATGGAACTCGAGGCCGATACCGTGGCCGCCGAATTCGCGCACCACGCTGAAGCCCGCCGCTTCGGCATGGGCCTGCACCGCGTGGGCGATGTCGCCCAGGTGCCCCCAGGGCTTGACGGCGGCAAGACCCGCCTCCACGCATTCCTTCGTCACGTCCACCAAGCGACGGCGCTCCGGCGAGACCTCGCCCACGCAAAACATACGCGACGAATCCGAGTAGTAGCCGTCCAGAATCGTCGAGCAGTCCACGTTCACGATGTCGCCTGCTTCGAGCACCTCGCCCTCGGCGGGGATACCGTGGCATACAACGTTGTTCACGGACGTGCACACGCTCTTCGGGAAGCCCTCGTAATCGAGCGGCGCCGGGATCGCGCCGTGCTCGACCGTGTACTCATGCACCCAGCGATCGATATCCGCCGTGGTGCAGCCCGGGACGATGCGCTCCGCCACGTAGTCGAGAGCCCCCACGTTGACCGCGGCGCTGCGGCGGATACCCGCGAGATCGTCCGCGGTCTTCAGCAGGTCGCGCGGAAGCACGTCCTCGCCTTCCTGCCACAGCTCGTTCAGGCGCTCGTCGATCGCCAGATGGCATTTCTTGTATTTCTTTCCGCTGCCGCACCAGCACTCATCGTTGCGACCGAATACGGGACCGTTGTCATACATAGCTCGCTCCTTTTCGTTCCTAGCCATTATGCCCCATAGACCCCTGAGCGCATGCATGAAAAAGCGGCACCCCGCCATGGGGGCGCCGCTCCGTCGCAGCGTCGATTCGGGCCTACGAGCGCTCGGCGAGATCGAGGACCAGGCGCTCGGCCTTTTCCCAACCCAAGCAGGCATCCGTGATGGACTTGCCGTAGACGCCGCCGTCGACGGGCTGGTTGCCGTCCTCCAGATAGCTCTCGATCATGAAGCCGCGCACCAGACGGTCGATCGATTCGTTGCGCCGGCAGGAGTCCAGAACCTCCTTGCAGATACGCAGCTGCTCGAGCGGGCGCTTGCCGGAGTTGTCGTGGTTGCAGTCGACGACCACGGCCGGATTCGCATAGGTATCCGGCGTATAGCGCTCGGCCAAGCGCTCCAGGTGCTCGTAGTGGTAATTGGGATAGGTGCGTCCGTCCAACCCGATGTAGCCGCGGAGCACGGCGTGCGCCAGCGGATTGCCCGCGGTCTCGACTTCCCAGTTGCGGTAGATGAATCCCTGCTCGGCTTGGGCGGCGTAGATGGAGTTCAGCATCACGCTGGTGGAGCCGGCGGTGGGGTTCTTCATGCCCACGGGCACGGAAACGCCCGATGCCACCAGGCGGTGCTCCTGGTTCTCGACGGAGCGCGCGCCCACGGCGACGTAGGACAGCAGGTCGACCAGGTACTGGTAGTTGGTGGGATACAGCATCTCGTCCGCCGTGAAGAAGCCGGTCTCCTCGATCACGCGCAGGTGCATGCGGCGGATGGCCTTGACGCCCTCGAGCAGGTCGTCTCCCGCCTCGGGATCGGGGTTGTGCAGCAGGCCCTTGTAGCCGGTGCCTTTGGTACGCGGCTTGTTGGTGTAGACGCGGGGGATGATGAGCAGGCGCTCGCGGACGCGATCCTGCAGCTCGGCGAGGCGCGTCATGTAATCGAGCACCGAGTCCTCGCGATCGGCCGAGCAGGGGCCGATGATGAGCACGCGGCGGTCATCCTCGCCGCGGAAAACGGCCGCGACCTGGGCATCGAATTCGCACTTCGCCTCGACGAGGTCGGGACGAAGCGGCATCTCCTCGCGAATCTCTTTGGGAATGGGCAGCAGACGCTTGAATTTCATGGACATGACGGGCCTCCTTTGCAGCGATGAACGTCGGAGCACCCGCGCAGCGCATCTCTGCGCCCGCGCGCGACGGAGTCGGCGAGGCGGTGTTTCGACAAGCATCATTATCGCTGCCACGGTGGCGCGGCGCTTCTCCACGGCCCCTGTTGATAAGATTTAACCTTGCACGGCGGTACAATGGCATCGGGCGCCGGACGGACCGCGCAGCAACCATCGGGAAAGGGACGCCATGGCCAACAACTACCTCATCGTCGTCGACATGCAGCACGACTTCGTATCGGGCTCCCTCGGAACGCCCGAGGCGCGCGCCATCGTCGAGGCGGTGGCCGATCGCGCCTCGACCTTCGACGGCACCGTGGTCTTCACGCGAGACACCCACGACGAGTCCTATCTCGAGACGCAGGAGGGCCGCAACCTGCCCGTCGCGCATTGCATACGCGATACCCCCGGCTGGGAACTGGTCCCCGAACTCGAACGCGTCCGCGCGAACCGTGCCTGCCCGGTGTTCGACAAGCCGTCATTCGGATCGCTCGACCTGGCATCATGGCTCGTCGAGCAACACGACGCCGAGCCCATCGACGCCATCGAACTCGTGGGTCTGTGCACCGACATCTGCGTGGTAAGCAACGCCCTGCTCATCAAGGCGAACCTACCCGAGGTCGCCCTATCCGTAGACTCCGCTCTGTGCGCCGGGGTGAACCCCGCCTCCCATGAAGCCGCGCTCGCGACCATGCGCAGCTGCCAGATCGACGTGCGATAGGCGCGCCATACGGGACGATGCGTCACAATGCGCCGGCTTTGCATAAAATAGGGTGACTTCTGCATCGGATTGGCGTCGATTTCCTTCGCCAGCCGCAAAGGTCAAAACCGCCTGGCACTCATTGTCGATTTTGAGTCCCGACGCCCTCCAGAAAGCAGCCTCCAGCAGCTTTTCAGAGCAAAATGACAGCACACCGCCTCGATGGAACGCGAGAAAAGCCATAATTAACCCCGTGAGAGGCCAATTTACTGCACAGATGTAGAGAATCTCACACGATTCATTTTATTCACGGGCATCAAAAGACTCAAATTCAGCATGTAATGCCATCGCGATCACGATGGGGCGAAAACGGCTCGCTTGAGACCGCTTCCACCCCACATAAAACGTGTTTCATTCGACGAGGCCGCCCGCGCTCCCGGATTCGCGCCGCATATCGTACCGGTCGGCCGCCTGGCGCCCGCACGGGATCGCAGCGGGCGTCCGCCATCGTCCCCGCCGGCATCGCGATGGGCGTCCACCGGGCATCTCCTCGCAAGCGCACCCGCTGGTGCCCTCGCAGGCGCCCTCGATCGCCCTCTAGCAGATACCCTGGCGGGACAAGAAGTCGAAGGCGAGGTCGACCCACGCGCGCACCGCGCGCTGGCGGTCTGCATTCTCCGCCTCGGTGTTGCGGTTCGCCACGGACAGCCCGTGCGCGCCCTCGTTGAACACGTGCAGCTCGTGAGCCACGCCTTCCTCGGCCATGCGCGCTGCAAAAGGATAGACCTGCGCCGCAGGCGCGGTCTTGTCATCGGCGGCACACCACACGAACGTGGGCGGCATATTACGGCTCACGCCCGTGGTCGGGCAGATCTTCGCGAGGTGCTCGTCGGTCGCCTCGCCTCCGGTCACCATGGTGAGGAAATCGTTCAACAGGTCGCGGCCCGTCTTGCCGCCGGTCTTGGGAACGCGCAGATCGATGCGGGGGTCGCGCGTCTGCTGGTCGCGCAGGTAGGCGAAATCGATTACGGGATAGCACAGGATAGCGGCATCGGGGCGGATGTCGTCGGGCCGGGCCGCCGCGAGGGCGGCGAAGGGTCCGGTCTTCCAGCCGCATGCGAGCGACGCGCAGATGAACCCGCCCGCGGAGAAGCCGATCGCCACGACCTTCTGGGGGTCGACGTTCCAATCGGCAGCGTTCAGGCGAATGGTCGCGATCATCTTCGCGAGGTCCGCCTGGGGATTGGGATAGGAGACGTCGCCGGTCGAGCTCGTGACGTAATCGAGCACGAACGCCTGGAATCCTCGGTTGAGGAACTCGAACGCCACGGGCTCCTGCTCATGGGGCGCCACATGCGTGAAACCGCCGCCGCCGCAGATCACCACCGCCGGACGCGGGCAGGCACTCGCCTCCGGCAGCTTCTCCGCCAGGTACGCGGTATAGGTAGCCGGATACACCGGCGTGGTCTCATCGCCCCACAGGGCGTGCTGCTCAATGATCATGCGAACTTCGCCTTCCATCGTCTACGAGGCCCCGCGCGACGAGCGAGCGCGGTCTCGGCCTGTCTGCCACTCCCCATCCACCGCGCCGCGCTCGCGGCGGGCGAACTACACGAGAATTGTATCGACCCATAGCATAGGGCGTGCGCGAGCCGCGCGGCCACGCCGGCGACGCGTTCCAACAGAAGAACCACGCGCGACGCCATCGGAAGCGAAGCGCAGCGAGCAGAAGGACGAGGGCGAGGCAGCTAGATACGCCTCAGCTGGGTATCATCACCTTGTTCGAAACGCGCGTCGGAAACCAGCGGCACCCGCCTTGGGCGAGCCGCGCCGCGATGCCCGACGCACCGAAGGCGAGGAAACGACTTTGTATACCTATACCAGCAAGATTCGCTACAGCGAGATCGACGAGACCGGCCATCTGAGCGTGCCGTCGGCGATAAACTACCTGCAGGACGCTTCGACGTTCCACGCCGAAGCCGTCGGCGAGGGTCTCTCCCATGCACGCGAGACGGGCGCAGCGTGGCTTCTCGCCGCATGGCGGGTGGAGATCAACAAGCTTCCCGCCATGGGCGAGGAAATCTGCGTGCGCACCTGGCCAACCGGATACAAGGGGCTGCTCTCAAGCAGAAACTTCACCATGCACGCCGCTGGGGCGCAACGGGACGCCGAGCCCTATGTGCGAGCAGATTCGCTCTGGTTCCTCTATGACTCCGCCGCGGGGCGCCCGCGACGGATCGGCGAAGAGGACCTGCTCGCCTTTTCGCAAGCAGGCGAGTTCGAGCCCGCGCTCGATATGGCGGCGCCGCAACGCCATATCCGCCTGCCGAAAGACGCCGTGCCCGTCGAGGCCGCGCCGGTGCGCGTCGCGACGACGCACATCGACACCAACCACCATGTCAACAACGCCCAGTACGTCGGCATGGCGATCGACGCGCTACTTGAGTACCCGCCGGCGCAGCGGGCGCGCGAGGCGATCGCCCGGGACGCGCAGGCCGCCCCGATCGTCGTCGATGTTCAGTACAGCATCGCCGCCAAGCGGGGCCAGACCATCCAGCCGCGCATCTACCAGGACGACGCGGGCTTCGTGGTGGCCCTCGACGACGAGGGCGGCTCGCATTTCGCCCTCGTACGCATCTCGTATGGGCAGCCGGCTGCAAACGCGGACTCGGTCCGGTAGCTGATAGCAAGCCCATTACAGTTTGAGCCGTCCGTAAGGGCGGCTCTTTCACCTTCAAGGCATTAC
>OBIU01000464.1_pt1 | contig 18370 bp, 12 predicted proteins | sample 1519871 | NCBI WGS metagenome assembly OBIU01 (sample SAMN04209229, study PRJEB22552) | human gut metagenome | biome: gut; material: feces | host: Homo sapiens | place: USA: Oklahoma
CGCAAGTGCCGGATAGGAACGGCAAAATTTTTTACACTTCTATTACTTCTTTATCACACGTAAGCAAAGATATGCCGGATGAAGTCATCACGGAGCTGCAAGCCAAACTCAACCGCCAGTATGACCACTACCACAGTAAGTTTGGACTCATCAACAGCCGCGGCGCATCGCTGGATATGCGGGATGACAGTGGATATTTTCTTCTGTGCTCCTTGGAAAATCTCGACAGCGAAGGTAACTTCATCGGCAAGTCGGATATGTTCACCAAACGCACCATTCGCGCTGCCCGCCCAGCTGAGCGTGTGGAAACCGCCAGCGAGGCGCTGGCGCTGAGTGTCGGTGAGCGCGCAGGCATCGACTTTGGGTATATGCAGCAGCTGACCGGCAAGGACAAAGAAACACTGATTCAGGATTTGCAAGGCGTTATCTTTGCCGACCCCTTGGAAAAGAATTCTGATGGCGAACCGCGCTATTATACCGCCGATGAATATCTTTCCGGCGATGTGCGCCACAAATTACAGGTAGCAAAGCTGGCGGCGCAGAATAACCCCGCTTTTGCCGTGAATGTACAGGCACTGGAAACCGTGCAGCCGAAGGACTTGGAGGCCAGCGAAATTGCCGTGCGTCTGGGTGCCACTTGGCTGGCACCAGAACTCATCAAGCAGTTTGCCGATGAACTGGTGGACGCGCCCTACTATGTGCGGGACCGCGTGAAGGTGCTGTACATACCGCTGACCGGCGTCTGGAATGTGACCAACAAGAGCTTTACAGGCGGCAACATTAAGGCCACCGTGACCTACGGCACGAAGCGCGCCAACTTCTACCATATCTTGGAGGAAAGCCTGAACCTGCGGGATGTGCGCATCTTCGACACCAAAGAGGATATGCAGGGCAACAAGATTCGGGTGCTGAACGCCGCTGCCACCCAGGAAGCCCAGATGAAACAGCAGCAGATCGAGGACGCTTTCAAGGACTGGATCTGGAAAGATGCGACCCGCCGCCAGATGCTGGTAAAGGAATACAACGAACGGTTCAATTCCCTGCGCCCCCGCGAATACGACGGCAGCCATATCCTGTTCCACGGTATGTCGCCCGAAATCACGCTGCGCCCCCACCAGAAAAACGCCATTGCGCACATTCTGTATGGCGGCAATACGCTGCTGGCGCACGTGGTGGGCGCCGGGAAAACCTACGAAATGGTCGCTGCAGCGATGGAAAAGAAACGTCTTGGGCTTTGCTCCAAGACCCTGATCTGTGTACCCAACCACCTGACCGAGCAGCTTGCCGGAGAGGCTTTGCAGCTGTACCCCAACGCAAATATTCTTGTAGCGCGCAGGACGGATTTTGAAAAAGCCAACCGAAAACGGTTCTGTGCCCGCATCGCTACCGGCAACTTCGATATCATCGTGATCGGGCACAGCCAGTTTGAGCGCATTCCACTGTCACAGGAACGACAGGTCGAATACCTGCAAAGCCAAATTCATGATGTAATTAACCAAGTGGCACAGCTGAAAGAGGAACGCGCCGAGAATTTTACCGTCAAACAGATGGAGCGTATGCGCAAGCAGCTGGAGAAAAAGCTGGATAAGCTCAACGACCAGTCCCGCAAGGACGATGTGGTGACCTTTGAGCAGCTTGGCGTGGACAGCCTGATGGTGGACGAAGCCCACGCTTTCAAAAACCTTGCGGTGCTTTCCAAAATGCGCAATGTGGCCGGTATCAGCCAAACAGAGAGCCAGCGCGCCAGCGACCTATATATGAAATGCCGCTACCTTGACGAAATCACCGGCAGCCGCGGCGTGGTGTTTGCCACAGGTACGCCCATCAGCAACTCTATGGCGGAGCTGTTTACCATGCAGCGGTATCTGCAGCGGGAAACCTTGGAGCAGCACGGGCTTTCCTCCTTTGATGCGTGGGCATCCACCTTTGGGGAAACCGTGACAGCCGTGGAGCTTGCGCCGGAAGGCACCGGCTACCGAACCAAAACGAGATTTTCCAAATTCTATAATCTGCCGGAATTGATGAGTATGTTCAAGCAGGTGGCGGATGTGCAGACGGCGGATATGCTCAACCTGCCGGTTCCCAAACTGGTGGGCGGCAAGCCCATCAATGTGGCGCTGCCGCCAAGCCCCCAGCAAAAGCAGATGGTGGCAGACCTTGCCGACCGCGCCGAGGAGATTCGCGCGGGAAATGTAGACCCCACCGAGGACAATATGCTCAAGGTGACCAACGATGGCAGAAAACTGGCGCTGGACCAGCGGTTGATCGACCCTAATCTGCCCGAAAACCCCAACGATAAAGTTCACGCCTGTGCCGAGAATGTGTACCGTATCTGGAACGATACCAAGGAGAAACGCCTGACACAGTTGGTGTTCTGCGACCTATCCACCCCGAAACCGGACGGCTTTAATGTGTACGATGATTTGCGCAATCTGCTGATTTCTATGGGCATCCCCGAAAACGAGGTGCAGTTCATCCACAGCGCCAACACCGAGGTAAAAAAAGCCGAGCTGTTTGCCAAGGTGCGCAGTGGTGATGTGCGCGTGCTGATGGGCAGCACCGGCAAGATGGGCGCAGGCACCAATGTGCAGCGGCTGCTGGTGGCAACGCATCATCTGGACTGCGGGTGGAAACCCTCTGACATTGAGCAGCGCAACGGTCGTATGATTCGCCAAGGCAACACCAATGCCGAAGTATATGAGTATCGTTACGTCACAGAATCTTCGTTTGACAGCTATATGTGGCAGCTTTTGGAAACCAAACAGAAGTTCATCGGGCAAATTGTGACGAGCAAAAGCCCTGCCCGCAGTGCGGATGATTTGGACGATGCAGCGCTGTCTTATGCCGAAGTCAAAGCATTGGCGACAGGCAATCCGATGATCAAAGAGAAAATGGATCTTGATATTCAGGTGGCGCGGCTCAAAACGCTGAAAACCGCCTACAACAACGAGCATTACCGGCTGGAAGATGCGATTACACAAGGATTCCCCGCAGAAATGCGCAAGACCGCCCAGCAACTGGAAAACGCCAAGGCTGACACCATTCTATTGCAGCAGAACACCAAGCACGATGCAGACGGAAAAGATGTTTTCGCCATCTCTTTGATGGATACGGTTTACACCAAGCGCGAGGATGCGGGCAAAGCCCTGCTGGGTTTGCTGGGTATGGCAATGAACCGCACCGAGCCGGTTTCCATCGGGCGGTACAAGGGCTTTGATTTGCAGATTGCCTATTTTGCAATGGATAAAATGTATCTGGCGTATCTTGTGGGCAGCGGTATCAACCCGGTGCAGCTGGGCGCGGATGCGGTCGGCAATACGGTACGCTTGGACAATTGCCTGCACAACCTGCCGCAGAGCGTTACCGACCTTGAATCCAAATTGGTGCAGCTGCAAAAGCAGCTGGAAAACGCCAAAGAACAGCTTGCGCAGCCTTTTGCACAGGCGGACGAGCTGGCTGAAAAGAGCAAGCGCCTTGCCGAGCTGGAGGCGCTTTTGAACCTGAACGAAAAGGATATTGTGCTGGATACCGTGCCGGACGAAGAGCAACAGTGTCGTTCGGACAATCGACAGCGTGGACAGGCAAGGTAGAAGGTTTTACTATGAAAGAAAGAAGAAGCAACCGGGTCAGAGATGGCCCCCCGCAAGGAGTTATCAAGATGAAAAAATGGATCGTAATGCTTGCAATGCTGTCCTTATTGACAGCCTGCGCACAGACACCGGAACCGGAATCCGCTGAATTGACGGAGCTGTCGGCAGCGACATCGGAAAGTGCAGACGCCGACGAAACACCTGCGCCTATTTCGTCTGCCGAGCCGACTGCCGAGCCGACAGCAACCCCGGAACCGGCCGCCACACCCGCGCCGACACCTTCGGCAACACCTGCCGCTACCCCCGCGCCGACTCCTGCCCCTACGCCGGAACCCACAGCAGCGCCGACGGCAGAACCTGCCCCGGCGCAGGTGAGCATGAGCTATGGTGCTGTGCCCTTTGATTTGGCGGCAGGCACCGAACAGTGGTGGAGCATTGACAGCTCCGATTCCGCTTATTGGGCGGTACAGGAAAACATCAACGCGATGCGCGCAGCCGGTGGGCTGGCACCGCTGACGATGGACAGCGGTTTGAGCGCCGCTGCCGATGCCCGATGCGAGAGTTTTGTGGCAGGCGGTCCCTTTGACCACAGTGGCATGACCACCCGCAGCGAGATCTGCGCCGCCGGTCCGCTGAGTTCTGCCAGCGCCGTTTGCACCGGCTGGCAAGGCAGCCCTGCCCATTACGCCAACATTATGGAACCCAGCTTCACCAGCATGGGTGTGGGCTGCTGGTTTTGCCAAACGGCAGAGGGACAATATACCTATTGGGTCGTGACCTTTAACTGATGCACGGCAATGGGATTCACTTCGGCGAACATCGACGCGAGAATAACGCACATTGACTAATATGGTTCATTTCTGTTAGGTTTGAACACAGCACCTGAGCGCTCACATTCGTGGGCGCTTTTTTATTGGAGGAATTCTATGGACATCGAAACTTTGCTAATAAAAGCCGAGCAAGACGGCTGCATGGTCGTGCTGAACGACATTGCCCCCAATCGAGAACGCAGCGAGTTGGTATTTCGTGTACCGGAAAGCGTATACGATACCCCTGTTGCTGCGCTCGACATAGACGAAAGCACAAAAAGCGCTCTGCAAAAGCAAAAAATCACGGTTTTGGAGCATCTGCTGCACCGCCTTGCGGTGGGGAAAAATGCGGCAAAACAGTTGCATATTGCGCAGGATGCCGCCGAACAGGTCGTGAATGCGGTGATCAAAACCGCCTACCGCAGCCTTTCCGAGCCTGAAAAGCGGAATTTCTGGGAAAAGATTCTGCACAATACGGACGGTGACGCAATGTGAAAAACGATCCCCTTGTCGCTAAGCTGTACAACAAAATGCAGCAGGAGCAAAATGAATACCGCGCGTGGCTGCTTGCACAGCCGCCCAAAGAAATTTTGAACCACGCGTATGAGTACAGCTCCCGCGAGGATATCCTCATCGCTCTTGAAAATGCTTCGCTGCGTCCTGCACAGCTGCGCGCTTTGTTGGAATCTCAAGCACCGCTGGCGGACATTTACAAAGACTACCGCGATTGCGATACCAATACACTGGATGTTATGGCCTTGTGCATAGCAGACCGCGCCGACATCGACCTGATGGAAAGCACGAAAAAGAACTGGCCGCCTGTTTACTATCAGACCGGTCGATACGCCCGCGAACACGAGGAACTGCCGCAATACCGCGCCTCCATGAAGCTGAACGAGGAATGCCGCGATGAAATTGATGACGCCATTTCTTACAACTATAACGGCTTGTGCTTGGATGACGGTGCCGTGCAGCAGGTATTGGCAGGATACGGCGCAGAACGCACCCGTTATATCGTTGCGGCAGCCATCCAAGTGCGGGATGGGGATGCGCGAATTTCCCCGCAGAATCGAAGATGGGCGGATTCTGTGCGAAAGATCAAAGACATCAATGCGGACGGGTACGACAAGGCGGCGTATTACGCCAATTTGCAATCTCATGCCGGGTTGATCGATATTTTTACTTCGCGTCTGCGTCAGCTGGAACGCGAAAAAACAGTCCCCGAAAGATAAACGAGGTGTTACCCATGAATCGAAAAACAAAATGGAGCCACCGCCTTTTGGCGCTGGCCATGGCAGCCATGATGTGCTGCACTTACTTACCTGTCGGTGCGTTTGCCGAAACGCCACCGCCGCAGGAAAGCACGGTCGTTACTGAAGAACCGCAGACCGATGAAACCGAAACCGACAGCGGGCAGACTGATGCCAGCAGCCCCGACCCCGGTGCAGCTACCGCGGAAAGCGCGGCACCAACCACAGACGAGCCACCTGAAGAAAACGAACCTTACGCTTTTGACGGTGAAATCCTCTACGCGGATATGCCGGACGCCCCCACAGGCTCCTACATCGGCAGCTACGGTTTGCCGGTGGCGACCGGTGAAACCAAAATCGGGCTTGGCGCGTGGGATGCCAATTTGGAACAGGATAGCTATTTGAGCGCCGAGGTGCTGGATAGTGACAACCTGACGCTGGCGGCACCCTTGCTGGAAGATACCGACTACGCTATTGTGCCGATTTTGGCGCAAGTGGAGTACCCCGCCGACGGCAGTACGCTCGATTTGGTTCTGCCGGACGGTGTGACCCTGCTGGACTACTACGGCGAGCCCGTCAAGGATGCCGAAAGTCTGCAGCATAGCAAATACAGCGAAACCTCTGCTGCTGCGCTGGGCGTGTATGTGCAGGCGGATGCGGATTTTACCGCGCAGCTGGTTTATACCGCCCCGGACGGCAGCTGTCTGACCAAAACCTTGCAGGTGACCATCGACCGCAATGCGACTGCCGAGTATCCTTTCCCTGACAGCGAAATTGCTGCCTTTGCCGAGCGCCCCACCCCTGCGGTGACCAGCGGCAAGATCACCAAGGTTGCCAAGGTCAACGGCACTTGGCTGATCTGGTTCAACGGCGAACCCGCCTACTGCTGTACCCACGGTGCCAACGGTCAGCCTGCGGGCTGCCCGACATACACCTATGTGAACACTTCCACGGTCAACGCAGACCAGTGCATCCCCGGTGACCACTACGGCAACCAGATTCGCATCTGGGGCGGCTTGAACCAGCTCGCTTTGGGCGATGCAGACGATCTGCCCGCAGTTTTTTCCGCTGACGAGGGTGAAGAAACCTCTCTTTTGAATTTCTGCGCATCAATTTATGACGATGTGCAGATGTATATCATTGAGAACTTTCCCGAAAGCACCGCAGCGGAAATTTATCTTACCTCTGCCGATGAACTGCTGAACGGCGTGGAAACCTACGCCTCTGCCCGCGGCTACTACACCTACATCTATAATCCCGGCCGCGCAGGGTGGCAGACCGTTGCCCTGATCGGACCTGAGATCGGTGAGGAGGAACCTGAGCCGGAACCTGTTGTGCAGGAATACTACGCCAGCTGGGAGGCACCTGCCCAGACCGCCAGCGGAAGTTTTGATTTTTCCTATGGAATCCGCGCGGATAAGATCCAGCTGAAAACGCAGGAAAAGGTGGACGGCGCGACCATCGAGATCGAGCCCATCACCAAATCCGGCAGCATCGACGGCGGCAGCTGGTCTATCAGCCCTGCCGGAAAGCAAACTGTGACCACCAGCGGTCATACCGCCGATGACAACTACCAGAAGAACGGCGGCGACGCAGCCGCAAGCTGGAGTCTGCACTATGCCGTTACCAAAACATCGGGCACTCGCAATGGACAGGTTGGTCCTTTCACCACGCAGGAGGCTGCTGATGCGGCCGCCAACAGTGCCCGCGACGCCGCCATTGCGGAATTGCAGGGTGAGGCCCAGAACGCTGTCAACAATGCTATAGCAGCGGCTAAAGCGCAGCTGGGAAGCATCCCGTTCCGCTATGAGGAAATCACAGTACCGTATGGATTCGGCAAGTACTGGGGCACGAACGGAAGCAGCCAAACGATTTCGGTGCCCGCAAACACCAACAATGACTATGTCATGAAAAATGACGGGTGGAGTTTGCAGGTCAACCTCAAGAAAACCGACAGCGAAACCGGCAGCCAGATCGCAGCCGATGCCCAGTATGAGATCTATCAGTGGGATGTGGTGACCGGCAAATACCAGCCCACCGGGGGCTACAACACCTACAGTGTGCAGCGTCAGGGAGATGGCACCTATGCGGTCATCAACAGCGCTGCCTATGCCGTCAATGACGCGATGCGGCACACGCTGTATTACACCCAGCGCAATCAGGGCAAGTTTATCCTTGTGGAAACCAAAGCCCCTGCCGGGTATTTTGGCGACTGGACGGACATCGACCACCCCGGCACGGCAGGAACGCCCTTGGGCAAGCGTGCCTATTATGTAGAAATCAACAAGGATACCAACAACACCGTGCTTTGGCTGGACAATGCTGACTACAATGCCGACATCCTGACAGCCGACAAGGGCGGTACCAAGTTGGTCACCAGCGATGGCGTAGAAACCACCGTATCAATTTATAACACCGCCAAAGATTCTACTCGCGCTTACAGCACCGACAGCAGCGGCAAGGCTGCCAACGAGGACAGCTACACCACCACCGCCACAGACGGCGTTATGAAAAACGACCGCACGTTGGGCGAAATCAGTATTTCCAAGGTGGATTTGGATGCTGTGAAATATACAAATCACGGCAACGCCACGCTGGACGGTGCCGTGTATGACCTGTATGCTGCCGAGGACATCACTCACCCGGACGGCGTGACCGGTGTTGTGGATTATTCCAAAATCGTGGATGCCGATGGCAATCCCATCTGGCACACGACCATCCGCGACAACGGCGGGCAGTGGGTCAATGACTATCTGCCGATTCTCAAAAAAGACCATCTGGTAGCCAGCGCAAAAATCGAGGACGGCTGGCTGACCTTCGCAAACCTGTACCTCGGCAAATATTATGTGGTAGAGCGCTCCACCGGCACGGTCATTCCTCCGCTGCGGGAGGGCGCTCTTGCTGTATCCGGGACCTATCCCACCGTAGATAGCCGCACCAAAACCGCCACTGGGCAGGTCGCGGCACTGGCAAGCAGCGGCGGGCAATACACCGATTGGGTGTACAAGAATCAGTTCAGCACCATCACCAAGGGCAAGGCATTGGACGGCACGGTAACCTACGATGCCTATTCCTTGTCCTTTGCCAACGGCTACTTGTGCGATGAACACAACTACTACATTACGCCTGCTTACGCTGATGAGGGCTGGTATGTCGAGAAAACTACCTTTGCCGACGACAGCACCGTGTACAAGGCAAACTACCACATTCACCGCGACAACGCCCAAACCGAAAGCCAAGACCAAATCGCCAAGGGCAATGTGGAAATCAGCAAAATCATTTCCTCCAGCGGCGAATCCAACGGGCAGGAGCTGGAGGACGCGGGCTTTACCTTTTATCTGGTGTCCGACTTGTCCAAAGCCGCACAGTTTACCCAAAGCCAGACGGGCGCTTACAACCTGCAAAGCATCTTGGACTGCTACCTCGACAAGAACTACAACAACGACCACCCCAAGTGGGATTTCTCCGGCGAGGGACAGGCGGTTGCCAAAACTTACGAGGTCAACGCCGCCGAAATTGCCGCCTATAACAAAACGCTGATTGCAGCGGGCGACAACAAAAACGGCAAGGGCGATGGCTGGCAGCCCACCGGCACTGCCAACGAGTACCGCTTGGCTGAGATTTTCAGCAACGATACCGGCAACATCCGTGTGCAGGGCTTGCCCTACGGCACCTATCTGGTGGTGGAAACCACCGTTCCCAAGGATTTGTATCAGGCAGAACCGTACTTGGTGGTTATTGATCAGAACAGCCCGATGAGCGCGATGGCAACGCCCAAGGGCAGTGTGCTTACTGCCTCTGACAGCTACCAGAAATTCACGGTTCTGGATGAGCAAATCGAGGTTTACCTGCGCATCGCCAAGCTGGACGAGGAAACCGGCAAGCCCGTGTTGCTGCCGGGTACGGCGTTTCAAATCTACTATCTGGACGATGACGGCAACTACCGCATGGAAAACGGCGCGCCCAAGCTGGTGCGCATGACTGACACCGTAAACGGAAACCTGCCCAAGAATGTCACCACCTTTTACACCAACGCCGAGGGCGTTTTAACCCTGCCCGAAAAACTGCCGCTGGGCAAATACCGCATTGTGGAAACCACCGCGCCCAACGGCTATTACAATGCGTGGGCTGCCGATGCAAGCCACTACGTTGACTTCACCATTACCACCGACCGCATTTATCAGGCGACCGGCGACAAAAACGAGAACGGCATGGACACGCTGGTGATTGGTGAAAAGTATTCCAACCATGAAACCCTCGGCAAGGTGACCATCCGCAAAACCGGCGAAGTGCTGACCGGCTGGCAGTCTGAGCCGGACGGCATTGACCCGTTGATGACCGGCGAAGCAGGAAGCGGCAACTTCACCTACGAAACCCGCCCGCTGGCCGGTGCCGAGTATACCATCACGGCAGCCGAGGACATCTACACGCAGGATCGTCAGCTGGATAACTACGGAAACCGCACCCTCTGGTACGGCAAGGGCGATGTGGTGGCGGTCGTTACGACGGGTGACGGCACCGCCGATACTGCCGTCTTTGCCCCTGCGCGCACCGCGGCGACCTATGATTTTCTGAGTGTCATCCACGATGGCACCATCGGCGAGGTCAGCGTGACCCTGCCGCTGGGCAGCTATCACATTGCGGAAACGAAACCGCCGTATGGCTATGCAGGCACGGACGCCGCCTTTGATGTGACCCTTGCGTGGGACAACCAGACGCAGGAAATTGTTGCGGCTGACGCTGTTGAATTCCATAACGAGCGCGAAAAAGCAAAGGTCGGCATCTACAAAACCGATTTGGAAAGTGGCAAATACCTTGCAGGTGCCGTGTTCAACCTGTACACCGCCGATGACATTTACGATGCGGACGGCAGCCTTGTTTTTGCCGCCGGTGAGCTGGTAGCCACCAGCCCTGAAACCAATGCGGACGGGTACACCTACTTCGATTGCGATATTCCCATCCGCGGTGAGCAGTACGGCAGCAGCACCCACAAGGATGCCGCCACCAACAGCGGCAAGTATATCGTCAAGGAAATCCGCGCCCCGCTGGGCTACTATGTCAACGAAGAACCGATGGAAGTCACCTTTACCTACGACGGGCAGGCTGTGCAGGTTTTGGAAAGCACCTGCACCGACAAACCTACCGAAATGTGGGTGAACAAGCGCGATTTGACCAATGACGAGGAACTGCCCGGTGCGACTTTGACCATTAAAGACGCTGACGGCAACATTGTGGAAAGCTGGGTGTCCACCGAAACGCCCCACCGCGTCACAGGGCTGCACTTGGGCGATGCCTACACCCTGACCGAAACCCGCCCCGCCGATGGTTACGCGCTGGCAAATGATATCACCTTCCGTCTGCTGCAAAAGGTGGACGAGGACGGTAACAACTTGCAGGAAGCCGAGGTGTATTACCTGACCACAAAGAAATTCCTGTTCTGGACTTGGGGCGACTGGAAGTTGTTGGACGATGCAACCGTGATTATGCGCGATGACACCATCAAGGTGGAAATCTCCAAGAAAGACCTGACCACGATGGAGGAACTGCCCGGTGCAGAGCTGACCCTTACCGACAAGGACGGCAAGGAAATTGACCGCTGGGTATCCACCGACAAACCGCACTATATCGAGAAACTGCCTGCCGGAGAGTACACCCTGACCGAAGTGAAAGCCCCTGACGGATACGCTTTTGCCGAAAGCGTACCGTTTACCGTGCTGCCCACCGGCGAGGTGCAGCAGTTTGAGATGCGGGACGATGTCATTAAGGTGGAAATCTCCAAGAAAGACCTGACCACAATGGAGGAATTACCCGGCGCGGAGCTGACCCTTACCGACAAGGACGGCAAGAAAATTGACCGCTGGGTATCCACCGACAAACCGCACTACATCGAAAAGCTGCCTGCCGGTGACTATACGCTGACCGAGGTGAAAGCTCCTGACGGATACGCTTTTTCCGAGAGTGTACCGTTTACGGTTCTGCCCACCGGTGAGGTGCAGCGGTTTGAAATGCGGGACGATGTTATTAAGGTGGAAATTTCCAAGGTAGACATCACCACAAACAAAGAATTGCCGGGTGCCGAGCTGATTATCACCAACAAGGACGGCAAGGTAGTGGAACATTGGACATCCACCGAAAAGCCGCACTATATCGAAAAACTGCCCGCAGGAGAGTACACCCTGACCGAAGTCACGGCCCCCAACGGGTACGAAATCGCAGAGGATATTTCCTTTACGGTGCTGCCGAACGGAGATGTGCAGCGCGTGGTTATGAAGGATGCTCCCATCCCCGAACAGCCCGTGCAGCCAACACCGCCGAGTACCCCGACCCCCACACCGCTGATCCCCCAGACAGGCGATACATTCCCGCTGGGGCTGCTTCTGGCGCTGGCGGGTCTTTCCTTGGCAGGGCTGGCGGTGCTGATTTACAAGTGCGTCCACTGCAAATCCGTTGCCCAAAAGGACGACGATGAAACCGAATAAGGAACACAAAAATGAACCATCCAACCACTATGGGTGACCCGCGAGGGCCACCCATTTTTTATGAGGAAATCGAATGAAACACATTCTGACTTGCAGCTTTGGTAAAGACAGCATCGCCACGGCGCTGCTTGCCTTGCAGTACGGCGAACCGCTGGATGAACTGGTTTATTCCGAGGTGATGTTCAGCAATACCGTATCGGGGGAACTGCCGGAGCATAAGCGGTTCATCTACGAAACAGCAATCCCGTATTTTGAAAAGCGCGGCATTCCCACAAGGGTCCTGCGCGGGCAAAAGACATATTTGGACTGCTTTTACCGCATCGTAAGCCGCGGCAATGCCGAGGGAAAACTGGCGTCCTTTCCACTGACCGGACGCTGCAGTATACAAAGGGACTGCAAACTGCCGCCCATACGCACCTACCAGAAAACGCTGCCGCAGGACACGGTTTACTATCTGGGGATTGCCGCCGATGAACCGATACGGCTGGCACGGCTTAAGGAAAACCAAACCTCTTTACTGGCAAAGTATAACTTGACCGAAAAAGACGCGTGGACGATGTGCCAAGCCGAAGGGCTGCTGTCCCCGCTATATGCGTTCACAGGGCGCGGCGGCTGCTGGTTTTGTCCCAATGCGTCCGCGGGAACTTCGGCACCTGTACAATGCACATCCGGATTTATGGCAGATGCTGCTGGAATTGCAGGATGCCCCCAATAAGGCAACAGAACGGTTCAACCGCAGTTATACGCTGCACGATTTAGATTTACGGTTCTGTCTGGAGGGAGAACAGCTGAGCTTTTTTACATATGGGGAGCGTTGAGCAGACGATGAAGAACTTTCTATATTCGCTTTTTATTGGGCTGTTCGGTATTGCAGGACTTACAAGCATCGCATTCCTGTTGATGTATGCCGTACAGTCCAAACAACAGGCGCACCTTTACAGCAACCTTGCCGCCGTAAGAGAGCAGGACACACAACAGGAAATCTTATCGCAATCATCGGTACAGCCAACCAGCCGAAACCTGTATTTAGAAAACGCCGATATGGTCGGCTGGATTCAAATTGAGGGCACTAACATCGACTATCCCGTGATGCAGACACCGGCAGACCCCACCTATTACCTGAAGCACGACTTTGAAAAGAACTACACGGACTACGGCTGCCCCTTTATGCAGGCAGACTGCGATGCGCTTGCTCCGTCCGACAACCTGATTATTTACGGTCACAACATGAAGGACGGTTCGATGTTTGCAGACCTTGCCAAGTACCGCAGCAAAGATTTCTGGCAAGCACACAAAACCGTTTGGTTCGATACGGAGCTGGGCAGCAGCGCCTATGAAATTTTTGCCGTGATCCACACGACCGTGCAGGCAGATGCTGCCGATGCGTTCGCGTTCTATCTGTTTGTGGACGCAGCAGCCCCGGAAGACTTTACTGCCTATGTGTCAGCCTGCAAAGCGCGGGCGTTGTACGATACAGACATCTCCGCCGAGTACGGCGACAAGCTGCTCACGCTTTCCACCTGCGATAACATTACCGACAACGGCAGATTGCTTGTGATTGCCAAACAAACCGAAACAAAATAGAGGAAACAAAAATCCATGAAAACAACAAAGGAACCCCAGCGCGCATGGTTGTATGCGCGCGTCCCCGGCAACTACATAGAAACGAAAAACACCCTGAATGTTTTGATGCTGCAGGCGCAGCGCGATGGTGCCGAAGTAGTTGGGTGGGGATATGACATTCACCACGGCTGGCTGCGCCGCCCTGCTTACCGCAGGATGATGCGCGAGGCAAAGGCAGGACATATCGAGAGGATTTATATCTGCCGTATGAGGCAGATCAGCGGCAGGGAACGGCACCTGATTTCCTTTTTCAGACGGCTGATGCGGTACAAGGTCAATGTCATTGCAACCGAGTATGCCCTGAATCTGAAGGTGCCCGCCTACCATATGGGCACGGTAATTGATGAAATCTGCGCCCGCAAAGGGTGGGAGCGACCTTGGTTTGTTTCAGAAAGCTCGGAACGGCATTGCGTTAGCAACGCCGTGGCAAGCACGTCAAAATGATAGCTTGCTATCATTCCGACCCCTTGTTAGGGGCTGCCACCCCTAAGACCCCCTCGCGCTTGCAATAATCCAAAGGAGAGCAGCGAAATGCAAACAAGAAACAAATCCTTCCTGCTTCGGTTGACGGAGCAGGAATATGCCACGCTTAAAAGAAAAAGTGAACTGGCAGGTCTGAAGATGAATCCTTTTGTGGTTTCACTTATCAACGGCTGTGAGATTCACCCCCGCGCACCGGACAGCTGCAAGGCGCTGGCAAGGCAGGTGGCGGCGGTCGGCAACAACCTGAACCAGTTGGCGCGCATTGCCAACTTCAACGGCAAGGCAGAGGACGCTTATCTGCAGGAAGCGCAGCAGATCATGACCCGCATCTGGCTGCTTATGAAGGAGCAATTATAATGGCGACAACAAAAATCCTGCCGGTGCGCAAGCGCCTGAAAGACTGCCTGGACTATGCTGCCAACCCGAAAAAGACCGAGATCTTTCGCGGGGATGCGCTCGACCGGCTGATGCACTACACCCAGAACAAGGACAAGACGGAACACCAGCTCTATGTCACAGGCTTTAACTGCGACCCGCAAAACGCCTGCCTGATTATGGAGGCAACCAAACGCCGCTGGCATAAAGACATCGGACACGGCAATGTCGGCTACCATATTATTCAGAGCTTTAAGCCCGGCGAAGCCAGCCCGGACCAAGTGCATCAAATCGGCTGCGAATTAGCCAGACGCTGTCTGGCAGATCGGTTTGAGTGTACGGTGTCCACCCATCTGGACAAGGGGCATCTGCATAACCATATTGTGGTCAATTCGGTTTCCTTTATGGACGGCAAAATGTTCCGCAACGATTTCAAAACCTACTATCAGGGCATACGGCAAATTTCCGATGACCTGTGCCGGCAAAACCGGTTGTCGGTCATAGAAACGGACGGACGCGGTATCTCGTATGGCGAGTGGCGCAGCCGCCGCGAGGGCAAGCCGACACTGCGCGGTATGGTCAAAGCTGATGTGGAAATGGCGCTTGTCGAAAGCACCGACTTTGACGATTTTGTCTGCAGGCTGCAAAAGATGGGCTATGAGGTCAAGTACGGTCCCCGCGTCAAGCACATGGCGGTTCGGCACCAAGACAGCAAAAGGTTTGTGCGGCTGGACGGTGTAGCGCCGCAGTTTTCCGAATCGGAATTGAGAGAGTTTTTCACACAATTAAAAAAACTTCCGCCTGAAATGCGGCAGGAATATCAGGCAGAAAACCAGCCTGTGCCGCAAGGTTGGCAGACGGCACCAGCAATGCCGGTCGTGCGCCGCGCGCGCTGCCGCAGCAGACTGAACCGCCCGTATAAAAAGGTGGGCGGCATTATGGCTTGCTACTACCATTACTGCGCCTTGCTGCGCAGAAGCTACCGCGGCAAAACCGGACGGCGCTGCTACTATCTGCTGCGCGAGGATTTCAGCAAATTCAACCGCTATCGGCGGCAATGCGATTTGCTGTGGGAGCAGAAAATCGAATCCACCGAGGAACTGCGGACCTACAAGGCAAGACTGACCCACGAACTGGAGGTGCTTACCCAAAAACGCAAATACCTGTATAACCACAAAGACGTCCTGACGCCGGATGTCCGCAACAGGCGGCTGGAAGAATTGTCTGCCCGGATGCGAACCGTGCGCAGGGAGCTGAACACCTGCACAGACATTGAAACCGATGCTGCCGCTTTGCTGCTGAAATGGCAGGAAGTGCAGCAGGCTGAAAAAGAAGAACGCGAGGTGAACGAAAATGAACAACGGCGGAGAAGCCGCTGACCAGATGGTGCGGGAAGCACTGCAATTTTCTGAGGTAGCCATCAAGCTGACAGCGCTGGGTTTTAAGAACTCGCTGGCGATTGCGCTTGCCTACGCCAAGGAAAACCCCAAAGTGCGCGGCAAGACAAGTCTTGACCGCCTACTGCGCGAGGGCAAGGAGATGAAGATCATCCCTTTGCAGACCAAGGATCTTGCCCAGTTCAAGGCGTATGCCAAACAGTACGGCGTGCTGTTTGCGTCCATTAAGGACAAGAGCGCGCAGGGCGAGAAAATCGACATAATGTTTAAGGCAGAGGATGTATCCAAGCTGAACCGCATTTATGAGCAGCTTGGATATACCGTACCCAAGAAGATTTCGGCTGACCGAAAAAACGCAGAAACCCGCCGCCAGACGCCCGATCCGATGCTGACGCGCGGGAAGACGATGGAGGATATTGACCCCCGTCCCTCGTTCAAGACGGTGGCGGCACAGCTGCGCAAGGCAGCAGCCCGCAGTGCGGAGCGCGCGGTCAATGCGACCCGAAAGGAGGAACGCTAAATGTATGAGCGTATGAACATTGAGGATTGGAAAGCCAAAAAGAAGAACGACCGCGATGCCGTGATGACCGACCAAAAGCAGGCGCTGCAGGAGGTTTTGCAGGACGGCGCGGATCTGACCGCCTACCTGCTGGGGCGCGGCAGGCTGGGCAGCGGGATCACCTCCGGCAATGCCGCGCTGGTGTTGAAAGCCTGCCCGCAGGCGACTGCCGTGATGTCTTTTGACGGATGGAACCAATTTGGGCGCAGGGTCAGCAAGGGTGCCGTTGGCATTTCGCAGTTGGTGAGGTCCGGCGGCTATTTTACGGTGGGCAAGGTGTATGACCGTTCCGCGACCTACGGCAACAAGCCCTGCCCGACGGTAGAGCTGCAGGGCGACCAGCTTGGCAAAGCCATTGCGGTATTGACCGCCTTGTCACCGGTGGAGGTGCAGTTTGATGATAAGCAGCCCACCGGCTTTCTTGCAGACGAAAATCTTATTCTCTATCCAAGCGGTGCAAGCAATGAAGAAGTCCTTGCGCGTCTGCCCGCGGATATTGTTCTTGCCACGGCAGCGCAGTGCTATGCAGAGGTCGGTAATGAAGAATACCTGCACCAGATGGCGTTGGCTGTGTCTGTTGAAGTTTGTGGTCGGCTCGGCATTTCACCGCCCGCCGATGCCGCCGACAGGCTGAACGGCTTGCGGGCGCATATTCCTGCCGGGGAGGAGCGCCGCGCGTTGGAGGAAGTGCGCGAGATGGCCAAGGTATTTGGCGATACCGTCTGCAAGGAACTGGACTTGCAGCGCCCGCGCAGTGATTTGCAGCGCGCAGAGGAACGCTGACCGCCATGCGCCCGAATAAAGATCGGCAGAACCTCTGGCTTTGGGCTGCCTTGCTGCTGCCGCTGCTCTGGCTGGCGGCAGGGCTGGCGCAAATCACCGAACAGGCGCACGGGCTGTCCGCCTTGGCGGAAGGGCTTACCGCGCTACTGAACGACCCGCTGAGCCTGCGTTGGTGCAGCAGCACCCCGAAATTTCTGCTGGCGGTCTTGGTGCTGTACCCGCTGGGGGTGTATTGCTATCTGCTCGATCAGGCGGACCGCCGCCCCGGCGAGGAACACGGCTCTGCCCATTGGGGCAATGCCGGGGAATTGAACGAACGCTACCGCAACCGCAAGGACCCGTGGCAGGAAATCATTCTTTCCCAGAATGTCCGCCTCAGCAATGATTCCTACCAACACCAGCGCAATCTGCACGTTGTTGTGATTGGCGGTTCCGGCAGCGGTAAGACCCGCTTCTTTGTAAAACCGAATGCCCTGCAATGCAGCGGCTCCTACTTCTTTTTGGACCCCAAGGGGGAGCTGACCTATTCCCTCGGCGGTGCTATGGAGGAAAACGGCGTCACCGTGACGGTCATTGACTTTGTGCATTTCCGCGGACATTACAATCCGGTAGCGTACCTGAAAACCGATGAGGACGCTATGAAGCTGGCTTATGCGCTGGTGTTCAACACCAAAAAGAACCCGGCAGCCTCCGGCGGCGAAAACGAGTTCTGGGACAAGAGCGCTGTTATGTTTCTGGCATCGCTGATTTTGTATATCCTGTACGAATCCCCGCTGTATGAGCGCAACCTCAACACGATGATGGATATGATTCTGGAATGCAAGGTCAGTGAGGACAGCTACGACGAAAACCGTATGGATATTCTGTTCGGTGAACTGGAGCAGCGCGACCCGCATCACCCAGCTGTACTGCAATACCGTTCGTTCAAGCTCGGCAGCGCGAAAACCCTGTCCAGCATTATGGTCACGGCGGTATCCAATCTGCATATGCTGCAATCGGCGGCGTTTGCCGAGATGATTGCC
>OBIU01000465.1_pt1 | contig 18355 bp, 17 predicted proteins | sample 1519871 | NCBI WGS metagenome assembly OBIU01 (sample SAMN04209229, study PRJEB22552) | human gut metagenome | biome: gut; material: feces | host: Homo sapiens | place: USA: Oklahoma
CGGCCCTCACGGGGCTGGCGCGGGGGCGGCGGCAGCAGCCGCTTGATGGACAGGGCGATCTTGCCGTCCGGTGCCACATTGATGACCTGCACCTTTACGGTGTCGCCGTCATGCAGCACGGCTGCAATGTCCTGCACGAACTCGTTCGATACCTCGGAAATGTGGACCATGCCCACCCGGCCTTCCGGCAGTGCCACGAAGGCACCAAACGGCTTTACGCCGGTAACGCGGCCCTCAAAAACGTTTCCAACCTCAATTGCCAAAACTCAATACTCCTTGTTTTCCTAGAATGCGCCTGCCGCCCGGCTCATTTGCCCGTCACGTCCACAAAAATGCGCTCGTTGGGCGCGGCATAGTTGTAAGAGTCGCGTGCGACCCACTCGGTGATCTGGTCCGCGTCGCCGCTGAGGATGCGCTGCATCTCCTGGTTTTCCGTCTGCTGCTGGGCGATCTGCTCGTTCAGCGTTTCCAGCTCCGCACGCTTGGAGCTGATGGTGACCTGATTGGAAATGTAGGCTGCCAGCATGCTGAGCAGCATCAGCACAAAAAACAACCGGATCAGCGTTTTGCCAAACGCACGCTTCCCGCCCTTTTTGCGGCTCTGATTTGCCATTGCACACGCCCCCATCTGCGCAGCAGACACACTGCGTCCCTTCTCTTACTTTGATACGTTTGAATTATACAACACACGGCGCTGGTTTGGCAAGTTCTTTTTCGGATTTTTTGCGGTTCTTTTTGCGTTCCGGCGTTCTTTGCGTGCTGCGCGGCGTGCCGCATGCCGCTGCGCCAGCGGCCGCAGCACCCATTGCCGGGCAAGGCGCACCGGAACACCCAGCACCCACGCCAGACACCGCCCGGCCCACCGCACCGGAATGCCCAGCACGGCTGCCGTGCAAAGGGCTGCGGCAAAGGCCGCCAGCACCATGTACCAGCGCAGCACCTCGGCACTGCTGAGGGCGGCAGCATAGCTCTGCACGCCGAACAGCACCGCCCCGGTGAGCAGGGCATCCGGCACAAAGGCACCCCGTCCCCGCACCGGGAAAAACGCCCGTACCACACCCACGGCTGCACCCAGTATGGTGCAGGCGGCCAGCTCCCGCCCCAGCTGGGCGGGCTGCAGCACCGGCAGCATCAGCGCAGAAGCCGGTGCCAAAAGCCTCCGGCGGGCGCAGTGCGGGTGTATTCCAGCGCATCGAACCGGCCGGTGAGCTTTGCTTCCCCGGCTTCCAGATCCAGTGAAACGACACTGAGCTGCGCCCCGGCCAGATGCAGCGTGCCCTTGCCCGTTTCCAGCGCAGCGCTCTCGGGGCTGCAATGCAGTACCTTCTGCACCCCGGTCACGGTAAGGGTGGTGCGGCTTTCCAAAATCAGGTCATGGGGCCGGGCTGCGGGTCTTTCTTCCGGTTTCGGCATAAGGCAAAGCTCCCTTCCTCTGGGAACATCCTATGCGGGGCGAGGCCGGTTTTATTCCTTGGGCGGCTCGACGGCCAGCACGGCGGGCTGCTCGATGATCTCGTACATCTCGCGGGCCACGTCCTTGGTGCGGGGCTCCACGTCCGAGAGCACCCGCACCTTGATGGGCCGGTTGCCAAAGGTGACTTCGATGATGTCCCCGGCGTTGACGGCCTGGCTGGCCTTGGCCACCTTGCCGTTGATGAGGATACGGCCTGCATCCGCCACCTCGTTGGCTACGGTGCGGCGCTTGATCAGGCGCGAAACTTTCAGGTATTTGTCCAGACGCATGTGCGTGGTTCCTCCTTTTGTACAAAAAACGCCGCCGCGCCTCCTGTGAGGCAGCGGCGGCAAAGCAAAAATCAGCTTACAGGGTATCCTTCAGGGACTTGCCGGGCTTGAACACGATGCTGCGGGAAGCAGCGATGGTGATGGGCTCACGGGTGCGGGGGTTGATGCCCTGACGCTCGGCGCGCTCACGCACCTCAAAGGTGCCAAAGCCGGAGATGGTGATCTTTTCGCCCTCTGCCATGGCCTTGCCCAGTGCCTCAAACATTGCGCTGACAGCACGCTCAGCGTCCTTCTTGCTCATTTCGGTGTTTGCTGCCACCTGTGCAATCAGATCGGTCTTGGTCATACGATAAACCCTCCAAAAATCCTATTTTTGTATTACTTCGTTTCTTCTATCGGGGCAGGCGCATCCGCCTGAATACCGCGTTGTTCCTGCTGCAGACATGCATCGCAGAACCGCCTGGACGCAAAGGTCAGCGCCTCTTCGGCGTCCACACCGGCCAGCCGCATGGCGTTGGCCGCTGCAAACAGCAACTCCCCCGCTGCGTCGGCGTTCTGCGCAGCGTTCCAGCCGTCCACAGCCTGCTGCAGAGCCTGCTGTGCCTGCGTTCCTTCCGGCTCCGGCACACCGCAGCGCACCGCACGCTTCTGCAGCTTCTGGGCACGCATGAGGGCCGGCAGGGTGGCCGGCACCGTGTTCAGCTCGTCGGCCAGGGTGGTGCGGCCCTTTTCCTTATTCTTGAGCGCATCCCAGCCGTTTATACCGGCATTCTGCGCCGCTGAAGAGGCAAAAATGTTCGGGTGCCGGAACACCAGCTTCTCGCACACCTCGCGGCACACGTCCTCAAAGGTAAAGCGCCCGCGCTCTTCTTCGATGACGGCATGGAACGCCACCTGCATCAGCACATCGCCCAGCTCCTCCCGGAGCATGGCCGGGTCGTCGGCGTCGATGGCCTCCAGCACCTCACAGGTCTCCTCCAGAAAATTTTTCCGGATGGAAGCATGGGTCTGCACTTTATCCCAGGGGCAGCCGTTTTCCGGGTCGCGCAGGATGCGCAGCACTTCCAGCAGCTGTTCTGCGGTATAGGGTGCGCTCGGTACCCAGTCCAGCATGGCAGGCCCTCCCTTCCAAAAGATACTACAAATTGTACCGCATCCTCTGCGGTTTTGCAAGGGTATAAGGGCATTTCCCGGTATTTTTACGGAGATTTCTCTTTTTTCGCAAAAACAGGGCGGTATCCTGCCAAAGGGGACACCGCCCGTTTTCCGGTTTTTGCTGGGGCGCTGTTTACGTTACAGCTGTGCGCCGCACTTATTGCAGAACAGTGCATCGTCCGAGACGGGTGCACCGCACTGCGGGCAGGTCTTGCGGGGCTCTTCGGCAGGCGCTGCCTCGGCAGCGGGAGCTTCTTCAGCAGCCGGCTCTTCGGCTTCGGTGAATTCCACCTCAGCGGTTTCCGCCGGGGTCAGAGAGGCTTTCAGGCGGGCGATCTCGCCCTCGATGCTGTCGATCATCTCGATGTATTTATCCACCAGCGGCTGGTTTTCTTCCTTGCCCTTGGCCAGACTGTACACCAGTGCGCCCAGCTGACGCTGTGCCTTGAGCAGCTTGCCCTGCTCATTGACGATCAGTGCCTGGGTCTTGCCCTTCTCGGCCAGGTCTTTGGCGGCGTTCTTGCCTTTTTCTGCGTATTCCAAGCCCATTTCCTTGATCTTATTGAAATCGAAATCCATAAAAGACACCTCTCTCTTCCTCCATACACGGCCCGGCCTGCGCCGGACCACGGGTTGTGGGGTCATGCCCATTATAGCGCGCCACCTGTACAATTGCAACGCATGTCCTGCATTTTTTACAGTTTGGTGCAGGTTTGGAAACAAATTTTTCGCATTTTCCCCATATCTTGGGGTCGGTCAGACCTTGCCGCCATAGAACTCCCGCAGCATGCTGTCGGGCGGCAGCAGGTCCAGGCTCAGCGGCGCCACATGCTCAAAGCGGCGGGCCGTCTCATCCCACAACTCGGCATTGTGGCCTTCCAGCGTGAACTGGCGGCGCACCACGCCCAGCAGGTTGGAGATCAGGCCCAGCTCGTAGGTAAAAGAGGTGTCCAGCAGAAAGTCTGCCGTGGTCTTGAAGCCCTTGATATACCGGGTCTCGCCGTCCAGCACATGGTCCCACATGGTCAGGGTCTTGGCCGGGCTGCGGCCGCGGGTGGCGGCATCCCGCAGGGTGCGGCGGCACAGACGGATATCCTGGGTGTTGATCACCCGGCGGCCGTCGATGCAGTATTCCTCCCGCAGACCGGCATAGATGCGGTAGATGTCATCCCCCTTGACAAGGCCGGTGAGCTCCGGGTTCAGGGCATGGATGCCCTCCACCAGGCACACGCCGCCCTGCAGGTCGATGGGTTCTGCTTTATCCGAGCGCTTCTCGGCCGAGAAGTCGTAGACGGGCAGGGTGGTCTTGCCGGTCTCGCTCAGCTCCCGCAGACACTGCTTGATGAGGGGCAGATCCAGCGTGTCGGGGTTCTCGTAGTCCAGGGTTCCGTCCGGCAGGCGGGGGTAGAACTCCGCCCCCTTGAAGAAATTGTCCAGACTGATGACCTGCGCCGGGGTGCCCTGCTGCTGCAGGGCGCGGGCGATGCAGTGGGCGCTGGTGGTCTTGCCGCTGGCCGACGGGCCGGTGAGCATGACGATCTTTGCGCCGGACATGCGGATCTTCTCGGCGGCATAATTCACCCGCTGGGCATAGCTGTGCTCGCTCAGCTGTGCCAGCTGCTGCGGGCTGCAGGCCGCCACATTGTAAAGGTCGATCTCAACCAGACGCTTCGGGACCCAGATCGTGATCATAAAAATCAGCCACTCCTTTTTTCCGTTCCAGTACCTCCGCAAAGCGCTGGATATACTCGTTCGGATACTTGAAATTGAAGATGCGCTGCATCCGTTTGCCGCCGTCGGCCACCAGCTTGGTGCTGCCGCCCGCACCGGCGGAAAGGATGGTCTGAACTTCCTCCATGATGTAGATGTTGTAATATCCCTCGTGGCCCGGTTTGCACCAGCCCACGTTTTCCAGGTTCTGCAGGGTGTTCTTCTGGCGGTAGAGGTAATAGGGCCGGTAGCCCGCCTCGGCCAGCAGGTGACACTTTTCCAGCATGGCGGCCACGTCGGCGTAGTCGTTTTCCCGCTGGTCCTCGATGACGATGCGGGAGGCCCGCTTGAGGGTCAGGGTGTGCACGGTGATGTTCTCCGGGTCGAGGGCAATGGCCTGCCGCAGACTGTGCTCAAAGCTCTCCACCGTGTCGCCGGGCAGACCGGCGATGAGGTCCATGTTGATGTCATCGTGGCCTGCCTTGCGGGCCTCGGCGTAGCAGTCCAGGATATCCTGGGCCGAGTGCTTGCGGCCGATGCCGGCCAATACCTCGTCCGAGAAGGTCTGGGGGTTGATGGAGATCCGGGTGGCCCCGTACTCCTTGATGACAGCCAGCTTTTCGGCGTCGGTGCAGTCCGGGCGGCCTGCTTCCACCGTATATTCTACGACTTTGGACAGGTCAAAATTCTGCCGCACGGTGCCCATGAGCTGCCGCAGCTGGTCGGCCGAAAGGCTGGTGGGGGTGCCGCCGCCGATGTAGATGCTGCACAGGGTCAGCCCGGCCTTGTCGGCCTGTCTGCGGATCTCCTCCACCTCGTTGCACAGGCAGTCCACATAGGGCTGCACCATCTTGCGGTCACGGTCGAGGTTGCAGCTCACAAAGCTGCAGTAGCTGCACCGGGACGGGCAGAACGGGATGCCGATATACAGGCTGTAGGTCTTGGGCGCACTGCCCACCTTCAAAATCGGCTCCTGCAGGTCGGCGATGGCCTTGGCCATCTGGTATTTCTGCTCCGAGCAGTCGAAGCGCTCCAGGAAGAAGTGGTCGATGTCCGTTTCGCTCCATCCGGCGGCACGCTTATCATGGATGAGGCGCACCGGGCGCACGCCGGTCATCTTGCCCCAGGGCGGGCGGATACCGGTCCACTGCCGCAGCAGGTCATAGGTCAGGCTGGCCAGACTGAACTCTGGCGTCTCGCCGCCGGCCTCCGCCGGAGCGGGCAGCGGTGCAGAGCGCTCGGCGCATTTGCCGCCCTGCCGCACCATGGCCCACAGGCCGTCCGGCTTTTTCTCGGCCCACACGCAGTCCTCGCCTGCTTCGGGCGGGGTCAGGGTAAGGGGTGCCATAGGGTAGAACAGGCGGACCAGATGTTCCACCTCGTACCCGGAGGGCAGCCCCGTGATATAAATCTTCATGTCGTTCTCTCGTTTTCGTTAAAAATCAGCATTGCCGCGCTGGGCGCTGCGGATGAAGTAATTGTTGTCCAGTTCCTCCCCGAAGGTGGAAAACTCGCCGTGGCCGGGCAGCACCTGGGTCTCCCGCGGGATGGGCAGCTTTGCCAGCTTGCGCAGGCTCGCGTTCATAGCGTCGCTGCTGCCGCCCTCCAGGTCGGTGCGGCCGATGCTGCCTGCAAACAGAGTGTCGCCGCAGAAGAGATACTCTCCGCACAGCAGCACCACGCTGCCGGGGGTGTGGCCCGGCGTATGCCATGCCGTAAACTGCAGCTCATCCACTGTCACGGTCTGGCCTTCCGCATAGCCGTGGTCGGCCTCGGAAAGCGGGTACATCTTATCCCCGGCCAAATCGTCCGCTTCGCAGTAGAGCACGGCGTGGTACTTCCGGCGCAGGGCCTCGGCGCTGCCCACATGGTCAAAGTGGCCGTGGGTGCACAGCAGAGTGGTGAGCACGGCGTTGTGCTCCTGCAAAATCTGCTCGTAGTTCTGCACGTCCGCCGCCGGGTCAATGATGACCGCATGGCCGGCGTCCGAGATCAGCAAAAAGGTATTGGTGTAGTACGGCGGAGGTGCCGGGATGTGAAATGCCTGCATGGGATCACTCCTTCTTTTTCCACTCGTCGGTGTCAATGATGATGGTACAGGGGCCCTCGTTCACCAGCGACACCTGCATGTCGGCCCCGAACTCGCCGTGCTGCACGTCTTTGAGGCCCTGTTTGTTCATCTCGGCCAAAAACAGCTCGTAGGCGTCCACCGAGAGGGGCGGTTTTGCGGCCTTGATAAAGCTGGGGCGGTAGCCTTTTTTCGTGTCGCCGTAAAGGGTGAACTGGCTCACCACCAGCGCCGAATACCCAAGGTCCCGCGCGCTGAGGTTCAGTTTGCCCTCCGCGTCCGGGAAAATGCGCAGGCCCGCGCACTTATCCGCCAGTTTGGGCACGATATCCAGACTGTCGGTGTCCTTCACCCCCAGCAGGATCATCAGCCCCGGCCCGATGGCCCGGGGCTCGCCGCCGTTTACCCGTACACTGGCCGACGAAACGGCCTGAATGACTGCTCGCATGGTCTTAACTCCTTGTCACCTTGAGCACATCCTTCACCTTGGAAAGCCGCGCCACCACACGGTTCAGGTGCTCTGTATTATTGATGCCGATGGTCAGGCTGACCACGGCGCAGTTGTTTTCCACCTGACGGGCGTTCAGGGCGTAGATGGGCACCCGGATGTCCGCCAGGGCGGCCAGCACATCCTGCAGAAGCTCGTTGCGGTTCAGGGCGATAATTTCAAGGCCGGCCTTGTAGCTGTCCTTGACGCTGTCGGCCCAGTAGGCCTTGACCCAGCGGGGCGCGTTGGTGGGGTCCTTCATGCTGGAAATGGCGTTGGCACAGCTCTGCTTGTGGATGGACACGCCAAAGCCGCGGGTGATGAAGCCCACGATGGGGTCCCCGGGCAGCGGACTGCAGCATTTGGCAAACTTGATGGGGGTGTTGTCGAAGCCCTCCACCACCACACCGTCGGTGGCGTGGACCTTGCTCAGATCCACCCTGGCCAGCTGCTCGTTCTTGCCCTCCTCGCTCTTCCGCTTCTGCCACTCTTCCTTCAGCTTGGGCAGGCAGTTGGCAATGGTGATGCCGCCGTAGCCGATGGCGGCATACAGCTCCTCGGCGTTGTTCTGGCGCAGGCGGCGGCAGCAGCTGTTGATGAACTCGTCCAGCCGGTCGTCCGGAATGATGATCATCTCGCGCCGCAGTTCACGGGCCAGCGCATCGCGGCCCTGCTGGATGTTCTCCTCCCGGCGCATCTTCTTGAACCAGTTGCGGATCTTGCTCTTGGCCTCGCTGGTGCGCACGATCTTGAGCCAGTCGCGGCTGGGGCCTTTGTCCGCCGGGCCAAGGATCACTTCGATGATCTCGCCGGTGGAAACGATGTGGTCGATGGGCACCATGCGGTTGTTCACCTTGCAGCCCACCATGCGGTTGCCCACCGCCGAATGGATGGCGTAGGCAAAGTCGATGCAGGTGGCACCGGTGGGCAGGTTGATCACATCGCCCTTGGGGGTGAAGGCAAACACTTCCTCCGGCAGCAAGTCGCTCTTGAGGTCATGCAGCAGGTTGCCGGAATCTTCGCTGACGCGCTGGTTTTCCAGCAGCTGGCTCACCCAGGCCAGACGCTCGTCCAGCTTGTCGTGGCCGCCCAGGCCCTCCTTGTACTTCCAGTGTGCGGCAACGCCGTACTCGGCCTGCTCGTCCATGGCACGGGTGCGGATCTGCACCTCGAAGGGGATGCCCTCGTGACCGATGACCGTGGTGTGCAGGCTCTGGTAGCCGTTGGGCTTGGGGGTGGAGATATAGTCCTTGAAGCGGTTGGGCAGCGGGTGGTACATATCGTGGATGAGGCCCAGGGTGCTGTAGCACTCGGCCAGACTGTCCAGAATGACCCGAACGGCGTAAATATCGTAGATCTCATCAAAGGACTTGTTCTGCATGATGGTCTTGCGGTAGATGCCGTAGATGCTCTTGACCCGGCGCTTGATGGTGGCACCCTCGATGCCGCTCTCGATCAGGCGGCGCTCGATGACGCCGGACACCTTGGCCAGGAACTCCTCCCCGGCGCGCTCGCTCAGCATCTTGCTGATGTCCTCGTAGCCCACGGGGTCGAGGTAATGCAGGCTGCGGTCCTCCAGCTCTTCCTTCACGTTCAGGATGCCCAGCCGGTTGGCGATGGGGGCATACACCTCCATGGTCTCACGGGCCTTGTCGCGGCGCTTCTGCTCCGGCCAGGCGTCACCGGTGCGCATATTGTGCAGCCGGTCGCACAGCTTGATGATCATCACGCGCACGTCGCGGCTCATGGCCAGCAGCATCTTACGCAGGTTCTCGGCCTGCAGCTCCTCGATGTTGGAGAACTGGATCTTGGTCAGCTTGGTGACGCCGTCCACCATCTGGGCCACCTCGGAGCCGAACTGTGCGGTCAGGTCGTCCAGGGTGGTGGGGGTGTCCTCCACCACATCGTGCAGCAGAGCGGCGGCGATGCTCTCGGAGTCCATGCCCAGATCCAGCACCAGACGGGCCACGGCCAGCGGGTGGCAGATATAGGGTTCGCCGCTGCGGCGGCACACGCCCTTGTGGGCGTCATTGGCAAGGTTATAGGCCTTTTCGATCATGTCCATATCGTAGGCCCTGCCGCTGGCCTTGATGGCCTCACAGAGTTTCTCCCAGGTGACGATCTCCGGGCGCACCTCGGAGGGCAGAGCACCTTCCGGGGCATCTGCCGGCTGTGCTGTAGCGGCCACGGTGGCCGTCTCCTGCACCGGCTGGTGCAGGTGGGTCTTGGCCGAATACGAATCCTCCTCCCGCACCGGGGCGGGGGCAGGCAGTTTCTTTCCCTCAGGCATTTACATTCCCTCCAAACATTTCAGGATCGGGGCGTCGGCAAGGTTTTTCTTGCCGGCCGTGGGCACCAGCTCCCACACTTTGGCTCCGCCCTTTTCTGCAGCAGCGATCAGCCCCACCTGTTCCAGTGCCGTGACCGCCACCAGCGTTTTGCCGGTATTTTCTTCTCCCAGCTTCGCGCACAGGGGCTGCAGATCCTCCGCGTGCCAGCGGCGGGCCTGCAGCTCCCGGTATACCGCGATGATATCGCTGCGGGCCGGGGTGATGAGATTTTTCTGTTCGGTTGTCAGCGGGGTGCCGCGGCGCAGTGCCTGCACCAGCGCTGCCTGCTGCGGCATGGCACTGCCAAGGCCCGCCGGGTGCAGGTCGATGATACGGCCCGAAAGCTGCGCGCCACGGGGCGCATCGTAGACCGAAAGATTCAGGGCAGTGTCTACCACGTCGCCCGTGGCATAGGGCAGCTGCTCCGGCCGCATGCCGAACCACACGGCGTACAGGCTGGCATTGCCCTGCCGCAGACGCAGGCGGCTGTGTTTGCCGTCCGACACCGGGTATACCCCGTCCAGCACGGCATTCTGCAGCAGGAACACCGGGGTGGGGTTCTCAGCCCCGAAGGGGGCCAGCTGATCCAGACGGCGCACGGCGTCCACCGTGACCCGGTCCAGATGGATGGACAGATCGCAGGTCAGCGGCGGGATCTGCAGCACGGGGCACTCCCTTGCCGCCCACTCGTTCAGGCGGCGGCGCAGGGCTTCCAGATTTTCTTCCCGCACCGAGAGGCCCGCCGCCATGGCGTGGCCGCCGTAGCGGATGAGCAGGTCGGCGCAGGCCCCGATGCAGGCGTGCAGGTTGAACCCCTGCACGCTGCGGCCGCTGCCCTTGCACTCGCCGTGCTCGTCCACCGTGACCACGATGACCGGGCGGCCGGTGCGCTCCACCAGCCGGGACGCCACGATGCCGATGACGCCGGGGTGCCAGTCCCGGCCCCACAGCAGGATCACACGATCCTCCAGCCGCTCCGGCTGCTGCTCCAGCAATTCCTCCGCGGCCTTGAAGATCTGCAGTTCAGTCTCCTGCCGTTTCGCGTTGATCTCGTTGAGTTTATGGGCCAGCTCCTCGGCGCGGTCCGGGTCCTCACACAGCACCAGCTGCAGGGCCGTCACCGCGCTGTCCATGCGGCCGGCCGCGTTGATGCGGGGCGCAATGGCGTAGCTGATATTCTCCGCTGTGACGGGTTTTCCGGCAAGGCCCACTTCTTCCAGCAAGGCTTCCATGCCGGGGCGGTCGGTCTGCTGCAGCTGCCGCAGGCCGGCCTTGACCAGGGTGCGGTTCTCTCCGGTCAGGGGCATCACGTCCGCCACGGTGCCCACAGCGGCCAGGTCGCCGCAGTAATCCAGCATTTCCTCCGGGGTGCAGTCGTCCAGCGCGGCGCACAGCTTAAAGGCCACGCCTGCGCCGCACAGCCCTTTGAAGGGGCTGGTATCGTCCTCCCGGCGGGGGTCCACCACGGCCACTGCCTTGGGCAGGGTCTCGGGCGGCAGATGGTGGTCGGTGATGATAAGGTCGATGCCCAGCTCTGCGGCAAAGTCGGCCTCGGCTACAGCGGAGATGCCGTTGTCCACCGTCACGATGAGCCGATAGCCCTTGTCGTGGATGGACTGGATGGCGTTGCGCGACAGGCCGTAGCCATCACCCTCGCGGCTGGGCAGCATGCACTTGACGGCGGCGCCCATGCCCTTGAGGTGCTGATACAGCAATGCCGTGGCAGTCACGCCGTCCACATCGTAGTCGCCGAACACCACGATGGTCTCGCCATTGTCGATGGCCTGCCAGATGCGCTGGCAGGCTTTTTCCATATCGGTGAGCAGGGCAGGGTCGCTCAGCTCCTCTTCCCCGGCCAGCAGGGTGAGCGCGTCGGCCGGGTCGGTGATGCCGCGGGCCGCCAGGATGCCGGCCAGCAAGGCCGTCTCCTTCTGCTGGGCGGCCAGCGTGGCGGCATATTTCTGTTCGCTCCAGGGCTCCTCGTCCATGGCGCTGTATTCCAGTTCTTCGGTACGCTGCTCCGCGATGGCATGGGTCAGCTCCCGGACGGCGGCGCGGTCCAGCGTTTTCAGGTCCCAGGCACGGTAGGTCATTGGAAATCCCTCCCGGTCAGGCCGTCGTTGGCCAGCATTCCCTGCAGGGCTGCGATCTCGCTGGAAACATCCATGGCCACGTCCGACAGCAGATTGTCGTAGAGGTTGTCAAAGGCCTGGTTCAGCGTGTGCAGGATGCCTGCAATGTCCCGCCGGATACTCTCGGCGTTGGCTCCCTGCTGGCCCTGCACGTCGTTGTAGGTGTACAGCAGCTTGAGGGTGGTGGGGATATAGTATTCCGCAAAACGGCGAGCCTTGGGCAGGCTTTCCGGGTGCGCTTCCAGCCAGTCGCAGATGGCGGCGGCAGTCTCTTGCATCTGCTCCAGTTCCTCCCGGGCCTGGGGGTCCTGCATCAACTGCTGCTCTTTTTCCAGCACCTGGACAAAGCGTCGGGCAGTGTCCAGGTTCAGGGGCACAGCCTCCGCCTCCGGCTGCTCCGGTTTCGGCTGGGGAGCCGGGGCCGCTGCTGCCTCCTTGGCGGCACGGTAATCCTCTGCGGTCAGGTAGAGTTTTTCTGTTTTTTCATCCAGCCAGGCGGCAAGCCAGTCCTTTTGGATGTATCTGCGCAGTTTTTTCAGAGTTTTTGCCTTTTTCTGGTGGGTCAGGTCGGCCAGCATCTCCACCGGCAGGCCGTTCTTATAGTCCTCGCCCTCGGCGGCATCGGCCAGCAGCCGCAGCTTTTTGGAGGCCGACAGCCGGGAGGCACCGGCGGCGATCATCGCGCCAAAGCCGCAGGCGACAAGGCCCAGCACGCTGCTGACGATGCCCAGCACGTTGTAGGCGGTGTTCATAACGTAGTCCGTGCCCGTCATCAGGATGCCGCCGCCCTCAGTAGCCGACACCACAACGTCACCCAAAGCAGCCGGCGAAATAGTGCCCAGCCCGATGAGGCAGCCCAGCGTCCCCAGCCCGAAGATCACCGCAAAGGTGATGCCCACGGCCAGCAGAGTGCAGCCCGCGCTATAGCGTTTTTTTGCGCTGATACGGATACTTTCCACCGGGGTCGGCTCCGGTTTTGCAAAAATCTGCCGGAACCAGCCGGGCATCCCGCTGGTGTCGGCCTCCGCATAGCCCTCGTTGAAGGTCTGCTTTGCCCAGTTCTGCCGTGCCTCGCCCCACGACTTGCGGAAGGCCCTGCCCGCCTCCCCGATGCCATAGTTGGCCGCATGGACAGCCGCCCTGCCCACATCGTAGGCGCGGTCGCCGATGTCCATGCCCCGGCCCTCAAAGCCATGGGCAAAGGCGTCGGTCATGGTGTCGCCAAAGGCGCGCAGCTGGTCCTCCAGCTCCTGCTGCACCTGACGGCCCTCGTCCTTGATCCGGTTGTCGTTTTCACGATCGTTCATCAAAATCTTCTCACCCTTCTGCCGGTGCATACCGGCTGATGATGGCGCGGGCCACCCGCAGGCCATCCACGGCGGCGCTCATGATGCCGCCCGCATATCCCGCGCCCTCGCCGCAGGGGTAAAGCCCTGCCAGCTGGGTGCACTCGAAGTTCTCTTCCCGCTTCAGCCGCACCGGGCTGCTGGTGCGGGTCTCCAGGCCGGTGAGGATGGCATCCGGTGCGGTGTAGCCCGCGATCTTGTGCTCATAGGCCCGCAGACCGGCCCGCAGGGTGTCGGCCAGCTCCGCAGGCAGCAGGCTGCCCAGGTCGGCTGCGGTCACGCCGCGGTCGTAGGTCGGTTCCACGCTGCCGATGTGCAGCTGGCCTTTGCCCTCCAGAAAGCTCCGGATGTTCTCGGCCGGGGCGGCGTAAGGCCCGGCCGCACGGCCTGCCGCGTAGGCCTTTGCTTCCAGCTCCCGCTGGAACGTGATGGCCTGCCGGGGGTCGTTTGCAAAGTCGGTGCCGTTCACGCTCACCACCACGGCGGCGTTTGCATTTTTGCCGCCGCGGGCATGGTAGCTCATGCCGTTGGTCACCACACGGCCTTCCTCACTGGCCGAGGCCACCACCTGCCCACCGGGGCACATGCAGAAGGTATACACGCACCGCTCCCCCACATGCTGGGACAGCTGGTATTCGCCGCGGGGCAGGGCCGGGTGGCCTGCCGCCTCGTGATACAGGCTCTTTTCGATCTCGCTCTGCAGATGCTCTGCGCGGAAGCCCACGCTGAAGGGCTTGCACTCCAGCACAAGGCCGCTGTCCATCAGCATGGCAAAAGTGTCCCGGGCCGAGTGGCCCACCGCAAACACCAGTGCTTCGCAGGCAAAGGAACCATCCGTTGTGAAAATTCCGGTAATGTGTCCGTTTTTCTGTTCCAGACCGGTGAGGGCCGTGTTGAAATGCACCTCACCGCCCAGGGATTCGATCTCTTTGCGGATGGAGGTGATGACCCCCCGCAGCAGGTCGGTGCCCACATGGGGCTTCTGCTTCCAGGCGATCTCCGCCGGGGCACCGTGCTGCAAAAACACTTCCGTGACAAGGCCGCACAGCTCGTCACCGATGCGGGTGGTCAGCTTGCCGTCCGAGAAGGTGCCTGCGCCGCCCTCACCGAACTGGATGTTCGCGTTGGGGTCCAGCTCGCCGGTGGCGGAAAAGTGTTCCACCGCCTGCACCCGCTCGTCCAGCGCCGGGCCGCGCTCCAGCACGATGGGCCGGTAGCCCTGCCGGGCCAGCAGCAGCGCCGCAAACAGACCGGCAGGCCCCAGGCCGCACACCACCGGGCGGTGGGGCAGCTTCTGCGTGCCCCGTTGCACCCGGAAGTCGGTCCTGCTGTGCAGGGACACGTTGGCCGATGCCCCGGCAAAGGCGGGTTCTTCGGCTTCGTTTTTCAGGGTGACAGCCACGGTGTACACCAGCTTGGGCTGGCCGCGGCGGGCGTCCACCGACAGCTTTGCCACGCCCAGATGCTGCACCTTTGCGCGGGGGATGCGTGCCTCCCGCAGGGCCTTTTCAAATGCCTGCGGTTCCCCGGCGGAGAGCGGCAGACGGATGTTGCGAACGAGAATCATAGTACAGTGTGTTCCTTTTTATCAGTTGCTTTCAATGCGGCACTGCAGCACATAGCTGCCCAGTGCAAAGATCTTGCCGTTGGAGGGCACATACAGGCGGCAGGCGATGTTCTGCTGGCCGGTGGCCACCGAGAAGTCCTCCGCGTCGATCTCCACGACCACCTGTTCCGGGGTCAGGGTCTCCAATGCAGCCTTCGGACCGCAGAGGGTCACGTTCATCAGCCGTTCGGTCTCCACCGTGAGCTGATAGGTGGACGGCAGATTCACCACCTGCACACAGCTGGAAGGCAGGTTCATGGTCTTGGTCTCCAGACCGGAGCAGTCAAAGCTGAGGGTGATGGTGGAAATGTTGTCCAGCAGGTAGATGTCGCTGGGCAGCTCAATGGGCAGCTCATAGACCTTGTTCAGTGTGAAGGTGGACAGGTCGATGGTGCCGATGGACAGGGTGGACAACGCGTCGATCTTTTCCGCCGGGCCGGCCACCTTGAGCTGCTTGCGGCTGAGCGCATACACCAGCACCGACTCGTCAAAGTCGCGGGGCGCGTTGATGAAGCTCACGTTCACCGGCAGGGTGGCCATCTTGTACACCTGCAAGGTCACGTCCACGCTGCTTTCTTCCAGCTCGGTGTACTCAAAGTTCACTTCCGTGCCGCCGGAGGTGTAGAACCGCAGCGGCGTTGCCAGGGTGACCGAGCTGTCCAGCTCGCCGGAGTAGGTCACCTCGGCGGTGCAGGTGGCCACCTTGTCCAGCTCACTGCTGGGGCCGGACAGAGTGACCATGTCCTTGGACACCTCGGTGCTGTAGAGGATATACCCGTCCGAGATGGTCAGGTAATTGGTGGTCACGGTGACGGGAAGGGTCTTTTCCTCCACCACATCGAACATCACGTCCACCATGTTGTCGGAGCCGTCGATGGTCACGGTGACGCCATTGAGCATGCCGTTGGCCCCCCGCACCAGCAGGCGCAGGGTCTTTTCACCGCTGTCCCGCACGCTGGACCAGTCCGGGTAGACCACAAAATCGGAGGCCGTCAAGCTGCCGATGGTGTAGCCGTCGCCGGAGATTTTCAGGTTCACTGTCTTGTCCTCGGCGCTGACGATGCTCAGTCCACGGGAGGTATAAACGGAGGAATCGTAGGTATAGTCCACCGGCACATTGTAGATGGTGTTGGTGGTGCCGGGCTGCACGATGATGGTCACGATCATCCAGGCCACAATGGCACCCAGAATGGACAGTGCCAGCCGGATGCGGCGGTCGTCCAAAAAGTTCTTTTTGTGGGGAACAGCAGGCTTTGCGCCGCTGGTATTCTTGGGTTGATTGGTCATTGCTGCTCGTCCTCCCCTTTCTGGCTGACCCACTTCATCAGGCTCTTTGCGCGGTCCTTCCAGGTGTCGGCCGTGCTCTTTTCCACCACAGGCTCCTTGGGGATCATCTCGTCGATCAGGCGGGTGTACAGGGTCTGGCGGTCAAAATGACGGATCAGCACGCCATTTTTTGCCATGGAGATGATGCCCGTCTCCTCGCTGACCACGATGGCGATGGCGTCCGAGTTTTCGGCAATGCCCAGGCAGGCGCGGTGGCGGGTGCCCATGTCCTTGCCCAGATCCAGATTATTGGAAAGCGGCAGCACGCAGCCTGCGGCCTTGATGCGGCCGTTCTCGATGATGGCGGCACCGTCGTGCAGGGGGGTGCCCTCGTAAAAGATGGTGCCCAGCACTTCCAGATTCACCGCGCTGTTCACCGGGGTGCCGGTGCGCACGATCTCAGACAGGTTGGTGTGGCGTTCCAGCACGATGAGCGCACCGGTCTTGGTCTCCGAAAAGCGCTCTGCCGCGTCGCAGATGGCAATGATGGCGCTGCGCCAGGCCCCCTTCAGGCTGGGGTCGTTGTAGCGGCCTTTCACGTTGAACAGCTTTGCGGCCCACTGGTCGGTCTGGCCCATGCGCTCCAGAGCACGGCGGATCTCCGGCTGGAACAGCACCACCAGGGTAAGCAGGCCCACCTGCAGCAGCGAGTTGAGCAGCCAGGTGACCGTGCGCATGTTCAGCGTTTCGGCCACCAGATAAACCGCCATGACCAGCAGCGCGCCCTTGAACAGCTGCCCGGCGCGGGTGCGGTTGACGATGCCCAGCAGCTGGTAGATCAGGAACGCAATGATGATGATATCCAGCAGGTCAACGAGCTTGAAGGTCTGAAAATTGGCAATGATCGCATTCAGTGTCATGGACGCACACTCCTGTTACCGTGTTTCGATCAGGGCGACGGCGTGGGCGGCAATGCCCAGTCCCTCGCCGGTAAAGCCCAGATGCTCTTCCGTGGTAGCCTTGACGCTCACGGCGTCCACCGGCAGGCCGAAGGCCGCCGCCAGATTGGCCCGCATGGCCGGGATGTGCGGTGCCAGCTTAGGCCGCTGGCAGAGGATGGTGGCGTCGATGTTTTCCACCCGGTAACCGTGCTCCGACAGGATGCGGGCCACATGGCGGGCCAGCTCCAGGCTGTCGGCCCCGGCATAGGCGGGGTCATTGTCCGGGAAATGCTGGCCGATATCCCCCAGCGCCGCCGCACCCAGCACGGCGTCCATCACCGCGTGGGCCAGCACATCGGCGTCCGAGTGGCCCAGCAAACCCTTTTCAAAGGGGATCTCCACGCCGCCCAGGATCAGCTTGCGGCCTTCCACCAGGCGGTGCACGTCATAACCATGTCCAATGCGCATTCTCGTTTCCTCTTTCTGTACCGGGCGGGGCAGGTCCTCCCGCGTGGTGATCTTCAGGTTGGCGTAGTCGCCCTGGGTGAGCTGCACCGAGCGGCCAGTGAGCTCGAACAGGCTGCAGTCATCGGTGACCAGCCGGGCTTTTTCGGCGTCCAGCTCCTGCAGGGCGGCCAGATACTGCGTCCGGTCAAAGCACTGGGGCGTCTGCACCGCATACAGGGTACTGCGGTCCGGGGTGCTGCGCACAAGGCAGGCTTCCGGCACCGTTTTGCCGTCACCGGGCATGGCCTGCTTGATGGTGTCCTTGACCGGCACTGCCGGGGCGGCGGCTCCGCAGCGGGCAGCGGCTTCCAGCACCGCCGCGATGACGGCCGGGCTCACAAAGGGCCGGGCTGCGTCGTGCACAGCCACCAGCTCCCCGTGGGCTGCCAGCACGCCATTCTTGGCGCTCTCGGCGCGGGTGGCACCACCGGCCACGATCTGCACCGGCTTGGTGCAGCCGACGGCCTGCTGCTCCACGAAAGCACGGTTTTTGCCCGCCACCAGTACGATCTCGCCGATCTGCGGGCACTGGTCAAAAGCGCGGATGCTGCGGTGCAGCACCGTTTCGCCGCCCAGGTCAAAGCTGAGCTTGTCGAACCCCATCCGGGTGGAAGAACCTGCCGCCACCAGCACGGCCGAAATCGTTTTTTGCAATCTGCACACCTGCCCCTGCTGCCGCCGCGCCGGTGTTTCCGGCTGCGGCTGGCTATAATAAGTCATCTTTTATTATAGCGTATCGGCCCGCAAACTGCAACCGGTTCCGCCCAGCAAAAAAGCCCTTTTGCACCGCCGGGCAGGCGGGTGCAAAAGGGCTTTGGGACCTTATTTCAGTGCGGTTTATGCCAGGATGGGCTCAATGGCAGCAGCCAAGGCATCCTTCTGGGCCTGGGCCTCGGCCAGATCCTTGCCCAGGGTGGTGAAGTAGGTCTTGATCTTCGGCTCGGTGCCGGAGGGACGGACCACCACAGTCGCACCGTTCTCCAGTGCGTAGATCAGCACGTTGGCAGCCGGCAGGCCGGTCTCCTCGGGCTTCTTGTAGTCGGTGACCTTGACCACCTTGTGGC
>OBIU01000483.1_pt1 | contig 18001 bp, 9 predicted proteins | sample 1519871 | NCBI WGS metagenome assembly OBIU01 (sample SAMN04209229, study PRJEB22552) | human gut metagenome | biome: gut; material: feces | host: Homo sapiens | place: USA: Oklahoma
ACCCGCTGGCCGGTCTGAAGGAGAACGTCATCATCGGTAAGCTGATCCCCGCCGGAACCGGTTTGCCGGAGGTTGAAGAAGAGCTGGCTCGCGCCGAGGAAATCCGCGATGCCGAAGGCAGCGCTTACGACCACGCTGAAAAGTAAGACTTTTCTTATCTGATAAGCTTAGCCTGACAATAAAACATAACATCCCCCACAGCATTCTCCGCACGGGCAACTGCGAACGGAAAGGGTACTGTGGGGGATTTTTTATGCTGCTTTGCGGGGAATGAAACTGCTTATTGCGGAAAAGTGGCAGAAAAGTGATACAAAGTTGCTTGAAAATAGTAGTACAGCTGTGCTATGCTGTCCCCAAAGAAAGGGGAATAGCACCATGACATTGGGAGAGAAAATTGCATCCGCCCGGAAAGAAAAAGGCATGACCCAGGAAATGCTGGCAGAGCAGCTGGGGGTAACACGGCAGGCTGTGGCAAGGTGGGAAACAGGGAAAGCTCTGCCCGGCACAGCCAACCTGTTTATGCTCCGAGAACTGTTGGGTATCCCGCCGGAAGAGGCTGCTTTGGAAGAAAAGACAGAAACAAGAGAACCAGATGTACAGGAAAAGGCAGAAACGGCCGGAAGCCTGACAGCAAAACAAACGTGGGTACTGATTGCGGTAATGGCAATTTTGCTATGGCTTGCTCTGCAATTTGTTGGGCTTGGCGCGGCGATTGGATTGTTGATACTTCTGTTCATTTCAATAAGCGGACTCTTTTTTATAGCGGCGGGAAAAAGCGGCGCTGCAACGGCTGCAAAAGCAGCAGCAAGGCGGGTACTGTATTTAGCGGCAGCAACACTGCTGGCGGTACTTTTATGGTGCATTGCTTTTGTGGCATCTGCAAACTACCAAAGTACAGCGATGTGGAACGTACCACAAGATGTATGGCAGCAATACCCCACAGTTGCCGCATGGATGCAGCATTGTGAAACAATGGGCAGCGGTGTCTATATGCAGCAGGTGGATTTACCAGCAAGTCAGGGGGCCGCAACGGTATATCTTGTCTGCCGCAATGGCGTGACCAATGAACAGGCGGGAAAAATCACCCCCAATCCACTGCGGCTGCGCTTCTGGGTTACTTATCAGGCAGGGGAGAGCGAGCCCATGCTGGATGTGCTGACGTTTCAGGGAAATAAAGACTATCAGGTGTTTTTCAGAATCGGGAAAGACCAGTCTGATTGTATCTTTACGACAAATGAAAGTGAAGCGTTGGCAGGAGAAGTAAGAAGCCTGCTGGAAAGCCGGGCAAATGACAAATAAAGAAAGTTAGAGAAATGAGCCTGTGCAGGAACCGTGCATAAACACTGTTTCTGCGCAGGCTTTTTTGTTAAATAAAAACGGATTTGTTTTTTCTAACATTTGGTGTATAATACTTTTATACTGGGTTTGTCTGTGCAGGATGAATGGTGCCTGCATGGAGGGCAGGGGAGAACGCTTCCCTGACTGGCTCAGAAAGACACCATATAGAAATAGAAAAGGAGAATCCGCCATGTCGGAAGCATTGAAAGAACGCAAAGAGATGGACCCGCAGTACCAGTGGGACCTGACCAAAATGTACGCCAGCGATGCGGAATGGGAAAAGGCTTTTGCCGCCATTGACCCCAAAATTGAAGCTTTGGCTGCCTGGGAGGGCAAGCTGAACAACGCTGCCAGCATTCGTGAGTTTTATGATGCAGAAATCGGCGTGTTCCGTGAACTGGAAAACCTGGCTGTCTACACCAGCCTGCGTCTGAGCGAGGATACCCGTGCTGATGACGCCCAGAGCATGGATGCCCGCGCTACCGCCAAATATGTAAAGGCTGTCGGTACCATCGCCTATGCTCAGCCGGAAATCCTGGCACTGCCGCAGGAAACCCTGGATGCCATCATGGCTGACGAGCAGGTTGCCCCCTATCGTTTTGCTCTGGAAGACCTGCTGCGTGCAAAGCCTCACACCCTGACCGCCCCGGAAGAAAAGCTGCTGGCTGCTTTCGGTGAGGCATTCGGCACCCCGAAAAATGTTGCCGATAACCTGGAAGACGCCGACATGGTGTTCGATTCCGTCAAGGATGGCGAGGGCAACGATGTGGAGCTGACCGCTTCCAACTACATCCTGCTACAAACCTCCAATGACCGCGTGCTGCGCAAGAATGCCTTTGAAAGCTACTATAAGAGCTTCCGCCAGCACATCAACACGCTGGCTGCCTCTTACTCCGGCGCTGTCAAGACCGCTGCCGCCGAAGCCTCCGTCCGTCATTATGAATCTTCCCGCGCCATGTCCATGGCAGGGGAGAACGTGCCCGGCCAGGTCTATGATAACCTGGTGGCTACTGTGCGCAAGCACCTGCCGGATATGTACCGCTATGTTGCTCTGCGCAAGCGCATCCTGGGTGTGGACGAGCTGCACTACTATGATGTGTACGCCCCGCTGACCAAGGGCGTCAGCGCCCATTACACCTATGACCAGGCCAAGCAGATGGTTCTGGATGCCGTTGCACCGCTGGGCGAAGAGTACGGCACCATCGTTCGCAAGGGCTTTGCCGAGCGCTGGATCGATGTGTTCCCCAACAAGGGCAAGAGCGGCGGCGCTTACTCCGGCGGCAGCTATGATTCCAACCCCTATATCATGTGCAACTTTACCGGTACGCTGGACAGCGTTTCCACCATTGCGCATGAGATGGGCCACAGCATGCACAGCTGGTTCAGCCGCCATACCCAGCCTGCCCAGTATGCCGACTATACCCTGTTTGTCGCAGAGGTCGCTTCCACCGTCAACGAGAACCTGCTCATTGAGCACCTGCTGGCAGAAAAGAACCAGGATCCCGCAACCCGCCTGGCCCTGCTGAATCAGTACCTCGAAAATTTCAAGGGAACCGTCTACCGCCAGACGATGTTTGCCGAGTTTGAGCGCGATGCCCACGCCATGGCCGAGCGCGGCGAAGCCCTGAATCCCGCCGCCCTGAACAATCTGTACAAGAAGCTCATTGTGGACTACTTTGGACCGGAGCTGGTTGTGGATGACGAAGTACAGTACGAGTGGGCACGCATCCCGCACTTCTACCGCCCGTTCTATGTTTATAAGTATGCAACCGGCTATTCCACTGCCGTGGCATTGTCCGAGGGCATCCTGAAGAACGGCGAACCGGCTGTTAAGAAGTACCTGGAGTTCCTGCACATGGGCGGCAGCGCTTACCCGCTGGATGAGCTGCGCCATGCCGGTGTGGACCTGACCACCCCCGCCCCGGTGGATGCTGCCTTGGATAAGTTCGGCCGCATTCTGGACGAAGCCGAAGCCTGCGTGGCACAGCTGGAAGCTGCAAAATAAGCAGGGGAAAGTCCTAGGGTGTATCTGAAAATTCGAAAATTTAGTCTGTTTCTGCAAACACAGCGGGATTTTGCGTTAAAAAGCCTTGGAATCCGCAAAGGATTCCTATGGCTCTTTGCCTTAAATTCTGCTTGCGTTTGCGAAATATCCGTCATTTTCTTTGTTTTCAGATACACCTTAAGCGCAAAATTAGGGCAATACCGCAACCCGACATTATCGAGCATTTTGGCAACGCAGATGCCGTGCCGCAGCCGCCGGAGCGGTGCTTGAGCCGTTAGGCGGGAATTGTGCGGTATTGCCTTAGAACCCCCAGTGCAGAAAATCAGCATCTTGCACGATTATTTGAAATATTTTTTGTGAATACTCTTGACAGAGCGTGGTTTATCCGCTATTATTATAAATGCGTGAGTTAAGGGGTCAAGTGCGGCCAAAATGGAAGCACAACCCCCGCAAAAACTGCGCGGAATAATCAAGAAAGGAGAAAAGAAATGCCTACTTTTAACCAGCTCGTACGCAAAGGCCGTGAGGTCCTGGTAACCAAGAGCACTGCTCCTGCCCTTCAGAAGAGCTACAACTCCCAGAAGAAGCAGTACACCACCATGAACAGCCCCCAGAAGCGTGGTGTTTGCACCGCTGTTCGTACCATGACCCCCAAAAAGCCCAACTCTGCTCTGCGTAAAGTTGCCCGTGTCCGCCTGACGAATGGTATCGAGGTCACCTCCTACATTCCTGGTATCGGCCATAACCTGCAGGAGCACAGCGTTGTCCTGATCCGTGGCGGTCGTGTTAAGGACCTGCCCGGTGTCCGTTACCACATCATCCGTGGTACTCTGGATACTCAGGGTGTTGCAAACCGTAACCAGGCTCGCAGCAAATACGGCGCAAAGCGTCCCAAGGCCGGTGCCAAGAAGTAAGGAAACATCTTTTCGCCATAAAATGGTCAGCTGACCCTTTTGTGGCATAACGGGAGTTTTCTTTAACTTTCGAGTACCGATGATATCATTAATGTGAAGGAGGGAAGAAAGATGCCCAGAAGAGGTAAAATCGCAAAGCGCGAAGTTCTGGCTGATCCTATTTACAATTCCAAGCTCGTCACCCGTCTGGTCAACAGCATCATGCTGGATGGCAAGAAGGGCGTCGCTCAGAAGATCGTTTACGAAGCTTTTGAGACTGTCAAAGAGAAGACCGGCAACGATCCTCTCGAAATGTTCGAGAAGGCCATGGAAAACATCATGCCCAGCCTCGAAGTTAAGGCCCGCCGTGTTGGCGGCTCCACCTACCAGGTTCCCCTGGAGGTCAGCCCCGCCCGCCGCGAGACCCTCGGCCTGCGCTGGCTGACTCTGTACAGCCGCAGCCGTGGTGAAAAGACCATGTCCGCTCGCCTGGCCGCCGAGATCATCGACGCTACCAACAACGTTGGCGGCGCCGTCAAGAAGCGCGAAGATACCCACAAGATGGCAGAAGCCAACAAGGCTTTCGCGCATTACCGTTATTGATCTGCTTACTGAGGAGGTTTAAGCCATGGCAACGCCGAGAGACGTATCCCTGCAAATGACCCGAAATATCGGTATCATGGCCCACATCGACGCAGGCAAGACCACCACCACCGAGCGCATTCTGTACTACACCGGTATTAACCATAAGATCGGCGAAGTTCATGACGGCGCTGCCACGATGGACTGGATGGAGCAGGAACAGGAACGTGGTATCACCATCACTTCCGCTGCAACCACCTGCTACTGGAGCCACACCGAGACCCAGCACGATCCGGCTCTGTTCAAAAAGAACCGTCATCGTATCAACATCATCGACACCCCGGGCCACGTTGACTTTACTGTTGAAGTTCAGCGTTCTCTGCGTGTTCTGGACGGCTCTGTTACCGTTCTGGCCGCAAAGGGTGGCGTTGAGCCTCAGTCTGAAACCGTTTGGCGCCAGGCTGACGAGTACAAGGTTCCCCGCATGGTTTACGTCAACAAGATGGATACCATGGGTGCCGATTTCTACCGCTGCGTTCAGATGCTCCATGATCGTCTGCACGCAAACGGTGTGCCCATCCAGCTGCCCGTTGGCCAGGAAGATACCTTCAAGGGTATTATCGACCTGATCGATATGCAGGCTGACATCTACTATGATGACATGGGCAATGACGTCCGCGTTGAGCCTATCCCTGAGGATATGCAGGAGAAGGCCCAGGAGTACCATGACAAGCTGATCGAGGCTGTTGCTGAGACCGACGAAGAGCTGATGATGAAGTACCTGGAAGGCGAAGAGCTGACCAAGGAAGAAATCAAGGCTGCTCTGCGTAAGGCTACCATCTCCAACGAGATCGTGCCTGTTGTCTGCGGCTCCTCCTACAAGAACCGCGGCGTTCAGAAGCTGCTGGATGCCATTGTTGACTACATGCCGGCTCCTACCGACGTTGCAGCCATCAAGGGCACCAACCCCGAGACCGGCGAGGAGGAGGATCGTGTCTCCTCCGACGACCAGCCGTTCGCAGCTCTGGCCTTCAAGATCATGACTGACCCGTATGTCGGTAAGCTCTGCTTCTTCCGTGTGTACTCCGGTACGCTGGACGCAGGCACCACCGTCTACAACTCTGTCAAGGATAACAACGAGCGTATCGGCCGTATCCTGCAGATGCACGCCAACAACCGTAAGGACATCGACACCGTTTACGCGGGCGATATTGCGGCTGCTGTCGGTCTGAAGAATACCACCACCGGTGACACGCTGTGCGACGAGAAGCACCCCATCATTCTGGAGTCCATGAACTTCCCGGAGCCCGTTATCCGCGTTGCCATCGAGCCCAAGACCAAGGCTGGCTCTGAGAAGATGGGCATTGCGCTGGCAAAGCTCGCTGAAGAGGATCCGACCTTCCGCACCTGGACCGATGAAGAGACCGGTCAGACCATCATCGCCGGCATGGGCGAGCTCCATCTGGAGATCATCGTCGACCGTCTGCTCCGCGAGTTCAAGGTCGAGGCCAATGTTGGTGCTCCCCAGGTTGCTTACCGCGAGACCATTCGCAAGGAAGCCAACCAGGAGACCAAGTACGCCCGCCAGTCTGGTGGTAAGGGCCAGTATGGTCATGTTAAGATCAAGCTGGAGCCCAACCCCGGCAAGGGCTACGAGTTCGTCAACGGTGTCGTTGGCGGCGCTATCCCGAAGGAATATATCCCCGCTGTTGACAATGGTATCCAGGGCGCGATGAAGTCCGGCGTTCTCGCTGGCTATCCCGTCGTTGATGTCAAGGTCACCCTGTGGGATGGTTCTTATCATGAGGTCGACTCCTCTGAAATGGCCTTCTCCATTGCTGGTTCTATGGCCTTCAAGGACGCTATGCGCAAGGCTGACCCCATCATCACCGAGCCCATCATGAAGGTTGCTGTTATCGTTCCTGATGAGTATCTGGGCGATGTCATCGGCGACCTGAACTCTCGCCGTGGCCAGATCCAGGGCATGGAGGCAATGGCAGGCACTCAGCGTGTCAACGCTTTCGTTCCTTTGGCTCAGATGTTCGGCTACGCCACCGACCTGCGTTCCAAGACCCAGGGCCGTGGCCAGTACTCCATGGAGCCTGATGAGTATCAGCAGGTTCCCAAGAGCGTTGCCGACAAGATCATGGCCGAGCGCGCTCACAAAGTGTAATTTTTAAGTCATACTTCATAAATTATACTTGCAATTTCTCTTTAAATTTTGTATGATAGTCTTACGCAAGACTACCAATATGTTTTAATTAAAGGAGGACACTTCCAATGGCTGAAAAGGAAAAATTTGACCGCTCTTTGGAGCACGTCAACATTGGTACCATTGGTCACGTTGACCATGGTAAGACTACCCTGACCGCTGCCATCACCAAGACTCTGGCTCTGAAGGGCGACGCCGACTTCATGGATTACTCCAGCATCGACAAGGCTCCCGAGGAGAAGGCTCGTGGTATCACGATCAACACCGCTCACGTTGAGTACCACACCGAGAAGCGTCACTACGCCCACGTTGACTGCCCGGGCCATGCTGACTACATCAAGAACATGATCACCGGTGCTGCTCAGATGGACGGCGCTATCCTGGTTGTTGCTGCAACCGATGGCCCGATGCCGCAGACCCGTGAGCACATCCTGCTGGCTCGTCAGGTTGGCGTGCCCAAGATCGTTGTGTTCCTGAACAAGTGCGATATGGTTGACGACGAAGAGCTGCTCGACCTGGTCGAAATGGAAGTTCGCGAACTGCTGGACAGCCAGGATTTCGACGGCGACAACACCCCGATCATCCGTGGTTCCGCTCTGAAGGCTCTGGAGAGCACTTCCAAGGATCCCGATGCTCCGGAATACAAGTGCATTTGGGAGCTGATGGACGCTGTTGACAGCTACATCCCGACCCCGGACCGTGCTGCTGATAAGCCGTTCCTGATGCCCGTTGAGGACGTTATGACCATCTCCGGCCGTGGCACCGTTGCTACCGGTCGTGTTGAGCGTGGTACTGCTCATGTCGGCGATCAGATGGAAATCGTTGGTCTGAAGGAAGAGAAGCTGACCACCACCATCACTGGTCTGGAAATGTTCCGCAAGAGCCTCGAGTTCGCTCAGGCTGGCGACAACATCGGCGCTCTGCTGCGTGGTATTGACCGTGACCAGATCGAGCGTGGCCAGGTTCTGGCTGTTCCCGGCTCTGTTCATCCCCACACCACTTTCGATGGCCATGTTTACGTCCTGAAGAAGGAAGAAGGCGGCCGTCATACCCCGTTCTTCAACAACTATCGTCCTCAGTTCTACTTCCGTACCACCGACGTTACCGGCATCATCACCCTGCCCGAAGGCACTGAGATGTGCATGCCCGGCGACAACGTTGATATGCACGTTGAGCTGATCACCCCGGTTGCCATGGAAGAAGGCATGCGTTTCGCTATCCGCGAAGGCGGCCACACTGTTGGTTCCGGCGTTGTTTCCAAGATCGAGAAGTAATTTTCGGCTTGTGATATAGCTTTCAAGGCTCCTGCTGTTAAGGCAGGGGCCTTTTTGTTGTGTACGACTTATGGGGCGGGGAGGGGGCAAAGGCCGGGTGTGGAAGACCAAGGAAGGCATCATGAAAACATCAGGAATTGTAGATAGGGGAGAGGACACCATTCGGAACTTTGAAAAAGTGGAGCAGGAGGGGGCACTCACACCGCCCTGCCTTGGGAAGGTGTATTTCAGGTCGCGGTTAAGGGGCAAGGGTTGATCTATCCCTAAGTTTTCGGAACGGTCAGGAACGCTCTCTACAGTACAATTTATAATGGGCAATTCTCAACCTCCAATTTTCCCTTCAAGTTTCCTCCAGTCTCTGCCAAATCTCTCAACAACAAGCCAAACCGAAATGGCAAAAAATGCGCGATCACAATACCGGGTGATTGGATTAAGAGATTGCAAAGAACATTATCGGGGTAAATGTTCAATCATTTGATAAAATCAGGAATAAACCATTCAAAAATGTTAATAAATACCGCCAAAGGGTCACCGCACCGCAGCGCAAATAATGTGCGAAAAACAGGTTTCAGTTGATTCAAGGAGAAAAATTTAGATAGAAACCGCTCTAATTAACTATGCAAATTCTGGCAACTGTGATATAATGTATATACCTAGATGTGTCGGAAAGGTTATCATTTGCGGGACCAAGGCATGCAGCCGGTACAACGTTTTGTCAGCCGCTGTGCCGGGGCCAAAAGCCCCAAAAGCAGGCCGCAGCCCGGCAGGGGATCGCCAGACCGAGGGAGCACAACCAGGCGTTTTGCAATCAACACCTGCAAAGTGCCGCACATCTGCCGTACCACTTTTCACACAAAAGGGGAAAGTAGTAACACTTAAGGGAGGATAAAACTATGAAGAAAAACCTTCAGCGTTTTGGTGCATCCGTGTTGGCAGCAGCCATGGTTGCCCAAAGCGTGGCGCTTCCCGCAGCAGCCGAAACTACCAAGATTGATTCTTCGGTAGCGCAGTCTGTTGCAGCTAGCGCAGCAAGCGCGGCCAGCGCTGTGCAGTCCCTGCCCAAGTTCACCAGCACCGCAGACCTGATCAAGCAGACAGCTCAAACGCTGGCTGCCCAGGGCGAAGTGCATGAACTGGAGCAGGATGATGCCAAGCTGGAAGCGACTGCACAGAGCAAGGCGGGCATGAGCCTTGCAGCGTTGGAAAATGCACTGGCCGATGCCATGTACGCCAACGCCGCAGCCGGCAAGATCAACACCGAAGCCTATGGCCTGAACTGGGACGAGATGGCATCGGTGATGGCTGCCACCATCAAAACGTATCATCTGTCCAGCGCCGTTACCGACCTGGGCTATGAGACGAACGCCGCAGGCGTTGTGACCGCCGTTACCTTTACCGGCAGCTCCGGCATGACCTCTGCGATGGAGTCCATGACCAACAGCGATGATGAAGTGATTGCGCAGCAGGCTGACAGCTACGCACAGGCTTACGTTGCTGAAAACTCCGATACCTTTGCGGCCAGCGCCGCTGCAGACGGCCATACCTATGGCGAGCCGAAATGGTACTGGAATGACACCAACCCGGAGGATGGCCACACCCATACCTGGAAGGAAACCCCCGATGGTTACTGGACCAAGACCGATGACGGCTGGGCTTACACCGCTGTGTATACCTGTGAAAAGGACGATGCCTACCAGAAGGTAGAAGGCACCGTAACCAAGGATACCACCGAGGCAAAGCCCGGCGTTGCCGGCAAGACCGTTTACTCTGCCAGCGTGCCCGCTGACAAGAGCCCGGTTAAGAAGGAATACAAGGAACCCACCACCCGCACCGACGACATTGCCGCCCTGCCCTGCCAGAGCCATGTTGTGTCCAAGGATGCAGATGGTAACTTTGTTGCTACCTTCAACTGGGAAATGAAGAAGGTCGAGGGCGAGCTGGCCGCTGACTACAGCAACGCCCAGCTGTTCTATGACAGCGAAACCGGCAAAATTTCTGCCGGCGCTCCCGTTACCATTGACTGGGAATGCACCAGCGTCACCTTCAAGTGCGCTGTCTGCGGCGAAGAAATCAAAACCCAGCCGGTAATGACCATGCCGGTCAGCGTTGTGGTAGACCAGAATGACAATTCCGTCTACATCAATGTGGGCGGCACCCCGACCCTGGATACCACCTCCGGCGGCACCGGCGTTACCCTGGTGTCCGCAATGAAGGACGGCAACTGGTACGATATGCAGAACAACCCGGTTGACGCAAGCAAGGTGAACTTCACCTATCAGAGCGGCGACAACAAGGGCAAGAACAGCCTGCTGCTGTACGACAGCCAGAAGACTGCCGTGTATGTGGACGACCAGGGCAACCAGGTCACCAATACTTACGATGTCTCGACTGCGCAGATGAACTACTACTACTTCCAGCTGTCGCAGTTCAACCAGGACGAAGCAGAGTACTTCGGCGTGGTTGCCCCGTTCTGGACCTCCAAGGGCGTTCAGAAGCAGGGCGAGGATGGCAGCATCACCGGCACCATGGGCGCAATCAAGATATTGTGCAGCATTGATCCGAACGATGATGTCCCGCCGACCACCATGGCATTCATGCTGAATATGCTGCCGCAGGCGTTCATGTCTTACGTCATGAACTATGGCGAAGCTCTGAAAGCCATCCGTGACGCAGGCTTGGCACAGGTTGCCAAGCTGGGTGACAGCGCTGACTATGTCACCAAGCTGCTGATCCTGCACGACTGGATCTCCCAGGTTGCAGAATTCGATATGGGCTCCATGGGCGATATCACCGGCGGCGGCAACAACGACCCCATCCAGACGACTGCTTTCGGCGCCCTGCTGGGCGGCGAGATCGGCGCTAAGGGCGTTGAGTATGGCTGCATCTGCCTGGGCTATGCAGCTGCATTTAACTACATGGTCCAGAATTTGCCTGACAACAAGAGCATCTATAAGAATGATGACGGCAGCTGGAAGACCCCCGATGAAGTAGGCGATAACGCTGTTGTTGACTTTGCCCAGATCCTGTATTACTGCAATACTTCTGATACCAGTGTTGCCGGTAATGCGTTCGGCGGCGGCATGTTCAACAACGTCCACTACTTCAACGCAGTCAAGGTCAACAAGCTGCAGGGTGACAGCAATTCTGCTACGATGACCACCGGCGAAGCCAACAAGAACTGGTACTATGTTGACGTCTGCTATGACGACGTGAACACCGAGTGCATGGCCCAGACCCGCGTTGAGAACGCAGGCGACCTGCGCCATGTCAACTTCCTGGTTTCTCCCTCCGGTCTGGAAGGCCGTTACAGCAAGTACTATGATTACATTGACTCGCTGTACGATGGCTACACCTACACCAAGAACAAGAATCCCGATGTGGATGATGACGGCAATGTTGTGTTGAACAACGGCAAGCCGCATTACTCTTACACCAAGGCGGAGAACAAGAACGAGACCCGTTACACCGATACCTGCTACGAGGATACCTGGTTCACCTCTATCTGCAGCCCCATCTACTTCGACGATAATTACTTCTATTACGTTGATACCACGACCAACCAGAACCTGTATAACAACATGCGCCGCCAGCAGTCCGAGAACGGCAACAACGGCAACTCTGGTTCCGGCAGCTCTGGTAACAACTCCCAGATGCAGCAGTTCATGAAGAAGATGCAGAACCAGGGCCCCGATACTCTGGAAGCACGTCCGCGTAATGCGAACTACTATATCCGCAAAGAGGATTCCAGCAGCAGACCCGGCGGCTTCAGCATGAGCAGCTTTACCAAGACGGATGACCCGTTTGATATCATCCTGATGTACTACAACGATCTGAAGGAAACCAGCAGCAACTTCAATGATGACGACAGCAATGCCAAGGTCCTGGCCGAAGCTGGCACCATCTATAAGATCGATACCAGTGCAAAAGATAAGCATACCAAGGTTGAAAACAACCTGAACACCGAGTGCCTGGCAGACGCTGCTGCAAAGCGGATCTACCCCGCACTGGTACACTCTACCGCACTGTATGATGGCAAGCTGTACTTCAACGTCAACAACGCCATCTACCGTATGGACCCGACCACCGGCGCAGTGGAAGAAGTGAAGGAATACAACACCGTCTATGGCGGCATTAAGCTGACCAAGGATAAGGACGGCAACATGGTTCCCGATACCCACTTTCCCGGCATGAGCATGGTTATCATGGACAGCCCCCAGAATACCGACAGTGTGCAGTATCTGAAGACCTTCATGAACCATCCTCTGGCGGGCCTGACCCTGCGTGACAGCTACAGCTTTGCTACCACCACCCAGCAGGGCCAGACTGTGATCACCGGCATCAACACCACCAAGGATCAGCTGGTCGTTTCTGTCGGCACCAACCTGTCCAACACCTATAAGGAACTGGTGGACGGCAAGGCAGAAGTCAAGACCGATGCCTCCGGCACTTCTTATGCAAACCGTAAGAGCTACAAGACCGAGTCCTGGAACTACAACCCGAGTTACAACCAGAACATGGGCAGCTCTGACGAGAAGAACAAGAACGAAGAGTTCATGTGGTGCGCTAACCTGGTTGAAACCATGCCGATGTCCGACATGGTCAGCGACCTGAGCAGCGGCGCAACCACCAATGTTACCGTTGAAGCATGGTGCAATACCCCTGCTTATACCCAGGCCCGCACCACCAAGTACGGCCTGACCAAGGGCGAAAAGGTGTACGCTGACGACGCACTGCCCAAGGGCCATACCTGGAAGCTGGACGAGCTGGAAACCAAGTCCGTTGGCAACGATGTGTACCTGTGCTCTGATTGCCATACCGCAACCGAAAGCACCCCCCACACCGTTACCCTGCCCGATGCAGTTGAAGGCGTTAAGCTGACCCTGGGCACCACCAACAACAAATACATCAAGGACGATACCGTTACCCTGACCGTAGAAAAGGAAGGCACCGATATCGTTACCGTTACCGCAAAGACCGGCGATACCGATGTTGCTCTGACTGAAGTTCAGGAAGCAGCGCAGGACGAAGCCGCAGCCCAGGCTACCACCGAAAAGGCTAAGACGGTTTACACCTTCACTATGCCGGACGGCGATGTGACCATCAGCGTTACCAAAGCCGCCAAGACCTATGCGGTCAAGGTGGCCGATGCTAACAAGGATACGTTGAAGATCACCAGCCCCGAAGCTGACCTGGATAAGGTTGCTGAGGGCACCAGCGTTACCGTTGTGGCTACCCCGAAGGATGGCTATACCCTGACGGCTGACGGTGTGGTGGTTACTTACGGCGACAATCAGACCCTGAAAGCAACTCCTGACACAGAAAAGGCCAACACTTACACCTTTGCAATGCCTGCTGGTAATGCAACTGTCAGCGCAGAGTTTGAAGAGGTTAAGAAGTATAACGTTACTGTGGCGGGTACTGTTGAAAACGGCACTGTGGGCGTAGAGCCGAAAAACGCAGCTGCGAAGGATGTTGTTACTGTTACCGTTACCCCGAATACCAACTTTAAGTACACGGACGGCAGCCTGAAAGCTACTTATACGGATGGCGGAACGAAGAAAGAAATTAACGACTTTAAGGCAGTAGACGGTAAGGAAAACACCTACACCTTCACGATGCCTGCCGCTGATGTTACCGTTAGCGCTGCATTTGAAGCTGTTGAGGTTGAAACCTACAGCGTTACGACCAAAAGCACCGAATACGGCAAGGTGACGGCTGACAAGACCACTGGCGTGAAAGCTGGCGAAACTGTTACTCTGACTGTTGAGCCGGTGGATAACGATTCTATGCTGACCAAGCTGGCTGAAAACGGTCTGGCGATTAAAGACAGCAAGGATACTGTTATTTCGTATAAGGCCGGCGAGAAAACTAACACCTATACTTTCACAATGCCTGCTGACAATGTAACCGTCACCCCACAGTTTACGATCGTTGAGTATGGCATTACCACTAATGTGGAACCGACCGAAGGTGGTACGATTAAGGTTACCGTTAAGGACTCTACTGAAAGCATTGTTCGTGCCGCAGTGGGGACTAAGATTGTTGCTACCTTTACCGCTGCCAATGGCTATCAGCTGAGCGAAGCTCGCTGCATGCAGGGAGCCGGTGGCGGCCCGATTACTGCACAGCTTGATAAGAATGGCGCATACGAGATCCCCATGCCGGCCAACCGTGTGGATTTTGAAGCGACCTTCGAGAAGGAGGAGGCCCCTGAACCCACCAACAACGGCGGCGAAGAAACTCAGGCTCTCGAAGCCGAGGAGCGCACCGTTCATGGTGCCGCTGAAAAGACCACCATTACCGCAATGGCTGTCTTTACCTGCACCGATAAGAACTGCGCAAGTGCACAGTTCGTGGATGCAACGGTAAAGCAGACCAGCGGCGTTACCACCGCTACCGTCACCTTCAACGGCAAGGACTACACCGCCAAGTACGGCGAGAAGAACGGCTGGGTTGAAGAAAACGGCAAGAAGTACTGGTACGAAAACGGCGTGAAGCAGGGTACTGAGGGCCGCGGCAAAGAGATCTATGATCCCGATTCCGACGCCTGGTACTGGCTGGATGCTGTCCAGGGCGGCGCAATGACCGTCAGCAAGGATGTTTACCAGGAATCCGCCGCCGGCCAGTGGGCTGATAAGCCCGATGGCACCGGCAAGTGGGTCCGCTACGATGAGAACGGCCACATGGTCAAGGGCTGGCAGCAGACCGAAAATGGCCTGTATTACTTCGATCTGATCACCGGCGCTATGGCTAAGGGCACAGGCGACATTGACGGCGTACCTTGCGCATTTGACAAGTACACCGGTGTTGCTCTGGACAACCAGTGGCTGACCATCAACGGCGCTGACTTCTGGTACGAAAAGGGCGTTCGCCAGGGCCTGGATGGCCGCGGCAAGGAAATCTATGACCCGGCTTCTGATGCTTGGTACTGGCTGGACTCTGTTGATCAGGGCAAGAAAGCCACCAGCAAGGATGTCTATCAGGAATCCGAAGCTGGCCAGTGGGCTGACCGCGCCGATGGCACCGGCAAGTGGGTCCGTTACGATGCACAGGGCCACATGATCAAGGGCTGGAGCGCGGACAAGCGTTACTACTTCGACCCGATCTATGGCACCATGGCTAAGGGCGATGCAGTCATCGACGGCCGTACTTATCACTTTGATAAGAACACCGGCGTTCTGCAGTAATCCCACAGCCGAACAATGAGCTGTAACCAGCCCATTAACCCCTAAATAGAAATGCCGCAGCAGATGTAACAGTCTGCTGCGGCATTTTTGTATTTGTGGGCATAGGTTCGGTGAAATATTTGCCAGGCCAGTAGGGCGGGGGACCTCATGATTGTGGTGGCTCCCCTGGAGGGGAGCTGGACGCGAAGCGGCCTGAGGGGGGCTTGCCGCAAACCTAAAGCAATCGAATCCAACGCCTTGGAACAGTCACTGCGCCCGCAGGCACTTTGCCCTGCCACAAATCCCATCACGACCAATCGGACAAGGCCTCGGAACGGTCAAGACCGTTCCCTACAGAACAAATTATAATGGGCAGCACACCCTTAAACAATCAGTAGGGCGGGGGACCCCACCCTGCCGAAAGCTAGAAATAGTACACGATTAAAAAATCGCAATTTACCTTACCCGCATAATAAAGGCAACACACAAAAACATGGCGAACACATCAGGCCGGTGCAAGGGCAAAACCTACTAAAAAGCTGCGGCTAAATTTGGTAAATATGGCGCGCGAAGTATAATTTTTGGAGGATATCACAAGCAGAACAAACAAACTTTGTCAGTTCAAACAACAAAAAAGCAACAAACTGGCATGAATGCCAAAGAATGCGGCCGCGAATTGTGAAAGATTTTAATATATTTTCTTCATTTTTTCCTTACCTGTTATCATTTGAATTTGCAATCAAAATATGGAACTTGTATAATAGAATGAAAGAAAAGTGCAAACTAAATGGGTGAAGAGGATTTGGTGCAATGGAAGATAAAAATAGATTCAGCATTCTGCTGGAGCATTTGCTGGAAGTTGCGGAGGTCAAGAACTATACCCTGGCCAAGCGCCTGCAATACGATGTTTCCTATATCAGCAAATGGGTCAGCGGCCGCATGCTGCCTGCCAAAAAGACTGAAAAGCGCGTGATGGAGGGCATCAGTGCCTGCGTGGTGGATGAAGCCACCGATGATGGCCGTAACCTGCTGCTGCGGGAATACAGCGTTAGCATCCCCAGTGACCTGAAAGCCGCCATTTATGATAACCTGATTGCTGAATATGATTATTTGCAAGAGGAACTGGACAGCGGCGAGGCGCGCATTGGCCCCTATACGGACTTTTGGGCCGAGCTGAACATGCTGCAATATCTGACCAAAATGGTCCACCCTGTGCTGCGCCGCGTCAGCCAGCTGGACATTGTGGCTGTGATGGACCTGATGGAAATGGCGCGCGAATACCGCCTGAAAGTTGCCAACCTGCAAAACGGCCAGCTGGTGGACCAGCGCAGCTATGATAACGTCTATTTCAAGCTGATGATCGATATCAGCCGCGAAAAATGGGACCCCATCTATGATGCCGCGCTCATTATTAACGTGCTGACCAACTTCAGCCATATTCATTTCAAGCTGTTTGGCAGCACCGCGGCTGCCGGGCGCGCGGTGTTTGTGGTCAAGGGCGATTTTGCCATTACCGGCCTGCTGGTCAGCCACAGCCGCTGCGCTGCCGTTACCGCCACCGAGGACCCGCAGAACTGCGAAAGCCTGTATGATAACTTCTCCAAGCTCTGCGTGCGGGATGACCAGCTTTTCCGCGATACCAGCATGCGCCAGCTGATCAGCCAGTACGACTATATGCACACGCTGCTGGCCTCCAATCTGCGGTGGATGTTCGGCCACCTGAATGAGCTTCTGCTGCCGGATGACTTGTTTGAAGAGATCCTGACCGCCCACGAGGCCGAGCTGAAAGATTTTTTGGGTGCTACCCCTGCGGAGCTGCGTAGCGTACACAACCTTGCCAAAGGTGTGGTGGAGGAAACAAACATCCGCATCCTGATTTATGAAGCTGCATTTTCCTCCATGGCGGTTTCCGGCGAGCTGGACTTTTTCAGTTACAAGGTCAACCTTACCCCGGATCAGCGCAGCCGGTGCATCAGCTATGTGCTGCAGCTTTGCAAGCAGCGTGAAAAACTTGAATTCCGCTTGATCAGCGGCCGCATTGTGAACGATTTCCAGTATGTGGCGGACCCCAATATGTTTCTTTCTGGTGCTGCATCGTATCTTCGGCTGGATAACAACTGCCCCATCAACCGGATTGCAATGGTCAACAACAGTGTGATGGAAGACCGCCTGAGTGAATATTTTGATCAGGTCTGGAATTTGGATGACCAGAACGTGACAAAAGAGCGCAACGCCATTGCGGAGCACATCCATCATGTCCTGCAGGGAATCCATCTGATTACCCGCGCCAAAGGTGATGAAATGGAAGAACTGCAAGAGAGCTGGATGAACAAAATCTAAAAATACAACATACATACGCATAAACATAAAGCCCTGGCTGCTGCGGTAGCTGGGGCTTTTGTTGCACCGAGGAAAATGAAATTGCAAGAAAACTCCATGCCAAAAGCGTGAAAATTCATGTGAAAAAAGTGAATCACGCGGAATCAATTTCTGGAAATTTGTGCCATGGGATTCTCGTGCTTTCCGTAAAC
>OBIU01000494.1_pt1 | contig 17683 bp, 14 predicted proteins | sample 1519871 | NCBI WGS metagenome assembly OBIU01 (sample SAMN04209229, study PRJEB22552) | human gut metagenome | biome: gut; material: feces | host: Homo sapiens | place: USA: Oklahoma
CTGTGGCTGGCACGGATCCTGTAAAGGAGGGACGAACGATGAAAAAGACTTCCAAACGCCTGCGCTCCCTCTTTGCGGCGCTGGCAGCACTGATGCTTGCGGTGATCCTGACCGTTCCGGCCTTTGCGGTGGAGGGCGGCTTTGCCGACCTGTACTACCGCATGAACGACAGCGCGGATGTCCTGACTGCAGAAGAGGACAGCGAGCTGGAGGATGCACTGGAGGAGCTGAGCCTCCGCCAAAGCTTCGATGTGACCATTGCCACCGTCGAGTCGCTGGAAAGCGTGGGGTACGACAGCATGGAGGCCTATGCCGATGACCTCTATGATTACTGCCAGTTCGGCTACGGCCCCGATATGGACGGTGTGCTGCTGCTGGTGAGCGTGGGCGACCGCAAATGGCACATCTCCACCTGCGGCTACGGCATCACCGCCTTTACGGATGCCGGCATCCAGTACCTTGGCGAACAGATGAAGCCCTTCATGGCCGATGGAGATTACGCCGGTGCATTCCGCACCTTTGTCCAGTGGTCGGACACCTACATCGACGCTGCCCGGGCGGGCCGCCCCTATGACGTAAAGACCCTGCCCCGGGACCCGCTTTCCCCCATGTACCTGGTCCTTGCGGTGGGCATCGGCCTTGTGCTGGCGTGGGTCATCGTCAGCGTGATGAAAAGCCAGCTGCGCAGCGTGGCGTTCCAGGAGAACGCCGCCAGCTATGTGCGGGAGGGCAGCATGAACCTGACCAACAGCCGGGAGCTGTTCCTGTACCGTGACGTGCACCGCACCGAGCGACCGAAGGAGTCCAGCTCCAGCGATTCCGGCGGCAGCTCCACCCACACCTCTTCCAGCGGCACCACCCACGGCGGTGGAGGCGGCTCGTTCTGAAAGGAGGAACCTTATGAACCCTTATCTCTCGGAAAAAGCCCGCGGCGAGATCCCCCGTTTCCTCAAATGGCTGCGGAACGCAGGGCTTGCCTTCTGCGTGTTCTGCTCCTTTGGCGGGTTGTATACCCTCTGCCTGAGCCTGCAGGAAAAGGACACCTCCCACGTTGGGGGCTATGTATTCTGGATCGTGGTGGGTGCTGTGCCCCTGGCACTGTTTGCCCGCGGGGAGGTCCGCCGCTACCACGCAAGGACCATCGCCCGGCGGGTGGAGAGCTACTCCGGGCCGGAGGTGCCCCTGCGGTGGCTGTGCAACAGCGTTGGCATGGACCCCAAAGACCTTGCATGGTATTTTGAAAACGGTTATTTTGTAAACCTCAGTCTGGATCTGAACCAGAAGATGGTCCGCAGGCGGACCGTGCCCCGCCATGACCCGAACCGGGGCTGAACCCTTACAGCTGAAACAGAAAGGAGTATTCTCATGGGACTTTTTGATAAGATGAAACAGGCCGCTGCCACCGCCGGTGGAAACCAGACCGTCACCTTTACCTTTCAGGCTCTGCCGGAAAGCCTTGCCCAGATGCAGGAGCTGCCGGAGGCCAGCCTGGACACCCCCTTCAAGGCCGCAGCACTCACCGTCTGCGCGCTGTGCGCCTACGGTGCCGACAAGGCCATCGGGCAGGAGATGCTCAACTGGCTGCGCGGCCCCCGCCCGCTGAACGGGCAGGACATCTCCTTTTTGAACGACCGCTTCCGGGACGGCAAGAGCTACATCCCCTTCTCCTACTTTGTGGGCGCGTCGCCGGAAAACGGTTATACCCCCCGCCAGCCCTTCACCCTTCTGGTGGGCAGCAACCACACCTCCTATGTGGAGGATGGCTATTGCAAGCTCTTCATCCCCTGCGGCGGTGCCGATGACCCCCGGCCCATCAAGCTGCGCCGCAAGGGCAACGGGCAGTGGTTTTTGTGGGAGCAGTACCTGATGACCGGTATCCGCATCCCCACGTCTGCCGACCCGTGGGCCTGAGATGAAGGGCCTGACCATGCGGCTCTTTGCCGCCGCGCTGGCGCTGACCCTGAGCCTTGCGGGCTGCGGGCCGGTGGACGGCGACCCCATCCGCTCCGGCGCGGCAGCTTCGGACAGAGCTTCCCGGCCGGACGCTGTGACCGTGGCGCAGCTGCGGCAGCAGGCCGAACAGAACGGCAGCCTTGCCGCAGTGCTCTATCTGGGCAGCGTCCCGGAGCGCACCGCCGATATGGACGCTGCGCTGGACAGCCTGCAGGAACAGCCGTGGCAGTTTGTTGCGGACATCCCGGCAGACCACCGGGTCGCAGCGCCGGGCGGCGGGCGGGAGTTGTACTGCCTCTTCGCCGTCAGCAACCGGGACACCCTGTTCCTCTACGAAAAGCAGGACCCCCAGTACCCGCACCAGACAGGCAGAGAGCTGTATTGCGGGAGGGATGGTCAACCCATTCTGCTGCTGTGCAACGGCAGCCCGGACAGCCCCGACATCACGGCGGTGGTCTACTGCACCACCGGCCGCGCACTGGACTGGTCGCCCCAGCTTTCCGCCGAGACCGGCAGCCCTGTGCCGGTGGAGGGCGTAGACGATTTTTCCAACCACCCAACGCCCGGCGCTGCCTCCTGAGGCGCGCCCCGGCAGGGCATGAGAAAGGAGAACCCATGAAAAACCTGAAACTTCTGGCCGCCCTGCTGGCGCTGGCCATCGGTCTGGCGGGCTGCGGCAACGGCAGCAGCACCCCCAGCTCCAAGCCCGAAAACAGGCTGGACGGAGACAACATGATCGCCTCCAACACCCAAAAGCAGGAATATGAGGAGCCGGAGGACGTGACCTACATGCGCCTTCTGGCAGGGGAGGACGAATACCGCGCCTGTGTGCTGTATCTGGGCGGCTCCTATGAGATCACCACCGATGTGCAGCAGGTGCTGGACAGCCAGACCGACCTGCGGGAGCTGTGGGGCTTCGTCTACGACATCCCGCAGGATCACTGGGTCGTGGCACCGGATGGCGGGTGCGACCTGTACTGCATCTTCCCGCAGGACCCGGATTCTACCCTCTTCGTCTACGAGGCGACCCTGACAGACGATGCCGAAAACCCGCTCCAGCGCGGGAAACAGCTCTATTACAGTGAGGACGGTCAGCCCATCCTGCTGCTGTGCAACATCAGCGATATCGTTCCCAACACCGAGGTGGAACTGTACCCCAGCACCGGCGAAGAGCTGGTATTCAGCCCCTTCCTTTCCGGCGAGAACGGCCATGTGGTGGAAGCCGAGGGCGTGTGCGATTTTACCATCTACCCGGAAGGGGACGACTGGATCTCCGTTGCCGACCCGTGGTCGCTGGAGGGCAACTGGCTGGAGTTCGCCCGCGACACCGACGAGGGCTATTCTGAGACCGACCCGGCGGATGCCGATGCCATGTGCTTCCTGCCCACGGATACCGAGACCGAGGGCGACCAGCTGCCCCTGACCGCCAGCTACATTACCCCCTACCCGGAGCTGAACGTGGAGGAGGCAGAGCTGTTCTACCACGATGGCACCCCGGAGGTGCCCTTCCAGTCCAATCAGGAGTGGTACGCCACCTTTACCGGGGAGGACGGCTCCCGCTACGCCGTCACGCTGGAGGACGAGAACACCCTTGCCCTGAAGTTCTATCTGGACGGCGAAGAGAGCTACATGAGCCTGGTCAGCACTGTCTACTTTGCGCGGCAGGAGGCCATGGGCTGACCGCCGCCGACCCACACCGGGAGGAATGCACCATGAAACACACCAAAAAGATCACCATCCTCCACTCCAATGATCTGCACGGAGACTTTCTGGCAGAGCAGGTGGACGAAAAACTGGTGGGCGGCGTTTCCATGCTGTCCGGCTACATCGAAAAGGTGAGGGCAGAGGAGCCCAACACCATCTACGCCATTGCAGGTGATATGTTCCGGGGCTCGGTCATTGATTCGGAGTACAAGGGCCTTTCCACCATCGAGATCATGAACGCCCTTGCCCCGGACATCGTCACCATTGGCAACCACGAGGTGGATTACGGCATCGCCCACCTGCTGTTCATCGAAAAATGTGCCCGGTTCCCCATCATCAACGCCAACCTCTACATCAAAAACACCCCCACCCGGCTGTTTACCCCCTACAAGATCCTGCGGGTGGACGGGATGAACATCCTGTTCATCGGCATCATCACGCAGGATGTCATCAACCAGACCAAATCCGAATCGCTGGTGGGCTCCTTTGTGGATACCGCCGCCGCTGCCGCCGAGGTGGGCAAGATCTGCAACGCCCACAACAGCATCGACATTGACTTCACCGTGCTGCTGACCCACATCGGCTTTGAGGAGGACCGCCACCTGGCCCGCCAGCTGGACCCGGCCTGGGGGGTGGACCTGATCATCGGCGGGCACAGCCACACTTACCTGGAACACGAGGTGGAGGAAAACGGCGTGATCATTGCACAGGCGGGCACCGGCACCGACCAGATCGGGCGCTTTGATATCATTGTGGACACCGACAACAACTGCATCGATTCCTACACATGGCGCACCGTGCCCATCTGCGCCGAGACCTGCCCCCGCAACCCTGCCATGGAGCAGGTGCTGCAGCGCTTCACTAGCCAGGTGGACGAAAAGTACAGCCACATCGTAGGGCGCTTCCGCCGGGAGCTGACCCACCCGGAGCGCACCCGGGAGACTGAGCTGGGCAACCTGTTTGCGGATATCTTCACCCGCAGCCTTGGCATTGATGTCATGCTCATCGGCTCCGGCAGCATCCGGGCCGAAAAGCTGGGCCCCATTGTCACCTACGGCGACCTCATCGAGGGCTTTCCCTACGACGACGGCGTGTTCATGTTCAAGGTGACAGGCCAGCAGCTGCGCCAGATGCTCCACTACATGCTGCGGGAGGAGGCCTACACCGGCCACACCGAGTTCTACCAGCTGCCCTCCACCCTGCGGCTGCGCTACGACCGCGCCAAGGGCGACTTTGATTACTTTACCTACTGCGGCAAGGAGGTGGGCAAGGAGATCGGCGACGATGCCCTGTTCACCGTGGGCCTGCAGAACTACCACTTCAAAAACATCGAGAGTTTTTTCAACATCTCCTACGATACCATCTGCAAGATCCAGAAGCCCCGCAGTGTGGCCACCTCCTGCCAGGATATCCTGATGGAATATTTCCGGGAGCACGAGATGCTGGATGCGGCGGTGGACGGCAGAATGACCATTCTGCCCCCTGCCGGGCAATGACCGCTTTTTGAAAAAAGGGTACCCTTTTTTCGGCAGAAGCTGACGCTTCTTCCGAATGGGGCCCTGAAAAAATAAATTTTACCACAGAAAGGAGCACCCCATGAAACAACGATTCACAAAACGAACGCGCCTGGTCAGTGCTCTGCTGACACTGGCCATGGTATTCACCTTCCTGCCCTTCAGCGCCTTTGCGGCGAATACAGAGATCGATTTTGATTCGCCGGATTTTGTGCTTAAATTCAAGGATACGGAATTTCAGCGCTTTCTCAAAGAAAAATGTGACACAAACCACAATGGCAAGCTCGATGCGCAGGAACTCAGCATCACAGAGATGACGATCCCTGACGATTACAAGATCAAAAATCTTGAGGGAATCCGTTTCTTTGAAGATCTCGAAAAGCTGGATTGCCACGGTATTGGCTTGACAACACTTAATGTTGGCAAAAATTTCAAACTGAGGGAGCTGGATTGTTCCTATAATCAACTGAAAAATTCAATCGAAATTCTTTCAGTTGGACTGAAAATATTGAATTGCTCCCATAATAACCTGACCTCCATGGATCTGGGCATTCTCACTGGGTTGAAACTTGAGGAGGTAGATTGCTCCTATAACAAAATATGGCGAATCGTAATGCGGAGCGAAGAGGAACTGGTCAAATTTGATTGTTCCAACAACGAACTGATGGCGCTGGATGTTAGCCGTTGCTACCAGCTAAAACAGTTGAATTGCTCTGTAAATCAACTGGTAGAGCTGAATGTCAAAAACCAGACTAACCTGACACTGCTGGATTGTCACCATAATGAATTGACAGAACTGAACGTAAGTCAGAATCGGAATCTGGCATCGCTGACGTGTGATGGAAATCAGCTGACAACGCTGGACTTGAGCAAGAATACCAGCTTGAGCCATCTGAGCTGTGCAGAAAACCGGCTGGCTTATGTGGACTTTTCCCATATGGTCGGAAGCACTATAAATGCTGATGGAAACAGGCACCCTATCGCAGTCCTTACAAACGGAACGTTTGACCTGAACACTCTGCCCGGCTTTGACGTGGGAAAGGCAAGCAACTGGCACGGCGGTTCTGTTTCTGGCACGACGCTAAGTGTGAAGGCGGGCGCAAACGAGGTGAGCTACCAATACGATTGCGGCAAGGGAGTAAAACCTACATTCATCTTTGAAACCAGTCTGCCCATCAATGAGAATAATTTCCCTGACCCTAACTTTAGAGATTACATCAAAACCTATATAGCAGGTGGCAGTAATGTCCTCACGGTGGAAGAACGAAGCAAAGTCGAAATAATCAATATCAATAAAAAGGATATCAGCAGCTTAAAAGGCATTGAGGCGTTCCCCAACCTGACCGAATTGGATTGTGGAAACAATTCTATCCAGAAATTAGACCTGAGACAGAATCCAAAGCTGAAAACGTTGAAATGCAATAAGAATCAACTGACCCATCTGGACCTGAGCAAGAACCCGGATATCGACTATCTGATTTGTTCCGACAACCAGTTGGAACAGCTGGATGTATCGCATCTGAAAGATTTGGTGACGCTCGATTGCTCGCACAACGATCTGGCGCAACTGGATGTCAAAAATAGTATATTTCTGGAAACACTCAACTGTTCCGCAAATCAGTTGACAGAGCTGGACGCAGATGTGAAACATAAGACCCGTTTGGTAAGTGTGGAATGCCAAAACAACCAGCTGACAACGCTGATTCTGGGCGAAAATAAAGGGCTGAAGAAACTGAATTGTGCCCATAACCAGTTGACCCAGCTGAATTTGAACAATATGATTTCCTTAAAGGAACTGAGGTGCCAAAACAACCAGCTGACCGCGTTGGACGTCAGCAGCAGTCCAGACTTGACTACATTGGTGCTTAAGGATAACCATCTCACCAGCCTGAATCTGGATAGCAATCCGAATCTCGAACTCACCCCTTATACGGATATTTACCATTCCGATTTTAATAATGTTTACACCGTTACCCTGAACCCTGACCGTACGTTTGACCTGAGCACTCTGCCCGGGAACTTTGAGATAAACCGGGTTACAAAATGGATCAATGGCAACGCCAACGGGTACACTCTGACAGTCGATGAAGGCACAGACGTAGTGTACTATGGTTATCGGTGCATAACTGGTAAGTTGGACGTAGGTTTCACACTGGATGTGACTGGCAAAGGCGGTTCCACTGGTGGCGGCTCTACGGGTGGCGGTACCCCCGGCGGCTCCACTGGTGGTGGTTCTACGGGCGGCGGCTCTACCGGCGGCGGTTCTACGGGCGGCGGCTCCACTGGCGGCGGCTCCACTGGCGGCGGCTCCACCGGCGGCTCCACTGGCGGCGGCTCCACGGAGGCGGGCAAGTACCAGCTGACAGTGACCGACGGCGTTGCCACGGTGAACGGCATCACCCGTGCTGTGCTGAACGTGAAGCCCGGCGATACGGTGACCCTGACGGCAGACACCACCAAGTTCCCGGAGAACGAGGAATTTGGCTGGTGGGAGATCACCCCCTATGGGTCTGTTTCCAACACCCTGACGGGCCAGTACCAGCGGACCGCAACCTTTACGATGCCCAATGAAAATGTCTCTGCCCGCGCCATGTCCAAGAGCGCCGGTGTCTCCACCGGTGGTGACGACGGCGGTGGCGGCGGCGGCGCGGCCATCCTGCTGGTGGGCGGCGCAGCCGTGGCCGGTCTGGTGGGTTACGGCGTGTACAGCTATGTGTCCGAGCAGCAGCTGAAAGCCCTGCTGCCGGAGGGCGTGGCCATGCCGGAGAACCGTGCCCAGACCGCCCTGCTGCTGTGGAACACCGCAGGCCGTCCCGAGCCTGCCGAAGCCCCGGCCTTCAAGGACGTTGCAGACCCGGATACCGCCAAGGCGGCCCAGTGGTGCGTGGAGCACGGCCTGATGGACCGGAAGCTTGGCGGCCGCTTTGCCCCCGACAACTCCGACCCGGCCTACAAGACCCTGAATGCCTATCAGCAGCTGGTGGGGTAACAAAACAAACCCTCTCAGTCATTGCTTCGCAATGCCAGCTCCCCCGAAGGGGGAGCTCATAGCGGCCTTTTGATCAGGTTTTGCGAAAACCAAAACCTAGGCGCAGTGTGACCTCTCCCTTTGGGGGAGGGGGCGCGGCCTAAAAAATAAGCATCCGCAGCGCACTGCGCCTGAGCTGAAACAGCCCGGCCATGCGCTGCGGATGCTTTTGTTGTGCGGCGGGGCACGCCGCCAAAAACAAAAGATCCGAACCCTTCTCTTTCGAGAAACGGTTCGGATCTTTCTTGTCTGGTGCGGATAAGAGGACTTGAACCTCCACCGAGTTGCCCCGATTAGAACCTGAATCTAACGCGTCTGCCAATTCCGCCATATCCGCATATTCTGTTTTGTTCGTGGGCCGTTCGGCTCGGAACGTTAGTTATTATACCATGGAATCCGGAATTGTCAAGCGCAATTTCAAAAAAAGTTGTACTTTTCGGCAGAAAGCGGAAAAACAACGAAAATACGTGTTAAAATGGGCCGGAAAAGCAAAAAATCAGACCGGAAACCTTTCGGCTTCCGGTCTGATCTCTAGCAGGGTGCCTTGTGGGACTCGAACCCACGGTCTCCAGATCCACAATCTGGCGCGTTAACCGACTACGCTATGGGCACCACATCAATGCGCCCGAAGGGACTCGAACCCCCGGCCCACTGCTTAGAAGGCAGTTGCTCTATCCACCTGAGCTACGGGCGCACGTTGTTATCCCATGGGGTACTTATCTGGCGGCAGTGTGCGTTCGGCACACGCTGCGAGAAGTATAATACCATACGCATAGGCTTCTGTCAAGCGGAATTTCAAATTTTTTCGGATTTTCCGGCGCAGGGGGCATTTTGGGGTCACAGCAGCCACATTCCGGCGGCCCCAAGGGCAAAGCCGAGCAGAGCACCGGCGGCCACATCCCGGACATAGTGCGCCCCGGCAAGCACCCGCAGGGCGCAGATGAGCAGGGCCACCACCACCATGCAGGCCCCGGCGGCGGGGTAGAAGTAGCACCACACAGCGGCCAGCACGGCGGCGCTCAGGGCGTGGCGGGAGGGAAAGGACTTGCCGTGGGTCTCCTTGGGCACCAGCGGCGTGAAGCCGGGTTGCTCATACGGGCGGGGAAAGTTCAGCCTGGCCCGCAGGAGCGTGCCGCCCAGAAAGACGAAGGCCGGCACAAAGACTGCCCGGGCGATGAGCTGCATAAAATCCAGAGCGGCGGCGCGGTTTGCGGAGAGCAGCCGGAACCACCGGACATTCAGCAGCACCAGCAGCAAAGGGTAGCAGGCAAAGGGCACGGCAGGCAGCCAGCGGTTCAGGGCGATCACCAGCTTTTTCAGGGCGGGGCGGGCCTCCAGCCAGCGCAGCAGGGCCTGGTAGCGTTCCGGGGTCATGGTATCCCTCCCTCAAAAACAGGTGTCCAGATAGTTTTCAACATCAAACGGCTCGGGTGTGGAATCTTTGCGCAGGTAGAGCGGGTGATGGGGGTGGCCCTTTTTGCTCCGCTTGCCAAAGGTGACCCACGGGATGTCCCGCTCTCTTGTCAGGGCCACCATCTCCCGCATCAGGCCGGGCAGGTAGTCCCGCTTTTCGATCAGGGTGCCCCATGCGGCCCACATGGTGGGCTCGGTCTCGGCCAGAACGGCCCGCAGCCAGCGCAGGTTCTCGTCGCAGAGGGCGCGGTCCGGCACCCGGTCCATGTCGTTGGGGTCGGTGGCGCGCTGGGGATATACGTTGAACATGATCCAGCTGTCAAAGCCGTTGGCGTTGGCCAGCCGCTCCACACTCTTTAAGGTGGGGTCCAGCGCACCGGGCTGGGCGGTGCTGGGGTTGATACCGATGCACACCAGCGGGTGCCTGCCCACCCGGCCCAGCACATAGCGGTAGGGCAGGTAGGTGTGGGGCTCGTAGTACCAGATGCCGCCGGGGTATTCCCCCGCTTCCAGGCGGGGCAGCTGTTCAGTCTGCATGAAAATGTACCTCACAAATATGGTTTCCTATTTATCGTACCTGAAAAATTTCTGTAAATCAACACCTTTGGCGGAGAAAGTCTCCCATAAATCCGAATTTCATGTTATACTGTTCTTGGACCTGTGCCGCAAACACGGCGGCGCGGGCCGGGAAAGGAAAACAGGAGCCATTGAAGAAGGGAGTTCTGCTATGGCCATGATAGAAGATTATAGAAGCGCCCTGCGCGCGGGCCAGCGTGCCTACCGTGCCTGCGTGGCGCGCGGCCAGTCGCCGTACCTTGCGGTGCTGGATGATATCCTGAACGGGGTGAACATCGTTGCCCAGGAACCGCTGGGGCTGGTGGATATCCCCGCCGAGAGCATTGTGGGCACCAAGACCAGCGGACGGCACACGGCCTTTGCGGCCAACTTTATGCCCCTGCTGGAAGAGGACACCGAGTTTGCCATCAAGTGGTCGAATCTCTGCGAGGCCCATCTGGAGGAGGGCATCCACACCCCCATCATTGCCTACGAATACCTGAACAAGTTCTATGTGCAGGAGGGCAACAAGCGGGTGTCTGTCCTCAAATACTACGAGGCGGTCACCATTCCGGGCACGGTCACCCGGCTTGTTCCGGCCCGGAACGACACGCTGGAAAACAAGATCTACTACGAGTTTCTCGATTTTTATAAGCTGAGCAAGATCAACAATGTCCGGTTCTCCCGGCTGGGCGGCTATGCAAAGCTGCAGACACTGGTCTGCAAGGCCGCCAGCGAGGTATGGTCGGATGACGACCGGCTGAACTTCTCGGCCCTGTATACCATGTTCAGCCAGCAGTTCTATGCGCTGGGCGGCTCCGCCCTGGAGCTGACCCCGGGCGACGCGCTGCTGGTGTACCTCTCGGTCTACCGGTATTCGGATGCCTGCCAGTCCACCCCCAGCCAGGTGCGGGAAAACCTGGCCAAGCTGTGGGATGAGATCAAGATTCTGACGGAACCCCACGCCGTGGAGCTTTCGCTGGAGCCAAAGCCCGGCAGTGAGCCGCTGCTGAACAAGCTGAACATCTTCAGCAAGCCCAGCCAGCTCAAGGTGGTGTTCCTGCACGAGTACAATGCTAAAAATAGCGCCTGGGTGCGGGGCCACGAAAAGGGGATCGAGGCCCTGAAAAAGGAATTCCCGGACCGGCTCGTCATCACCAACCGGGAAAATGTCTCCCCCGAGGTGGACGCGGAGCAGATCATGGAAGAGGTGGCCCACGACAACGCGGACGTGGTGTTCACCACCAGCATCCGGATGCGGCCCGCCTGCCTCAAGGTAGCGGCCCAGCACCCCAAGACCCGGTTCCTGAACTGCTGCCTGAACGCGCCCCATCCGCTGGTGCGCACCTATTACCCCCGCACCTATGAGGCCAACTACCTGCTGGGAATGCTGGCGGGTATCCTGAATCTGACCGACCGGGTGGGCTATGTGGCGGCCAACCCCGTTTATGGTGTGCCTGCGGCCGTCAATGCCTTTGCCCGGGGCCTGCGCACCGTGCGGCCCAACAGCCATATCCTGCTGCGCTGGGCCTGCCTGCAGGAGCCGGGGAAACCGCTGGATTTCTCCGACTGCCCGGATATCGAGCTGTTCTACGCCTGCAGCCCCTTTGAGCCCACCGGCAGCGCCAGGGAATACGGCCTGTGCCGCCGGATGCCGGATGGCAGCATCCAGCCGGTGGCGCTGCCGGTCTGGAAGTGGGAAGTGTTCTATATCGGCATCATCCGCTCCATCTTCGAGGGCACCTGGGACAGCGGTTCCAGCGGCAAGGCCATCAACTACTGGTGGGGCTTCCGCAGTGACGCGGAGCGGCTGGATTACTACGAGACCCTGCCCAAGGGCACGCAGCAGCTGCTCGATCTGCTGGAAAAGAACCTTGCGGCCAACGAGTTCCCCATCTTCCCGGCGGGCATCTTTGCGCAGGGGCATATCCCCAAGGCACCCACCGCAGACACCTACACCCCCAAGGAACTGATGGAGATGGACTGGCTGGGCGAGTGCGTGGAGGGCAGCCTGCCCCGGTACGATCAGCTGGATGTCAGAACGCTGGGCCTGCTGGAGATCAACGGCCTGAGCAGCCTGAAAGAGACGACGCTGTAAAAAGCTCAACAGAACGGAGTGTTGCGGACGTGAAGATACTTGCAATTTCCGATACCCCCTCCAAGGCGCTGTGGGACTATTGCTCCCGGGAACGCCTGGCCGGGGTCGATCTGATCCTCTCCTGCGGGGATCTGCCAAAAAAATACCTCGAATATATAACAAATTTTACAGCGGCCCCCATTTTGTATGTCCATGGCAACCACGATGGCTGCTACCGCACAGAGGGTGAGCCGGGCGGCTGCATCTGCGTGGACGATCAGGTGTATGTCTGGAAAGGGCTGCGCATCATGGGGCTGGGCGGCAGCATCCGCTACAACCGCGAGGAGACCTTCCAGTACACGGAGCAGGAAATGCGCCGCCGGATGCGGCGGCTCTGGTTCAAGGCCCACCGGGCGGGCGGCATCGACCTGCTGCTGACCCATTCCCCGGCGGCTGGCCTGAACGATGGCAATGACCGGGCCCATAAGGGCTTTGCCTGCTTCAACGACCTGCTGGAGGAGTACCAGCCCAAGTGGTTCGTGCACGGGCATGTCCACCTGAGCTATAATGCCAATCTGCCCCGGGTGTGCACCCACGGCCAGACCACGGTCATCAATGCAACGGAGCGCTATACGTTTGAGATCCCGGACCCGGACCCGGTGGCCCGGAAGCGCTTTTTCTGGAATGACCCGGCATTTCCCACCAAAAACTGAAAAAGGAGAAACACCCAATGGAACAAAATGAGAAGCTGCGGGCGCTGGAGACCCTGCAGAAGAAGCTGTACGCCTACAACTGCGCCTCCAACAGCCTGTATCTGGACGCTGTGACCGTGGCCCCCAAGAACACGGCCGAAGGCCGGGGTGTGGCCCTGAGCATTCTGGCCGGTGAACTGCAGAAGCTGATGACCGCCCCCGAGACCCTTGCACTGGTGGAGGAACTCTATGCCCGGCGGGAGACGCTGGACACCCTCCACCGCCGCGAGGTGGAGGAGCTGCGCCGCAGCTGCCGGCAGCTCACCCGCATCCCCGCCGAGGAGTATATGGCATACAGCGAGCTGACCAACCGCGCCAGTGATGTCTGGCACAAGGCCAAGGAAGAAAACGACTTTGCCTCCTTCTGCCCCATCCTGCAGGAGCTGGTGGAGTATAACAGGAAGTTCGCGGGCTATTATGATGCGGAAAAAGCGCCCTACGATGCCCTGCTGAACGAGTATGAGCGGGGCGTGGACACCCAACAGCTGGACGTGTTCTTTGACACCCTGCGCAAGGGTCTGGTGCCCCTCATCCGGGCCATCGGCGAGAAGCCTCAGATCGATGACAGCTTCCTGCATCTGGAATATCCGGTCGAGCAGCAGAAGGCGTTTGCGGACTATCTCATGGAGGTCATGGGTCTGGACCGGGGCCACTGCGGCCTGGGTGAGACCGAACACCCCTTTACGCTGGAGTTCAACAACAAGGATGTCCGCATCACCACCAACTACGACCTGCACAATGTGGCCTCCTCGATGTACTCCGTTCTCCATGAGGGCGGCCATGCCCTGTATGAGCTGGGCATCCGGGATGACCTGCAGTACACCTGCCTGACTGGCGGTGTGTCCATGGGCGTGCACGAGAGCCAGTCCCGCTTCTACGAGAACCTCATCGGCCGTTCCCGCGCTTTTATCGGGGCCATCTATCCCAAGGTGCAGGAATTCTTCCCCGCACAGCTGGGAAATGTGACTGCGGAGCAGTTCTACCGCGCCGTGAACAAGGTGGAGCCCAGCCTCATCCGCACCGAGTCCGATGAGCTGACCTACTGCCTGCACGTCATGGTGCGGTACGAGATCGAGAAGCAGCTCATTGCGGGCACCCTGACGGCAAAGGAGGTCCCTGCCGCATGGGCAGAGCTGTACAAGGAGTATCTGGGCGTGGAGGTTCCCAATGACCGCGAGGGCTGCCTGCAGGACAGCCACTGGTCGGGCGGTTCCTTCGGCTACTTCCCGTCTTACGCTCTGGGCAATGCCTACGGTGCCCAGATGCTCCACAATATGGAGCAGGAATTCGATGTGTACGGCGGTGTGGCCCACGGGGATCTCTCCGCTGTCACCGGCTGGCTGCGGGAAAAGGTGCACCAGTACGGCCACCTGCTGGAGCCTGCTGAGGTCGTCAGAAATGCCTGCGGCACCTTCAATGCACACTACTATCTGGATTATCTGACAAAAAAGTATACGGAACTGTACAACCTGTAATTAACCCGCACAAAACAAAGCCCTCCCGGCCAAATCGGCTGAGAGGGCTTTGTTATATATGCTGTTGCAAAGGGCGGCGGGAAGCTTTCCCGCGCAAGTGAAACGGGCCATTCCATCGCCCGCCCTATTGCCTGCGGCAACAGGGGCCCACCCCAGCGGACACTTGCTTTGGGAAACTTCCCGCCGCCCGTCTGTTACTGCTGTGCGAAGATCTTTACTTCATCCTTGTCCATAAAGGCGGCACCGGCGAAACCGGAAGCCTCCAGCTGGCCCAGCTGCTTGCCCAGCTTCTTGGCCTGAGGCAGAACGGTGACGTTGTAGGTGTCGCGCAGCTGTGCGGCTTTGGCCAGCACGGCGGGGAAGTCCACAGCGCTGTTGTAGAGCAGGGCAATCTTCTGCTTGGCACCGGGGATCTGATAACCCTGCTCCAGCAGGATGCCGCAGACGCGCTCGAAGCCGATGGAGAAGCCCACGGCGGGCACCTTGGTGCCCAGGAACTTGCCGATCATGTTGTCGTAGCGGCCGCCGCCAGCCACTGCACCGCTGAACTGCGGGCAGGTGATCTCAAACACCATGCCGGTGTAGTAGCCCTGGCCGCGCACCAGGCTGGGGCAGTAGGCCACATCGAAGCGGCCGTTGGCCATGGCCTTTGCGGTGGCCAGCACATACTTCAGGTCATCGGCAATGGCGGGGTCGGCGCAGCGGGAAGCTACGGACTCCAGTGTCACATCACCGGCGGCAATGAAATCGGCCAGCGCGTTGATGGCAGCTTCGGGCAGCTGCTTCTCGGTCAGCTCGGCCTTCACGCCCTCGGCACCGATCTTATCCATCTTGTCAAAGGTGATGCAGACAGAGTCCAGTGTGTCGGCGGCAAAGCCCATGCTCTCCAGCATTCCGCGCAGGATGCGGCGGTCATTGATGTTCACGGTGAAGCCGGTAAAGCCGATGCCCAGCAGGGCACGGGCGGTCACATCGATCAGCTCCACCTCGGCATTGGGGCTCTCGTCGCCCAGAATGTCGATGTCGCACTGGACAAACTCGCGCAGGCGGCCCTTCTGGGGGCGCTCGGCGCGGAACACGCGGTCGGTCTGGATGACCTTGAAGGGGTGGGGGAGCTTGTCTTTGTTGGCAGCGTAGAACCGGCTCAGGGGCAGGGTCAGATCATAGCGCAGGCCCATGTCGGAGAGCTGCTTGGGGTCGCCGGATCCCAGCGCGCTGGTCAGCTTGTCTCCACGCTTCATCACCTTGAAGATCAGGTTCAGGTTGTCGCCGCCGTCGGATTTGTCCAGGTTCTCCATATCCTCCAGCATGGGGGTGGAGATGCGCTCAAAGCCGGAAGCACGGTAGGTCTCCAGGATCTTGCCCTGGATGTAGTCGCGCAGGGTCTGCTCAGCGGGCAGCAGGTCGCGCATACCCTTCAATGCCTGTGATTTCATAGTTGGTTCCTCTTTCTGAAAGTTAAACCCCTCCGTCACGCCTGACGGCGTGCCACCTCCCCTGATAGGGGAGGCCTTGGCAGTCCTCACAAAGTTTCCGGTTTCGCCAGAGGCTCCCCTACTAGGGGAGCTGGCGAGCGAAGCGAGACTGAGAGGTTAATATTGATATAACGTATCTATAATTATAAAGAATCATGCCGTTTTGTCAATGAAAAAGGGCACACTGACAGAACGAGGTGATAAAACAGATGAAGCAGTTTACAGCGCGCCACCCCTGGGCGATCCTGGCGGCGGGGGCGGCCATTCAGATCCTGACGGGCCTGCCTGCGGCGTGGGGCGTGTTCCAGCAGCCGGTGATGGACGAGTTCAGCCTGACCGAGGACGGCGCGGGCTATGCGTTCGGCATCCTGATCGCAGCGTTCGGGGTGGGATGCGTCATCGGCGGTTTTTTGCAGGACAAAAAAGGCCCGCGCTGCGCGGCGCTGTGGGGCACCGGCCTGCTCTGCGGCGGGTTCTTTGCGGCGGCCCTCCTGCCCGGGGAGAAGGGCGCATGGTTTTGGGCAGTGTTCAGCATTCCGGCGGGGCTGGGCACGGCGTTTCTCTACCCGTCCATCCAGTCCTGCGCCCAGAAGTGGTACGCCGGGCGCAAGGGCCTTGCCACGGGGGTCATTGGCGGCGCGGTGGGCCTGAGCGGTGCGTTCCTGACCGGATTTGTCCGCACGGCGCTGAAGGGATTTGGCCCGGTGCAGGGGATCCGGGGGGCGTTCTGGGCGCTGGGGGCACTCACGCTGCCGGTCTGTCTTGTGGGCAGCGCCCTGCTCACCGACCCGCCTCCGGCAAAGCAGAAGCCCGAGGAGCAGGGCAGGGAAAAGGGCACCCCGGCCCTCGACCTTGCCCCGCTGCAGATGCTCAGAACAAAACAGTACTGGCTCTGCGCCGGAGCGGTCTGCTGTTCCACCCCGGCGGTGCTGCTGTTCAGCCCCATCATCTTAAAGCTGGGCATGGAGCGGGGCCTGGACGAGGGCGCTGCCCTGTGGAGCGTGGTGCTGGGCAGCGTGGGCAGCGCGGCGGGCCGCTTGCTGATGCCCCTGCTCAGCGACCGGATCGGCCGCCGCCCCACTGACCTGATCCTGTTCGGCGTGTCGCTGGGGCTTTCAGCGGCTTTCCTGTTCGCACAGGGCTGGCTCGTTGTGGCTGTGTACGCAGGGCTCACCTTCTGTTATTCGGCGCTGGCGGCGGTGCTGCCTTCCCTCTCCACCGACCTGTTCGGCTTGCCCCATGCCGGGGTGAACTACGGCTTTCTGGCGCTGGGGCAGAGCGTGGGCAGCCTTGCCTTCCCCTTTGCGGCGAACCTCTGGGGTCTTGCCACCGGGCGGCACTGGCTGGCCATGGCAGGCGCGGCAGCGGGCTTTGTGTGTATCTGGGCGCTCCGGCCTGTCAGGGCCCAACAGCCGCCCAGAAAAAACTGAACCGGACAGCGCAAGATATTCCTTTTGACAAATATGATAGAAATGTGACGAACTGGGCGGCGAAAGCGGTGAAAGTGCTAGTTAGTAGCAAATAACCGTTAAAAATGCTTGTGAAAAAATCCGCAAAACGTCTTGCAAATTCCGCCAAGGTTCTCTATAATAAAATTATGCGTGGTAGTACCGGCGTGGCGCGGAAGAGAGCGGCGCAGCCGGTCAATGCAAACGGCAGGACACCCCCTGCCAATGGCATCAATTTGTCAAAAGGAGAGTATGATTATGACCTATTCGCAGCAAGTACAGAATATGT
>OBIU01000499.1_pt1 | contig 17572 bp, 14 predicted proteins | sample 1519871 | NCBI WGS metagenome assembly OBIU01 (sample SAMN04209229, study PRJEB22552) | human gut metagenome | biome: gut; material: feces | host: Homo sapiens | place: USA: Oklahoma
GCCACCTGATGGCTACCATCATCTGCCCGCGCTTCCGCCCGCAGATGTCCACCGTCCGCCCCGGCGTCATGCAGATGCAGGCGTTCGACCAGGCCGGTGCTGACAAGGTCGTCATCGAGAATGTTGCGCCCGCTCTGACTGCCGACGACATCCATGTTCAGGTGCTCGACATCAAGAAGAGCGCCGAGAAGCTCGTCGACCTGATCGGTGCTGACGTTGTCGTCTCCGTCGGCCGCGGTATCTCCGCTGACCCCGAGAAGGGCATCAAGCTGGCTGAGGAGCTGGCTGAGGCTCTGGGCGGTGTTGTCGGTGCTTCCCGTGCCGTCACCGATGAGGGCTGGCTGTCTGCTGACCACCAGGTCGGCCAGACCGGTAAGACCGTGCATCCCCGCATCTACGTTGCCCTGGGCATCTCCGGTGCCATCCAGCACGTTGCCGGTATGCAGGACTCCGAGAACATCATCGCCATCAACAAGAACGAGAACGCCCCCATCTTCGACGTTGCCACTTACGGCATCGTCGGCGATCTGTACAAGGTCGTTCCCGAACTCATCAAGGAGATCAAGGCCGCCAAGGCTTGATCCCGCCTGTAAACAACAAGAGCCGTGCCCCGCAAAGGGCACGGCTCTTTGTTTTTTTGTATCGCTCAGTCTGCCACAGCCGGGGCGGACAGCAGTTCCGGGGGCAGCTCGCTCTCGTCCTCATTGACGAGGGAATCATCGACATCGAATGTTGCATTAAAGGCCTTTGCAGCAGCATCCGCTAACAGATCGACATCGACCAGCTCACTGTCTGCCATGACATACAGCAGCTTATCATCAAAGCTGACCACGCGGGCCTTATCTGCCTCCACGCAGACCCACTTGCGCATGCTGATATTTTCCTCCATCGAATCGGCGACCTCGCGGGCATCGGCCTTGTCCCTGAGGCGCAGCAGCACAAGGCTGTACGCCTGGCTGCCAGTCATCGGCTCGCTGATGACAGCCGCGTCCACTTTGCCCACATTGTCGGCGGTCAGCCCGGCCAGGTAGCCGTACCAGGTCTCGTCGGTCAGGTCGATGGCCGTTGTCTCCATGCCCATCAGCTCCACCGGCTGAATCTTATAGAGCGCGTCCACCATATCGCTCAGCTCGGCGTCCGGTGCCGGCTGGGCATTTTCATCGGTTTCGGGCTCGGGGTCAACACCAAATTCCGGGTCGATCTCCATGCCCGGTTCGGGCGTCACGGCGGGCTTGCTCATAAAATCATCGTCGTTGGTTTTGCCGCCGCAGGCGCTCAAAAGCAGCGCGGCCAGCAGGGCTGTTGCAAAAAGCAGCTTCTTCATACTTGTATTCCTTTCTCGGTCAAAATTTCTTCGGGCGCAAAATGGGCGTCCCAATCGTCGCAGGGCAGGGTATCCGTCAGCACCGCTTCGGGGCAGAGCAATAGCTTTGCCCCTTTATAGTGTGCCAAAAAGCGGTCATAATACCCTCCGCCGCGCCCCAGGCGCACACCGTCGCGGCCAGCAGCCAGGCAGGGGATCAGCGCCAGCGGCCGCGCAAAGACTGCCGGATCGGCAACGGGCAAGTCGGCGGGCGGCTCTAAAATCCCAAAAGCGCCGGGACGCAGCAGAGCCAAATCCGGGATCTCTACCCAGTCCATGGCCGTTTTGCTCAACACGCGGGGCAGCAGCAGGTGTTTGCCGTCCGCCAGCGCCTGGCGCAAAATCGCCGCTGTATCCGGCTCATCCGGCATGGCTGCAAAGGCCAGCACCGTGCCTGCCACCGCCCAGCAGGGCAGGGGAAAGAGCACTGCCGCCATGCCGCGCCCCACAGCCTGCATATCCAGGGCTGCACGCAGGGTCCTGGCCTGTGCGCGGGCTTCGCGTTTTGTCATCTGCCGCACCATCCTTTCATTTCGTATTATCATAGCACATCTGCCCTCACCCTACAAGACGGAAAAGGCGGACGTGTTGTTACAGCAGCGACAAAATTTTACTGCCATCTTGCCCAATGCGCTATAATGGAGTATAATATAACCTGTATCGCTATGTATATACTGTCCTATGAAATATAGAAAAAGGAGATTCCAACCATGGGCAAGTTTAATTTTATCAAGACTGAGATTCCTGAAGTGCAGATCATTGAGCCGACCGTCTTTGGCGACGACCGCGGCTATTTCATGGAGACCTACCAAATCGACGAGTTCGCCGCTGCCGGTATCGACAAGCCCTTCGTGCAGGACAACCAGAGCCGCTCCACCAAGGGTGTGCTGCGCGGTCTGCACTTCCAGACCAAGCACACCCAGGGCAAGCTGGTCCGTGTGACGCTGGGCGAAGTGTTTGATGTAGCCGTTGACTGCCGCCCCAACAGCGCGACCTTCGGCAAGTGGGTCGGCGTGACCCTCTCGGCCGAGAACAAGAAGATGCTCTGGATCCCCGAGGGCTTTGCCCACGGCTTTGTCGTGCTGTCTGACGTGGCCGAGTTCTGCTACAAATGCACCGACGTCTACGACCCGACTGCCGAGGGCGGCATCCCGTACGACGACCCGACCGTCAACGTGCAGTGGCCTGACTGCGGCTGTGCGCACAAGACCAGCGCCAAGGACAAGGAGCACACCCCCTTCGCCGAGCAGAAGTTCGAGTATTTTGAAAAATATTGAGGATAAGCTGTGCAAAATCTGAAAAACACCTTTGCAGGGTTCTGGAAGTACCGCTACCTGCTGCAAAATCTTATCACCCGCGACTTCAAGCTGAAATACCGCCGCAGCGTGCTGGGCGTAGCCTGGAGCGTGCTGAACCCGCTGCTGACCTGCCTGGTCATGTGGGCCGTGTTCGGTGCGCTGTTCAACCAGCGCGGCCAGGGCATTGAGGATTTCCCGCTGTTCCTCATCATCGGCCAGCTGATGTTCAACTTCTTCCGCGAGAGTACGACCATGGCCATGGAGAGCGTGCTGAAAAACGGCCCGTTGCTGCGAAAAGTGTACATCCCTAAGTACATTTTCCCGCTGGAAAAGTGCTGCTTTGCGCTGGTCAACTTCTTCTTCAGCCTGGTGGCGCTCTTCATCGTGGCGCTGCTGACCTGGTCGCACATTTCGGTCAAGACCGTACTGCTGGCCGTCTATCCCATCGTTATGCTGTTTATTTTCAGCCTGGGCATCGGGCTGATTTTGTCAACGCTCTACGTTTTTGTGCGCGATATCATGCACATTTGGGAAGTGTTCTGCACCCTGCTCGTCTACGGCAGCGCCATCTTCTACGACCCGCGCCAGATGGAAAGCTGGATGCAGTACATCATCAACCTGAACCCCATCTACTGGTACATCACCTCGGTGCGTTCCTGCGTCATGTGGGGCGAGGGGCTGACCCCGAACATGGTGCTCATTCCGTTCCTCTGCGCCGCACTCAGCCTGGGGCTGGGCGTCTGCGTCTTTAAAAAGAACCAGGACAAATTCGTCCTGTACATGTAAGGGGGCATCGAAATGGCAGAGCAGAAACCCATTATCTCCATCGACCATGTTTCGATGCGCTTCAACCTTGCCAAAGAAAAGCACGAGAGCCTGAAAGAGTATTTCGTGGCGCTGCTGCACGGCGGCGTGCGCTTTGACGAGTTCTTCGCTTTGGACGATGTATCGTTTGATATCATGCCCGGCGATTTCTACGGCCTGATTGGCTTAAACGGCAGCGGCAAGTCCACGCTGCTGAAAGTCATTTCCGGCGTGTATAAGCCCAGCGCGGGCCGCGTCACGGTCAACGGCACGATTGCGCCGCTGATCGAGTTGGGCGCGGGCTTTGACATGGACCTGACCGCGCGGGAGAACATCTATTTAAACGGCACGGTGCTGGGCTACACGCCCAAGTACATCGACTCAAAATTTGACGATATCGTCGAGTTCAGCGAATTGCAGGATTTTCTCGACGTACCGCTGAAAAACTACTCCTCCGGCATGGTGGCGCGTTTGGCCTTCGCCGTGGCGACGATGACGAAGCCCGATATCCTGATTGCCGACGAGATTCTGTCGGTGGGCGATTTCCTGTTTCAGGAAAAGTGCGAAAAGCGCATGGCGGAGCTGCTTTCCGGCGGTACCACGGTCATTTTGGTCAGCCACTCCATTGACCAGATCGAGCGTATGTGCAACAAGGTCGCCTGGCTCGACCACGGCCATCTGCGCCGCTTAGGCCCGACGAAGGAGATCACCGCCGAGTACCGCAGGTTCGAGAAAAAGGACGCCATGCCGGCGAAAGTTACCGAGGAATAAACGATGCCCGAAAATGCAAAACCGAACAACGAGCGCCCCGCCGACCTGGCCGTACAGGACAGCGTGGGCGGCATGGCGCGGCGGCTTTTGAACCCTGCCCACCTGCGGGATCTGGCCGGGCGCAGTGTGCGCACCTTGCGGGAGCAGGGGGCCGAGCAGCTGTGGCGCGACGTGAAATTTCGCGTCGGGCTGGCCATGCACCACGACGACTGGCGGCATCGGGCAGATATCCCGCTGCGCCGGGAGCTGAAAGCCCAACGCGCTGCACATTTGCAGGGGCCGAAGGTCAGCATCATCGTCCCGCTGTACAACACGCCGCCGAAATTTTTTGACGAAATGCTGCAAAGTGTCGTCAAACAGACCTACACGAACTGGGAATTGGTGCTGGTGGACGCCAGCGACGCCGACAAGCGGCTGGAAAGCCGCCTGCCCAAGGCCGTGCCCGGCATCATCGTCTATGAACCGATTGAGAACGGCGGCATTGCGGCCAACACGACCCGTGGGTTCGAGCTGGCCACCGGCGATTTTATTGCCCTGCTGGACCACGACGACGTACTGTATTTAAACGCACTGTTCGAGGTTGTGCAGACCATCCAAAACACCGGTGCAGATTTTGTGTACAGTGATGAAATTGTCCTCTCCGCCGATTTGAAGGAGCTGGGCGGCTACCACTTCAAGCCCGACTTTGCGCCGGACTACCTGCGCGGGGTCAACTTCATTACCCATCTGGCCGTGTTCAGCCGCCCACTGCTGGATGCCGCCGGGGCCTATGAATCGAAAGAGTTTGACGGCGCACAGGATCATGATTTGATTCTGCGCCTGACCGAAAAAGCACAGCGCATCGAGCATATCAAGAAAGTGCTCTACATCTGGCGCGGCCACGCAGGTTCCACCGCCGCAGGCATGGAGGCCAAGCCCTACGCCATCGCGGCGGGGGAGCGGGCCATCGACGCGCAGCTCGAACGTCTCAGCCTGCCGGGGCACGCCATGGCGGTGCCTGATGCACCCGGCGCGTTCCAGGTCAAGTACGAGCTGACCGGCCACCCGAAAATCAGCGTGCTGATTCCCAACAAGGACCACACCGACGACCTGGACCGCTGCCTGACAAGTCTGTACAAAAACGCCGGGTATGACAATTTTGAGGCCATCGTCATCGAGAACAACTCCACTGACCCGGCGACATTCGCCTACTATAAAACGCTGCATGACCGGTTCCCGACCTGCAGGGTCGTGACGTTTGAGGGGAAGGGCCCGTTCAATTTCTCGGCTATCAACAACTTTGGCGCGACGTTTGCCGAGGGTGAGCACCTGCTGCTCCTGAACAATGATATCGAGATTTTGTCGCCCGACTTTTTGCGCGAACTGCTGAGTTACAGCCAGCGGCCCGATGTGGGCGCGGTGGGCGCAAAGCTCTACTACCCTGACGACACGATCCAGCACGCGGGCGTGCTCATGGGCATCAACGGCAGCGCGGGCCACAGCCACAAGAGTTACCCCCGCACGGCCGTCGGCGATATGTACCGCCTGGTCACGACGCAGGATTACATGGCCGTGACCGGTGCCTGCCTGATGACAAAAACCGCACTCTACCGTGCATTTGGCGGTCTGGACGAGGAAAAGTTCGCCGTTGCCTACAACGACGTGGACTACTGCCTGAAGTTGTGGCAGAAAGGCCTTTTGAACGTCTACACGCCCCGCGCCGAAGCCTACCACTACGAGAGCAAGAGCCGCGGCCTTGACACCCTGAGCGAGAACACCAAGCGCTACGAGCGTGAGAAGGCGAATTTCTACGCAAAATATCAACAGTATATCGACAATTATGACCCCTATTACAACCCACATTTCAACAATCTGTTTGAGAATTTCGGGTTGAAGTGATGAAGCCAAAACGGAAAATCAACCGCCTTACGGAGTACGATTACGCACAGAACGGCGCGTATTTCATCACGATTTGCACGCACGAACGACAGAGGATTTTGTGGGGAAATGATACGTTCACGAGAGCCGAGAATGTAGGGGCGAGCATTGCTCGCCCGCAGCACCCACCCGCGTTGTCCAAAGCAGGAAAAGTTGTAGAGCAGTGTATTTGGGAAATTCCAAAGCAGTATCCGCATATCTCGTTAGAAAAGTACGCCATAATGCCAAACCATGTTCATTTGTTGTTGTTAATCCAGACGGGCCGGGCGGGCGACCAATGGTCGCCCCTACAATCTCTACCGTTATACAGCAATTTAAAGGTGTCGTTTCCAAGCGGCTTTCCCGCCCCATCTGGCAAAAATCTTTCCATGACCATGTTGTACGCACCGAACATGGCTGCGCACAAATTTGGCAGTATATCGACACGAACCCCAAACTCTGGCACAAAGATTGCTTTTATGAGGAGCCACCCCATGAGCCTTGAGACAAAACGCATCAAAGAGCTGTTCGGCTATGCGCAGACCCTGACGAAAGAACAGGGCGTCGGCGTTATGGCCGGGCGGGCCGTCGGCTTTTTTAAACGGCGGTTCTTCGGCAAACGTGCGCGGTATCTGCCCGCAAAACAGACATTAGACGCTCAACGTGCCGACCCGGCCGCTAAGACCTGGCCCACCATCAGCATCCTGACGCCGCTGTACAACACGCCGCCGCAGTTTTTGCAGCAGTTTTTGAACAGCGTGCAGGTCCAGACCGCGCCGAACTGGCAGCTGGTGCTGGTGGATGCCAGCGATGACGCCCACCCCGACGTTGCCAAAACCGTGCAGGCCCGCGCCGCACAGGACAAGCGCATTGTCTACGCCAAAATTGAGAATAAGGGCATCGCCGCCAACACGAACGAGGCCGCCAAGCTCGCCACCGGGGACTACCTGGCCCTGGCCGACCACGACGATATGCTGGCCCCCCACGCCGTCTACTGCATGGGCAAGGCCCTGGCCGAGAGCGGTGCAGCCTTCGCGTACAGCGACGAGGCCCTGTTTGAAAAAACGCCCAAGCATCCCCGCGTCGGTCACTTCAAGCCCGACTACGCGCCCGAGTACCTGATGGCGGTCAACTACATCTGCCACCTGGCTGTCTTCAAAAAATCGCTGTTCAATGCCGTCGGCGGCGAACGACCCACGTGCGACGGTGCGCAGGATCACGACTTATTCCTGCGCCTCATCGATGAAATGCAGCGCACTGACCCCGCAGCCAAGCCGCTGCACATCCCGCAGGTGCTCTACTACTGGCGTGTACACGCGGCATCCACCAGCGGCGGCACAGCGGCCAAGCCTTATGTCGAGCAGGCCGCCCAGCGCGCTGTGGCGGACCACCTGGCCGCCACCGGGCGGCAGGGCAGGGTGGAGGCCGGGCGCTTCCCCGGCACCTGCCACGTCGTCTGGGACATCCCCGAGCCGGAACCGCTCGTATCGATTTTAATTCCCAACAAAGACCACACCGACGATCTGGAAAAATGCCTGCACAGCATCTACGCCAAGACGACCTATGAAAATTTTGAGGTCATCGTCATTGAGAACAACTCCACCGACCCCGCCACAACGGCCTACTATAAAAAAATGCCCGACCGCTACGACCGCGCCCGGGTCGTGACCTACAAGGGCGGGTTCAATTTCAGCCGCATCAATAATTTTGGCCGCAAGTACGCTGCGGGCAAGTATCTGTTGCTGCTGAACAACGACGTCGAGGTCATCAACGGCGACTGGCTCACCCAGATGGTGGGCGAGTGCAGCCAGCCCGGTGTCGGCATCTGCGGCGCGATGCTCTACTACCCTGACGACACGATCCAGCACGCGGGCATCATCACCGGGCTGGGCGGCTACGCGGGCCACAGCCACAAGTACCACAAGCGCGGCGGCAGCGGGTATATGTTCCGCCTGGCCACCGTGCAGGATTTTTCGGCCGTGACGGCCGCCTGCCTGCTGGTGCGCACCGCCGTTTATGACGAAGTGCATGGCCTCGACGAGGATTTCACCGTCGCCTACAACGACGTGGACTTCTGCCTGCGGGTGCGGGATGCCGGCTACCGCATCGTCTGGACGCCCTATGCCGAGCTTTACCATTATGAGAGCAAGAGCCGCGGCTCGGACGAGAACGACCCGGCCAAAAAAGCTCGTTTTGACGCCGAGCACGACCGCCTGTATGCCGTACACGGCAGGGACAACATCCTGCACGACCCCTATTACAGCCCATCACTGTCTCTGGACTATGAAGATTTCCGCGAGAGCGGAGATTTGCGGAATTTGAAATGAGTTGATTGCCTTCCCCCGTGGGGGAAGGTGCCCGAGGCCCCGACCGAGGGCGGATGAGGGGCGGGTTTGCCCTATTGCCCGTCAGTGGGAAATTCCCGGTAAGTTTGCCCCTCATCAGTCAGCGGGCGGGGCCGCTGACAGCTTCCCCCCTCTGGGGAAGCCATACTGACAAAAAACGCACGCCGTAAATTTCACGGCGTGCGTTTTTATTATTCTTTTTTATCCGGCGGGAACTCGCCCTGCTTTTCGGCCTCTAAGCGGCTCAGGCGGGCTTCCAGTTCGGAGATACGCTGGTTGACGATATCCGGCAGATCCTGCTGATCCAGGTCGTCCGCCGGAACGCACTTGACGCTGCCGACCCGCACGACCTCGGCGGGGACGCCGACGGCGGTGGCGTTGGCGGGCAGGTTTTTCAACACCACACTGCCCGCGCCGACGCGGACGTTATCGCCGATATAAACCGGGCCCAGCACCTTGGCCCCCGCGCCGATCAGGACGTTGTTGCCCAGCGTCGGGTGGCGCTTGCCAGTATCCTTGCCGGTGCCGCCCAGGGTCACACCGTGGTAGATCGTGCAGTTGTCGCCGATTTCCGCCGTTTCGCCAAAGACGATGCCCATGCCGTGGTCGATAAAGAGCTTGCGGCCGATTTTGGCGCCGGGGTGAATTTCAATGCCGGTCAGGTGGCGTGCCAGCTGGCTGACGAACCGCGCCAGAAAGAAACACTTATGGTTGTACAAAAAATGCGCAATCTTGTGCGTGACCAACACATGAAAGCCGGGATACAGGATAATAACCTCCGCCACATTGCGCGCGGCGGGGTCTTTATCGCGGATATTTTTTGCATCTTCCCAAAGGCCCATAGTTCATTCCTCTTAACTTCACCATAATAATTTATAGTATAGCATATTTTTGTGCCGGGTGCAATGCTTGCAAAAAATCGCGCTGCACGGTATACTGAACCCAAACCACACAAAAACGAGGGGGGGTGCTGTAAGGTTGGCCGCATCGGCACACGCTGTAAATACACTTTTATCAATTTGTACAAAAGTCGGCGCAAAAATTCAGGAAATCCCTACTTTCGCAATCCGGGCGTTTGCATTGACACTGCCGCGTGTGCATGGTACAATAAGTAAAACCCATGTAAAAATGACGGGAAGGAGCTTGCCAGAATGATGATGCAGTTTGTTTCTTGCTTCAAAATTCACGGTGCAGTGTTTTTTCCTGCTGTTGATTTGAGTGTGACTTTTTGACTTTTCCCTTTTGGGAAAAGTTTTTTTTTGCCCAAATCCCCTAGGGGCCTTTGGGCCAAAGGAAATGGTAAGGAGGTTTCCACCATGCTGATCCGCAACGCAAAGAACAGCGCCGGCAAACCTGTTGAGGTCTGGCTGCGCGACGGCAAGATCGCCGCTGTCGGCCTGGGGCTGCTTGTCCCGGAAGGGGAGACGGTGCTCGACGCCAAGGGCCGTACCGTGCTGCCTGCCTTCATCGACACCCACTGCCACTGGCGCACCCCCGGCTTTGAGTATAAAGAGGATATCTCCACCGGCTCTGCCGCCGCAGCAGCGGGCGGGTATACCTTCGTGAACCTGATGCCCAACACCAAGCCTGTCTGCTCTTCCGCCGAAATTGCCCACGCCGTCGAGGCTGAGGCCGCCCGCGTGGGGCTGTGCGACGCAAACCAGACCGTCTCCATCACGAAAGATTTTGACGGCAAAACGCTGGATCATCTGCTGACCCTGCCCGAGGATGTCAAATTCATCACCGAGGATGGCAACGGCGTCATGAACAATGCCGTCATGGCCCGCGCCTTTGCGATCGCCACCGAGCGCGGCCTAACCATCATGTCCCACGCCGAGGACCGCGAGATCAGCCCATGGGACTACCGCCTGGCTGAGAACATCGAGACGGTGCGCAACTGCCACCTGGCCGAATATTACGGCACGCGGCTGCATATGTGCCACGTCTCCACGAAGGAATCCGTGGACGCCGTGCGGATGAGCCGGATGAAGGGTGCGCGGGTCAGCTGCGAGGTCACGCCCCATCACCTGTGGTTTGACGACAGCCGCCTGACCTACCGCGTCAATCCGCCCATCCGCAAGGCGGACGACGTGAACGCACTGATTGACGCCATCAAGGACGGCACCGTAACCTGCATCGGCACCGACCATGCTCCCCACACCGCCGAAGAAAAGGAGAAGGGAGCCGCCGGTATGGTGGGCCTGGAAACCGCGTTCGGCGTCTGCTACACCAAGCTCTGCCGCGAGCAGCGCATCCCGCTGGAAATGCTCAGCTTTTTGATGAGCGCAGGCCCCGCCGCCGTGCTGGGCCTGGCCGACCACAAGGGCCTGCTGGAACCGGGCTACGACGCCGATGTCGTGCTGGTGGATATCGACCATATGTATGAAGTCCACGCCGACGAGCTGCACAGCAAGAGCAAGAACTGCCCTTATGACGGTGCGCTGCTCTACGGCAAGGTCGTAACAACGATCAAAGGCGGAAAGGTTACGTTCCAGATTGAAGAGTAACGCCACTTCACGCACAAAACACCCGTAGGGGCGCATTCCCTATGCGCCCGTGCAAGGCTGCCGCTGGCACAGCCCCGCGGGCGGATATAGAATCCGCCCCTACGATTTCCAACATTATATACATTATATTGCAGAGCCACAAAGCCACAATTTGTATACATCAAACGGAGGAATCAGCATGCTTACCAACATGGACAAACTGTACGAGAGCGTTGCCGCGAACGGCCCTGTCTGCGTGGGGCTGGATACCGAAATCAGCTACCTGCCCACCACCGACACCGCCAGGACGGCAGGGGAGAATGTCGTCGCGTTTAACCGCGCCCTGATTGACGCCACCAAGGGCGTGGCGGGCTGCTACAAAGTGCAGATCGCCTACTACGAGTCCCTGGGCCTGGACGGTATGCGCGCCTACGCCGAAACGCTGAAAATGGCCCGCGCCACCGGCCTGCCGGTCATTGCCGATATCAAGCGCGGTGACATTGCCAAGACTGCTGAAATGTACGCCAAGGCGCACTTTACCGGCGATTTTGAGGCCGATATCATCACACTGGCCCCCTACATGGGCCTGGATTCCATCAGCCCTTATCTGCCGTACTGCGCCGAGCAGGGCAAGGGCGTGTTCGTCCTCTGCCGTACCTCCAACCCCGGCGCGAAGGATTTTGAGTACAAAAAGCTGGACGATGGCCGCCACGTCTATGACCTCGTCGGCGACAGCCTGACCGCCCTAGGCAAGGACTACATGGGTGAGCACGGCTATTCCAGCATCGGCCTGGTCATTGGCGGTACCCACACCGAGGAAGCTACTGCCATCCGCGCGGCCTACAAGGACACCTTCTTCCTGATCCCCGGCTACGGTGCGCAGGGCGGCAAAGCGGCTGACATTGCCCAGTACCTGACCAAGGGCAACGGCGGCGTCGTCAATTCCAGCCGCGGCATCCTGCTGGCCTACAAGAAACAGCCCGGCGTCGCCTTTGACGAGGCCGCCTACAACGAGTGCGTGCGCATGCGGGAGGATATCCAGGGTGAATGCAACAAGCTGTAATTTAACGGTCCTGCGTCAGGAAGTTGTCGCTTCCGATATCATGCGCCTGGTCGTGCAGTGGCAGGATCCCAGCCGCGAACCCCATGCGGGCCAGTTTTATATGCTGCGTGCCTGGGCGGCGGACGCCACGCCGATTTTGTCCCGTCCCATCAGCGTGGACGATTTTGATAACCAGACCGGCGCACTGACCTTTTTGTATCAGGTCAAGGGCGAGGGCACCCGCAAGCTGGCTGCGCTGCAGGCTGGCAATACCCTGACCGTGACAGGCCCCTGCGGTAACGGCTTTGACACCGCCGCGCTGGCCGCCAGCCACAAGCGCATTGCCGTCGTGGGCGGCGGTATCGGCACCGCGCCGCTGCTGCTGCTCTGCAAGGAGCTGTGCCGCGCGGGCGTGCGGCCCGACCTCTACGTCGGCTTCCGCGACGCCAGCTATGGCATGGAGAGCTTTGTGCCCTGGTGCCACACTATCCACCTGGCCACCGACTCCGGCAGCGAGGGCCACCACGGCCTGGTAACGGACCTGCTGGACGTGCGCAACTATGACATTGTGCTGACCTGCGGCCCCATGGTCATGATGCGCGGCGTGGCCAAGCTCTGCGCCGACGCGGGCGTGCCCTGCCTGGCCAGCCTTGAAAAGAAGATGGCCTGCGGTCTGGGTGCCTGCCTGGGCTGCACCTGCCACACGAAAATCGGCCCGGTCACGGTCTGCAAGGACGGCCCGGTCTTTAACGCACAGGAGGTGTTTGACTGATGGCAGATCTTCACGTTGATTTCCTCGGCAAGCGCCTGGCCGGGCCGGTCGTCGCGGCCAGCGGCACCTTCGGCTTCGGCCCCGAGTACGCGGGCATCGAGGATTTGCGGGTGCTGGGCGGTATCTCCGGCAAGGGGCTGACCCTGCACGGCCAGCCCGGCAACGAGGGCGAGCGCCTGTACGAGACGCCCTCCGGCCTGATGAACTCCATCGGCCTGCAAAACCCCGGCGTACAACACTTTATCGACCACGAGCTGCCCGCCATGCGCCAGTGCGGCACTACCGTCTGGGCCAACCTGGGCGGCCACACCATCGACGAGAACGTCGAGGGCGTCATGATGCTCTGCGCCGCTGGCGTGGATTTCATTGAACTGAACATCAGCTGCCCGAATGTCAAGCAGGGTGGTCTGGCGTTCGGCATCCGCGCGGCGGATGCAAGCGAGGTCGTTTCTGCGGTGCGCAAAGTCTGCAATGTGCCGCTCATCGTCAAATTGAGCCCCCAGGCCGAGAGCATCCCCGAGATGTGCAAGGCCGTCGAGGCTGCGGGCGCGGACGCCATCAGCCTGTGCAACACCTTCCAGGCCTGCGCCATCGATCTGGAAAAGCGCCGTCCGGTGTTCAACAACACCTTCGCGGGCCTGTCCGGCCCGGCGGTGCGGCCGATTGCCCTGCGCATGGTCTGGCAGGCCGTGGGGGCCGTCAGCATCCCGGTCGTGGGGCTGGGCGGCATCCTGACCGGCAGGGACGCGCTGGAGTTCATCATGGCCGGTGCGGCCGCCGTGCAGGTGGGCACCGCGAATTTCCTGGACCCGAAAGCCTGCACCCGCATCACGAGCGAGATCAACCAGTGGATGGACGCTCACGGCGTCAAGACGCTGGAGGAGATCAGAGGGTGCGCACGGTAAAAGCCTTCCCCCTGGGGGGAAGGTGGCCGAAGGCCGGATGAGGGGCATGCTTGCACCGCCGCCCCTTCACGGGCAGCAACGGCAAGGCCGCCCCTCATCAGTCGGCGGTCAGGGCCGCCGACAGCTTCCCCCTAAGTGGGAAGCTGTCACCAAGATAAGCATTCATATATCTTGCATTTTTATACAGAATATGCTACTATAAGTTGAATAACATACAGGAGGAACAAACTATGGCACGCGAAGCTCTGGACGTTTTGAAAGAATGTGAAGCATTTTTGGAGGGGCACTTCCTGCTGTCCTCCGGCCGCCACTCCGGCGCATACTGCCAGATGGCCTTTTTGCAGCAGTACCCGGACAAGGCCGCTGAGGTCATGGCCCCGGTCGCCGAGAAGCTCAAGGAACTGAACATTGACGTTGTAGTCGGCCCCGCCATGGGCGGCATTGTCTACGCCTACGAGCTGGGCCGTCAGATGGGCAAGCGCGCCATCTTCACCGAGCGCGTTGACAATGTCATGACCCTCAAGCGTTTCCGCATCCATCCGGGCGAGCGCTGCGTCATCGCCGAGGACGTTGTGACCACCGGTGTTTCCAGCCTGGAAACCAAGCGTGTCATCGAGGAAAACGGCGGCATCTGCGTGGGCATCGCATGCGTGGTGGATCGCACCCGCGCCGAGGCACCGTCCCCGATCCCCATTGTGGCAAGTGCGCTCAAGCTCGACCTGCCCAACTATGCCCCCGAGGAATGCCCCATCTGCCAGGAGGGCAAGCTGCCGCTGGTGCACCTGGGCAGCCGTAAGATGAAGGAAGCTGCAAAGCAGACTTTGTAAGCAGAGAAATGAGAAGTAAAGAAGAGATAAGAGGGCTTTTTGAATTTACTCTTTTCTCTCTTACCTCTTCTCTTGCACACGTTTACTTTATAGATAACAAAAACGAGAGGCTTACACTATGCAGGCATATCTGATATTGGCCAATGGCCGGGTGTTCCGCGGGGTCAGCGTGGGCTGCCCCGGCACCACCATCGGCGAGGTCGTTTTCGCCACCGGTATGGTCGGCTTTGAGGAAACGCTGACTGACCCCAGCTACTACGGCCAGATCATCACCCAGACCTATCCGCTCATCGGCAACTACGGCATGAACAGCGAGGATACTGAGAGCGGCAAGATCTGGGCCAAGGGCTACATTGTGCGCGAGGCGTGCAAGACCCCTTCCAACTTCCGCAGCGAGGAAACGCTGGATTCCTTCTTGAAGAAAAACGGCATCATCGGCATTGAGGGCATCGACACCCGCAGCCTGACCCGCACCCTGCGGGAGAGCGGCGTCATGAACGGTGCCATCACCACCGAGTTTGACCCTGACGCCGAGCCGGAGAAGAAGGCCGCGCTGCTGCCCGAGATTGCCGCTTATGCCGTCGTCAACGCCGTCAAGACCGTCACCTGCCGCGAGGCCAAGACCTACGAGCCGACCCAGGCAGGGGAGTGGGGCGACACGCCTCTGCACGTTGCACTGTTGGATCTGGGCTGCAAGAACAACATCGTGCGCTGTCTGCAAAAGCGCGGCTGCCGCGTGACCGTGCTGCCCGGCATGACCACCGCCGCCGAACTGGCTAAACTTAACCCCGACGGCCTGATGCTCTCCAACGGCCCCGGCGACCCGGCAGAGAATGTGGAAATCATTGCAAACATCCGCGAAATGCTGAACACCGGCATCCCGACCTTCGGTATCTGCCTGGGCCACCAGCTCACCGCGCTGGCCGCGGGCGCTAAGACCTGCAAGCTGAAATACGGTCACCGCGGTGCCAACCAGCCGGTCAGCCACATCAGCAAGAGCCGTACCTTCATCACGAGCCAGAACCACGGCTACGCGGTGGAGGACGAGACACTGTCCAAGGACGTAGGCCAGATGAGCTACTTCAACGCCAACGACGGCACCTGCGAGGGTGTTGACTACTTTAAATGGAACTGCTTCACCGTGCAGTTCCATCCCGAGGCCAACGGCGGCCCCAAAGATACCGAGTTCCTGTTTGACGAGTTTGTCAGCCGTATGCTGGCTGCGAAAGGAGTGATCGACAATGCCTAAAGACCCGCGTATCAAAAAGGTGCTGGTCATCGGTTCCGGCCCCATCATCATCGGTCAGGCAGCGGAGTTCGACTACTCCGGTACCCAGGCCTGCCGTGCGCTGAAATCCGAGGGCGTAGAGACGGTGTTGGTCAACTCCAACCCCGCCACCATCATGACCGACCCTGACATCGCCGACCATGTATATATTGAGCCGCTGACCGCCGAGGTCGTCGAGCGCATCATTGAAAAAGAAAAGCCCGACGCCATCTTGCCTAACCTGGGCGGCCAGATGGGCCTGAACCTCTCCATGGAGTTGGCCCGCAGCGGTTTCCTGGACCGCAGCGGTGTCCGTCTGCTGGCCTGCAAGCCCGACACCATCGACCGCGCCGAGGATCGCCAGCTGTTCAAGGACACGATGGAAAAGCTGCACCAGCCCATCATCCCCTCCAAAGTCGTGGAGGATCTGGACGACGCACTGGACTTTGCCGAGGTCATCGGCTACCCGGTCATCGTGCGCCCTGCTTTTACCATGGGCGGCACCGGCGGCGGCATCTGCGAGGACCGCGAGAAGCTGCATGAAATCGCCACCAACGGTCTGCGCCTGTCTCCGATCCACCAAATCCTCGTAGAGAAGTGCATTTCCGGCTGGAAGGAAATCGAGTACGAGGTCATGCGCGACTCCAAGGGCAACGTTATCACCGTCTGCAACATGGAGAACCTGGATCCCGTCGGCATCCACACCGGCGACTCCATCGTCGTGGCCCCCAGCCAGACCCTCTCCGATAAAGAGTACCAGATGCTGCGCACCGCCGCGCTGGATATCATCACCGAACTGGGCATCGAGGGCGGCTGCAACTGCCAGTTTGCCCTGAAGCCGGACAGCTTTGAGTATGCTGTCATCGAGGTCAACCCCCGCGTGTCCCGCTCCTCCGCGCTGGCATCCAAGGCCACCGGCTATCCCATCGCCAAGGTCGCCACGAAGATTGCCCTGGGCTATACGCTGGACGAGATCACCAACGACGTTACCGGCGAGACCTGCGCCTGCTTTGAGCCGGCCCTCGACTACGTTGTCGTCAAATACCCGAAGTGGCCGTTTGACAAGTTCGTCTATGCGGACAAGTCTCTGGGCACCCAGATGATGGCCACCGGCGAGGTCATGGCCATCGGCAACAATTTCGAGCACGCCATGATGAAGGCTGTCTCCTCCACCGAGCTGGGCCTTGACACGATGACGCTGCCCGACTTTGAGAAGCTGACCACCGAGAAAGTCATTGAACACCTGCACGTGCAGGATTCCGAGCGCGCCTTCTGCGTCTACGAAGCCCTCAAGCGCGGCGTGCCACATGATGTAATTTATGACATTACCAAGATTGACTGGTGGTTCCTGGACAAATTGCAGCACCTGGCCGACATTGAAATGGGCCTGAAAACCGGCGAACTGACGACGGAAAAATATCTGAACGCGAAGAGGTTCGGTTTCCTGGATAAGACCATCAAACGTCTGGCGGGCGTGGACACCCTGCCCGAAGCGCCGAAGGCCGCCTTCAAGATGGTCGACACCTGCGCCGCGGAATTTGCCGCCAAGACGCCGTATTTCTACTCCACCTACGACGAGGATAACGAGGCCAAGCAGTTCATTGCCGAGCGCAGCGACCCCAACAAGAAGAAGGTGCTCGTTTTCGGCTCCGGCCCCATCCGCATCGGTCAGGGCATCGAGTTCGACTACTGCTCGGTCCACGCGGTCTGGACGCTGAAGCAGCACGGCTGCGAGGCGATCCTGGTCAACAACAACCCCGAGACGGTCTCCACCGACTTTGACACCGGCGACCGCC
>OBIU01000502.1_pt1 | contig 17472 bp, 13 predicted proteins | sample 1519871 | NCBI WGS metagenome assembly OBIU01 (sample SAMN04209229, study PRJEB22552) | human gut metagenome | biome: gut; material: feces | host: Homo sapiens | place: USA: Oklahoma
TTCGGGTCGGCCTCCTTTTCCATGCCGCGCGCCCCTCAGAAAGGGGACAGGCACTTTTCTGAGGGCCTCCTTTCCAAGGAGGACCCTCGATCTTGGGAGCGCCTCGCGCCGCGCCCTCGCCGGCAGCATCTGGATTTGGTGCACTTGGAGGCAGCGAGCGAATTCCGTGCACTTTGAGGCAGCGAGCGCCGCCGTTTTGCGGAACTAGCTGCCTGAAAATGCTCGAAAACCGGCTCGCTGCCTCCAAGTGCACCAAATCGTCCGCCCGGCGCGCCGTCTTCCCGCCCGGGCTATTCGGATGGCGATGCGCCGGCAGTCAATAGCGGCGCCTCGGAGGCGGTCGCGCCTGCTTATGAGGGGCTCGACTGCTCCCTTCGGTACGGCTGGTTGCGGGGTATCGAGGATTGCGACCTGATTCGCGCGCGCCTTGAGCGCGGGTAGCGCGTTGCTCCGCCATCGCGCGCCTTGAGCGCGGATGACGGCGCATGCGGCTGCGTTTGTCGCGCGCCGCGCCGCGTCTGCCCCTGCTTGATCGCTTTCAGCCCGCTGCAATGAATTGAAAAAGAGGCCGGCTCCGCTTGTGCGAAGTCGGCCTCTTGCAGGGCGGGTCCTTGTGGGAAGGAAGCTCTCCGGATGGCATCGGGGGTTCGCCTCCCTGTTGAACGCTCGCTACTCAGCGCGAGCCATAGCCTGCTCGTAATCGCGCGTGCCCACGAACACCTCGTGCTTGTAGGGGTTCACGCCGAGCTTCTTGGCGCGGTACATGATGTAGGCGAACGCCGCGATGTTCGCCACGAGCGCGATGACGGACACGACCAGGTTGATCTGCGGGTTGTTCACCGAGTCGACGGAGAACACGCTGTAGTCCTGGAACATGGGGAACACCTGGGCGAACATGCACCACAGCGCCAGGGTGTTGGCGCGGTTCTGGATCCAGCCGCCCTTGTTCCAGAAGAAGTTCGCCACCGTGGGCGCGAGCAGCAGCGCGAGGCCGCAGTACCAGGCGTGGGTCGGCAGGCAGTTGTAGGTGTAGCAGAAGTTCCACAGGTCGTAGGCAACGATGAACACCCACGTCATGTCGGGCCACAGCATGTCGTCGCGCTTCTTGGAGCGGTAGATGCCCCACCAGCCGGTCATGCACAGGATGTTGATGAGGCCGGCGATGCCGTTGAACACGTTATGCCAGCCGCCCATGAGGGTGACGCCCTCGGTGGAGACCCAGGTGGTGCCGAACGCGCGGAACGCGCTCTCGAAATCCGAGACGACGGCGATGAGGATGTTGATCGCGACGATGGCGAAGGGGAAGACCTTGAACCAGTCGGCGCGTCCGAGCTTGGTCCAGCCGTACTTGATCATCATGAAGCCGATGCATCCTGCGGTGGCGGCATACAGCTTCGCATAGTGGAACCAGCTGTTCATGTGCACGTACGTGGGGTTGTTGAGCGCCCATTCCATGCCCATGCCGGCGCAGACGTAGATGCTGATGAAGTAGGCCGTGAGGGCCGCCGGAAGCGCGAGGAAGCAGAAGATGCCGCCGGCTTTCGAGCGGCGCGCGACCTCGTTGGCGAGGATGAGGCACGCGAAGACCGCGACCCAGCCAAGCCACTGGAACATGGCATGTTCGCCATACACCTGGAACAACATGGGTTCCCCTTTCTAAATTGACGGTGTATCAACATATTTCCTGAGTTTCCTCCAACGTTGACAAACCGTCAATAACAAATTGACAAAACGTCAACGTACGCCGCCTCAAAAAGGGGACAGGCACTTATTTGAGACTCTGCCTGCGGATAAGAGCGTCTGCGGCTCTGGGGCCGCTTCGGTTTCCATCCGCGATTCGGCGCGGTCTCAAATAAGTGCCTGTCCCCTTTCTGAGATTCCCTTTTTGAGGATTCGGGGTTTCGGAACGGGGGGTCCTACCGCCCTGGTCGGCGCTCGGGGTACTTCCTCGTGTACCCCTCGATATGCAGCGTGCTCGCGATGATGTCCTTGAGCGTTTCGAGCTCGACGTCGGGATGGGTGCGCACGTACATGATGAGGCCGGTGATGAGCACGTAGAACGTTTCATAGAGGTGGTCGATGCGCACCTCGTGCAGCGAGGCGAAATCGACCACGGTGGATTCGCAGATATAGCGGGCCGTGCGGTCGGCGACACGGTGGACGAACGTCGCATACAGCGCGGAGTTGCTGCCGGTGGTAACGGAGCGGGAGAACGCGTCGTCGCGTTCGAGCACCAGGCGCTTGAGCAATGCGACCGCGCTGTCGAGCGAGCCCTCGATGTCGCCGGCGACGCGCCGCGCGTTCCAGTCAACGAGCTGGTCGACGAAGGAGTCGATGCTCTCGTCGATGAGCGCGTCGAACGCGTCTTCCTTGGTGGGGAAGTAGTGGTAGAACAACGACCGGGTGCACCCGACATGCTTGGTTACAGCGGAGACGGATAGGCGGCTGAGCCCGTCTTCGATGCAGACGGCGCGCACGGCCTCGAGGATCTCCTCGCGGCGCGCGTCGTGCGCCTGCCGCTTGCGATTTGATTCCGATCCGATCGCCATAGCCGTCTCGTCTCCTTTTTACATTTGCCCGTCACTTGCCGAATACAGTCTTGACCTATATTGACAAAACGTCAATATAGTAAATTGACATACTGTCAACAAATTGCGCGAATGGCTGGCAATACCTGTTAAGCGTGCAACTTGCGCGGGTGGGCGCCCCGCCATCGAAAGACGATGGTCCGCTCCCGGGGTCGGTCGCTGCCGGTCCGCGCGCAAGGGTCCGCGTCGCCGCCGCAGTCCGCTTCGCGCAAGACGAGTGTAGCCGATTGGAGAACCTGCATGGCAGACGTGCGCATTCTCGAAGTGAAGGAAAGCGTTTTCGCGAACAACGACCGCAAGGCAGACGAGCTGCGCGACGACCTCAAGCGCCGCGGCACCTTCCTGCTCAATCTTATGTCGAGCCCCGGCTCGGGCAAGACCACGACGCTCGCGCGCACGATCGAGGCGCTGCGCGACGAGCTCTCGATCGCGGTGATGGAGGCCGATATCGATTCCGATGTTGATGCGCGCACCATCGCCGATACGGGCGTCTGCGCCATCCAGCTCCATACGGGCGGCATGTGCCACCTCGACGCTTACATGACCGAGCAGGGTTTGGACGGGCTGCTGGCGGAGGGCGATGGCGCGCCCGTGGACCTTGCGATCCTCGAGAACGTGGGCAACCTGGTGTGCCCCGCCGAGTTCGATACCGGCGCCACGGCCAACGCGATGATCCTGTCGGTGCCCGAGGGCGATGACAAGCCGCTCAAGTACCCGCTCATGTTCAGCATCTGCGACGTCGTGCTCATCAACAAGATCGACGCGCTACCGGTTTTCGATACCTTCAGCATGGAGCGGGTGCGGGAGAACATCCTGATGCGCAATCCCGAGGCGACGATCATCCCCATCAGCGCGAAGACGGGAGAGGGCATCGACGAGTGGGCGACGTGGCTGCGCGAGCGCGTGGCCGCCTGGAAGCGCGCCTAGTTCGAGCCATCTCGCAACGCACCTCAAAAAGGGGACAGGCGCTTAATTGAGGTGCGCCGATTGCCCGTCGGCGGGCTGTTCAGCGCCGCTGCGAACCACAGCTCGCCGCAGCGGGTCTTTTGCCGACCTAAATTTCGTGCCTGTCCCCTTTTTGAGGCGACGTAATCCCATAGCGCGTCAACGCCTGCGACGCGAGAACCATAAGGAGAGGTACATGTCCCAAGACACCGACAAGATCGTGGTCAACGGCCCCGGCATCAGCTGCTGCGAGCCGGATATCGGTGCGGAGTTCGTCCCGCCGCTGCCCGAAAACCCGCGCCCCAAGATCGTGGCGCTGTGCGAGCACTGCACGAACCGCATGCTCAAGCGCGACGAGCTGCTGTCCTATGAGTACTGGGCGTTCGACGCCGCCGCCACCGACGAGATGGCCGACGTCCTGCTCAAGATGAAGATGCGCAAGCCCTATACCCTCGACGCCATGGTCAAGGCGACCGGCATGGATGCCGAGCCGCTGGAGAAGCTCCTCGACGAGATGAGCTACATCGGCCTGCTCGAGTACAACTGGGAGAACCCCGCCCGCGCCAAGCAGTGGGTCCTGCCCATGCTGGTGCCCGGCTCCGCGGAGTTCATGAACATGCGCCAGTCCCAGCTCGACGAGCACCCGGTCATGGCCAAGTTCTTCGAGCAGTCCTCCAAGAACGCGCTCGCCAAGGCGTCCGCCATGGTTCCCCTGGGAGGCGGCGGCGTGGGCCTGCACGTCATCCCCGTCGAGAAGGCCATCGAGACCGAGAACCAGTCCGTCTCCGTCGAGCACATCGAGCACTGGCTTGACAAGTACGAGGGCAAGTACGCCGCGAGCCCCTGCTCCTGCCGCATGAGTCGCGCGCGCCTGGGCCAGGGCTGCGGCGACGACCCCAGCGACTGGTGCATCGCCGTGGGCGACATGGCCGACTACATCGTCGAGACCGATCGCGGCCGCTACATCACGCGCGACGAGGTCTACGAGATCCTGCAGCGCGCCGAGGATAACGGCTTCGTGCACCAGATCACCAACATCGACGGCGAGAACAAGATCTTCGCTATCTGCAACTGCAACGTGAACGTGTGCTACGCGCTGCGCACCTCGCAGCTGTTCAACACGCCCAACCTCTCCCGCTCCGCCTACGTGGCGCGCACCGAGACCGAGAAGTGCGTCGCGTGCGGCCGCTGCGTCGAGGTCTGCCCCGCGGGCGCCGTCAAGCTCGGCCAGAAGCTCTGCGCCGCGAGCACCGGCAAGGTCCCGGAGTACCCCAAGCAGGAGCTGCCGGACGAGGTCAAGTGGGGCCCCGAGAAGTGGAGCCCGGACTACCGCAACAAGAACCGCATCGAGACCTACGACACCGGCACCGCGCCCTGCAAGACGGCGTGCCCGGCGCACATCGCCGTCCAGGGCTACCTCAAGCTGGCCGCCCAGGGCCGCTACACCGACGCCCTGGCGCTCATCAAGCGCGAGAACCCGCTGCCCGCCATCTGCGGCCGCATCTGCAACCGCCGCTGCGAGGACGCCTGCACCCGCGGGCGCATCGACGCCGCCATCGCCATCGACGAGGTGAAGAAGTTCATCGCGCAGCGCGACCTGGACGCCGAGACCCGCTACATCCCGCCCGTGGTGACGCCCACCACCAGCGGCGGCTTCGATGAGAAGGTCGCCATCATCGGCGCCGGCCCGGCCGGCCTGTCCTGCGCCTTCTATCTGGCCGAGAAGGGCTACAAGCCCGTCGTCTTCGAGAAGAGCAACCGTCCCGGCGGCATGCTCACCTACGGCATCCCCAGCTACAAGCTGGAGAAGGACGTCATCGAGGCCGAGGTCGACATCATCCGCGAGATGGGCGCCGAGTTCCGCTACGGCATCGAGGTCGGTCGCGACGTGACCCTCGACGAGCTGCGCGAGCAGGGCTTCAAGGCCTTCTACGTGGCCATCGGCTGCCAGGGCGGCCGCCTGCCCGGCATCCCGGGGCAGGATGCCGAGGGCGTCTCCGTGGCCGTGGACTTCCTGCGCCGCGTCGCCGAGCAGCAGGAGAATGGCGGCACCGCCGAAGCCATGCCCGGCCGCACCATCGTGGTGGGCGGCGGCAACGTCGCCATCGACGTCGCCCGCACCGCCGCGCGCCTGGGCTCCGAGCACGTCGAGATGTTCTGCCTCGAGAGCTCCGAGGACATGCCCGCCAGCACCGAGGAGGTCATGGAGGCCAACGAGGACGGCGTGCACATTTCCTGTGGCTGGGGCCCCGTGGAGGTCCACGCGGGCGAGGACGGCCGCGTGAGGGAGATCACCTTCAAGCGCTGCCTGCGCGTCTTCAACGACGAGGGACGCTTCGATCCGATGTACGACGAGAGCGAGACCCGCACCGTCGCGGCCGACCGCGTCGTCTTCTCCATCGGCCAGTCCATCGTGTGGGGCGACCTGCTCGAGGGCGAGGCCGTCGAGCTCGGTCGCGGCCAGGGCGCCGTTGCCGACCCCAAGACCTACCAGACCGCCCAGCCCGATATCTTCGTGGGCGGCGATGTCTACACCGGTCCCAAGTTCGCCATCGATGCCATCGCCGCGGGTCACGAGGCCGCCGTCTCCCTGCACCGCTTCGTGCAGGACGCGACCCTCACCATCGGCCGCAACCAGCGCGCCTACCGCGAGCTGAACAAGGACGACGTCGAGTTCGGCAGCTACGACACCGCCAGCCGCGGCGACGCCGTGCACAACTACGCCCGCGAGAAGGCCGAGCCCTTCCGCGAGTACCTCGAGACCTTTACCGAGGAGCAGGTGCGCGCCGAGACCGCGCGCTGCCTGGGCTGCGGCGCCTCCATCGTGGACGAGAACAAGTGCATCGGCTGCGGCCTGTGCACCACCAAGTGCGCCTTCGACGCGATCCACCTGCATCGCGAGCACCCGGACGCGAGCCGCATGGTGAAGTACGAGAAGAAGCTTCCCACGCTGGCGAAGTACGCGCTCAAGCGCGAGCTCAAGATCCGCTTCGGGAAAAAGGGAACGAAGTAGCATGCACGAGCTCGGCATCGTTTTCCATATCATTCGCAGCGTCGAGGACGTGGCGCGCGAGAACAACATCCACCGTGTGTCGAGCGTGACGCTGGAGCTGGGCGAGGTCTCCGGAATCCTGCCCGACTACCTGGCTGATTGCTGGCGCTGGGCATGCGACAAGAAGGACCTCATGCGCGGCGCCGAGCTGGTGGTGGAGGAAATTCCCGCCATCACGCAGTGCGAGGCATGCGGTGCCGCATACGGGACCGTCGAGCACGGTCGTATCTGCCCGCGCTGCGGGAGCGACCGGACCTACCTGCTCCAGGGCAACGAGACCCTCATCAAGGAGATCGCGACGCCGGACGAGGAGCCCGCCTAGGATTTCGTCTCACCCGGCCCGGCCGGGCTTCCGTTTCAGCCGCCCTCGCGCCCGCGTGGGCGGCTTTTGCTGTATAACTGCACTGTGCAAAGAGACTGTCGCGCGGTGCGGGCTTGCATCCGGCGGCGGAGCGACGCGCCCGCGGGCGGCGCGGGATAGGAGGACGGCATGGAGGCCATAGAAGCTCACGAGGTGCAGGCTGCTCGGGATATGCTGCGGTTCATCGAGGGCTGCCCCAGTATGTTCCACACCACGGCGACCATCGCCGCGCGCCTGGAGGCGGTGGGCTTCACGGAGCTGCCCGAGGGGGCCGCGTGGGAGGTCGAACCCGGCGGCTCGTATTATGTTACGCGCAACGGCTCGAGCATCATCGCCTTCCGCGTAGGCGCCCGCGCGCTCGCCGCCCGCGAACGCTTCCATTTCCAACTCGCTGCATCTCATGGCGATTCGCCCTCGTTCAAGATCAAAAGCGCCGGCGAGCTCGCCGGTCCCGCCGGATACCGTCGGCTCAACGTCGAGGCATACGGCGGCATGATGGACTACACCTGGTTCGACCGCCCGCTGGGCATCGCCGGCCGCGCCCTGGTCGAGGAAGGCGGCGCGGTGGCGAGTCGGCTGGTGCATCTGGATCGCGACGTCGCCATCATCCCGAGCGTGGCGATCCATCTCAACAGGGATGTCAACGGCGGTTTCGCCCCCAACCGGGCGAGCGACCTGTGCCCGCTGATCTCCGCTGGGGTCGCGGGTGAGGGCGACTTCGAATCGCTGGTGGCCAACGCCGTGGGCGTCGAGGCCGAGCACGTGCTCGCGTCCGACCTCTTTCTCGTCAATCGCCAGCAAGCGCGCGTATGGGGCGTGGCAGAGGAATTCGTCTCCTCGCCGCGCATCGATGACCTTATGTGCGCGTACACCTCGCTCGAGGGTTTCCTCACGGCGGCGAACAGCGCGTGCGTGACGGTGTACTGCTGCTTCGACAACGAGGAGGTGGGCTCCAATACCAAACAGGGCGCCCTGTCCACCTTCCTGCCCGACACGCTGGTGCGCCTGTGCTCGGCGCTGGATCTGGACGACGACGAGTATCGCCGTGCGCTGTCCCGCTCGTTTATGGTGAGCTGCGATAACGCCCATGCGCTGCACCCCAACAACCCGAGCCTGCACGACGAGCAGAACAGCTGCACGCTCAACGGCGGACCGGTGATCAAGGAGGCGGCGAACCAGCACTATTGCAGCGACGCATTCAGCCGCGCGGTTTTCATGGCCCTGTGCCGCCGTGCGGACGTGCCGTTCCAGACCTTCGCGAATCGCAGCGACATGGCCGGCGGGTCCACGTTGGGCAACCTGTCGAACATACAGGCGAGCATGCATGCGGTCGACATGGGCTGCCCGCAGCTGGCGATGCACTCGTCCTACGAGACGGCGGGTACGCGTGATGTCGATCTGGCCATCCGTGCGATGCGGGCGTTCTTCGACACCGATATCCGCATCGACGGGGCGCATGGCTTCGAGCTGGTGAGCGCGTAAGCCGAAGCGGACGCGGCGCGGGTGGGCCCACCAAGGACGCGGCGGGCTTTCAGGAGATTGGCGCGCGCCCTGTTCCTGCGCGTAAAAAACGGTTAGAATATACAAATGCCGCGACCATAAGTCGCCGCCACTGCCTCCGTAGCTCAGGGGATAGAGCACCGCTCTCCTAAAGCGGGTGTCGACGGTTCGAATCCGCCCGGGGGCACCAGTGAGAACAACAGGTCAGAGGCTTAATCCTCTGACCTGTTTTGTATAAATATGACAAATACCAGTTGTTGGTCAGTGATATTGCAGAAAGATGGTCTGCGAAGATGCCCTGCTTGCGACGAGGTCGAAGAGGGCGCTGTCAAGGCTCTTGCGCACCTTCCGACAGCTCTATAGGTCCGCCATCCGGTGCGCGTTGCGTCCATGTAGCGCCTCGAGCATGGTCGCGACGGCCGGCCCCTGGATTTCGGTGCCCTGGCCGGGACGTTGCAGCAGAAGCGCACGTTGCAGCGCTGGCAGGCCGCCTTTTCGACGATGTCCCCGCCTGCGGTTGCACTCAATAATTGCATCCATTCAAATATTACGCATACAATATGCAGAAAAACATAGACGGCTCTCCTATGCGGCCAAACGGAGGATTAAAAGATGACTAGCTTAAAAAAGATTGCTATAGCAGCTTGCGTCATCTTGCTGTTGTATCTGCTGTTGCTGGCTTACACGGTTGTTGAGCGATCCGACTACGCTCGTTCACAGGTGGAGCTGATGACATGGGAGATCAGCGAGATGGATAGGGCGCTGCCTGGGGCATGCGCGGGCAATGAGGGCATGGTTGATGTGGTTTATGCAAACTGGATCTACCTGCATTCTCTTCAGTCCAACGTGAATGACAGGAAACTTCCGTGGGAGCAGGGAGTCCTGTGTATTGAATCCTTTGATGAAGGCAGGATGAAGGCGGCTTACGCCGAGGGCCTTCGTAAGGGATCATTCGATAGGGCAATTGATATTTTGGAGTCCGATGCGGGAGATTCCTATCAAGTTGTGAAAGCGGCCCTTGAGGAGCTCGGAAGGGTTATGTAGATGAATCCTGAGATACTTCTCGATTGGCTGTCTGGTTCCTAGTTCGATACACGTTTATAGGTATGGTGCGATGATGTTGGTCGCCTCATGTCGGCTGCGCCGACACCCGCTGTCCGAGCTGCCCCGCCGCCGCGTTCGTCGGTCCCATCGGCGCCTCCTTTGCCTGCGCCAGCACCGCGTGGCGCTACAATAGGGCGTATATCGAAACGGCGGTCCTCCGCTTGAGCGGAACAGCGAGCCCTCGCTTGTCCGGAACAGCGGTCTCGTCGCTGGTCGACCACGGCAATCAATTGCTACTGCAAGGGGGATGGTGCACATGAAGCGCGTATTCGGCGTCGATGTGGGTGGAACCACGATCAAGTTCTCCGTCATCGATGAGGCGGGGACCATTTTGGAGCGCTGGGCGATTTCCACGAACACCAGCGACAGCGGAGCGGGCATTCCCGGCGATATCGTTGCGGCGCTCAACGCGAAGCGCGACGAGTTGGCCGAACGCGGCGAAAGGGTCAGCGCCATAGGCGTCGGCGTCCCCGGTCCCGTCTGCGGAGACATGGTGGAGCGCGCGGTCAACCTGGGTTGGTCCAGCATGCCGTTGGCGCATCTGCTCCGTGAGGGGACCGGCCTGCCGGTGACCCTGCTCAACGATGCGAACGCAGCGGCTTTGGGCGAAGCATGGATGGGCGGCGACTCGGCGTGCCGCGGCGGCACCGCGCTGTTCGTGACGCTCGGTACGGGCGTCGGCGGCGGCATCGTGGTGGACGGCCGCGTCCTCAATGGACAGCATGGGTGCGCCGGCGAGGTGGGGCACATGCCCGTCGTCGCGCACGATACGCGCCAGTGCGGTTGCGGCAAGACCAATTGCCTCGAGTGCTACTGCTCGGCGACCGGCTTCGTGAAGACGGCGAACGACCTGTACGAGGAGGCGGGTGACCCGCGGAGCTTCACCGAGGGCAAGGAGGTCTTCGACCTCGTGGCCAAGGGCGAGCCGCTTGCGGTGAAGGCCCGCGATATCACGGTCGATTACCTGGCGAGCGGCATCGCCTCCATCATGTGCGCGGTCGACCCGCAGGAGGTCATCGTGGGCGGCGGCCTGTCCCATGCCGGCGATTTGCTCATGGGGCCTTTGGCCGAACGCCTCGAGGATCGCGTGTTCCCCGCGGTGCGTGGGAAGTACCTGCTGCGCCGCGCGACGCTCGGCAACGACGCCGGCGTCCTAGGTGCCGCCTACCAGGCGTTCCAGCTGCTTGAGGAAGGTATGGGCGAGGAGCAGATCTAGCGCTCGGTCGCCAGCAGGCCGGCTGGCGCGGTCCGGTCGGCGGTAGGCCAGCCGCTGCGGACGTGCCGCCGTGCAGGGGCCCTGCGGCGACCTCGCCGATCGCCGCGCGACGCGGTTCGTCGCGCTGCTGCTAGGCGCCGTATCGATACGGACGCACCGAGCGCTCGAGATTCGGCGCCCCGAGCGCGCAGAGCCGCTCGAAGAGCTCGGGTTCCAGCTCGACGCCGTCGGCGGTATCCGCGCCGCCCGTCGCGCGCAGGCGCTCGAGGTCCTGCCCGCTCGCCGCGACGTGCGAGCGGCCGGCGCGGATGCGCAGCCGAACCTGCCGGTAACCGCGTGCGCCCAATTCGTCTTCGCAGCGGCGGATGATGTCGAGCGCCGCGGGCGTCAGCCGCTCTCCGGTTGCCACGCGCGTGGCCAGGCAGGCGCCCGCCGGCAGGTTCCAAACGGCGAACCCCCAGGCCCTAAGGACGGCGCGCTCCTCATCTTTATGCCATCCAAGGTCTCGCAGCGGCGAGCACACCCCCAGCTCGCGCGTCGCGCGCGAGCCCGGGCGCAGGGTCTCGTCGTCATCGGCGTTGCTGCCCTCGAGCAGCGTCTCGATGCCGCGTTCTCGCGCCGCCTGCTCGATGGCGCGAAAGCCGAGCAGTTTGCAGTGGTAGCAGCGGTTGCCGTCGTTGCGGACAATGCGCTCGTCGAGCAGGGGGTCGAGCGCCACGCGCACGACGGGCAGGCCGAGCATATCGAGGGAATGCTCGAATGCGCGCTGCTCGGGCGTGCCGATGAACGGCGTGTCGAGATGGAACAGCACGACGCGGTCGGATGCGCAACGGGCGCAGACGGCGGCGAGAAACGTGCTGTCAACGCCGCCTGAGAAGCCCAGCCCAACCGGACCGAGGCTCCGAATGTGCTCCATGAGCTTATCGAGCTTCGGCAGGAGCATGGGCGAGCTCGTCGTCGAGGTGCGAATCGGGGGTTTCAAGATCGGCATGATGCAGTCGCCTTCTTCTACAGGTATGTACCCAGGTCGAGGCCCGGTTGGGCGGCGGGGTTCGACCTGGCGTTCGCCTGCACGGTGCTTTGCCGTGCGAGGAGGAAGGGGCGGACGAGCGAGCGATGGCAGAGGTTCTCGTCGGCTTCCGGGCGCATCGACGCGGCCGCCTCGATATCACCCTGCTCGGTCAGGGCTTTCTCCTCTTTTGCGCGCTCGATCTGCTCGATCAGGAACTGCACGCCGCGGCGCCCGATCTCGTAGCCCGCGGGCGCGCACGTGGTGAGCGGGACGCCGCCGCTCCAGGCAAGGGGGTTGCCATCGCAGCCGGCGACGGCGATGTCGTCGGGGACGGATAGGCCCGCATCTTGGATGCCGGCGATCACGCCGGTTGCGAGGACGTCGGTGAGCGCGAGGACGAAGTCGGGGCGCTCACCTGCCGGTTCGCTGGCAAGGCGGCTGCCGATCATGTAGCCGTCGCGTGCGAGGTTCCACGCACCCTCATCGAGATGGCGGAAGACCACATCGGGGTATTTGAGCGCGACTTCCCGGATGCCCTCGATGCGGCGTTCGAGGTTCGGGTCCTCCGCGCGCCCGACGACGGCGATGCGGCGCGCTTGCAGGGAGATGGCGTGCTCCGCGATCAGGCGGCCTTGGGCGACGTTGTCGGCTGCGACGAAATAGCCGGGTTGCTCGGAATGGGCGTCGAGGTATACCACGGGGATGGGCAGCACGCCCGCGCGCGGGGCCCAATCCTTGCCGGCGAGCGGTTGCACCAGGATGCCCGACATCTGCGTGCCCATGAAATAGCGCAGGTAATCCTGTTCGAGAACGAGGTCCTCGTCAGCGTTGGCGATGAGCAGGCCGTAGCCGTGGCGCCTCGCCTCGCTGTGCGCGCCGTTGGCGATCTGCAGGCTGAAGCCGTGATCGAGGCGGGGGAGCACCAGGCCGAAGGACGCGTTGCGGCCGCCCGCCAGCATGCGGGCGCTTTGATTGGGAAGAAATCCCAGTTCGGACATGGCGTCGCGCACGCGCGCAAGCGTTTCGGGCCGGAGCTTGTTCGGATGGTTGATGGCATTCGACACCGTGCCCAGCGAAACATGGGCCTTTCGTGCGACATCTTGGATGGTGACGTGTGCCATGGGATGCTCAATCCTTAATATTGATACGTTTCAATAGTGCATCCAGTGTACCACGGCCTTCAAGATGACGTCCCCCGATGCGGCGATCGGGCGAGCTAGAGGAAAGGAGCGCGCGGGCTATCGGACGGTGCGGAGGGCGGATTCGTCCGCCGCACCGTCTCGCTTCCGCGTGGGCGCGAGCGCGGCGCGCCAGCCGTCGCACAGGGCGCGCCAGCGCGGGGCGTACTGGCTGCCGCGTTGCCAGATGAGGCAGAAGTCGTGCTCGACGTGGAAATCGCACGGGGTGATGTCGACGAGGTCGCCGCGCGCCAGCTCGTCTTCCACCGCCATGCGATACATGAACGTGATGCCGGCGCCCGCCTGCACGCATGCCTTGATCGAGGGGATGCTTTCGAGCTCCACCGTGCCCGCGAAATCACTCGGTGCGAGGTCGCGCGCTGCCAGGTGCTTCTCTAGGATCTCGCGCGTTCCCGATCCGGCTTCGCGCAAGATGAGACGCTCGCCTAATAGGTCGCGAACGGACGACGGCGCGCGGCGTGCGCGAGGGTTCGATGCCCGCGGGTCCTCGCCATCTGCTCGCCACGGCGCCGCCACGGCGCAGTAAGGCTCGGTCGAAAGCGTGGCGAATGCGAAGCGCTTGCGATCGAATGAGCCTTCTACCAGGGCGAAGTCGATATCACCGTGTTCGAGGGCCTCGATAAGCCCCCGCGTGTTGCCCGCTACCAGCTTCACCTCGGACCGCGGGTGCTCCAGGACGTGGCGCGCCACGAGCCTCGGGGCAAGGTAGTCGGCGATGGTTCGGGTGCAACCGAAATGCAGCGGCGTATCCGCGGCCCTCTCCTCGGCCCCCGCCGCAAGCGCCGTGGCGGCCGCGCGCAGCCGCTCCTCGTCGTTCTCCATCGTGAGCAGCCGCTGATAGAGCATGCAGCCCGCCGGGGTCGGTTCGACGCCGCGGCTCGTCTTGGTGAAGAGCGCGCAGCCGTAGTACGCCTCGAGCTGGCGGATATGCTGCGACACCGCGGGCTGTGTGATCAGGAGCGCGGCGGCGGCGCGCGTGAAGCTCCGCTGCCGATAGACCTCCAGGAACGTATGGGTCCGATAATCCAACATGGGTGCCTCATAACAAATCGTAATGTGATGATAATCAAAACGATACATCTAATTATAAAGCGAGGTCATAGGATGAAAACGTTACGAATCAACGGGATATCCTGTCGTCTCGGTCGTCGGCTCGCCGCGAAGCGTGCCCGTTTCGCGGCGATAGGGACGGACCGGTAGACGGGGTTCGACTCCAGAAAGGCGAGGTAATGTGGAGCTCTTCAAGGATTTCAAGGATGTATGGCGCGGCGTCGCGCTGGCGCTGGTCATCGCGGTGCCGGCATGGGTGCTGGGCAAGCGCTTCGAGGTGATCGGCGGCCCCGTGTTCGCCATCCTCATCGGCATGGTGCTCGCCACCATCCTGCGCAACCGGGTCGGCGTGGCCGAGGCGACTGCCGCGGGCATCAAGTACACGTCCAAGAAGATTCTTCAGTATGCGGTGATCCTGCTGGGATTCGGCCTCAACCTCGGCGAGATCGCCAAGGTCGGTGCCAGCTCCCTTCCTATCATCATAGCCACCATCACCACGTCGCTCGTCGTGTCCTACGCGCTGCATCGCGTGATGAAGGTCCCTACGAAGATTTCCACGCTGGTGGGCGTGGGTTCATCTATCTGCGGCGGTTCAGCCATCGCCGCCACGGCTCCCGTCATCGATGCCGATGACGAGGAGATCGCGCAGGCGATCAGCGTCATCTTCCTCTTCAACATCCTGGCCGCGCTGATCTTCCCGACGCTGGGCAGCATGCTCGGTATGACCAACGAGGGCTTCGGGCTGTTCGCCGGCACCGCGGTGAACGACACCTCCTCGGTTACCGCGGCCGCAGCGGCGTGGGATGGCATGCATCCTGGATCCAACGCGCTCGACCACGCCACCATCGTGAAGCTCACGCGTACGCTGGCCATCATTCCCATCACGCTCGGCCTGGCGTTCCTGCAGGTCCGCAAGGCCAAGCGCGCCGCCGAGGCGGGCGAGGGCGCGGGGCATGCCGCGGGCACCTTCGATATCAAGAAGATCTTCCCGTTCTTCATCCTGTTCTTCGTTCTGGCGAGCATCATCACCACGGTATTCGCGCTGCCGGTCGCGGTGACGGCGCCCATCAAGACGCTGTCGAAGTTCTTCATCGTCATGGCGATGGCCGCCATCGGCTTCAATACCGATGTGGTCAAGCTGGTGAAAACCGGTGGCAAGCCGATCTTCATGGGCCTGTGCTGCTGGATCGCCATCACGTTGGTGAGCCTGGGCATGCAGAGCCTGCTGGGTATCTGGTAGGTCGGGTCCCATCCGGTGCCGGGCGACGCCGCTCCAGCAAGCATTGCCCGCCCGCCCGCCACGCCGCGCCAGAAGCGGGCCGGGTTCCGCTTGGCGGATACCCGAGCCCGTGCGGTTGTGTGAAATCTAAAGGTATTGCTTTAAGAAAACCAGCTTGTAACAAAGAAGCAGAACCAGCTCGCTACAATTGCTCCCGCGCGGCGCTTCATGAAGGCTCGCGCTCGATGCCATAGAGAGAAAGGTTGCTGCATGTGCGGAATCGTTGGCTATACAGGGGACGGGCAGGCGCAGGAGGTGCTGCTCGCCGGGCTTTCCAAGCTCGAGTACCGCGGGTATGACTCCGCGGGCATCGCGCTCGAACGCGTTGGCTCGGGAGCATGCGAGCTCGATGTGGTGCGTTGCACGGGCAAGGTCTCCGCGCTCGTGGAGAAGGCGTCTGCTATCGATGCCGCGTCGTCGTGCGGTATCGGCCACACGCGCTGGGCGACGCATGGACGCCCCAGCGAGGCCAACGCGCATCCCCACGTAAGCTGCGACGGCCGTATCGCCGTGGTCCACAACGGGATCATCGAGAATTTCACCGAGCTGCGCGAGGAGCTGGCCGCGCGCGGTCATGTCTTCCGGAGCGAGACGGACTCCGAGGTGATCGCCCACCTTATCGAGGAGGCATACGAAGGCCGGGAGCCGGAGGGCGAACGCCTGGCGGGGTCGACCGGGGCGCCCGCCTGCGACCTGTCCTCGGCGTTGCGCGCGGCGTGCTCGCGCCTGGTCGGCGCATACGGCATCGCCGCGGTCTGCGCGGATGAGCCGGGAGTCATCGTCGTCGCCCGCAAGGATTCCCCGATCGTGGTGGGACGTGGGGAGCACGGCAGCTACGTGGCGTCGGACGCCATCGCGCTGCTCGATGCCACGCGCGACATCGTGGTATTGGAAGACGGTTGCATGGCCCGGCTCGCCCCCGACGGCGTGACATTCACGGATGGGCAGGGAAACCGGATCGAGCCCGAGGTCACGCATGTTGACTGGGATACGCGCGCGGCGGAGAAGGCCGGCTACCCCGATTTCATGATGAAGGAGATCTGCGAGCAGCCGCGCGTGGTGCGCGACACGCTGGTGGGGCGCTTGAACGGCGCCGGGGAGCTCCGAATCGACGAGCTGGGCCTCAGCTACGACGAGCTCGCCGCCATCGACCGCGTGAGCATCATCGCGTGCGGAACGAGCTACCATGCCGCGCTGATCGCGAAGAGCCTCATCGAGGGATGGGCGCGCATCCCCTGCGAAGCCGAGGTGGCGAGCGAATTTCGCTACCGCAACCCCATCGTCACCCCGTCCACGCTCGTGGTCGCGGTGTCGCAGTCGGGTGAGACGGCCGATACGCTGGCGGCGATCCGCGATGCGCGCATCAAGGGCGCCAAGGTGTTCGGCATCACCAACGTCGTGGGTAGCCCGCTGGCGCGCGAGAGCGACGGGGTCATCTACACCAAGGCGAACAAGGAGATCGCCGTGGCGTCCACGAAGAGCTTCATCGGCCAGGTGGTCAGCCTTACGTTGCTCGCCATGCTCTTGGGCCAGGTGGCCGGCAGGTTGAGGACGGGCGACGTCAAGGCGTTGTTCCACGAGCTCGGAGATACGGCCGAGGGGATCCAGCGCGTCATCGATACGCAAGGGGAGGCGGTTCGCGAGGCTGCAAGGGCTTGCGCCGGAGCGTCGTCGGCGCTGTTCGTGGGCCGCGGCATGGGGGCTGCGGTGAGCTATGAGGGCGCGCTGAAGCTGAAGGAGGTGAGCTACCTGCATGCCGAGGCGTATGCCGCGGGCGAGATGAAGCACGGGCCCATCGCGCTGATCGAGCCGGGGTTCCCCGTCATCGCCGTGGCGACGCAGAGCCCGGTGTACGACAAGACGGTTTCGAACCTCAAGGAATGCGAGGCGCGCGGCGCGCGCATCATCGCGATAGCGACCGAGGGTGACGACGGCATCCGGGATATCGCCTCAAACGTGATATACGTGCCGAAGGTGCGCGACGCGCTCTCCCCGCTCGTCGCGTCGGTGCCGCTGCAGCTGCTGGCGCGCGAGGTCGCCCTGCTGCGCGGCTGCGATGTGGATCAGCCGCGCAACCTGGCGAAGAGCGTGACGGTGGAGTAGCTGCCGAGCGAGCGCGGGCCTGCTTTCGCTGCGGCGGGGCCTCGCCCCGCCGGTCGGCGGGCC
>OBIU01000511.1_pt1 | contig 17209 bp, 14 predicted proteins | sample 1519871 | NCBI WGS metagenome assembly OBIU01 (sample SAMN04209229, study PRJEB22552) | human gut metagenome | biome: gut; material: feces | host: Homo sapiens | place: USA: Oklahoma
CTCCCGCCGCGCCCGCGATAGCGAGCACGCGCGCCGTTTTCTGCCAAGGCCGCTCCACGTGAAACAGTTGGTGCATACGGTTGTCCTCATCTGTTCATCCGCCCGTTCCGGGCGGTCCCCACGCATTCAGTGCAGAATGCTCAACCTTCCATAATGATGGACAAATGGGACCGTTTGAGTGGTGGAACGGCGGACGGTTCAGTTATAGCCGCCAGCGGTATGAAATCGGCGGCAGGGGGTCGGTATCCCAGGGTGAACGGATTTTGGCGTGGTATTCGCTGCTAGCGCATGCAGCTGATCGCCCGCGCGCGCCGGATGCACGCCGGGACGCGTTCGAGGAGCAGCTCGATATCGGCTTCGGTGACGTCGTCTGCCAGGGAGAAGCGGACGCTGCCGTGCGCCCACGCGGGGTCGCTCACCCCCAGCGCGCTGATGACGTGCGACGGTGCGGTCGAGCCCGTCGAGCAGGCGGATCCGGCTGCGGCGGCCACCCCGGCGCGATCGAGGAGCATGACGAGCAGCTCGCTGTCGACGTCGCGGCAGATGAACGAGGCGATGGACGGCAGGCGCCTCGCGCCCCCGCGCGGGCCGGTGGGCAAGACGTTTTCGCACGAGGCGAGTACGCCGTCCGTGAACGCATCCCGGAGTGCGCCGATGCGCGCGACGTGCTCGGCGAGCCCCTCGCAGTTCTCTTGGAGCGCGGCCGCCAGCCCCACCGCCCCCGCGAGATTCTCCGTTCCGGCGCGCAGGCCGCGCTCCTGAGCACCGCCCGCGATGAGCGGCGGAATCGACAAACCGTCCTTGAGATAGAGGGCGCCGGTGCCGCGCGGGCCGTGGAATTTGTGGGCGGAGAGCGAGAGCGCATCCACGCCCAGCGCTTTGATGGAGACGGGAATGTGCCCGACCGCCTGCACGGCGTCCGTGTGGAACGGCACGCCGAACTCGTGCGCGATGCGGGCGAGCTCTTCGATGTTCTGGATGCTGCCCACCTCGTTGTTGGCGAGCATGATGGAGACGAGCGCCGCGGGCGGAAGGGACGCCCCCGCGTCCGGGCGGTCGTGGTTGCCGACGACCCCCATCGAATGCGCGCGCCCGGCCGCCGCGCCCACATGCTCGTCCGCGCCGGTCGATGCCTGGAGCTGCGCGAGAACGCATGCGAGGTCATCCGGGGAGACGAAGCCCTCATCGTCGACGGGGAGCACGGTGATCTCGACGCCCGCGCGCTCGAGCGCCTCGCAGGCGTGCAGGACGGCATGGTGCTCGATGGCGCTGGTGACGATGCGAACGGGCGCTTCGGCCCCGTAGGAATCGCGGAACCTCCGCGCGGCCCCTTGCAAGATCCACGTGTCCGATTCGGAGCCGCCGCTGGTGAAGTAGATCTCATCGGGGCTGGACGCATCGAGCAGCCCCGCTATGCGGGCGCGCGCGTCGGCGAGGGCTTCGGCAGCCTCGCGGGCGACGCGATGGATGCCGCTCGGATTGCCGAACGCGTTTGTAAGATAGGGCATCATGGCGTCGAGCACCGCGGGAGACAGCGGCGTGGTCGCCGCGTTGTCAGCGTAGATATACGGCTCTGCCGAGGTAGGCATCGTGGCTTCCTCCTTCTGGATGCGAACAGGGGCGCTTGGCATCTTGCGCGCCCGCGCGCGGGGATGGGGCCCGTCGCGAGCGGGGGCGGTTCAGATCGCCAAGCGGTCTCGCGCGCACGCGCGGGATCGGAGGGCTAGCCCTTGCGAAGGAAGAAGAACCACACGGCGACGGCGATGAGCGCGAGCAGCACCACGACGGCGACCGCGGTCTTATGGCGCTTGCGCTTCCGCTCGTATTTCGAGGTGAAGATGGCGTGTCCGTGCTTCGGCGTCTCGAGATAGCGGACCGAATGCTGGAGGCCCTTGTACCTTCCGCCTGCCGCTTGCGGATGCTGGGCGCGCTCCTGCTGGATGCGCTCGCGCTCGAGCGCCCGCTCGCGGGCCTGCTCCTGCGGTGTGAGGGGGAGGTACGTGGGGTCGGACGTGGCGGTTCCCATGTGGAGGCGCCCCCTCGGGCGCCTATCGGCCGAATCGAATCCGGCTGGCGCGGGTGTGGCGGGGCGGGGGGATGAGGGCGCACTCTCGGGAGCGTGCGCTCGCGGTTCGCGGTGCTGGTGCGGCGTCTCATCGTATGTGGTCATAATGCCCCTTGTCTAACAGGCGTAGCTGCACCCATTGTACGTGCTGGCGCGCGCCGCGCGTTTTTTCGCAGGGAAAAACGCCTCTTTTCACATCGGTATCACAGGTTGACGACGGGGTGCGCTTACGGTGATCCAACAAGCTTGAAATATCTTAGTTAGATGGACTTAGATTTGATGAATATATGACGCTTAGAAAATCTGAATCATTAGGTTTATCGGTACGGGAGCGGGGAATAAGAGCTGTGTCCAAAGAAGACCGGGCCCCAAAGCGAGGCTCGGCAATCACGAAGGAGTGATACGTTATGGCTAGCATGGTTCCTTATCGTTCTGTTTTCGGCGTTCGTCCCGTTGTCCCGGCATCCCTGTTCGACGCGTTCGACGACATGATGGACTTCTCCAACAGCTCCCTCGCCTCCAAGGCGTTCCCCATCGACGTCGAGGACCAGGGCGATGCCTATGAGGTGAAGGCCTATCTGACCGGCGTGAGCAAGGATGACATCGATGTCGAGCTCAACGAGGGGCGCCTGTCCATCTCGGTGAACGTTGAGGAGTCCGAGGAGAACAAGGACAAGAACTTCCTGCAGAAGGAGTTCACCTCCTACTCCGCGACGCGCGGCGTGTACCTGAAGGATGCGGCGTGCGAGGGCCTGACCGCCCGGTATGCCGACGGCGTGCTCACCGTGTGCGTGCCCAAGTTCGTCGAGAAGAAGAACGTCACCAAGGTTGCGATCGACTAACGAGGGCCGCGTCGTGCTCGTCGGTCGTGGATAAACGATCGCGGCAGATAGGTTGGAGCGGGGCTCCGGCGCATCGGCGCCGGAGCCCTTTTGTTTTGATCGCAGGCTTTAGTCTGTCCGTCTCGCCTCGGATGAGCCGCCTCAGATTGGGGACAGGCACCAAATTGAGACAGGCACCAAATTGAGGCAACCTCATGCCTCAGATAGGTGCCTGTCCCCAATCTGAGGTTCGCTGCGCGAGCTACGCTATGGTGACGGGCCTGTTCTGCCCGGCGGCGCAGATGCGCAGGAGGGAGCCGTCGGCGCGGCTGAGGGTGGCCGACGTGCCGAGGTCGTCGTCGAGTGCGGCGCCCAGGCTCCCCGCGAGGCCGCGCACGGCGAGGCTCGGGCGGTTGTTCTCCTGCGAGATATGCATCGCGACGAGGTGCTCGGTATGGGAATCCACGAGCGTTCGCGCCTCTATCGAGGCCTGGGCGTTGGAGAGGTGCCCTTCGGTGGACGCGATGCGGTCCTGGACCGATCGCGGATAGCTGCTGTGACGCAGCATGGGCAGGTCGTGGTTGGATTCGAGCGCGAGGATGCGCGCGCCGCGCAGGGCGTGCGCGGCACCGCTCGGCACGTACCCGGTGTCGGTGATGAAGCCGACTGCATCGTTGGCGCCCTCGATGAGGAAGCCCACGGGATTCGTCACGTCATGCGAGGTGGAAAACGTGTGCAGCCGCATCCCGGCGATCTCGAGGCAGTCGCCGGGATCGAATTCCCGCGCTTCGAGGTCGCGGGTGCTCGCGCGCGCCGCGACGGTTCCGCGGCTCGCGTACAGCGGGGCGGGGAACGAGCGCAGCCATACCCCGAGTCCGCTCACGTGGTCGGTGTGCTCGTGCGTGAGCACGATGGCGGCGATGCGGCCGGCATCGACCCCGAGCTCGGCCATGCGCGAGAGCGCCGCCTTGCGCGACAGGCCGTTGTCGATCATCACGATGCCCTGCTCGCTTTCCACCAGCGCGCAGTTACCCTTCGAGCCGCTTGCGAGGATGTGAAGGCGCAGGCGCCCCCGTTCGAACGGGGCGGTCTGCAGCGCCCCGGGGGCGTCGGTGTTGTTTGGCTGCGCGGTAGCGTTCATAGGGCTCCTAATGGATACAATGGCAGCGAAAGCAAGGAGGTAGCATGCCAACGGTCGCACAACGGTACGTTCAACAAAGGGGCGCGACGCGCGGTCCCGCACATGCGGGCGGGACGGAGCGAAGCGCGCCCGTAATCCTTATGGTATCAGGCGGCGCGGACTCGACCGCCCTGTTGGTGATGGCGTGCACGTCGTCGCTCGATATCGCCGACGGGCGCGGGTGCGCCCCGATCGCGCGCGAGCGGCTGCACGTGCTGCACGTCAACCATCATCTGCGCGGGGAGGCGTCCGACGGGGACGAGGCGTTCGTCCGCGCGCTGTGCGAGCGCCTCGGCGTGCCGCTATGCGTGGAGCACGCGTCGTTTTCCGAGCTCGGCGGACAGAACCTGGAGGCCGCGGCGCGCGAGGTCCGCTACGCTGCGGCGCGGCGCCTGGTCCGGGAGCTCTCGAGCGCCGCGGGGACGCCGCGCTCGGCTGCCCGGATCCTGACGGCGCACACCGCGAGCGACCGGGCCGAGACGTTCTTCATGAACGCGATCAAGGGTTCGGGCCCGGCGGGGCTCTCGAGCATCCCGCGACGCCGCAACGTGATCGTGCGGCCGCTTATCGACTGCACCCATGAGCAGCTCGTTCGATATCTCGAGGTGCGCGGCCTGGAGTGGCGGGAGGACGAGTCCAACCAGGATACCTCCTACCTGCGCAACTTCATCCGCCACCGCATCGTTCCGCTTGCATCGGAGTGCAACGCGCAGCTCGAGCGGGCGGTCTGCTCGTCGTGCGACATCCTGGGGGATGAGGACGCGTTCATGTCGCAGCTCGCCGCGACGGCGCTGCGCGCGTGCACCGTGCGCAGGCAGGACGGGCTCGTGGTGCTGGACGGTCGCAAGCTCGCCGCTGCGGAGATAGCCATCGCGCGGCGCATGGTGCGCCGGGCGGTCGACATGCTGGATGACGATGCGCGTCTGGAGATGCGGCACGTGGAGACCGTGCTGGCGCTCGTGGGTGCGGGCGCGGGGTCGGCGACGCTTCCCAACGGCATCGACGCGCGCATGGAGTTCGGCGCCCTCACCCTGAGGACGCGGGCGGCCCGCGAGGAGCTCGTCGCCGGCTGGCTCGAGCTGGACGAGCCGCTTGCCGTGGCGAACGGGTGCGTGCTCGAGGCGCGGCTGCAGCTTGTCCCCGCGGGCGACGATCCCGTGGCGCTCGCGCGCGAGGTGTCTGCGGCGTCGACCGACGCGGCGACGACCGATGCCCGGCCGCGGGTGGTCCTGGTCGATGCCGAGTCCCTCGGGTACGCCGAACGGGACCTGGAGGGTCTATGCACCTCCAGGCGGAACGGCGGGACCACCGCGGTGCCGGTCTCGCACCGGCCCCGGTTGTGGGTTGATGCCCCGTCTGCCGGGGACGTCATGTGCCCCCTGGGCATGAGCGGAAGAAGCAAGAAGCTGTCGGACGTGCTGGGTACGGCGAAGGTCCCCGTGGCCGAGCGCCCCCTCGTCCCGGTGCTGCGCACGGCGCCTTCGGGCGCGATCGTGTGGGCGGCGGGCGTTCGCCTCGACGAGCGTTTCAAGTGCACGCCGCGCACGCGGTATGCGCTGCGCCTGGAGATGCGCCGCGTCATCGCGTAGGACCGGCCCGATCGCGGCGCCGGCGGCGCGCGGGCTCCGGCCCGATCGCCGTCGGCGGTGCGCGCGGGATCCGGTCCGGTCGCCGTGTCGGTTCTCCTGCGCTCATCCGCCCGCTGCGCCGACGCGTTTCGAGGCTACCGTGACAATTTGGGGCATTGTTCAATTGATGCTGGTAGAATAGTGCAATTACGCTACCGTTGTTGCGCGTAGGAGCGCTGAGGCGCGAGGCGTCAAGCCGGAAAGATTCACCATATAGGAAAGGGTTGCCATGGAAGCACAGCATCCGGACGTTGAGGAAGTACTGTTCTCCCGCGAGGACATCGCCGCGATGGTCAAGCGCATGGGCGAAGAGATCAGCCGTGATTACGAGGGCAAGGACCTCGTGTTGATCGCGGTGCTCCGCGGCGCCGTCGTCTTCATGGGCGACCTCATGCGCGCGATCGACGCTCCGCTCGCCATCGACTTCATGGCCGTGTCGAGCTACGGCGACGGCGCGAAGTCGTCGGGTATCGTCCGCATCGTGAAGGACCTCGACATCGACATCAAGGGCCGCGACGTCCTGATCGTCGAGGACATCCTCGATTCGGGCCTCACCCTGAAGTATCTCATGAAGAACCTCGCCAGCCGCCATCCCGCCTCCCTCGAGGTCGCCACCTTCCTGTGGAAGGATGTCGAGGGCCGCACCACGGCTGTCGAGCCGAAGTATGTAGGAACGCACTGCCCCGACGCGTTCGTGGTGGGCTACGGCCTCGACTATGCCGAGCGCTACCGCAACCTCCCGTACGTGGGCGTGCTCAAGCCGGAGGTCTATTCGTAATATGTCGTTATCGTTCAATCGAGCGAACCGGGGTCTTGCGTTGAGCGCGCAGGACGATGAACTGAAGGAGCAGGGGGACCGCGGGGCCGCGGAGCGATCCGGCGGTCCCGAGTCCGAGGGCGACGCCGCACCGGGCGCCGATCGTGAAGCCGGCCGCGGTTCCGATCAGGCTGGGTCCGCCGGGTCCGGCTCGGGAGACGCATCCGGAGGCGGGGTGTTCGGCACCTTCGACCGCATGATGATGGGTGACGGCCGCAACGGCCGCTCGGGTGGTCCGAATCGCCGCGGCGGCGGGCCGTCGCGCGCGAACTGGCTCTACTTCCTTGTCGCCTGCGCGCTGCTCGCGTACGTCTTCTTCAATATGGGCAGCAACATGAGCGCCAACAAGGGCACGGTCGAGCTGCCCACGAGCGAGTTCGTCTCCGCCGTGGAGGATGGGCGCGTGGAGAGCGCGGTCTATACCGTGATGGACGGCAAGCTCAGCGGTTCGTTCTGGGAAGACAAGAAGGATGTGGGCGATGAGGGGAAGGCCGTCGCCTTCATCTCGACGTACGTGGGCAACGATTCGCTGTCCGAGCTCATGGCCGAGCATCCCGAGACCAAGTACGAGGTCGACACCAAGGATCCCAACGTCTTCATGGACCTGTTGCTGGGGCTGCTTCCCACGCTGGTGCTCGTGGGCCTCATGTTCTATTTCATGCGGCAGATGACGGGCGCGAACAACAAGGCGATGCAGTTCGGCAAGACGGATGCGAAGACCACCGCCGCCACGCGTCCCAAGGTGAAGTTCAAGGACGTGGCGGGCATCGACGAGGCCGTCGAGGAGCTCGAGGAGATCCGCGACTTCCTGTCCGAGCCCGAGCGCTTCCGCAAGCTGGGCGCCAAGATTCCGCGCGGCGTGCTGCTGGTGGGCCCTCCGGGAACCGGTAAGACGCTGCTCGCCAAGGCCGTCGCCGGCGAGGCGGGCGTTCCGTTCTTCAGCATCTCCGGCTCCGACTTCGTCGAGATGTTCGTGGGTGTCGGCGCGAGCCGCGTGCGCGACCTGTTCAAGAACGCCAAGGAGCAGTCGCCGTCGATCATCTTCATCGATGAGATCGATGCCGTGGGCCGCCAGCGCGGCGCCGGCCTGGGCGGCGGCCATGACGAGCGCGAGCAGACGCTCAACCAGCTGCTGGTCGAGATGGACGGCTTCGAGGATTCCGAGAACGTGATCCTGATCGCCGCCACCAACCGCCCCGACGTGCTGGACCCGGCGCTGCTGCGCCCGGGCCGCTTCGATCGCCAGGTTACGGTGGACCGTCCCGACGTGAAGGGCCGCGAGCAGATCCTGCGCGTGCACGCCCAGAACAAGCCGCTGGACGAGGACGTGAAGTTCGAGAAGCTGGCGCAGCTCACGGTGGGCTTCACCGGCGCCGACCTGGCCAACCTGCTCAACGAGTCCGCGCTGCTGGCGGCGCGTCGCAATCGCAGCCTCATCTCGATGGACGAGATCGAGGAGTCGATGGAGCGCGTGATCGCCGGACCCGAGCGCAAGGGCCGCGTGATGAGCGAGCGCGAGCGCACCACCATCGCGTACCACGAGAGCGGTCACGCCCTGGTCGGCCACGTCCTGGACAACGCCGACCCGGTGCACAAGATCTCGATCATCAGCCGCGGGCAGGCACTCGGCTACACGCTGCAGCTGCCGGCCGAGGACCATTTCCTCAAGACGCGCAACGAGATGCTCGACGAGCTGGCCGTCTTCCTGGGCGGCCGCGTGGCCGAGGAGCTCATGTGCGACGACATCACGTCGGGTGCGAGCAACGACCTGGAGCGCGCGACCAAGATGGCGCGCGAGATGGTCACGCGCCTGGGCATGAGCGACGAGCTGGGCACCATGGTGTTCGGCGAGGCGCAGCACCAGGTGTTCCTGGGGCGCGACTATGCCGACCACCAGGATTACTCCGAGGAGACGGCGCGCCGCATCGATATCGAGGTCCAGCGCATCATGCGCGAGGCCCACGAGCGCGCCGAGCGCATCCTGAATGCCCGTCGCGATCAGCTCGACCTCATGGCGCAGGTGCTGCTTGAGCGCGAGACGGTCGAGGGCGACGCCGTGACGGCGCTGCTCGACAACGAATGGGAGAGCTACCTGGAGCGCGAGGTCGACATCCGCGCCGCCAAGGAGGAGCGCAACGCAGCTGCCGCGCGCAAGCCCAGGCAGAGCGACGAGGAGATCGCCGCCGATGCCGCCGCGTACGCCGAGGCGGCCGTGGCAGCCGAGGTCGAGCGCGATGCCGAGGCCGCCCGCGATGGCGAGGAGGCCGCCGGCCGCGATGCCGGTGAGGCGGCGGGCAACGAGCCCGTCGAGAACGCAGGGGCCGACGGGGACGCCAGGACCGAAGCGTAAGCCAGGCCCCGGCCGCGCCGCGCGTCGCGCCGCGTTTTCGCCGCACGCGGGTTCCGTGGCCCGTTACCATAATCCGCTAGGAGGGATTCCGCTCAGCTGGGCGGGATCCCTTTTTTGCGGCGCGCGGCGGAGCGCGCCGCGCCGTTAACTTGTGCGCATTTTCTCCTCGGCTGTCCGTGCGGGGGCGGGGGTGCAGGTATAGTGTGAAGTCACTGCGCCGTCATGGCTCGCCGCCATGCTCCGCCGGGGCCCGACGGGCGCGCGGGGATGCGCCGTTGTTGATCATCGTCATCGAGGAGGACCGCCGTGGCTGGATTCATATCGCGTGCAAAGGAAGTCATGCATAGGAAACGGGTCGAGGAACCCAAGGTCTTCATGCTGTATTTCCTGCTCCGTGCCCTCGTCCTCATCACGCTGATACGCTCGGCGTTCCTGGGGCACTACGAGCACATGATGCTCTGCGTCCTCACGTTGGTGCTCCTCCTCCTGCCGTCGCTCATCGAGCATACGCTCGATATCGAGTTGCCCGACCTGCTCGAATCCATCATCTTGCTGTTCATCTTCGCGGCGGAGATACTCGGCGAGATCGACGCCTTCTATATCCGCATCCCCTTCTGGGACACCATCCTGCATACCACCTGGGGTTTCTTGTGCGCGGGAATCGGTTTCGCGCTGTTCGATATCCTGAATCGCAGCGATTCGTCGAAGATCAAGCTGACGCCGCTCTACATGGCGATCTCCGCCGTAGCGTTCTCGATGTGCATCGGTGCGTGCTGGGAAATCTTCGAGTATTTCGCCGACTGCTTCATCGGCGTGGACATGCAGAAGGACACGCTCGTTCAGGCGATCAACACGGTGTGGCTCGACCCGACCAGCTCCAACGTGACGATTCCCGTGCACGATATCGTTTCGTCTCAGATAACGCTGGCATCCGGCGAGATTATCCAGATCCCCGGCGGGTATCTGGACATCGGTATCCATGACACCATGGCCGACCTCATCGTGAATCTCATCGGCGCGCTCGTGTTCGCCGTGCTGGGCTTCGCGTATGTGAAGACGCGCGACAGCAACTCGTTCGCGGCGCGATTCATCCCGCGGGTCCGGCGCGCCCGCGCCCGCGAGCAGGCGTAGCCGAGGGGCGGGCGGCGGATCGGTCGCGGTCGTCCGGCGTGCGAGGCTGTTCGCCCAGCGTTCGGGGCTAGTCGCCCGGTAAGCGGGGTTGTTCGCTCGGCGTGCGAGGTTGTTCGCCTGGCCGCGGCCCGACTACCGGAGCGACCGCCTGCCAGCCGGCTCGTTCGCGCGAGGGTTCGCCATCGCATGGATCTTTTCTTGCAAGGGGGTATCTATGATCAATCAAACCATGTTCGAGCGCGGGGCTGAAAGCTCGGTGATCCGCGAGATCTTCTCGTATGCGTGCGAGCGCAAGGCGCAGGTCGGCGCCGAGAACGTGTTCGATTTCAGCTTGGGCAATCCGTCCGTACCCGCGCCCGGAGCCGTGCGCGCCTCGATCGAACGCTCGCTGGCAACCTGTTCGCCCGAGGAGCTCCACGGGTATACGCCTGCTGCCGGCCTTCCTTCCGCGCGCGCCGCTGTGGCGTCTTCGCTGAACCGCCGCTTCGGCACCGAATACGGGGCCGGTGACGTGTTCATGACCGTGGGCGCTGCAGCCTCGGTCTCGTGTGCGCTCCATGCGTTGGTGAACCCTGGCGAGGAGGTCATGGTCGTCGCCCCGTTCTTCCCCGAGTACCGCGTGTGGATCGAGAGCGCGGGGGCGTCATGCGTCGAGGTTCCCGCGCAGGCGGACACCTTCCAGCTCGATATCGATGCCGTTGCCCGCGCGATCACCCCGCGGACGGCGGCGCTCATCATCGACTCTCCGAACAACCCCACGGGCGTGGTGTATCTGCGCGAGGACCTCGAGGCGCTCGCCGCCGTGCTCGAGCGCGCGAACGAAGGCCGCGAGCAGCCGATCTTCCTCATCTCCGACGAGCCGTATCGCGAGGTCGTCTACGGTGTCGAGGTGCCGTGGGTGCCGCAGGTCTATCCGCACACGGTGGTGTGCTATTCCTATTCGAAATCGCTGTCGCTGCCCGGCGAGCGCGTCGGGTGGGTGCTTGTTCCCAACACCATGCCGCTGGCGTCGCGGGTGATGCCGGCGATCGCGGGCGCCGCGCGCTGCCTGGGATTCGTGTGCGCGCCGGCGCTGTTCCAGCGTGTGGTGCAGGATTGCGTGGACGAGCCGTGCGATGTCGAGGCGTACGCGCGCAACCGCGCCGCCCTCACGCGGGCGCTCGATGAGTACGGCTACACGTACGTAGAACCCGACGGTGCATTCTACCTGTGGATACGCGCGCTGGGAGGAGATGCGGAGGAGTTCTGCGCCCGCGCGCGCGAATTCGAGTTGCTGCCCGTGCCCTCGAACAGCTTCGGCGTGGAGGGCTGGCTGCGCGTGGGGTATTGCGTGAGCTACGAGACGATCCTGCGCTCGCTTCCCGCATGGAAGGCGATGGCGGAGCGCTATCGAGCGGAGGCATCAGCCGGGTCGTCCGCTGTCGGTGGCGGCGGCCCCGCGCCCGAGGCTGATTCCACCGGTGACGGCGGCCCCGCGCCCGAGGCTGATTTCACCGGTGACGGCGGCCCCGCGCCCGACGCGGGAGCCGATGCCGCGGAAGGAGGCGAGCGCTAGATGGCATACGAGTTTCGCTGCGATGCGCATACGCATACCCTGTACTCGCGCCATGCGTATTCGACCATCACGGAGAATCTCCAGGCCGCGCGCAACGCCGGCCTCGAGTTGCTGGGATCGGCGGACCACTTCAGCAGCATGCTGTTTCCAACGGCGCATATCAGGAATTTCCAGTATTTCCTGAATATGGACGTTTGGCCGCGCGTGTACGACGGCGTCGTGCTGCTGCGCGGTGCCGAGGCCGACATCGTTGGCCTGGACGGCGGGCTGTACGGTCAGGATGTCGTGGTGAGCTCGAGTATCGTGGGCCGGGCGTACCAGGAGGAGAAGACGCTCTTCGAGCGCGTGTCCGATAACCTGGATTACCTGGTTGCCAGCGTGCACAACGGTGACTTCGCCCGGGGCGCGTCGATCGAGGACGCGACGCGGATGTATCTGAACGTGCTCGCCGAGCCCAAGGTGTTCATCTTGGGGCATGTGGGCCGCTCCGGGGTGCCGTTCGACGTGGATGCGGTGCTTACGGCGGCGCGCGATGCCCACAAGCTCATCGAGATCAACGAGCACAGCCTGCAACGCGGTCCGCAGAGCCGGACGTTCAAGACGTGCCGCGAGATCGCGCGGCGCTGCGCCGAGCTGGGCGTGGGCATCACAGTCTCGACCGATGCGCATATCGCGTGCGATATCGGCGAGATGCCCACGGCCGCGGAGCTGCTCGCGTCGGTCGATTTTCCCGAGGAGCTGGTGATGAATCGAAGCGCGGCGGCGTTCCTGGATGAGATGGCGGCGGCGGGCGTGTGCGACCTGACCGCGCTCGCGCTTTGACGGGGGCGGAGCGGGCGGCTTGACATCGTTTGTGCGGTGCCGCCGCCGAGCGCCGACCGATCTCCCGTTTCCGCCGCGGATGACCGCCGCCGAGCGCCTCGCGGTGACCGTTGCGCTTGCGCCGTCGCGCCTGCTCGCGTAGCATCGACGGGGTTGTAACGCAGTCGGCGAAAGGACTATGCGATGTTGAAGCGCACGTTGCAGGAGGATCTCGACAGGGCCGTCGCCTTCCACGGTCATCTGTGCGGCGGTCAGATGATCGGCACGCGTATGGCGCGCCTTGCGCTCGAGTACTTCCATATCGAGGATCCCGATACATATCGCGACCTCATCGCGTTCGTGGAATGCGACCGGTGCCTGGCGGACGCGGTGATCTCGGTAAGCCACTGCCATCTGGGGAAGCGCCGCTTGAAGTGGTATGACTACGGCATCATGTCGGCGAGTTTCTACGATATCGCGAGCGATAAGGCGATTCGCATCTCGCAGCGCCAGGATGTTCCGCGCTGCCCCAAGGGCGAGGACGCGGTGGCGTTCTTCAACCAGTTCAGCGATGCCGAGCTGTTCCACGTGCACGAGGTGGAACTGCCCGGCTTCATGGAGTACGACCTGCCTGGCAAACCGCGCAAGACGCAGATCTGCGAGGCGTGCGGCGAGCGCGTGCACGATGGACGGGGCGTGGAGCGTGACGGGCACGTGTTCTGCAAGCGCTGCGCGGGCGAGCGCGTCTACTACGTGGAGGGCGCCGAGTTGAGCGCCGAGCAAATCGCCGCCGGCGTGTAGCGAAAGCAGGCTGCTGCGGGCTGCGTGGCGGGACGGGCCGCGTGTCGGGCGGCGCGGGCCGCGTGCGGGAGCGGGCCGGGGCCGGGAGAGGGCCGGGGCCGGGAGAGGGCGTCTTGCCCCATGGCGTCATTTTGGTGCATTTGGAGGCAGTGAGCAGATTTTGGAGCACATGGAGGCAGCGAGCGGCGTGCGGGACGGGGCCGCGTGTCGGATGCCGCCGGCATCTTGTTTCATGGCGTCATTTTGGTGCATTTGAAGGCAGCGAGCAGATTTTGGAGCACATGGAGGCAGCGAGCAGCGGGTTTCGTTGGTTTTAGCTGTCGGAAGATGCTCCAAATCGCTTTGCTGCCTTTTTCTGCACGAAAAATCGCCCGCAGGGTCGACCCCGGCCGTCATTTCGCCGCCCCGGTCACCCGCCGGGTTGACCCCGGCTGCCTTCTCGTCGCCCCCGCCGCCCCGCCACCCCGCCGGGTCAACCTCGCCCGCCACCAACCGCCCCGCCACCCGCCGGATCGACCTCGGCCGTCGCACCTTGCGCCCCGCTCCGGCCTGCCGCCCGTCCCCGCGCCGCGTCCGCGTTTCTTATGAAAATGTAAGTCGGCCATCATCGCGCCTTCACGATGTCCCGCTATCCTCGGGTACACGAGTCGCGGAAAGGATGACGGATTTGGGCGACGGGCGGATGATCAAGAGGCTGCTGGGCGTGGGCGTGCACCGAGTGTGCGCGGTCGCGTTGCTGCTACTTGGTTCGACGGCGCTGGCGGGCATGACCGTGCTCGCGGTCCGGCATGGGCAAGAGCTCCGGGGCCATGGGGCCATCGAGGCGCCCGCCGTGCTCGAAACGGCGTATGCGGGTGAGCTGCCGCGTCAGGGCCGTTTCGAGGCAAACGTCGCCTATACCTGCTACGGAGTTTCGGGCGACGGCGAGGTGTCGTCGAGCGTGCTTTGGGATGACGCGTGGTTCTCGCAGGATTCGTTTACCTACAACCATGAGCTCGCGCGCGCTTGCTCGGTGATCTCGGCATTGGCCTATGCCGAGTCGGGCTACTACCAAAGCGGTTCGGACACCCCTCCCTATATGGAAAACGCCTTGTATGACCTGGGGTTCGACAAAGTGGAGACGGAATCGTACCGCTATCGCAGCGAGGTGGTCGACGAGGTTCTCGACGTCATGACGCAGCAGTCCGACGGGGTGGCGTACGCGCTCGCGCATAAGGATCTTGGCGAGAGCGACGGCGTCCGCCGGGAGCTCATCGCGGTATCGGTGCGCGGCAGCTACGGATCGGAGTGGTTGAGCAACTTCAACTTGGGTGAAGGTGAGGCGGCCGCCGCTGCCGAGGCGCTGGCGGACGAGCGCTCGCACGATCATACGGGCTATCAGATCGCCGCCCTGGATATCCTCGCCCATCTCGATGAATGGGTTGATGAGGCCGAATCGCGGGGGTCGGAGGTTTCCATCCTCTTGACCGGTCATAGCCGCGGCGGTGCGGTAGCGGGTTTGCTGGCGTCCATGTTGGATGACCGCGCTGCAAGCCGCGCCGACGCCGCCGTGGACGCCGCCGCCGCGGACGCCACCGGCACGGACGCCGCCTCCGCCGCGGACGCCACGGACGCGGCTGCCTCGGCGCCGCGCGTGTTCGCCTATACGTTCGCATCGCCGCGCACGACGCTGAACACTCGGAGCAACGACGTCCGGTACGGCAACATCTTCAACATCGTGAACCCTGCCGACATGGTGACGAGCGTGCCGTTGGAGAGCTGGGGCTACGTGCGCTACGGTGTCGACAAGCCGCTGCCGGCGGTGGATGACGCGGGCTTCAGTGAGCTCCATGCCTCGATGCTGGCCGCGTTTACCGAGCTCACCGGGCAGGAGGATGCATACGACCCCGAGACGAAGCTCGCGATCGATGCGGCCGTCCGCGAGCTCTCGGTCTCGGTGCCGACCTCGAGCGACCTGCTGACGCCCCGCGGCGTCGCATCGGTAGCCGCCGCCTGCGCGCTGCGCATCAACCCTGCGCGCATCCTGCTCGGCCACTATCCGAGCGTGTACATCGCTTGGATGGAGGCGCTGCCGAGCCTGTAGGTCGCACTCGTCGCCGCATGGCGCACCACCTGTGACGCGCGCCGCCGCATGGCGCATTGCCTGCGATGCGCGCCGCCGCAGGGGCCGCCGCTAGCCGCGGCGTTCGAGGACGGCGACCGTCTCGACGTGCGTCGTGTGCGGGAACATGTCCACCGGCGTGATGCTCTCCAGGCCGTATCCGTTGGAGAGGAGCTGCTCGAGGTCGCGAACCTGCGTCTCGGGATTGCAGCTGACGTAGACGATGCGCCGCGGCGCCAAGGCGATGGCGGCGTCGAGGAACTCGGGCGTGGAGCCCGCGCGCGGCGGATCGATGGATAGGACGTCGACTCGCTCGCCCCGGGCGGCGGCGTCGCGCATGTACGCCGTGGCATCCTGCGCGATGAACTCGGCGGCATCGTCCAACCCGTTCAGCTTGGCATTTCGCCGGGCGTCCGCGATGCCGGCGGGGTTGCGCTCGACGCCGAGCAGCTTGATGGCGCGCCCTGCCTCGCGCGCGCCGGCCGCGGCGCACAGGCCGATCGTGCCGCTGCCGCAGTAGGCGTCCATGAGCACGTCGCCGTCGTGGAGCGCCATACCGTCGATGGCAAGCTGGTAGAGCAGCTCGGTTTGCTGGGGATTGGTCTGGTAGAACGCGGTGGGCGAGATGCAGAAGGTGCATCCGAGCAGCTCGTCGGTCATATGCTGCGGGGCTCGCAGGATGCGCGTCTCGCCTCCCAGGATCGCGTTGGTGACGCGGGGGTTGATGTTCTGCGCCACGGTGGTGATGCGGGGGTCGAGCTGCTGGATGCGTTCGGCCAGCGTCTCGATTTGAGGAATATCGCGCTTGCTGGTAACCAGGGTGAGGATGCCCTCGTCGGTCTTCCATCCCAGACGCAGCACGGCGTAGCGCAAGATGCCCTGGTGCGTATCCTCGTTGTACGCGGGGATGCCGAGCTCCTGCGCCGCGGCGGCGACGCCGTTGAGGATCTCCCGCGCGCCGGGGGCTTCGACCACGCAGGCGGGCACCGCGACGATATCGTGGGTGCCGCGGGCGAAGAGCCCGCACGCCACACTGCCGTCCGGGCCGGGGGCGAAGGGGGTCGCCGCCTTGTAGCGAAACGCGCGCGGCGCGGGGAGCTTGCCGTCTTCGCAGGTTCCGCCCATGCCGCGGATGGGGTCGACCGCGACCTCTCCGGCAAAGGCGTTCAGCAGTGGTGCGAAAAGCTCTTCCATGGCTGCCTGCTTGCGGGCGAGCTGCTTGCGATAGGGCAGGTTGAGCCAGGCGCAGCCGCCGCAGGCGTTCATGACGGGGCAGGGTCCGTCGGAGCGCGCGGGGACGCTTGGAGCCTGCTTGCCGCGTCGCGTCGGGGCAGTGCGGTGCGCCGCGGCGCTACGGGAGCGCTTGTCGGGATGCGCGTCGGTGCCGGACCGGCGCTTGCCGCGGTGCGCGGGGCCGCCGGCGCGAGCGGGGCCGCCGTGCGCGTGCTTGTCGCGATGTGCGCCCGCTTCGGGGCGGAAATGCTTGCTGTTCACCTGGGTGTGCTTCCTGTCGCGCGCTTCGTCGGGAGGCCGGGCGCGGTAATCGGTTGAAACGTGTGCTGCAAGCATAGCAAAGGCGCGGCGGGGCGTGGCGCCGCGCGGTCTCGCCACGCGCTCGCGGCATCAGCTCAACACATCGATGGGGTTCCGCGACTCGACATATCGACGGCGTGCCACGGTTCGGCACATCGATGGGGCGTCGCGCGCTGCCGTTCGCGCCGCGCGGACCCGTCCGCCGAGTCATCCCGGTTCCGCCGCCGTGCTTTGATACGATGGAGTCCATGTATGGAGCCGTCCGGCATATGGGTACGGGGCGGTCCGGGCGAACATGCCGCGCGCGACGAAGACCGGGAGTGATGCTCATGGCGGCCAGCGAAACGGATAACATCATCAAGCTGTCCCTCTAATATGAGTTGAACATTGTCAAGAGGCAAAACCGGCCCGGCCGTCCGCGGAGCT
>OBIU01000513.1_pt1 | contig 17162 bp, 13 predicted proteins | sample 1519871 | NCBI WGS metagenome assembly OBIU01 (sample SAMN04209229, study PRJEB22552) | human gut metagenome | biome: gut; material: feces | host: Homo sapiens | place: USA: Oklahoma
ACTGGCGGCGCTCACCTTTGCAGCATCCAGTATTATCTGCGCTTTTGGCTTAGCAGCTGCCGCACCTCGCTCGCCGTATCGGCACTTAGAATTATGCGGTGTTGCCCTAAAAATAAATTGGAGTAGCAAAGCTTATGCGAACCATTGCCATCCCGCAGCTGTACTGCGGGGCATCCGGCAAAAAAGGAGCCTATAACCGGCAGGAGGTTGGCCTTGCACGGGCGTTTGCCGCCCTGGGCTGCCGGGCTGTTGTACTGTACCCGGACCCGGACGCCGCCCCCGAAGCTGTGACCAGCGAGGACCTGGAGCCCAATGTGCGCATCTATTATGTGCCGGCCCGCAAAGCCGGGGTCAGTGCCTTTTACCGCACCTGGCAGCCGCTGCTGAACGAGCATGTGGACGCCGTGCATGTGATGGGGGATAACGCCCTCGGCGTGCCGGGGCTGTACCGCTTTTGCCGGGATCACGATATCTTTTTCTACAGCCAGCTGGGGGCCATCAAAAGTACGTCCGAAAACCCGGTTATGCGGGCTGTGATGGACCTTTTGTGCCGCCGCAACCTGGCTATCTACCGCAAAACCCCCACCTATGCCAAAACCCCCGCCGTGGCCGCCCAGCTGGAACAGCTGCATGTGCCATGCGCCGGGGTAATGCCCGTTGGGCTGGATACCGCCATCATCCCCAATGCAAATGGGGAAAAACATGAACTGCGGGAATTTTTGAAGCTGGACCCCAAAGCCAACTATCTTGTTTTTGTGGGGCGGCTGGATTCCTACAAGCGCCCGCTGGACCTGGTGCCGGTACTGGAAGCACTGCCCCGCAGCTGGAACGCGGTGGTCATCGGGCAGGGGAGCCTGACCGGGGAACTGCAGGATGCCCTGCGCACCCACAAGCTGGAAAACCGCTGTACCTGCATTCCCCAGCTGCCCAACGCAACCGTGCAGGCCTATTACCATGCCTGCGATGTGTTTGTGAACTTTAATGACGGCGAAATTTTTGGCATGAGCCTGCTGGAAGCCATGTATGCGGGCTGCCCGCCGGTTGCCCGCCATGCGCCGGGGCCGGATTTGATCATAGAGCCCGGCACCAGCGGCTATTTTGCCGATACCCCTGCCCAGTTTGCTGAGGCCATCCAGAAAGCAGCGGCGGACCCGGCCTGCGGCCACGCTGCCCAGCGCCGCGTGAATGAACATTTCCTGTGGGCAAACAGCGCCGAAACCGCCCTGGCCATGCTGGACAAACAAGGAGGAAACCGCCGTGGATAATGATGGAGCCTTGCTGGAGGTACTGCGCAATACCTATAAAGGGCTGCGCTTCCGGTGGAAATACCGCGGCCTGATCATTCTGCCCGCGGAACAGGGCAATGCGGCTGCTGCCGATGCCATCCGCGTCGGGCAGCCATTTCTGTTCGGCCGCTGCGGTGCAACCGAGATGCGCACCGTGGCCGAATATTTGACCGGGAAATATACCGAGAAAACCAGGGGTGAGATCAACACCCTGTCCGGTGTGTTTCCCACCGATGATAAAGCGCTGAACCGCTTCTGCAAGCTGTATACTTCCTGCGCTCAGGGGGCGGACCTGCTGGCGCTGTGGGATGTGGGGGCCGAGCGGCAGGTAATCGATGGCTGCCACGGCACCCGCTTTACCCAGCTGCGCGCGCTGGAACCATATTATTATGCCAACCCCTGGAGCGCCGCACTGGCCGGAAAGCATGTGCTGGTGGTACACCCCTTTGCGGATACCATCCGCGCCCAGTACCAAAAGCGCGGGGAGCTGTTCACCAACGCCCCCGGCGGGGTAAACACTCTGCCGGAACTGGCCTCCCTGACCGTCATCCCGGCAGTGCAGGGCCTTGCCGGGCAGAAAACCGGGTATGATACCTGGTTTGATGCCCTTGCCGCAATGGAAAAACAGATGGATGCCTGCGATTATGAGGTTGCCATCATTGGCGCAGGTGCTTACGGCCTGCCGCTGGCCGCCCATGCGCGGGACACCGGCCATGTTGCCATCCAGATGAGCGGCGCTACGCAGCTGCTGTTTGGCATCAAGGGCCGCCGGTGGGACACCCACCCCCAAATCAGCAAGCTGTATAACCCTGCATGGGTGCGCCCCGCCCCCGCCGAACAGCCCGCCAACAAGCAGGCGGTGGAGGGTGGCAGCTACTGGTAGAACCTGCGCCCCTAAAATTACGTTATAACAAACCGTCCGCCCGAATCCAGATGTGCAAAGGAGCCGTATCCATGAAGATCCTGATGATCAGCAACCACCTTGGCGTGCAAAGCGGGGTGCAGCGCTATGTGCAGAACCTTCTGCTCAATCTGGACCTTACCCGCTACCAGGTGGATCTGTTTGTCGGCCTTTGTCCGCCGGATCAAGCTTCGTGCGCGCCGGCACTGGAAGCAGCCGGGGTGCATATCATTGCGGTGCCGGACAATAAAAAAGCCCGTATCCGCGCACTGTACCAGCATCTGAAAACCCATAAGGATTACGATATCATCCATTACCATACTGCCAGCAAAATCGGCGCGCCCGTCTGCGGTATGGTGCGGGTGCTTTGCCCCCATGCCAAGATCATTGTGCACAGCCATATCGTTTACCCGCCCATGACGCTGACCTGGCGCGCCGCCCATCTGGTGTACCAGCTGTTTGCAGATTACTTTCTGGGCTGCGGCGTGGCTGCGGGCCGGTTTGTGTTTGGTGACCATATCGACCGCAGGCCGAACTTTTCCGTTGCCTGCAATGCGGTGGACCAAACCCGCTTTTACCCCAACGCCGCGGCGCGCACGGCAATCCGCGCCCAGTACGGCATTACCGGAACCGAGCGTCTGGCCGGGTTTGTAGGGCGGCTCAACCACCAGAAAAACCCGCTCTACCTCATCCGGGTGTTTGCGGCTATGGTTCAGCAGGACCCCCGCTGGAAGCTGCTGTTGGTGGGCGGCGGCGAGCAGGAACAGCCCATGCGGGAACTTGCCGCCCAGCTTGGCGTGGCGGACCGGGTGCTGTTTGCCGGGGTGCAGAACAATGTGCCCGACTATATGAATGCCTTTGACCTGTTTTTGCTGCCCAGTAACTTTGAAGGCAGCCCCGTTACCCTGGTGGAAGCCCAGGGCTGCGGCGTGCCCTGCCTGGCCTCCACCAATGTGCCGGGGGATGGCTCGGTGACCGAGCTGGTGCATTTCCTGCCGCTCAGTGCCCCGTTTGAAGAGTGGGCCAAAACGGCGGATTCCATTGCTCCCGGCGGGCCGCACGCGGACTATTGGCCCACGTTGGCCGCTGCCGGTTATGAGCTGAAAACCGCTGCACACCGCATGGAGCAGGTGTATGATAAAGTGGCAGGGGAGGGCGCACGATGATTTACGCCGAACTTTCCGGCGGGCTGGGCAACCAGATGTTTGTGTATGCCTTTGCCCGCGCTATGGGCCTGTGCTGCCAGGAGCCTGTCACTTTGATTGACCGGCAGGACTGGAAAACCGGCTCCCCGGCCCACACTGCATTGGCATTGCAGGCACTGCATATCAGCTCAGAGGTGCAGTTCATCACAGATGCAGGCTTTGCCAAGCAGCATCTGCCGGTGCAGAACGCCGTCAAGGCCCTGATGATCCGCCACGAACAGCGTGTGGGCCTGATGGACCGGGACTGGCACCCCTTTGAAGCCCGCATGGCCCCTATGCTGAACGCCATCGGCCTGCATTTTGCGACTGAAGGCTTTACCCCTGCCAAGCGCGGTCACGCCAAAAACTTTCTGGCCTGGGGGTACTTCCAGGGGGCAGATTATTTTAAGGACCAGGCTGAAACTATCCGGGCGGAGCTGCTGCCCATTGAGAACCCGGAACACGGCTTTACCGCTGCGACCGCCGCCTTTGCGCGGGAAATTGAGGCAAGCCCGTTCCCCGTCTGCCTGCATTGGCGCTGCGGGGACTATCTGCTGCCGCAGAACGCGGCCCTGCAGGTCTGCACGCCGGAGTATTACGCCGCCGCCTGCCGCACGGTGTGCCAAAGCCTGCCCCAGGCGGAACTGTTTGTCTTTTCAGACGACCCCGCCTATGTGCGGCAGCATCTGGACGCTGCGGGCCTGCCGGTGCATTACAGCACCGGGGCAAAAAGTGCCGCGGCGGACCTTGCCCTGATGCGCCGCTGCCGGGCGTTTGTGCTGAGCAACTCCACCTTCAGCTGGTGGGGGCAGTGGCTGGCCGGTGTGCCGGGCCGCTGTGTGATCGCGCCGGACCGCTGGTACGCCAACGGAAAAAAGACCGCCCTGTATGACCACGACTGGACATTGATCCCGACAAAGTAAAGGAAACAACTGCGATGGAACGCACAGGAAACATCACATTTTCGGTCATTGTGCCGGTGTATAATGTGCAGGCTTATCTTTCTGCCTGTGTCAAAAGCGTGGTGGAGCAGGCCGGCCCGGCGGACTGGGAGTGCATCCTGGTGGACGATGGCTCCACGGATGCCTGCCCCGCCATGTGTGATGCTTTTGCTCAGCTTTGCCCCGGCGTTACGGTCATCCACCGCTCTAACGGCGGGCTGGCCGCCGCGCGCAATACCGGCATCAAGGCCGCCAAGGGCAAGTGGCTGCTGTTTTTGGACAGCGACGATTACTGGCCGCCCCATATGCTGGAAAAGCTGCGCGCCGCCCTGGCTGCCGCGCCGGGTTACCGCTGGTACGTCTGCCGCTATCTGGAGCAGGACGAAAGCCAGGGGATGGATGCCAAGCCTTATCCCGGCCCGGTGGAGCGGTTCACCCCCGGCCCGGATGCCGACCCCGATTACGCCGCCCGCGTGGCGCGGCTGTATGCCGCGGGCCACTGGGCGGTCTGGCGCTTTTGTATTGACCGGGAATTTCTGGTTAAGTATAACCTGCTTTTCTGGAATGAGGTCCGCTGGGCGGAGGATTATCCCTTTGACCTGGTGCTGGCCGGTGCCTGCCCCAAGCTGTATTACCTGGATGTGGAGCTGGTGGTCTACCGCGCCAACCGGGCGGGCAGCCTGTTGAACGCGGGCCTTGCCAAACATTTTGCGGGCATCGCGGCGGTCATCCAACGGTTTGAAAAAATGTTCGCCGCGCCGGACTGCCCCTGGACCCCGGCGGAACAAGCCGAGATCTGGCGGCGCACCGCCAATGTGTTCTGGCCGCAGGCCCGCGGCGCTGCCTGCCGTGATGCCGAGGTATGCGCCGCCTGTGCCCCCGGCCTGACCGCCTGCAAAGCACTCTGGAAACTGGGGGACGAGAACACCCGCCCGGACTGGAAACTGTTTGCCTTCCTGCTCAACCACTTCGGCCCCCGCTTTGCCCTTTGGGCGGCCGGGCTGCTGAAACGGAAATAAAGCTCTGCACCCATTGTAGGGGGCGGCGTCCCCGATGCCCCATGAACCCCTACCGTAAATGCCGGTTTCGGCTCCATGCCCCGTAGGGTGGGGTCACTCGACCCCGCCGCACCTGGCCGCATCACCCTGCCCAAACAAATCACCTAGGAGAACACCTGATTGCGTACACAAAAAACAATTTTGAACCTGGTCTATGCGCTGGGGTCCAGCCTGCTGCTGATGTTGCTGGGCTTTGCCACGCGGCGGCTGCTGGTATTTAACTTTGGCAACGATATCACCGCCGCATCCCAGGTGGTGGATAAGCTGTTCAACTTTTTCTCCATCGCGGAATTCGGTGTTGGCAGCGTCATCAGCTACCGCTTGTATGAACAGATCGCCGCCAAGGATACCGAGAAGATCAGCAAATATATGTCCATGTATAAATGGGCATACCGCGCCGTGGGTGTGGTTATCTGCGTGCTGGCGGGCATCGGGGCGCTGGCCCTGCCGTGGATCATGCCCGGCGTGGCCAGCATCCAGACGGCCTATACCGTTTACCTGCTCAACACCATCTCCACGCTGTCGGGCTATTTCCTTGTCACCCGGCGGCTGATGTACACCTGCACCCAGCAGGGGTACCTGTGTACCCGCATCGACTTCTGCTTTAATGTTGCCAACTATCTGGCCCGCATTGCCATTGCGCTGTGGCTGCCAAACTATATTTTGTATTTCGGCGTCAGCATCCTGTTCAACACCGGTGCCAACCTGGTGGTGGCAGCGCGGTATAAAAAGGATTTCCCCGAACTGCACGAGGTCAAGGTTACTTTGCGGGATTTCAAGGATCTTGGCATCTTCCATGACCTCAAGTATTACCTGGTTCACCGCCTGTCCAACACCATTTATGGCTCGTCCGATACCATCGTCACTAGCCGTATGGCGGGCAGCGCTATGACGGCTAACCTTGGCAACTATACCACCGTGTCGGACAGCGCCACCAACATCGGCAATAAAATCATGGACAGCTTTGCCGCAGCCATCGGCAATATCGTGTACGATAAATCCGCCACGGCCAACGCCCATGATAAACAGGTGTTCTGGGGGCTGGATCTGTTCAGCTATTTTTTCGGCAGCTTTGTGGCAACGGCATATCTCTGCCTGTTCCAGCCGTTTATCAGCCTGTGGATGGGCAGCGACCGCCTGCTGCCGCTGGGCTTTGTTATTGTGTTCAGCCTGAACGAATATGTGGGCTGGAACCACCGGATGCTCGGCTCCTACCGCGCCGTGCTGGGCCACTTTGAACAGGACCAGTGGTTCATGGTCGCCTCTGCCGCCACAAACCTGATTCTAAGCTTTGCACTCTTCCCGGCGTTTGGCATTACCGGCATTGTGGCGGCTACCGTTGTGGCCCACTGCATCATGTGGGTGGGGCGCGGCATTGTGGTTTGCCGCCAGTATATGCGCGGCAGCGGCTGGCGCTACCTGCGGGTGCAGGCGGTGCATCTTGTCACCCTTGTGGTACTTATGGCAGGCAGCTACCGCGTGTGCGCCCTGTTGTCCGGCGGTATTCTGGGGCTGCTGGGGCGGGCTGTTGTGGTCTGCATCCTGCCCAACGTGCTGAACCTTGCGTTTTATATCTGGACCAGCGATGCCGCCTATCTGCGCACTCAGGCTGGCCGCCTTTGGCAAAAAATTACCCATCGTTAAGGGGGAAACACAACATGGCAACCATTGGCATGCTGTATATCTGCACCGGCAAATACACCGTGTTCTGGCCGGAATTTTATGAAACTTTCAGCCGGAACTTTTTACCCGGCTGCAAAAAAGAATACTTTATCTTTACCGATGCACCGTCCATCGCTCACGAGGATGACCCCGCTGTGCACCGCATTGACCAGCCCGCCTATGACTGGCCGCTGAGCACCATGAAGCGCTTTGCGATTTTCCTAACCCAGGAAAAGGCGTTGGAACAGCTGGATTATCTCTTCTTTTTCAACGCCAACCTGACCTGCCGGGAGGTCATTACCCCGGAAGAATTTTTGCCCCGTCCGCAGCAGGGGGAACAGTTGCTGCTGGTCCAGCAGCCAGGGTTCTGGAACAAAAAGCCGATGTTTTACAGCTATGACCGCAACCCCAGATGTACGGCCTATATCCCGTACAACTGCGGGCGGGACTATGTTTCCGGCGGGCTGAACGGCGGTACCTCCGCGGCATTCCTGGCCATGTGCAAAGAGCTGGACCGCCGCACAGAGCAGGATATCCGCAACGGCGTGGTGCCCCTGTGGCATGACGAAAGCCAGCTGAACCGCTATGCCGCCGAACACCCCGGCAGCTACCGCCTGTTGCCCCCTGCTTACTGGTACCCGGAAGGCTGGCAGATGCCCTTTGAGCAAAAAATCATTGTGCGCAATAAATCCCGCTACTTTGATGTGGCGGCGGTCAAACACCATTCTCAGCACACCCGCAGCTGGCTGCAATGCAAATGGGAAGCCTTTTGCGAAAACTACCTGCCGTATTTGCTGTGCGCAAGGGACAAACTGCTGCAAAAACACCTGTAACCTAATTAGCAATTAGAAATTGCAGAACTCCCGTAGGGGCGCACATTGTGCGCCCGTCGCTTTGCCTTACATGAAATCAAACAATAGAGGAGGGGCGGCCTATGCCGCAAAAAAATGCACAGGACCGCCTGTGGAAAATTTTAACCCCGGTGCTGCTGGTTCTGGCGGTTCTCGCCATGGCCAAAACGCTGTTTGTGGGGCTGGAAATTGATGAAGAATATGCGTTCTCCCTGGGCTTCCGCCTGGTAAAGGGGGACCGGCTGTTTTATACCATGTGGGAGCCGCACCAGCTTTCGGCCTTACCGGCAGCGCTGGTGCTGGCTCTGTATACCGCCATTGCAGGCACAACCACCGGGGCGCTGCTGTTTGTGCGCGCTGTGGTGCTGGTCTGCAAAGCGGCCATGAGCGCGGTATTTTACCGCGATTTCAAGCAGACCATTGGCCGCCATGGGGCGCTGCTGAGCGCGGTGGTACTGTTTGTCTACACCCCCAAGTGGTTCCTGGGGCCGGATTATATCAGCCAGCAGTTCCACTTCACCGTGGCGGCATTTTTGTGCTTTTACCATTATTACACCCATGGTTTCCGCCGCCCATGGCTGGTAGTGCTGGGGGCGGTGTGCGCCTGCTTCAGCTTTCTGGCGTTCCCGCAAAGCGCACTGGCGGCGGCGGTGATTTTTATCGGCATGGTGTTGCTGGGCCGCCGCGGCAAGGAGCCGACGATCTGTAAGATCCCCCGCGGCGCGGTGCTGTTTGTGCTGGGCTGTATGGCCTGCGCGGCAGCGTTTCTGGCGTATGTGCTGCCCGGCATGGGGCTTACCGTGTTTTTGCAGCGCGTCAGCCTGATCCTGAACGACCCGCAGTATGATTTTACCACAAGCCAACGGCTGGCCCTGTTGGCAAGCCAGGCACTGAACACCGCCAAATTCCTGGCAAAGCCGCTGGCCGCCAGCGTGGTGCTCTGTCTGCTGTGGTGGGCCAAAACCCGCCAAAAACGGGATTGGATCGGCCTTGCCCTGAACCTTTGGGCTATTCTGGCGGCCCTGCTCTGTGCGGTGCGTGCTGTGGCGGACTCCAGCTCCGATGAGCGCTACTTTATGCCGGCGCTGGTGCTGGCGGCGGCCTGGGCGTTCCGCAAGGGGCGCGGCACGGCGCGGGAGCCGCTGTTCTGGCTGGGCTTTCTGCCGGGCATGGCGGCGTATGCGCTCATTCTGCGCTCTACGCTGCTGGGCTTTTCGGCTACCTTTATGTATCTGACCTGGCCCGCGCTCTGCGGCTGCTTTGCCATGCTGGCGTGCAGGCAGGAGAATCCGGAGCAGGAAAAGCTGCCCCAGGGCCAGTGTGTGCTGGCGGCGCTGCTGGTATTTTTGCTGGTGTGCCGGTTCTGGTGCGTTCTGGTAACGGGTTGGAAGCCTGCCAATGTGGCAACAGCCAACCTGAAGCAGATCACCGCAGGCCCCGCCGCAGGGACCTGGGCGGACGAAAAAGCCGCCGATATGCAGATGGCCCTGTACGAAGCGCTGGAACCCTTTGCGGGCAAGCAGGTGCTGCAGGCTATTGGCGAGCAGCACGGCCTTGGCTTTATGATGGCGGGAGGAACCTTGACCATCGGTCAGGCGTCCGTCATCTCCGGTACCGACAGCGACCCGCGGTTCATCCAGTATTATGAGGAACTTCCCGAGAAGCGTCCCGATGTGATTCTGTATGATGAAGCCGAAGTGCGCGATATGGCCGCGTTCCATGCCTGGATCGAAGAAAACTTTACCATCACCGCCCGCTACCCCGTCACCCACGGCACCGCCCACCTGCAAGTGCTGGTAGTTGATTGAGCTTTCCACAAGCACAGGAAAAAATGTGGAAAGTTTGCGGGCATTTGCAAGGGAAACGACCCCACTATTATTTTTGAGCCGCGCGCCGCGCGGCGGTCCACCAACATTATTCTTTATTCTCTATTCATTATTCATTCAAATCGCATGATTCGCCTGGCAATCATGCGATTTCGTTTGACCCCCCGCCCCAAATATAGTATTCTATAATCAATCAAAATATCTTGTTCAGGAGGCTTGCCCTATGCCGGAACGCTTTCTTGTTTTTATCCCTGCCTATAACTGTGAAAAACAGGTGCCCCGTGTGCTGAACCAGCTGCTGGACCGTCAGGTGGCCGCTATGGTCACCGAGTGCATCGTGGTCAATAACCGCTCCACCGACGGCACCGAGGCCGCCGTGCAAAGCTGGATGCAGGCCCACCCGCAGGCCCCGGTCCGCCTGCTGCGCAACGACCAGAACTATGGCCTGGGCGGCAGCCATAAAGTGGCATTCCAGTACGCCGTTCAGCATAACTTCGACTACCTGATTGTGCTGCATGGCGACGACCAGGGCGATATCCGCGATGTGCTGCCCCTGGTACACAGCGGCCGCCACCGCAAGTATGATTGCTGCCTTGGCTCCCGTTTTATGCCGGAAAGCCGCATCAAGGGCTACAGCACTCTGCGCGTGGTGGGCAACTATGGCTTTAACTGGCTGTTCAGCCTGGTGGCCGGGCACAAGATCACCGACCTGGGCAGCGGCCTGAACCTGTACGCCGTGCCACCGCTGGCAAACGGTTATTATAAAAAATTTCCGGATACGTTGTATTTTAATGACTGCATGATCCTGGCCCTCTGCCACCTCAAGCAGAAGGTCCTTTTCTTCCCCATCAGCTGGCGGGAGGAAGACCAGGTATCCAACAATAAGCTCACCAGCTTTGGCATCAGCCTGCTCAAACTGTGCGGGCGCTACCTGAAAAACAAAAACGAGTTTGTGACCCGCGAATGGCGGGAAAAACCAATCGAAGAATATACAAGCACCATCATTGCTTCCAATCTGTAAAGGGGGATGTTGATTATGAAGGTTCTGGTAACGGGTGCTGCCGGGTTTATCGGCGGCCAGCTCATGCATGCATTGTGGAAAAACGGCCATACCGCCGTTGGTGTGGATAACTACAGCTATGGCAGCGCCGATAACCTGCATTTTGACGACCATGATTTTTCCGCCGATGTCATCAAGATGGATATCCGCGATAAAGAGGGCATGAAAGCCCTGTTTGAGCAGGAAAAGTTTGATATCGTCTATAACATTGCGGGCATTGCCCCCCTGCCGGACTGCCAGAGCGACCCGGTGGAGGCCGTCAGCGTCAACACGCTGGGCCTTGTCAACGTGCTGGAAAACGCCCGCCGCACCGGTGTTAAGCATGTCATTCAGGCATCCACTAACGCGATGTACGAGAATGAAACCGAGTTCCCGACCGTGGAATCCAAGTTCAACCCGCCCACGCTGATCTATCCCAACACCAAATACTGCGGCGAGCGGTTCTGCCAGAGCTTTGCCGATACCTACGGCATGAACATCACCTGCCTGCGCTTTGCCAACGTTTACGGCCCGCACATTGACTGCTTGCGCAAGCAGCCGCCGTTTGTGGGCTATATGATCCGCGAGCTGTACTATGACCGCGTGCCGGAGTTCCACTCTGACGGCAACCAGCGCCGCGATTATATCTATGTGGATGACCTTATCGACCTGGCCATGCGCGTGTGGGATCAGCCGGGCTTTGATGCCGTCAACGTTTCCAGCAACAAGAACTACTCCGTCCGCGAGCTGTACGCCACGGCCTGCGAGCTGATGGGCAAGCAGATCGAAGCCAAATACTGCCCGTCCAGCCATTACTGGGCCAAGTACCCGGAGCTGTACGGCGGCGCTTACGGCATCAAGCCGGAAATTCTGGACCACGAGGTCAACAAGTATTCCCTGTGCGATAACACCCACGCCAAAGAGTGCTACGGTTGGGAACCGAAGATCGACATCCACGAAGGCCTGCGCCGCGTGATCGAGAACGAGTGCGCTATGCTGGCTGCCCGCGATGCGAAAGGGGAATAACATGGCAAAGCTGCACCTTGTAATGCCGATGGCCGGGCGCGGCAGCCGCTTTTTTGAAAACGGCTTTGTGATGCCCAAGCCCCTGATCGAGATCAACGGCCGCCCGTTTTTCTATTGGGCAACCCAGAGCATTGCCAAATTTGTGGACTGTGCCGATATCACCTTTGTGGTGCTGGAGGAGCATATCCGCGACCATGCCATTGACCGGGAAATCAAAACCTATTACCCCGATGCCAAAATCGTGGCCCTGCCCGAAGTGACGGAGGGCGCCGCCATCACCGCCCTGCGCGGGACGGAAAGCCTGCCGGACGATGAGCCGTTGCTCTTTAATGACTGCGACCACCTGTTCCTCTGCAAGCCGTTCAATGAGTTTTGCAAGGCGGGCGATTTTGCCAACGGCCCGGACGGCGCACTGCTGACCTTTGCCAGCGACTCCCCGGCCTACAGCTACCTGCAATATGGGGCCGACGGCAGGGTGTGCCACACGGTGGAAAAGCAGGTCGTCAGCCATGATGCTATCTGCGGGGCGTATTACTTCAAAAATAAGCAGCTCTATGCTTCTGCCTGTGCAGAGTACCTGCACCACTGCGATTATAAAGAATTTTTTGTTTCCGGCATTTACAACGTGCTGGCCGCCCGCGGGGCGGACCTGCGCGGATTTGCAACTGATCTGCACCTGCCCTTTGGCACCCCGGCGGAGTATGCCCAGGCGGAACAGGAAGCCAACAAGGCCGCGTTTGAAATGCTGATGTAAAATCCCCCCAATAAACTAACTGATTCAGGTGACCGCCGATGCAACCTTTCGGAACCATTTTATTATTGCTGCTTTCCTCCGCGGCATTGGTGCTGCTGGGGCATGTGTTCCGCCTGCTCCGGTGGGAACAGTTCATCCGCATTTATGAATACCCCCAGCGCCGCAGCCTACTGCGCGCCATGGCCGGGGGCTATGCCGTCAACTTTCTGCTGCCATTCCATGTGGGCGATTTTCTGCGCGCCGCTCTGGCTGGCCGCAAAATGAAAACCGGAACAGGCTTTGCTTTTGCCACTGTCATCATGGATCGCTTTCTGGATGTGTGGGTGGTGGCGCTGCTGTTCGGCGGGTTCCGGCTGGCCGGGCTGGGCGGCGCTGCGGTTTTGGGCGCAGCGCGGTATTATCTGGTTTTTGCGCTGCTGCTGGCCGCCGCCCTGGTGCTGGTGGTGCTGCTGCGGGACCTGCTCAAGCGGTGTTGCCTGGCCGTGTGCAGCATTTTCAATGATACCATCAAGCTGGACGGCCTTGTGTTCTGCTGGAGTCTCATCAATACCTTCAAGGATCTGCGCCGCGTCAACCTGTGGCGGCTGCTGCTCAATACGGTTCTCATGTGGGGGGCCTACCTTGCTTCTTACGCGGTGCTGGGGCAGGCAATCATTGCCTGCGGCGGCGCTGGCGGCAGCTTTGGCTTGGTGGAAGTGTTCAACATGCTGTTCGGCGTCAAGAGCGTGGATGTGACCAGCCTTGGCGTGGCGGGCTCCCTCGGTTTGAGCGATGCCGCCCGTGGGCTGGTGATCGCCTGGTTCCTGCTGCCGCTGGCGGTTATGTTTGCGGCACCTCTTTTGCCAGAACATCTGCGCGCCGCCCTGAACGGTGCAGCGGAGCCGATCGCCAACCGGGAAGCCGGGCAGGAAAACTACCTGAACCTGCTGCCCCAGGTGGACCCGCGGGACCGCGGCGCATTCCTCAACCAGTATTTCAGCCTGCAGAACAAAGCCTATGTGGCCAAGTTCATTGAGATCAACCAAAACATTACCATTTTGCAGGATTATTCCGCCGGTTCCAACGCAACTACCATGCTGTGTACCGATGGTGCCGCGACCTTTTACCGCAAATACGCCTTTGGCGCGGACGGTGCCAAACTGGCCGAACAGCTGGCTTGGCTGCGCCGCAATGCCGCCCGCCTGCCGCTGTGCGAAATTCTGCGCGAGGGCACCGGCGAAGGCTACTGCTGGTATGATATGACCTATTCCGGCAGCGCGGTGGGACTGTTCCGCTATATCCATTCCAACCCGCCGGGAAAAAGCGCAGCCATCCTGCGCAGTGTGCTGCGGGCACTGGATGAACAGCTCTACCGCCCCACAGCCCGCCCGGCGGATCCCGAAAAAATTGAGGAATACCTGAACAAAAAGATGGATGCCAATCTGGAAAAGATCCGGGATGCCCGCATCCTGAAAGAACTGTGGAACTATGACCGCATCTGGATCAATGGCCGCAGCTACCGCAACCTGAAAGAGCTGGGCCGCCTGTTTGACCACAATGCGCTGCGTACCCTGTTTGCCGCAGACCCCGTGGCGGATATCCACGGCGATCTGACGGTGGAAAACATCATCTGCCGCACCGATGTGGAGAACCCCGATAAAGCGTGGTACATCATTGACCCCAACACCGGCAACCTGCACGACAGCCCCTACCTGGATTACGGCAAACTGCTGCAAAGCCTGCACGGCGGCTATGAGTTCATGATGATGACCCCGCGCTGCACTGTGCAGGAAAACCATATTGACTTCCAGCTGACCCGCTCCGCCGCCTATGATACGCTGTTTGAAGCGGTCTGCGATGACCTGCGTGCCCGCTGCGGCGCGGCAGGGCTGCACAGCATCCTGGCGCACGAGCTCATCCACTGGCTGCGCCTGATGCCCTACAAGCTCAACAAAGATAAAAAGCGTGCCCCCATGTTCTATGCTGGGCTTGTCATGGTGGCCAACGACCTGAATACATGGGAAAACGAGGGAAAGTTTGATGAAAAAGCAAGGACTGATCGCCGTTGATCTGGACGGCACATTGATTGATACGGTTGCCGTCAACGCTGAAAGCTACCGCCGTGCGCTGGAGTCGTTCGGCTTTACGTTGGATTATGATTACTATGCCGCTTACTGCAACGGCAGGCATTACCGCGCCTTTTTGCAGCCGCTGATGGGCGGCAGCCCCTCTGCCGAGGATGTGGAGCGGGTGCATGACCTGAAAAAGCAGTATTACGCCGCCAACATGGACATAGCCCGCAAAAACGAGGCACTGTTTGTCATCTTGGAAGCCCTGCGCCCCACCCATTACCTGGCCGTGATTACCACAGGAAGCCGCCAGAACGCAACGGAAATGCTGGACCACTTTCACTGCACTGACTGGTTTGACCTGATCCTGACCCAGGAAGATGTGGTCAACAATAAGCCGGACCCGGAGGGCTACCTGAAAGCCATGGCCCACTTTGGCGTGGACGCCGCCCATACCATGATCTTTGAGGACAGCGCCCCCGGCCTTGCCGCCGCCCGCGCCACCGGAGCCAGCGTGTTTGCGTGCAATCAGTTCTGATTCTGTTTGAACATTTGATCTACAAGACCGCCCATCGGTATCAGCCACAACTGTGGAATGATACGATAGGAGGTCTTTTTTTCACGCAAAGACGATTGAAATTGATAATGTAATGCATTATAATGAAGAAAAAGACGAATGTAACACGCGAAAGGAGGAAAATTATTATGACCGAAAATAACTATTCGATTTTTGACGATGTAACAATGCCGGAATATCTCAAGGATAAGAATTTACCAGGACACTACTATTACCTTCTCAAATACGTAGGAAAGACAGGACAAACACTAGAACTAATAGAGGAAGCTATCAATGCCGAAGAAGAAGGGAAAAGGCCAATCCTTAAAGTGGCATCAAAAAAATTGTTGACAGCAGAACTTTGTCTTGTGGCAGTTCAAAAAAATAGTGGAAACATGGAATTTGTTCCACAAAAACTTCGAAACAGCGAAATGTATGATGTTGCAGTTCAAAAGAATGGAGATTTGATACGATTTGTCCCTGAAGAGTTGCAAACAGAAGAAATGTGCTTGCTTGCCCTGAAAACAAGTGTGGAGGGAATGGCAGTAACATATATCCCGCAATCGGTTCGGAAGAAAAGAAAAGCCCCAAAATGGTATGAACTCGCTGTACAATATAATGGGTTAGCACTTAACTATGTCCCTAATAAGTATATGACACAAGAGATGATTAAAGCTGCTATTCAGGCTTCGAAAGAAGGTAGAGGAAGCGAAGGAGAGTCTGTATGGCCTATTACATATGTACCTAAAAAGTTTAGAACAGAGGAAATTTTGTTGTTATCACTTCAACAAAATTGTAAAAGTATTAAAGGATTCGCCCCAAAAGATATTACGCCAGGACTAATTGCGCACTACCTGGAAAGCGAAAATGCGAAAGGAGATATTATACGATACATTCCGAGCTATGCGTTAAAAGAAAGTGTGCTAAATTCAATTCGGAAAGAAATCAAAGATCATGGTTATGGGGAAAAACTGGTATTTGGGCAACAAAATGATGAAAAAAGATTAGAAACTATAAAAGTGTTACCATCACATAATAGCCCACTGGTTTATAGTGGAAATGAAAGAAAATTGAGGATAAGGAGTAAAACAAAAGAACTTATTGCAGAAACAGTTACAAATAAACTTGCACCAGAAATTAAAAAGAAAGTAGAAACGAATGTTTATTACATTTCAGATATCCATATCGAACACAATCTTGATGTGGTAGGTAAGACATATAGCGAAATAAAGACAATAATAGACGATTTTGTGAAAAGGTTTGTTTGTGAACATACACCGGAAGATATTCTTTTAGTTGGTGGTGACGTTTCATGTTTTATAAGTCTCAACAAAATGTTTTATCAATCGTTGCAGTACTATTGGAAAGGCGCTATTATTTGTGTTTTGGGAAATCACGATGTTTGGAATTATGAGGACAAAAAGCAAAATAGAGAAGAGCACCTATCAATAGAGGCGGTTGCAAAACAAATTGAGCAAAGCTTCGAAGAAAGCCTTTTCTCGAATACAAGAATTCTCCTTGAAAATGCACTTTATCTGAAACTTCAAGACAGTGCATGGGGAGCAAGTTGGAATACGAAGGGAACTCGTTTATCAGAAGAACAAATTATAGAGGCTAGTGTGGATGAGTTGAAAGCTTATTTCAAAAAAGCTTCAGTCGTTGTACTTGGAGGCCTTGGATTTTCTGGAAAGAATGAGACTTTCAATGCAAGCAATGGCATTTATAACTATGCATTAACACGGCCAGAGGACATAGAGCGTTCATCTCGTTTTGAAAAAATTTATAATAAGATGAAACAGTGTGCTGCTGATGTTCCAGTTATTGTATTGACACATACACCGATGCATGATTGGTCAGGACAACAATATCATCCGGGATGGATTTATATTAGTGGACATACCCATCAGAATTTTAGATCGCTTGATTGGAATGGAGCGATTCGGCTGGAAGATAACCAGCTGGGATACCAGGCTAAGGATGTTAAACTTAAGAAATTTGTCTTAAATCATGAAACTTATGATCCATTAGTT
>OBIU01000514.1_pt1 | contig 17152 bp, 17 predicted proteins | sample 1519871 | NCBI WGS metagenome assembly OBIU01 (sample SAMN04209229, study PRJEB22552) | human gut metagenome | biome: gut; material: feces | host: Homo sapiens | place: USA: Oklahoma
ACCGTGCATGTTGGCCTCGGTGGAGAAGTTGGTGCTGCCCGCAACAAACTCGCCGACAGTAATCCTGCCGTTTTCAACAATGAGAGGACCGATGGACCCAGGCAGACCGCCCGTGGCGCGCAACTCGGCATTTTGCTGCGCCATGAGGAGGTACGTGCGCGAGCCACCGTCGCCCAGCATTTGAGGGAGGACGGGGGCGATCTCGTTGATGTTGGAGAGGACCGTCTTGAGGGAAGCCATGGGGCCGGTGACCTTGTCCATGAGGCTCTTGATCTTGCCAATATTCGGCTCGGGGAGGGCATCGATGGCATCGATGCTGGAGGTCACCACGGGCTCGACGTCCTGGATGGTGGTAATGAGTCCCTTGAGCATCTCGATGTTCACGGCGCCGTCGGTGAGAAGGTTGCCAAGCTTGAAGTCCTCGAGCTGGGCGCACGCCGGCAGCATGGCATCTTGCGCCAGGATATCTGCCTGCTCCATCATGCCGCGCACGAGCTTGATGTCGTCGCCATACACGGGGATAAAGCTCGCGATGGTCCATGCGGGGCCATTCACCGTGTCGCGCATGGAGGCGATCTGTTCGGCAACGGTGCCGGCGGTGGCGTTGAGCTGCTCGCCCTCGCCATTCTTGAGGTAGTCCTTCATGGACGAGACCTCAGACATGAGCGTGCCTGCCTGCGCCTGAAGATTCTTCGCGTCCTTATAAAGGAAGAAGCCCGTGGTGCCTCCAAACGCCACGATGGCGAGGATGACGATTCCCACGACCAAGCCGATGATCTTGCCCTTGCCCTTTTTGGGATTGGAGCCGCCATCGGCGGAGTAGGCGCTTCCGGTCGAGCTTGCCTGCGCCGCGCCGTACGCGGAGCCGCCACGTCCCGCGCTCGTGTAAGTGCGGCCTTGCTGCTGGTACAAATTGCCCTGCTGATAGGCATCCTGCCCGCCCATGCTCGCCCCCGCGCCGGGGTTGGCTACGGGTTGCGCCGGAGCCGGTTTGGCGGTCCTACCGCTACGGCTCGCCATCATAAAAGCCTCGGTGGTATCCGGAGCGGGCGTATGGCGATTGCCGTTAGCGCTTGATCCCGCGCTGCCCGGACGCGGTCCATTCGAGGCAAAGTGGTTGCCGTGAGGCATGTTGTTGTCAACAGGCATAAGTCCTCCACACTGATATATAGGTGTCAGACATTGTACTCGCTCATGTAGCTGCGCTTTCGCACGATATGTGTAGACGCGCGGTTACATATCTCCACCTCGAATGGAAAAAGAGAAATACTGACTCATGAGTTACACTATTTTCCACACATATCCCTATTGCCGGTAATCGTCGCTGAGAGCGCGTTGCATCGAGTGGTTGGGGGTTTGAATATGTATCGCTGCAGTATGGCAGTTCAGGCTTGTGGTTTCACGGGCTCGGGCGTAGCCGTACGGAAATGGTGTTGCTGCAATGGATGTATTTGTAGTTCAAGTGATCGGCGGCCAGGAGGACAAGGCCGCGGCGCTGATAGCCAAGATTGCGCAAGGGGCTGTTGATGACTGCTTTGTCCCCAAGCGTGAGGTCACGCATCGAAAGTCTGGCCAGTGGCATCGCATATTGGAAAAGCTGTTTCCAGGTTACGTGTTTGTGCGGACGAGCGTACCGAAACAAATCCGCGAGGCCCTCGGGCGCGTGCCCGCATTTACCCGCATGCTCGCATCTGCAGGCGATACGTGTTTGCCCCTTACCGCCGACGAGGTCGCCTGGATTAACGCCACCACAAACGTGGACACCCATGTGATGGAGATGAGCGAGGGCGTCATCGAGGGAGATTGCGTGATGGTGATTCGTGGGCCGCTCAAGGGTCACGAGGCACGGATTACGCGGATAGACCGGCGCAAGCGCCTGGCATGGGTGGATATGGACATGTTTGGACGACATAAAGCGATTCGAGTCGGGTTGGAGATTGTATCCAAGAAATAGGGCTTGAATTGATCAAAGGGGGAAGGGTCAGTGGCCGAATCGAGAGATCTAGCGAGGGGTGAGGGCATGAGTGAAGAACAAGCCACTCGCTCCCGCGTGGCAAAGCGGGGAGATTTCTGCGTCCCGCCGCCGGACGATACGGTCCCCGCGCCCAAGCCTGGCGGCGCGGGATATCGTTTTGTAAAGCGCTTGTTCGACATTGTGTTCAGTGCTGTGGTCTGCGCGGTTCTCGCCCTGCCCGTCGCGGTTCTGTGCTTGTTCGTGGTGCTCGATTCCCCGGGTGCTCCGTTCTTCCGCCAGGGGCGTATAGGTCTGAATGGCAAGAAGATTCGCATTTGGAAGATCCGCACCATGGTGACGGACGCGCATACAAACCCCCAGCGTTATATGACTCCCGAGCAGTTGGAGCAGTGGGAGCGCGAGCAGAAGGTCGATGACGATCCGCGTATCACGCGTATTGGCAGATTCCTGCGTAACACCAGCTTGGATGAGCTGCCCCAGTTTCTCAACGTGCTAACCGGCGATTTATCTGTGATTGGGCCCAGGCCGGTAACGATTGAGGAAACGTACGAGTTTGGTAACGCTCGCGACGAGTTTTTGTCGGTGAAGCCCGGCATTACCGGATGGTGGCAGGTGACCGAGCGAAACAACGCAACATGGGAGAACGGCGACAGACAGATGCTGGAGTTGTTCTACGTGAGGCATGCAAGCCTCGCACTTGATATGCGCATCTTTGTCAGAACTTTTAAGGCTATGGGGAGGGGGCAGTGATGGACAGAATCGCCTTAAATCGAGACGTCGTCATCGGCGTTGCCGCCCATAAGCCCTACCGCATGCCCGCGGACGCGGCCTATCTGCCCGTCCACGTCGGTGCGGCGCTCAACCCGGGGGCATGCCCCGGTTTCCAGCCCGACGACGAGGGAGAGTCCATCTCGGCACTCAACGCCAGCTACTCCGAGCTCACGGGCCTCTACTGGCTGTGGAGGAACGTCGACGCGGACGTGAAGGGACTCGTCCACTATCGCCGCCTGCTCGGCAGCCCGGACCCCGCCCGCCGCCGCGCCGAGGACCCGTTCGACCGCGTTGCGACGGGGGAGGAGCTGAGGTCCCTGGTCGAGGCCAAAGGGGTTGTCCTGGCGAAGCGCCGGAACTATTACATAGAGACCGTCTACGACCACTACTCTCACACCTTCGACGGATCGCAGTTCGACGCGTGTCGCGGTGTGCTCTCCGACATGTGCCCGGAGTACGTCCCAGCGTGGGATCGCCTCATGCGATCCCGTTCGGCGCATATCTACAACATGTTCGCCATGAGGGCGGATTTGTTCGACGCCTACTGCGCCTGGCTGTTCCCCGTCCTAGAGGAGCTTGCCCGCCGCGTCGACGCGTCCGGCATGACGTCCTTCGAGGCGAGGTGGCCCGGTCGTGTGAGCGAGCGCCTGCTCGACCCGTGGCTGGAGGTCAACGGGGTAGGGTACGCGGAGCTCCCCGTGGTGAGCCCGGAGCCGGTCGATTGGCCGTCGAAGATCAAGGGCTTCTTGGCTGCGAAGTTCCTCGGTAAGAAGTATGAGAAGAGTTTTTAATGGGTCTGTCTACCTTTGATGTTTTCAAACAAGTCGACTCGGAAGGCCTGATTGAGGTCACGGGGGAGAAGCTGTGCGCTCTCCAGGGGGTGCTTCTGCAGATGCTCCGCGATGTAGACGGCGTGTGCTCCAGGCACGGCATCCCGTATACGCTCGGCGGGGGCAGCTGCCTGGGCGCCGTGAGGCACCAGGGATTCATTCCCTGGGATGATGACCTCGATATCAATATGACGCGTGAGGGCTACCGGCGTTTTGCGGAAGCATATGGAGCCGAACTCCAAGAAAAGTACTGGCTGCACGATTGCGAGCGCACCCCTGGTTACGACCTTGCCTTCCCGAGGCTTCGCCTTAAGGGCACTACGGTGAGGACGCGGGACGACTCTGACAATCAGGAATGCGGCGCCTACATCGACATCTTTATCATCGACAACGCGCCGTCCAACGCCTTGCTGAGAAACGCACACGGATTCGTCTCCATGGTGCTCGGCTTTGCCTATTCGTGTCGCCGGTTCGCCGCGCACGCCGCCGATTACCTCTCACTCGTCGAGGGAGACGCCGCGGCGACCTCCGCGTTCAAAAAGAAGATCGTCATCGGTAAGCTGCTGTCCTTCCGTTCCGTCGAGGCATGGACGAGGACATGGGACCGCTGGAACTCCCATTGCCATGACGAGAGTTCCAGCCACGTGACCGTCCCGGTGGGCCGCAAGCACTATTTCGGTGAGCTTCGACCTCGCAGCGATTACTTCCCCGTGTCGCACGGGAGCTTTGGTGACCTGACGGTCCCGTTGCCCAAGAACACCGATTCGTATATGAGGTCTCTCTATGGGGAGGGCTACATGACCCTGCCTTCCGAGGGCGATCGCGAGAAGCACGTTGTCTACGAGTTCGACTTGGGCGACTACTCTGCAGATTGCGATCCATGCTCTGGTCGAGAAGAGGGCTAATGGCTGAGAAGATTTTTATGCGTAGCACCGGACTGCTTGATCAATGCGCTCGTGCAGTGAAATGCTGTGGAGCAAGGGTCATTTCGCACGTTGCCCAAATGGCGTGTTCGCGCTTTGGGATTGAAGGGAACACCGTTCTTTTCGAGAGCTTCTTGGGGAGGCGCCTCGACTGCAATCCCAAGGCGATATATGACTTTCTCAGAGAAGAATATCCGGGCAAGTATAGGTATATTTGGGTTGCCGAAAGACCTTCAGACTGGATAGATTTATATGGTTCTGAAGACACTGAAGTCGTTCGCTTTCGCTCGGCGGATCATTTGAAATATGCCTGTATAGCCAATGTTCTAATTACGAATAGCCCAAGATCAAATGAGCTTCCTTTCCCAAAGAGCCAGTTGAAGATACAGACGTGGCATGGAGGGGGCTGCTACAAAAAAGTGGGAACTGCCCTCAATGAAGGCGCCCCAGTAAATCGCTTCATCACGTCGAGACAGTTCGCTCAATACGATTACTTCATATCGAGTAGCAGCTTTTTTTCCCAAACGGTTGCACGCGGGCACTATCGCTTCACGGGAAACCTGCTCGAATGCGGGATGCCTCGGAATGACCGGCTTGTGAACGGCGATGAAATAGGGAGAAGGTCGATTCGCACCGCTCTTGGGCTTGCCGAGTCAGATTGCTTTGTGCTGTTTGTTCCCACGTGGCGTGACTTTGGGGATGACCTCCCTTGTCTCGATGTCAGGGGGGTCAAGCGGGCGTTCGAGCGTTTGGGCGGCAGCAATGCCGTCATGGCTAAGCGTGGACACTATTTTTCCGGCAGGCAGCAGGGTTCTTTCGACATGGACCTTGATGACTACCCGGACATGCAGGGGCTTCTACTTGCGGCCGATGCCGTCATCACGGATTACTCATCGGTGATATGGGATTATTCATTTACTTATCGCCCTTGCTTTCTGTTTGCCCCCGACCTTGCCAAGTACGAGGTTGATCGCGGGTTCGATGTTGATATCCATGAGTGGGGTTTTCCGGTTTGCGAGAGCAACGAAGAGCTTATCGCAGCAATTGACCAGTTCGACGAACGGCGATTCCGCTCCGCAATGGAGACTCACCACGCTCAGCTAGGGTCGTTTGAAAAGGGCCATGCATGCGAAACGGTAGCAAAGTTAATTGAGACTCATTGCTTTGGCAATGAAGAGAAGGAATAGATGATGAATATTGCAGTGCTTTTTGCCGGAGGCGTCGGCAGTCGTATGCGCTCGAAGGACGTTCCAAAGCAGTTTCTGGAAATTCACGGCAAGCCGATCATCGTTCGGACGGCCGAATTGTTTCAAAATCACAGCAGCATAGATGCAATCGTCGTCGTGTGCGTGCAGGACTGGATCGACCATTGCTCGTCACTTCTTCGCGATTTCGGTATAACGAAGTTGAGTACTGTCGTTGAGGGCGGGGAAACCGGGCAGGATTCAATTTACCAAGGGCTGCTTGCCGCCAAGCGAGTCGCTGGCGACGCCAGCGCGGTAGTTCTCATTCACGACGGGGTGCGTCCTCTTATCAAGGCCGAGACCATTACCGACAACATCGAATCGGTTGAGCGGTATGGCTCGGCTATTACTGTCGTGCGGGCCAAAGAAACAATACTGTCCGTTGGAGATTCGGGTGATATCGAGGAGATACCTCCGCGCGATTCAATCCAGCTTGCTCGGGCGCCCCAGAGCTTTTGGCTCGATGATGTGCTCGATGCGCAGGAATGGGCGCGCGCCCAAGGCAGGCATGACTTTATCGATTCGGCGAGCCTCATGCAGGCAAAGGGGAATGTTTTGCATACGGTGGTTGGACCGGACGAGAATATGAAAATCACCACTCCGGGGGATTTCTTTGCCATGCAGGCGATTCTCAATGCCCGGGAAAATGAGCAGATTTACGGCCTGGAGTAGATATGAAGAAGATGAATCAGGAAGCGATCTGGAGCGAGGTCCTCGATGAGGACTTCCGTTCGGTTCCGAAAGGACTTGCCGAATCGTTTTCCGACAAAACATTGCTGGTGACGGGTGCTACGGGACTTGTCGGGTCCCTGTTGCTCAAATATCTTCTGTATGTTCGAGAGACAGGCGGATTGAATGTCGAGCTCGTTGCCGTTGCTCGGAATCGGGAGAAAGCGCGCTCAATTTTCGGGCGATTTTACGACGACATCGAGTGGGTCTTTGCCGATCTCGCCTCCGATGAGATTGAATATCCCGGCCCTATTGATTTCATCGTCCATGGCGCGGCGGTAACGACGTCGAAAACAATGGTGGAGAGGCCCGTCGAGGTCATTGACCTTTCGATTCAAGGAACACGCGCCATGCTCGAGCTTGCGCGGGAAAAGGGTGCGGTGCTCCTCTATCTTTCATCGATGGAGGTATATGGAACCATGCCTGCCGTCGAGCGAGCGACGGAGCATGCGTTGGGTTATATCGATCTTTTCAACGTGCGCTCGTGTTACCCCGAAAGCAAGAGGCTCTGCGAGAACCTGTGCGTTGCCTACGGTGCCGAATTCGGGGTCGACGCGCGTGTGGCGAGGCTCGCGCAGACGTTCGGCGCTGGCGTGCTTCCCGGGGAGAATAGAGCTGTGGTTGCCTTCTCCCGTGCGGCTTCTAAAGGGGAGTTTGTTTACTTGAAAACCAAGGGCCTTTCTGAGGCGAATTACGTCTATGCTTCCGACGCAGTGAGCGCGCTGCTTACCATCTTGCTCCGCGGTAAAGGGGGCGAGGCGTATAACGTCGCAAACGAGGCCTGTCATATGACGATTGCGGAAATGGCCCAACTTGCGATCGATACCGTCGGGACTCCCGACGCGAAGCTCGTGTTCGACGTGGACGAATCGAATGCAAGCGGTTTCGCGGCCGACGCCAAGCTGTTCTTGAGTTCCGAGAAGCTGCGCGCATTGGGATGGGAGCCGCGGGTTGATTTGCCGACCGCAATGACCAGGCTCGTCGCTTATCTTGAGGAATCGGCGCATGAGTAAGGGAAGCTTGAAAAAGAATTTTGCCTTCAACTCCGCTTACCAATTGCTGCAGGTCATCACTCCGCTCGTCACCACGCCGTATCTCGCGCGCGTATTGGGTCCGGAACAAAGCGGTGTGTTTTCCTACACGCAATCGATTGCAAACTACTTTGTTCTGTTCGCAACGCTGGGAATCTCGACCTACGGGGTGCGCGCAATCGCCCAATGTGGTGACGACAGAAAGCTGCGTTCCAGAGTATTTTGGGGCGCTTATGCCTCGCAGTTGATTTCCGGTGGTCTGGCTGCCCTCGCGTACGTCGTCTATGCTGTGGTCATCCATGAGGGCGGCATGCTCATCACGCTTCTTTGGTCGCTTTGGCTAATTTTTGCCGCAATAGATGTGTCTTGGCTGCTGTTTGGGTGCGAGGAATTCAAGATTCCGACCATCCGTAGTACGGCGACCAAGCTTCTGTCCCTTGTATTCATTTTCACGTTCGTGAAGACGAGGGATGATCTTTGGCTCTACGTCTTGGCGATATCGGGCAGTTTTTTCCTGAACGGAATCATCGTTTGGCCCTTTGTGAGACGGTATGTCGACTATGTCCGACCGTCCGCCAGCGAGGTTAAACGCCATCTGAAGGGCAACATTGGCTTATTCGTGCCCGTAATCGCGGTTTCGGTTTACACGACGCTCGACAAGATCATGCTTGGCGTGATGTCTACGGAAGAACAGGTCGCCTTCTTCTCATATTCGGAGAGGATCTCTCGCCTCCCGCTCAGCGTGCTTCAAGCGCTGGGCGTGGTCATGATGCCCCGTATGTCGTATCTGCTTATGGAGGGGCAGAGGGAGAAGGCGCTCGGGCTGCTTAAAAACTCGATTTGGATCATGTTGGCAGCGTCTATGGCTTTGGCGTTCGGCATCTCCGCGGTCGCTCCCGAGTTCGTGCCCGTTTTTCTTGGTGAGGGTTACGAGCCGTGTGTCGGTATCATGACGTTCCTCGTCGTGATAATTCCCGTCATCTCGGTGACGAACGTGATTGGGAAACAGTACCTGCTGCCGCTTTCGAGGGATCGCGAATACACGTTTTCCCTTATTGTGGGAGCCGCGTTCAATATTGTCGTGAACGTGATCTTGATACCGCGCATGGGCGCCGCCGGCGCCGCTATCGGCACCATTGCGGCCGAGGTAAGCATCTTGGTCGTGCAGGTCGCATGCGTCCGCGGAGAGCTTCCGCTGCTTTCCTATTGGCTTGGGTCGATCCCTCATATTCTAATGGGGCTCCTGATGTTCATCTTGGTCCGTACGTTATCGCTGCTGTTGTTGGCTCGGATTCAATCGGGATTGGTTGTATTGGGCATCGAGGTGGTCTTCGGCGCCGTCTTATTTACGTGCTGTTTTTTTATGCATGGATTTGCAACGAGGAACAGCTCCTTCAATCAGATTTTCTACCGTCTAAAGCAGGGGGTGCGCTAGATGAAGCTAATGAATATGAAGGGCGTCGAGAGCATTTATGATGCCCAGAAGATCGATCGGGAGGCCGTGTCGAAGTTTCTGTTTTATGCCGGGTACGGCATCTGGTTAATTTGGAAGCTCGTTTCGATATCAATGCTTTCGTTTGCGGAGGGCTCTTCCGTAAACACAATGCTGCATGCACTTTCCTTGGCGTGTCTTTTGGGCTCGGCCGTGATGTTTCGGCTGTTCGATAGCAAAACGGTGCTCGCTTTGGCCTTGTGCGCGTTCGGACTCATCGTCAAAATGAATGCGGGGAATATACTATTCATCGATTTGGCTATTGTGTTCTATGCCTCCCGTTGTGCTGATTATAAGGGCATCGCTCGTTTCTCGTTGGGGTTGCTCGGCGTCGGGTCGATTGCAATCGTCATGGGTTCGGCGATTGGAATCATTCCCGATTACCTTTTTACTCGAGGCGAAACGATTAGGCACGGCCTGGGTTTCCTGTACAGTACGAATCTAAGCCATCTTTATCTCAATATCGTCCTTCTTTTTCTGTTTTTGAGGAGGGATGACGTTCAATTCTCCGAGTGCCTGCTGCTGTTCTCTATCGATGTCTTGATTTACATCTTGACCGATTCGAGAAACTCCTGCGGGTTGGTTGCGATTGCCCTATTTTGCGCTTGTGCTTTCAAAATCAGTAGAAACGAAAAACTCGATCTGGCCTTAGCCTGGATTGCCCGATGCTCGTTCGGATTGTTCACCGTGCTGTTGCTCATTGCGGCTCTTGCGTTTAACCCCGAGGATGAGGGCTGGAAGGCGCTCAACAGATTTACAAGCAACAGGATAGCTCAGGACCATGCATCGCTCATCAAGTATGGTGTCAAGCCGTTTGGTCAAGAAATTGAGTTTTCGAACCGGACGATTGCGATGGGTGAGACAGACAAAACCGAACAAGAGGCAAATCCAGAAGGCGACCCAAACATCGTCGAGAGCTCATTCCTGAATATCCTTATTACGAAGGGCTACGTAAGCCTTTTGCTTGTCCTGCTTGGGCTTTGGATAGCGATGCGGAATGAAGCTGATAGGTGGATGAACTTGATCATGTTGATGATCTCCGCGCATTCTGCGTTCGATTTCCAGCTCACCAACTTACTGTACACGACGTTTCTCATGTGGGTTTGGAATCGAGTTGCATTAAGTTTTGCCACGTCGAAGGCGGGCGCGTGCATTGATCGTTTCCTCGTTTTTGCAAAGATTGAGGGTTAGGGAAGGGCGAGATGCGAAAGCAAGCTTTGAAGCTTGGGGTATTGAGCGATTATCGCGCTGTGTGCTATGGGTTTTGCGCGGTGTGGATTGTATTATTTCATGCTCGCAATGTTGGATGCGACTTCTCGTTTGGCATACAGGGACTATCTGGAATCAACACGGTACTCTCGCTCGGTAATTATGGGGTAGACATATTTTTGCTGCTGTCCGGGGTCTCATGTTACTTCTCTTGGTGCAGAAGGCGTGATTCCGGATTGTTTCTGAAAAGGCGCCTGATGCGTATTGTGCCCGCTGTCTTGCTGATTTGTGGATCGTTTTGGGCTATTTGGGTTTTAGCGGGCGAGATGCATTGGACGCGTCTCCTGTATAACGCAACGCTTGTGTTGCCCATTTTTTCTGATGGGAGCCAAGGGATGTGGTATGTTGCTGCGACTCTTATGCTATATGCAGCATACCCCTATATCCATGCTGTGATTTATGGGATCGAGGAGGGGTATAGCGAAAGACACATGCTCTCTAGGACTATCATGCTGTGCGTCTCAGTTTTATTTTCCTTCTGGATGTTGCACAAGTACAACCCGTCCCTGTTTAAAAATATCGAAATAATGGTGGCGCGCATTCCAACGTTTTGCATAGGTGCGTATCTGGGTCATTTCGTTAAAGAGCGCAAGGTGTTTGGTTCCTCAGCATGGCTATGCGTGATGATAGCGTCGGCAGTTTATTCAATATATGCGGTGCTGGCACTTCACTGGGTCGAGCATAGCTATTGGTGGTGGCGCGTAACGATGATACCGGGAGGTGTTATTGGCTCACTTTTGGTCTGCGGTATGTTCAGCTTGCTTGATGGGATTTGCTTTGTAAAGCCGATTATGGCGTTCTTCCGTATGACAGGGGGCTTTTCGCTGGAGCTGTATGTAGCTCATATCATGTGCTTTTGGTCTCGGGGTCTGATCCCCCCCATCGGAGACAGTGTTGCGACCGCTCTTGTCCTCAGTTGTTTATCATGGGTAATTGCGTATCTGGCTAACAGGGCTCTGTATGTCTGGTTTGACGGAGGAGTTGTTTCTTTGCTTGGAAAGAACAGGCGACCCGCCTGACATGTTTGTCTGCCGTGACATGGCGGGGCTGGCTCGGCTCCGCGTTCTGCTGCTTCGTGGCGCCTATGGGGAATGAGGTCATGATGCGATTGAGGCATGAACAATTCGACGCGCTTAAGTGCTGGGCGATCTTATGGGTGGGTCTTGGTCACCTTGCCGACTATCGGTCTGGAAGCGGCTTATTCCAGAGCATATTCCTGGCACATGCCCGTGTTCATCTTTCTGTCGGGCTTGTTCGATCGTCCTAGGGATGAGTTTCCTGCTGGTAAAGTCGCATTTTTTCTTGCAGTCGGGATTCTCTATAAGCTGCTGAACTTTTACGTCGGCTATTTGCTCGGCAGTCGCTCGTTCTGGCTTCTTGGCGATGCCGGTGCGCCGTGGTTTATGTTTGCCATAGCGGGATGGATTGCGCTCGCATGTCTGTTCCGTCGCATGCCCTTCTTGCCCGTCTTGGCGGCTTCTCTTGTTTTGTCGCTTGCAGTTGGATATGACAACGGGGTTGGCGACTACCTGTACCTCTCGCGAATCGTGGCACTCTTTCCCATATACTGGGTCGGGTTCAAGCTGTCCTCAGGTGACGTGTTGAAGACGATGCAACGCAGCTGGATTCTTATCGTTTCCGTTTTCCTGCTCGCCGGTTGGGGCGTTGCGTGCCTTGTCGAGGCGGAGGCAATTCAATTCCTGCGCCCAATGTTTACATGGAGAAACCCCTATTCGGTTTTGGAGATGGGAGGGGGTATGTTCTGGCGTGTGGTTGCCTATGCTGTGGCAGGGCTGCTTACCGCCGCGCATCTCGGTGTCTTCCTGAATCTAAAACTTCCTGCGTTCTTTTCTGAGATCGGAAAGCGCACATTATCCGTTTATTTTTGGCACACTCCCGCTATAACAATCCTGGTTGCCAGCGGTTTCTACAACACACTGTTCTACGTGGGTCCTGTTGGCAAACTTGCGCTATTGTTCATCGGGGCCTTGATGTGTTGGTTGTTCTCGCGCGACCTCTTCATGCGCCCGCTGGAGCGGGTGAGGGCGTCGATCGGTGCGACCATTGAGTGCAAAACTCTGTAACTGCGGTGCCTGTTCCTTTATCGAACTCGCTGACACCAGCATTTCCGATATGATCGTTTCGTCTCCACAAGCCTCTCGATTTCAGGAGCGTCGGCAAGCTGGATGTCCGTCGTCACACCAGGCCGCTCATGGTGTTTGGCGCGCAGGCAATCGCGCAGTCGGTGTATCTCTCGTTCAACAGCACGATGCTTGGCGTGTTGTCGCATGGGAATTACCAGGTGGGGCTGCATCAGCTCGCCGTGAAGATCGAACATGCGCAATGAAGTGTGGTCGGCGCGGTGACGGGGGTTCGTGACCCGGATAGCGCACGACCAAATGGCTGACGACGCTGCGGGGTTTTGCAGGTTGGTGTGCACGGGCTTTGGTTTCACGATGAGCGTCTGCCTGGCGGTGATGTGCTGTCTACTGGTGTTCGCCGAGCCTGTGGTCCTGCTCGTGTCCGGCGAGGCGTTTGCCGCCGCGGTGACGCCGGTGCGGATCATCGGCGCGGTGAGCCTCATGTCGTGCGTCAGTTACTTTGTGGCGATGTGCATCCTGTCCCCGCTGGGCCGCGAGAGACAGATGGCCGTGTCGAGCATCGCGGCGGCCCCGGTGAGCGTGGCGCTCAACCTGCTGTTGGACGGTCCGTTCGGGGCGGTGGACACGGGCGTTGCGCTTTTGGCCACCGCGGCGACCGTCCTGAGCATCGAGCTCTGGTGCGCCAGCGACGTGCTCTCGTCTTTCGTGCACCCGCGCGACCTGGCGCGCATGGCGGTGTCCAACGTGATCGCCATAGCGGTATCCGCGGGTTGCGCATGGTTGCTCGCGACCGCGTTCTCCGCCGGTCCAGGAGCGATCGCAATCGCGGACCTGCTGGTCTACAGCGCCGTAGACATCGCCGTCGCAGTGGCCCTGCGAGACGACACTGCCCTCATGCTGGTCGGTAAGGCCCGCGCAGTCTTGCGGCGCGGGTAGGTGACGCACCAGCGAGTTTCCTGTTTGTTGGTGTCCCATGATGTGAAGCATCAGTATGTGGTGCGGATGCCTCGTCCGCCTCAGCCATCAAACTATCTGCATCATAGCGTCACGCCGTCCCTCCTTTCTGTGCCGGCGAACTCTACACCTTGTTGACCATCGACTCGAGTAGATACGGGCGAGTTCTCTCGTGCCGAGCAGCCCGCCGCCGTGGATCGGGAGCTACCGCAAAGTGTCCATTGCAGCTGTCGCCTTTCTCTTGAATCCATTTCATGGTTGTAATGAATTCCGGGCAGCTGCCGTTCCTTCATCGACCTTGCTTACACCAACATTCCGATGCGATTGCCTGTTTGCCAGCGATATTCTGAAGCGATAATTAAACCCCTGAGTCCCGCCCTTGATCCATTGGCTTCACGGGTGCAAGGTGCTTCTGATGTTCTGGCGTGGGGTAGCATGTGGTGGTTGGGATTTTCTGTATCAGTGGATGAGATGAGGAGACGGCTTGCCGATGCGTAGGACGTTTGTAGACATACTGAAAGGTCGCGATGTTGACCTAAGGACAGAATATCGTCGACTCTATAGCATGGTGTATGAGCAAGGCTTCAATGATGTTATGAGGGTGACGTTCCATAACATGCCTTTTAAGGGAACGGCAACGGACCTTGAGGATTTTGAGCTCGAATGCAACTTTACCTACTATCGAGTTTATGAAGAGTTGTCGCTGGATCGCCTATTTGGGTTCATGGAGTACATTTATAACTACGCTAGATGCATTGAGCTTGGTTCAAGATGGCCGGTTTTTCAGTATCACGAGAATGCTTGCCAGGTAACAACTTATATAGAAGCAATGGCGCAGAAGTTTGACTGTGAATTTAAGAAGGACGGGGACTACTTCATCCTGCTTGAAAGGAATAGCGAAGCGTGGGCCGCTGCCGGGGTTGCTCCTGAAGGTGTTGTCGACGATTTGATCGGCTATTCGTATCGCGGTTTGTCTGGCGATCTGAAAGCGAAAAGGGAGAAACTCAACAACCTAATTCTGGAGTTGGAGCCGAAGCGCGGGGCCCTTTCAGCGATATCGAAAAGTTTGTCCAGTGATGTATTCAGAATAGCGAACAACTTCAATATTAGACACAACAATATCAGTGAAGACAATGGAGGGAAGTACAACGAAAAGGTGGCATCCATGAGCCCGGTTGAGCTTGAAGACCAGTACGATGATCTTTATAGACTGTGTGTTGCCGCCTTCATCCTGTTGCACCATGAAGAGGTTGGGGTGCATTAGGGCCGCCGCACCGCAGTGCGATGGCATCGTTATTCGGTTCGGGCAATATGCAGTGGCTGCTAGACGATAAGAATAATTCCCATGAGTTGCCTTTTTCGCGCATGGCGCACTCTAACGGGATTCGCTTCATAGAGGAAGGGGCTTGACGCATCAAGCCCCTTCAGGTGCCTCCCTCGATTACCGTTCCGAGTGGAAACGCCGTTATGCGCATACGGTAAAAAGAGGGCGCCATGGATTGGGGGTTCGTTGGGGGATCGTTGTATTGCAGCGGCGTGGTAGCTATGTCAACTGATGCCGTGACTGATGTGAGTGATATTATTACTGATGTGAGTGATATTGTTACTGATTGTGACTGGTGGTGCCGATGAACTCCGAACAGCTGAGAGCGACTGTTGCTCGTCTTCGTGCTGCGGGAACAGATGATGCTTGGGTTGAGGTGAAGCGCAGCGGTCCCAAGTTGTCGTCGGATGTCTGGGAAACGGTGAGCGCATTCGCCAATACGGCAGGCGGAACCATTATCTTGGGTCTGTCGGAAGTCGATGGTTTCGCCCCTGCAAAGGTCTTCGATTTGCAGGCGAATCTCGATGCCTTTGTTATGGGCGTCGGCGATGGCGGAATAGATAACTGCAAGTTGGAGAACCCGCCAAGATATACTCTCGAACGTCACGAGTTTGAAGGTAAATCCCTGTTGGTGATCGACATCGCGGAAAACGAAATCGGCTCTAAACCGTGTTTTATCAGGAAACTCGGAATGGTGTCTGGAAGCTACAAGCGCGTCGACGATAAAGACCTCAGGTTGTCTCCGACGGAACTCTACGAAATGCAGAACATACTGAAACCGTCCATAGACGACCGAGAAGTGGTGCCCGGGGCAACGCCCGACGATTTGAACGATGATGTTGTCGATCAAATAATCGCCATGGCTCGAATGCTTAATTCCAAGGCCGTCCGCGGGACGTCTGATCGGGCTAGCATCATGCGTCGCTTGAACATAACAGATGGCGGGGACGGGGTCCTCATGGCGGGATTGCTGGTTGCGGGGGATTATCCTCAGATGTTCTTTCCCAAGCTGGTGGTAGATGTTGCAACCTATCCCGATACGGCTAAGTCTGCTCCCGGCAAACCGAGATTCATCGACAGAAGAATCTGCGAGGGGTCGCTTTCTGAAGTCATGGCCGATGCGATGGCGGCAATAGAGAGAAATTTGAGAACTTACTCAATAGTGGATGGTGTGGGGCGCCACGATGAGCAGGAAATACCCCGAGATGTGTTGCGCGAGGCTGTGGCCAACGCATTGGTTCATCGAGAATACAACGCTGCGTTTACAGGTCAGGCGGTTTCCGTGGAAATCTACCCTGATCGGGTTGTGATAAAAAGCCCCGGTGGTCTTTGGGGCGGTAAGACTATCGATAATCTTGCAGACGGTGATTCTATCTGCAGAAATGCAACGCTGATGAAGCTCATGCGGTTTGTTTCGTTGCCCGGCGAGGTCGGATCTCCTGCCGAGGGAAACGGAACGGGAATTGAGCTGATGTTGCGTGAAATGGCATCAAAGTCATTGCCCGCTCCGGAGTTCGAGGCCGGAATCGATAGTTTTTCCGTTACGCTTGGACGACATGGAACGGAGATTGCGGAGTTCCAGTCTTGGCTTGCGCATATTGGCTGTGCAGAGTTGCCCCAGATTGAGAGGGCGACACTCCTCACCGTGAAACGGTCTGGCCCAAAGACGGTCAGAGAGCTTCACGAGCAATTGAGCTGCGATTCCGACGATGTGAGAGCCGCACTTGTGAATCTGGTCCAACGGGGCTTGCTGTGCCTGGACAAGGATGGATCGTACGCTCTCTTTAAAGGTGACTTAAGGTCGCATCTGCCTGGCGTGAATCATGCGGGAGTGGCAGTTGCGGAAAACATCGTGAATAATTCTGATGGATCGCCTCGCCAGGTCCTCATTGAGTTGCTTGGAAGACACGATTCGTTGAGCGCTCGGGAGATGTCGGCGATGACGGGGAGGCAGATTTCGAACATCCGTTATCACTTGAATCGCCTGATTGCCGATGGGGTGGTCGAACCTACGGCCGAAGCAACGAGCGTGCATCGTCGCTATGTTTTGATACGCGATTGAGGACGCGAATGATGATGACTCACAATCTCACTCGTAATTATGAGTGAGATTGTGAGTCATTTTGCGTGTTGCTGCTGGTTATGAGAGGTGACATCTTGCGTGCACGGCAAAAGGAGAGGTGTCATGGGTCGGCCCGGGTCAACGGCCGGCGGATTGCGATGGGGACTGATCGCCTTTCTGCATCCGCGGTGCTTCGGGGGTAATTTCCCATGCGCTCGCCGCGGCTTTTCTTCTGTTCCGCGTGCCGTCATCTCCAGCTGCTCCAACAGTTTTGATATGGGTTTAGCAACGGCACGATAAATTAAAGCGGACTCACATGGGTCTTTCGTCGGTTCTAAAATGAATATAGTCTGTTCGGAACTCGAAATGGTGGGAAATGGGTTATGGCTGAGAACGTTGGTGACCTTGAAAGCAATGCGCGAAACAGCTGCGTCGGCCGCTTAATG
>OBIU01000526.1_pt1 | contig 16861 bp, 13 predicted proteins | sample 1519871 | NCBI WGS metagenome assembly OBIU01 (sample SAMN04209229, study PRJEB22552) | human gut metagenome | biome: gut; material: feces | host: Homo sapiens | place: USA: Oklahoma
GTGCTTAAAACCGGCCGCGAGTTATAAAGTCACGAGAAAGGGCCGTCTACCTGCGTAGACGGCCCAGAATTGGACACACTTTTTGTCCTATAACCCTAACTCTTCAATATATATTTCTTATTATATATTTATTAGTTTTATATGTCTTGCCTAGTATTATACATTTCAATGCATACTAGTTTAAGAGCTCTCAAAGTGCCCGAACGAGGCGAATGCCTCGGTTCAACTCTTCATAACTTCCAAAACCCCGACTTAAACAAATGGCCTCCACAGGGAAACTGCAGAGGCCATAGAGCATATTGGCTCATAACTAGAATCCAAGACGCTCCCATTGCATACCGGTCCAGTCTTGCACTACCGCTGGATCGTTTGTAAGCTTCGCGCGCTTCAAAACCATATCTTCCGTCATGGTCTCTGCCGCTTTTTTAGATTCGCCGCGGGCAACGTTTAACCATGCAACTGCTTTTGCACGCAAATCTTGCTTTGATGTCAAAACATATACCGCTGCAAAACCAATCGATGCGCCGATCAATCCGGCTGCAAGCAAACCAACCTGACGCTTCGTCATCACAGATCATCGCTTTCCATTACCTGAGACATAATCCTCTGGAGTTCATCTTCGTCCTTGAACTCGATTTCAATCTTATTCTTACCACGAGTCGATTTAACACGTACGTTCGTATTGAATACCTGACGCAAAACGCGAGCAGCCTTCTTATAGGATTGAGGAGTAACAGGACGCGGTGTTTTAGGCGTCTCGCCGACTGAAAACAGTGGAGCAAGATTCTCTGTCGCTCGAACGGACAAACCTTCAGCAACAACCTTATCAGCGAGCTTAATTCTCTGCTCCACAAAGGGAACAGCAAGAATTGCCCGGGCATGCCCAGCCGTCAATTTCCCTTCATAGAGATATTCTTGAACAGCCTCCGGCAAATCTAGCAATCTGAGAGAATTTGTAATCGTCGAGCGAGATTTGGAAACAGCTTTGGACAGCGCCTCCTGAGTCATCCCACTCGCCTTAATGAGTTGCTTGTAACCTCGTGCCTCTTCAATCGGATTCAGATCAGAGCGTTGAAGGTTCTCAATAAGAGCAAGCTCCATAACAGCCTGATCATCAACATCCTTAACGATTACAGGCAGTTCCTTAAGACCTGCAATCTTTGAAGCTTGATAACGCCTCTCACCCGCGATAATCTCATAGCGCTTTCCCTTTTTACGAACCAAAAGTGGTTGCAAAACGCCATGCTCGCGGATTGACTCACTCAACTCCTCAAGTTCAGTTTCGTTGAAATGAGTTCGAGGCTGATTAGGGTTAGGAAAGATGTCTTCTATCGAAACAATATTCTCACTTGCAGCTGAATATCCAGTCTCTGATTGCGCTTCACCCATCAGGGAACCAAGACCCCGGCCCAATGCCGGCTTCTTTTTGGGACTAGGCACGGCGAATCACCTCTCTTGCAAGATTGATATAGGCACGAGCTCCTTTATTGCTCGGAGAGTACTTCGTAACCGGCAAACCATATGACGGAGCCTCAGAGATCTTCACGGAACGGGGAATCAATGTTTTAAAGGCAAGGTTACCGAAGTAATTTCTAACCTCTTCAACAACCTGATTAGAAAGGGAAGTTCTCGAATCATACATGGTGAGCAGAACGCCAAACGTATCGAGAGATTTATTAATACGCCCCTTGACCATTCTCATCGATTCAAGAAGCTTCGTAACACCCTCGAGCGCATAATACTCGCACTGGATGGGAATCAACACGCTATCAGCTGCTGCAAGCGCATTGATCGTAAGCAATCCCAAAGACGGCGGACAATCAATAAAGATAAAGTCAAACTCATCCCGAATAGGCTCAATCATATCCTTCAAGCGTGTTTCGCGGGCAATAGCGCTCACAAGCTCGATTTCTGCACCAGCAAGCTGGATTGTTGCCGGAACAACGAACACCTTTTTACATGGAGTATCCTGGATGATGTCATCAGCGGGCACATCATGAAGAATTGCGTCATATACGCATTGCGTAAGAGTCTCTTTATCGATTCCAAACCCACTAGTCGTGTTTCCCTGAGGGTCAAAATCGATAATTAAGACCTTTCTATTCTGCTCACCAAGCGCTGCAGCAAGATTTACCGCAGTGGTAGACTTACCAACTCCGCCCTTCTGGTTGATAATGGCAATTACTCTCGTATCTTTCTCAGCTTTAGAACGCTTAACGTCTTTATAGCTCACGTATCGCTCCAATCCATGCCATTTTCCGGTTGATTGTTTCACGTGAAACCATCTTCGTCTATCACATCGTTTCACGTGAAACATAATCTTATCTCGTACCATGTTTCACGTGAAACATGGCATTTCTATTACTCATCATTCTAACGCAGTAAGTAATGAATATGTTTCACGTGAAACAATCCATGAATTACTAAAGTGGGCATGATCCAACAACTCAATTAGTTGATTTTGGAGAGAAATCTGCGTTATTCAATCAATATCACAGTATTACGGGAAAAGCGTCTATTCCACAGCACACATCCGAGGATTTAACCGCAGATACTAAGTAGATTGAATAGATTACATTGCAAAACAGTATCGACGCCACTAAAAGCGATGTCCCCAATCAATTCCATGCGCAAATTAGAGAATGATCTTTCTTCTATGAACTAAAACGGTGGTAAATAGTACCACCTTCGAAAGATATTTGGACACAAGCCGGCTTTCAAGTATCGAGTCTAAAAATCAATACTCCCATTCAGATAAATTCATCAGTATTGTATGCTCCTGCTCATACTCGCCATCTAATGCTTCAATACAACGGATAACCACTCAATGTTTCACGTGAAACGTTAGTAGACCCGCCGATACAATACGTGATCTCAAAATTACTTGAGCAAACTCCCCAAGAAACGCCGTTGAGCATTTCAAAAGAATTAAACAAAATGGCGGTGCACCGCATAAGCAGTGCACCGCCAAAGAATTGTTTCACGTGAAACATACAATGCAACACGTCAGTTAATCCAGCCCGCAACGAAACTAAGCAAGCGGAGTCCTTTTGGCCAGACCAGCAGAACGAGGTAGCTCGACGCGAGGAGCCCGAACAGACGTGAAGCTAAAGACTATGCGATGTCCCAGCTGATTTGGTAACTCAAATTCATTCGAGCAAGACAAGGCGAGTCCGCAGAGCTCGGCAGCCTTAAGTCCGCTTTGGATCTCAGATTCATCAGGATTTGCTTTAGCGATAATAAGTTGCCCACCTTTATTTAGGAAGGGAGTTGCATATTCAATGAGAACAGGCATAGAGGCAAGCGCGCGGGCACACACGCAATCGAATTGTCCGGATTCCTGCTTGGCATAATCTTCAAGCCTTGCGTGAACAGCAATTGCGTTATCGAGAGAAAGTTTCCCAATGAATGCGTTGACTGCATTGATTTTCTTGCCGACGGAATCAAGAAGAACAAGCTCGTGATCCGTGGCGCAAGCAAGCGGAATACCAGGAAAACCCGCACCAGTGCCCATATCAAGGATTCGTTGAGCTTCACTTGGAATTGAAGGAAGCAACAACAGCGAATCAAGAATATGAAGTACAAGGGCATCTTGAAGATCAGTGATACGAGTAAGATTAATGTACTCATTTACTTGCGACACATACAAGAGATGATCGAGACACTTCTTAAGCGAGTCTTCGGAGATATCAAGTCCAGCATCAATGACGTAGGACTTCAAGGTGTCCAGGAGCTCTTGGTGATGATCGTTAGAAATTGACAAGGGCTGTAGAATTACAGGGCGTGGTGCGTTCGCCATAAATACTCTACCTTTCAAAGTGATTCGAGCAGAAGCTGATGACTGAAATTAGTGTAACAAGAAGTTCAGTCATAAAAAGTGATATCGCAGCTAATAAAAAAGGGGATGCAGAATGCATCCCCTTTAAAGACAACGGATTTCAAGCTAGCAAGGTTGAATAACAACGCGGCGCTCAGGATCAGTGCCTTCGGAATGGGTTTCAACCTGAGGGTTCTCCCGGAGCGCGATATGAACCAGTCGACGTTCATAAGCACTCATCGGAGGCAAGGACACGGAGCGATGCTGCTTGAGAGCACGGTCGGCAGCAGAGACAGCCATCGAAACAACCTTATCGTGCCTACGGCTCTTGTATCCTTCAACATCAACAACAACGGGATACCTGAATCCGAGCTTCCTGCTCACAAGTAAAGCAAACAGCGTCTGCAGAGACTCAAGAGTGCGTCCATGACGACCGATGAGAACCGCCAGATCGGGAGCGGTCACATCAAGAATCAGCTCGCCATCATCGCCGTCGTACTCATCAATAGGCGAGTCCGCAGCGTCAAAGTGCTCGAGGATTGAGCGGAGCACGGAAACGGCAACGTCGGCAATAGCATCGAGCTCGGCATCAGAGAGCTCCTCGCCGTTTTTATAACGCTCAGCAACGGAAACGAAGTCAACAGCAGAATCCTCTACTGCTTCAACGACATCGGAAATCTGATCGGACATGGTATCCTCCTATTTTAGTAAGGTACCTGATTAGTTCTTCTTATGCTGACGAGGCTTGCGCTCGCGACGAACAACGTTGACCTCGATCGGAGCGTTCGCCAAGCGCTCTTCCTCTTCGGCCTTCGCCTTGTCGATAACCTTCTGGGTAACGAAGATCTGCTGAACGACCTGCCACAGCGTAGAGACATCGTAATACAACAAAACGCCGGCGGGCAGGCCCCAGCCAACAAAGAGCATCATGATAGTCATGACGATGCCCATGGTCTTCATGCTCTGAGCCTGGGCACCCGTCTGATTGCGAGCCATATACAGCTGCGGAATCAAGGTCAGAACGGAGAACAGCACCAGCGCGATGATGTAGGGAAGCGCGGTGGTAAAACCATCAGCCATGGCGGTGGCAGGCGACGTAATCAGGCTCGGAAGGATGTTGAAAAAAGAGAAGGTTCCCTCGTAATCCGGGAAGTAGTGAGGCAGATCGCGAAGAAGCGTGAACAGCGCGAGCAGCAAGGGCATCTGGATGAAAAGCGGCAGGCAGCCACCGAAGGGATTGAACTTGTTCTCGCTGTAGAACTTCTGCATCTCCTCGGCCTGGCGCTGCGGATCATCAGCGTAGCGCTCCTGGATCTCCATCAGCTTGGGCTGCAGAACCTGCATACGGGCGGTTGCCTTGGTGGATTTAAGCATCAAAGGCGTCAGGAGCAGGCGCACGATGATCACCAGGATGATGATCGACAGGCCCCAGTCTGCCGCGAACCCCTGAATTACCTTCAGGATCTCCAAAAGAATCTGAACGATCCAATCCCACATGTTGAATTCCTCCGAACGAAAACGCCCTGTTAGGGCACGGGATCATAGCCACCGACACGCCATCCGTTGCATCGAGTGATGCGGCGGACGGCGAGCCAGCAGCCTTTTAAAACACCATGCTTCTCAATAGCCTCAACAGCATACTGTGAACAGGTAGGGAAATAGATGCACGCATCGGGAAGCAGAGGAGAAATATATCTCTGGTAGATGCGCACGGCCCCAATCGCAGTGCGTTTGGGTAGGCTGAGAACAAGTGAAATTCCGCGCACTAAGCCACCCCCGCTCGTTTGAGCAGGGATTTCAGCGCCTCGATCATTTCTTCCGGATGGGCCGTACGCGTTCGGGGGGTGGCGAACAGGATAACGTCGCAACCCTCAACAGGTAGCCGCAATGCGCGCGCCGCCTCACGCAGCACGCGCTTGGAGCGGTTGCGCACAACAGCGCAACCAAGGCGTTTTGCAGCAACGAAGGCGACCCGACCCGGATCGCCTTCGTTGACTGCTTCACATATAACCATTCGAATCAGGGGATGGTTATATCGCCTTCCCTGAGTGAACGCACGCTCGAACTCCAGCCGAGACTTCAGTGTCCTCATGCGAGTAGCGTGACTTTAGTTGTCGCTCACCGTAAGACGCTTGCGGCCCTTGGCACGACGACGGGCGAGAACGGCACGGCCGCCCTTGGTGGCCATACGGGCACGGAAGCCGTGGGTCTTGGCGCGCTTGCGCTTGTTAGGCTGGTAGGTACGCTTCATGGTTGATATCCTCCTGGTGCATTTCGTCTGCTCACAGACTCACAGATATAGACATGTGAGCTTAGAGATTGTAGGGAATACCGTGCGGAAATGTCAATGAATCTCGGCTAAAAGATTGACAATTCTTCGGTGAATTTCATCGTTCGTGCATGAGATCGATATCCCACAGCTTTTCTTTCACGTTCTTTCACAGAGTTTTCCACAGGTTGTTGGCAAGTTGTTAATAACTTTTCGCGTCTTTTCTTCAGTTTTCAACCGATTGGGAAAACTTGTTGAAAGATGCGAAAGCTTTCATGCGGAGCTGATATCCTGTTGAAAGAAACGCGAAAGAACGGGATGACATGTCTGACGATTTCTATCCCTTTGTGGACTCGGGCGACCCCGCCCCCAGCAACAACCATATAACGGGTGCGACGGAACCCCCGTTGCCCGGGAGCCAGCCCACCACTTCCCCCTTCGATATCGACGGGGGACAGCTTTCCGCAGCGGCCCCTCACGGGGACGAGGGGTCGTCGCCAAGCGGCGTGGCCGTGAGCTACGCGACGCGCATCGCCATCTACGACGACATGCTCTCGACGCCACGAGTAATCGTCATCACGCCGAAAGACGTCCGCACCTATCTTGAGGAGATCACCAACACGGTGTATCGCTGCATGAAGGAGCAGGGCGGCTCGATCTCCCTCATGGTTATCCGAGAGATCGTGGAGAACTTCATCCACGCCCATTTCATGGAACCTATCATCTCGATTCTCGACGGTGGAGAAACGATACGCTTCGCCGACCAGGGACCGGGGATCGGGGACAAGGAACGGGCCTTCGAATTCGGCGTTACCTCGGCAGACCGAGACAAGAAGCGCTATATACGAGGCACGGGCGCGGGCTTCCCCATGGTCCAGCAGTATCTCGAAAACGCCGGCGGAGCCGTGTCGATCGAAGACAACCTGGGGCAGGGCACCGTGGTCACGGTAAGCCTCGACCCTGCGCGCGTCGCAGAGATCGAGCGCACCGCAGCACGCGGCGCGGCGGTGCGAGGAGCCGCAGCGGAGCTGCAAGCCGCGGGAGCAGCCGGGCGCGGTCGGCAGGCATATGCACAGGAGCAACAGGGTCCCTATGGATACCCGCCGGCCGCACAACCCTACAACGCCGACGCGAGCCGCAGCCCAATGGGGTCGGCGGCAGCGCATCAACCTTACGAAGCAGCGGGCTGGAACCCTTACGGATACCCGCAGCAATATCAGACGGGGGGATGGCAGGGATTCCCACCGCAGGGATACGGAACACCCGCGTACCCTCAGCAGGGTCAGTGGCAGGGACAGCCCTACCCCGGAGCGGCGTGGGCGGGTGCGGCGTACATGCAGCAGCCGACGCCGTTTCCCGGCATGCCCCAACCCGGGGTCGCCCCGCAAGCCGGGACCGGGCTGGTACCGGCGCAGGCAAGCACGGCGCAGCCCTACGTCTCCGACCGCGGGGTGAACGCCATGCTCTACCTCGAGCAGAACGGGTCGTGCGGCCCGACCGACCTCGAAAGAGCCTTCGGCTCGTCGGTCCCCACGTGGTCACGCGAGCTCGACGCGCTCACGAGCTCGGGCCTGGTCATCAAACGCGGTCAGAAGCGCATGCTCACCGATATGGGAAAGCTTTGGCTCCAGACGACGCGTTCCCAACAGGCAGCCGCGAGCGCGTCGGAAGCCCATCCCGCACCCGGCTTCGACCAGCAGCATCAGCAGATGGCGAGCGCAGGGACCGCGGAGGCAGCATATGCCCCGGGGTATCCGGCGGCACCGGGCTACCAAGCGGACCGGGCGAACCAAGCTCCGGTCGTACAGCAGCACGGCATGCAGAACCAGCCCGCCCAACCGTGGAATCCCGGCCTCCAAGGGCTCTAGATACACGAATGGCCGCACGGGCCTAGAACCATGACGGAGATGAGAAGGTGAACATGGAAAGCGAAGCGCAGATCTTACTTACAGACGTGGTGGCGTTCTGCCAGCGCGACGGTCAAGACGCTCGCCTCACCAACATGCTGGGCCAGTCGCGTCCGCTGGACATGACGGAAAGCGCGCTCATCGTCGAGGCGCCCACGCGCTTCGCGGTGGCGTTCCTGGAGCGGAACAAGGCGATCGTCGAGCACTATCTCGAGGAGATCGCGTTTATGCACCTCGACCTCGTGGTCCAGCCGCCAGCCACCGCATTCGCCCCCGACGCCGCGGGCGCGGCCGGCACTCCGCCCGCGCCGGTCGCGCAGACAGCGGCCCCGGCCGCCGAGGGCAGGGGCATAGAAGCGGCACCCGCGGCCGGACCGATGGGCGCGCAACCGATGGCGGGCGGCGTCGCGATCCCTGCGGCCGCACCCGTCGCCGCAACCTCTGCATCCCCCGCAGCGACCCCCGTAGAAACTCACGTTCCAGTGAACGCCGTGGTACCCGCCCCTGCGCCGGCGGTCCCCGCCGCCTCTCCCGCTACGGCGCCGGCTCCGGCGGCCGCCCAGACCCTCCCGGGCGCAGCCACCGCCGCCGTGCCGCTCGCGCGAGAAAAGGACCCGGGTGCCGTCAACGTGACGAATACCATGTCGCGCGACGATTTCCTGAAGATGCTGCAGGCCCAGAAGGGCGGGGCGCCTACCACCGCCCCCGCGCCATCGGCCGGCACCGCAAGCGCTCCGGGAGTCGCCGTCGCCCCGGCCGGGACCGAGGCGCACGCCGCGGAAGACAGCGCGCCCGTGGGTTCGAAGTTCACCTTCGCGAATTTCGTCTACGGCGACGAGAACAAGCACGCATACCACTCCGCCCAGCGCTTCGCGGCGTTCGTGGACGAGCCCGGTCAATACAACTCGCTCTTCATCTACGGCGGATCCGGCCTGGGCAAGACGCACCTGCTGCTCGCCATCAAGAACTACCTCGCCGAGACCAAGCCGCACATCCGCGTCAAATACGCGAACTCCCAAGCCTACATCGACGACTTCATCAACGAGATCGCCCGGCAGAAGACGGAGGGGCGCGCGATCCTGCGCGAGTACCATGAGGCAAACGTCCTGATCATCGACGATATCCAGAACATCATCGGCAAGCAGGCGAGCATCGAATACTTCTTCTCCCTCATGGACGAGTTCATCCGGGAGAACAAGAAGATCGTCATCGCCTCAGACCGCGCCCCGAAGAACCTCGGCATGGACGAGCGGCTCACCAGCCGCTTCAACGCCGGCATGCTCTGCCTGGTATCGGAACCCGGCTTCGAGATGAAGTACACCATTCTCAAACGCTACTACGAGGGAACGATCAAGCCGCAGGCGGACATGAGCCCGGCGAACGTCGATGCCTCGTTGCTCGACGCGTTCCGCGTCCAGGGCGGCGACCTCACCGACGAACAGCTCCGCTACATGGCGGAGATCTCCGGCAACAACATCCGCGAGCTCGAGAGCTTCTGCGAGCGCTGCGCGAGCCTCTCCTTCGAACGGGAGCAGCAGGGCCGCGAACTCGAGGCGGTCGACATCGAGAAGGTGGCGGACGAGTACTTCGATACGGTCCACAAGGTGATCCACATCGATGCGGTGCAGGCCGCGGTCGAGGAGTTCTACCAGGTGAGCCACGAGGATTTGATCGGCCCCAAGCGGTCGAAGGGCATCGCGTTCGCGCGCCACGTCGCCGTCTACCTTGCAAATTCCCTCTGCGAGCTCAGCTCGTCCGCCATCGGAGCGCAGTTCGGCGGACGCGACCACTCCACCGTCCTCAACAGCCTGAAGGTGGTCGAGAGCAAGATGCAGGAAGACCGCCGCATCTGCGAAGACCTCCAGCAGCTCAAGAGCATGATCGCCCAGCGATCGTAACGGCTGCGGGCAAGTAAGCGCATACGGCGGAAAGCAACCCGATCAAGGACATGAAAGGTGGGCAAAAGGTTGTTGAAAGTTACTGGAAATCATGTTGGCGAGGCGCCTCGACCTGTGGGGAGCTCGTACCATGAGGGCTTCCTGTTGATAACCACCGAGGTTTTCCACAGGGGCTAGCAGATAATATCCACAATGCTGAGCTGCGGAAACGAGATTTTTCCACAGCGTCCACCGTCTTATTACTATTATTAGATTTATATCTATATAGAGAGGAATAAAAGATGAGGTTCACCGTTAGCCAGTCGGCTCTCTCCGAGGCACTCGCAACCGTCATGAAGGGCGTAGCGGGATCTTCGACGCTCCCCATTCTCTCGGGTGTGCTCGTTCGAGCTTTCGACGGCGTTCTCGAGTTCCAAACCTCCAACTATACGATCGCCATTCGCCACCGTATCGCCGCGCGCGTGGAGCAGGAGGGGTCGATGGTGGTCCCCTGCAAGATGCTGTCCAATATCACGAAGACGCTGCCGGACGCGCCGGTCTCGTTCGAGATGGAAGAGCGCCAGGTGAGCATCAAGTGCGAGAAGAGCTCCTTCCGCCTGAACACGCTCGACGTGGGCGACTTCCCCGAGTTCCCCACCTATGCGCTCGAGTGCACGGTCGAGCTCCCGGCGAACATCCTTTCCGATATGGTGTCGCGCGTATGGCGCGTCACCTCTACCGATAAGAACCGCCCCGTCCTCAACGGCGTCTACATGACCGTCGAGAACAACACCGTCCGTCTCGTGGCGACCGACTCCTACCGCCTCGCGGTGTGCGACACCCAGGTCGAGACCTCTTCCCTCGAGGGCGCTTTCGAGCTGAACGTCCCGGCGGACGCGTTCAACGACGCGCTCTCGATCACGGGCGGCCAGGGGACCATCATGATCGGCTCGACCGATACGCAGGTCGTCTTCGAAGCCGGCAACACCACGTACGTGTCCCGCCGCATCGAGGGCGTCTACCCCAACTACAAGGCCCTCCTGCCCCAGACGTGCGCGACGACCGTGAGGATCGACGTCGCGTCGTTCAACGCGGCGCTGAAGCGCGTGGCGGTCATCGCCCAGAACAACTCGGCGGTCAAGTTCGAGATCGATGCCGACTGCGGGACGCTCGCCCTCTCCGCCATCTCCAGCGACCAGGACGTTGCACGTGAAACGGTCGACGTGGACATCGAGGGGGAATCGGGCGTCATCGCGTTCAACTACCATTACATCTTCGGCTGCCTGAACGCGCTCGCCCGCGAGAAGGAGATCACGCTCGAGCTGCAGTCGTACAACCAGGCCGGCGTCTTCAAGAGCTACGACAAGATCAACTACCTCTACCTGGTCATGCCCGTGCGTATCTAATGGGTATCTACGCGCGCGAACTTCGGGTACAGCATTATCGCAGCTTCGAGGAGCACGCCCTCGACCTGGCGGAGGGGATCACCATCCTGGTGGGCCACAACGCCGCTGGTAAAACCAACCTGGTCGAGGCGCTCCAGCTGCTCACGTCGGGGCAGTCGTTCCGTCGTCCGTCGCCACGCGAGCTTTTGCGCGACGGCGCCGAGCGCGGGTCCGCGCTCCTGGAGCTCGAGGGCGACGGCCGCCGCGTCACGAACGAATGCGAGCTCACCGAGACGCGTCGGGCCTTCAAGCGCAACGGGAAGAAGACGAACGCCGCGGGCGTCAGGGGCGTTCTGCCCAGCGTGCTCTTCTGCCCCGACGATCTCGATATGGTGAAGCGCTCGGCGAGCGTCCGCCGCCGCGCCCTCGATGATTTCGGCGTGCAGCTCAACGCGCAGTACGCGCGGCTGGTGTCGACGTACGAGCGGGTGGTGGAGCAGCGCAACACCTTGCTGAAGGACCGCACCGCCGACCCCGCCCTCGCCGCCGCCTGGGATGAGTCGCTCGTCGCGACCGGCGCCGCGCTCATGCAGCATCGCGCCGCTCTGCTCGACCGCGTCGCCGCCCATGCCGCGCGCGCCTATGCGGATATAGCGCCCCACGAGCGGCTCGACATCGCTTACGAGCCCTCGTTCGGCGCTCCCGGTGGCGCCGCTTCCGTCGACCTGGCCGATCGCGCGATGATCGAGCAGTCGTTTCGCGCCCGCCTGCGCGAGCTCGGGCAGGATGAGGCCCGCCGCGGCCTCACGCTCGCCGGCCCCCATCGCGACGAGATCGCGTTCTCCATCGACGGGAGGAGCGCGCGCCTGTACGCATCCCAGGGGCAGCAGCGGTCGATCGTGCTGGCGTGGAAGGTCGCGGAGGTGGCCGTTACGAGGGACATCCTCGGCTACGCCCCGCTGCTCCTGCTCGACGATGTGATGAGCGAGCTCGACGAGAGCCGCCGCGCCGCCATCCTGTCATTTATCGAAGGCGAGGTCCAGACGGTTATCACCACGACGAACCTCGGCTATTTCACCCATGAGATCCTGGAGAGGACGAAGGTGGTCGGCGTTGGCCAGGCGTGATGAGAGAATCCGCGAGACGCGCAGCCTCGAGGGCTTCCTCGGCGCGGAGCGCGCGCGGCTGTTCGATGATGCGAGCCCCGAGCGGCGCGAGCAGCTGCGCGCGGCGGAGCGCACGCGCGAGGTGTACCGCGCGTGGAACGCGGTGTGCGCGGGCACGCGCGAGGGCAAGCACGCCACCGGCTTGCATTTCGCCGCGGAGAGAAACGAGCTGATCGTGTACATGGACGCGCCCTCGTGGACGCAGGAGATGACGATGCTGCGCGAGATCATCCGCGCCCGCATGGCCGCGAAGGGTGTAGACATCGACGCCCTGGTGTTCAAGACCTCCCGCGAGGGCTATCGCTCCGCCGCCGAGGGGTCCGGTTCCGCCGCGAAGCACCGCGCGCCCGCGGTCGCCCCGCGTCCCGCGCCGCGACGGGAGGAGCTCAGCGCCGCCGAATCCGATCGGCTCGACCGCGAGGTGGCGCCCATCGAGAACGAAGCCTTGCGCAAAGCGCTCAAATCGGCGATGAAGGCAAGTCTCGAGTGGAAAGAGACCACAACCGAATAAAGGGCACCTATTTTCGCCTCTCAATGCGTTTTACGGGTATTTGTGTGTTTTGGTGACACGTGAAACAAGCGTGTATCATGTTAACAATGGAGTAAAACGTCTTTCATTTGTGAAAGGGGTCCGTGTGGCGAAAGAGAATGATTACGGCGGCGGTGAAATCAAGGTCCTCGAGGGCCTCGAGGCCGTGCGCGTACGCCCCGGTATGTACATCGGCTCTACGAGCTCGACCGGCCTGCACCACCTCGTATGGGAGATCGTCGACAACGCGGTCGACGAGGCTATGGCCGGCTACTGCTCGCAGATCGAGGTGACCGTGCATGCGGATAACTCGATCACGGTCGTCGACAACGGCCGCGGCATCCCGGTCGACGAGCATCCCGTGAAGAAGATCCCCACGCTCGAGGTCGTCATGACGATCCTCCACGCGGGCGGAAAATTCGATAACTCGGCCTATAAGGTATCCGGCGGCCTGCACGGCGTCGGCGTGTCCGTCGTGAACGCCCTGTCCAAGAAGATGACGGTCCAGGTCGCGCGCGACGGCAAGGTCTACGAGATGCAGTTCAGCCGTGGCGTGACCACGCAGAAGATGAAGGAGGTCGGCACCTCGGAGACGACCGGCACCACCGTCACCTTCTGGCCCGACGAGGAGATCTTCGAGACCACCGTCTACGATTACGACATCCTCCACGACCGCCTGCAGCAGACGGCGTTCCTCAACAAGAACCTCAAGATCACCCTCACCGACGAGCGCGAGATCGAGCCCTCTGTCGAGGAGTTCTGCTATGCCGGCGGCATCATCGACTTCGTCAAGTTCCTGAACGAGGGCAAGACCGTGCCCGAGGAATTGAAAGAGCCCATCTACCTATCCGGCGCCTCCGAGCCCGATGCGCCGGTCGAGCGCACCGGCGAGGTGGAAGTCTCCATCCAATGGAACGCCTCGTACTCCGAGACCGTCATGAGCTTTGCGAACGACATCCGCACCATCGAGGGCGGCATGCACATGGAGGGCTTCCGCACGGCGCTCACCAGCGTGATCAACGATTACGCGCGCAAGAACGGCATCCTGAAGGAGAAGGAGGGCAACCTCACGGGCGACGACGTGCGCGAGGGCCTCACCGCCGTCGTGTCCGTCAAGCTCGCCGATCCGCAGTTCGAGGGGCAGACCAAGGCGAAGCTCGGCAGTTCCTTCATGCGCACGCTCGTGCGCAAAATCGTCTCCGAGGGGCTGGCCGATTACCTCGAGGAGCATCCCAAGCAGGCCCGCGAGATCATCAAGAAGGCCCAGCAGGCCAGCAAGGCCCGTAACGCCGCCCGCAAGGCGCGCGAGGCGACGCGCCGCAAGAGCCTGCTCGAGACGGCTTCCCTTCCCGGCAAGCTGGCGGACTGCTCGGAGCGCAACCCCGAGCTGACCGAGCTCTTCATCGTCGAGGGCGACTCGGCAGGCGGCTCCGCGAAAGACGGCCGCCGCCGAGACATCCAGGCCATCCTGCCCCTGCGCGGCAAGATCTTGAACGTCGAGCGCGTGGGCGACCACCGCGCCTTTTCCAGCGATACCATCCAGTCGCTCATCACCGCCATCGGCTGCGGCGTGACCAACGGCACCGGCGACGGCGGCGATTTCGACATCACCAAGGCTCGCTACCACAAGATCATCATCATGACCGATGCAGACGTCGACGGCGCCCACATCCGTATCCTGCTGCTCACGTTCTTCTACAAGTACATGCGCCCGCTCATCGACGCCGGCTACGTGTACGTGGCGTGCCCGCCCATCTTCGGCGTGAAGGTGCGCAACAAGATTCACTACGTGTATCCCAACGGGCGCCAGCCGGAAGAGGAGATCCTCCGCGACACTATCGTGAGCCTGGGGCTCAACCCCGATGACGGCGACGAGGAGCCGTCCGGCAAGGTGACCAAGAAGCGCCGCGGCTACACCGTTCAGCGCTACAAGGGTCTGGGCGAGATGGATCCCAAGCAGCTGGCGAGCACGACCATGGATCCCAAGACCCGCATCCTGCAGCGCGTCACCATCGAGGACGCCGTCGTCGCCGACCGCGCGGTCCGCGAGCTGATGGGCAGCGAGGTCGAGTATCGCCGCGCGTATATCGAGAAGCACGCGCACGACGCTCGCTTCCTGGACGCCTAGCCCGTGCTTCCCGAGGCACCGAATCTTGGCGCTCAATCGTCGGGCGCCGCGCGTGAGGCGTGCGCTCTTCTCTTTCGCGCCAATCTTCGGCATCTCGGAAACCCCGGGCCAACCTGATGGGTCAACCCGGGCGGACTTGATTGATGTGGGGCTGATCACTTGAACAACCACGACCGATAGGGAGGACACGTGGCTGACGATATGAATAACGATGGGCTGGGCTCGGAGGAGACGGCGGGCATGCCCGACGACCTGAAGCGCCTGCTAGCCCGCGCCGAAGAGGACGAGGCGGAAGGGTACGACCCCGATGCCGCGTCCGAGGAGGACGAGGAGGATGATGGCGAGGAGCTCGAGGAGAGCTTCGGCGTCGTCGACCGCGGCGAGAGCGCCGGCGAGGATATCAATGGCGGCTCGCTGCAGATCTCCGAGTTCGGCCATGAGATGAAGCAGTCCTTCATCGAGTACTCGATGTCGGTCATCACCGCGCGCGCCCTGCCGGACGTGCGCGACGGCCTGAAGCCGGTGCACCGCCGCATCCTGTACGCGATGAACGAGAGCGGCATCTTCCCCAACCGCCCGCACAAGAAGTCGGCGTGGACCGTCGGCGAAGTTATCGGCAAGTACCACCCGCATGGCGACTCGGCCGTGTACGAGACGATGGTCCGTCTGGCCCAGTGGTTCTCCATGCGCACCCCGCTCATCGACGGCCATGGCAACTTCGGCAACATCGACGGCGACTCCGCGGCGGCCATGCGCTACACCGAGAGCCGTCTGGCCAAGCCCGCCATGGAGCTGTTGCGCGACCTTCAGAAGGATACGGTCGACTGGGGCCCTAACTACGACGAGTCCCTGGCCGAGCCCAAGGTGCTGCCGGCGCGCTTCCCCAACCTGCTGGTCAACGGCAGCGCGGGCATCGCCGTCGGCATGGCCACCAACATTCCGCCGCACAACCTCAACGAGGTTATCGAGGCGACGTGCCACCTCATCGACAACCCCGACGCCACGGTCGCGGAGCTCATGCAGTTCCTGCCCGGCCCCGACTTCCCCACCGGCGCCCTCATCATGGGTACCGACGGCATCCGCAAGGCGTACGAGACCGGCCGAGGCTCCATCACGGTGCGCGCGAAGGCCCATATCGAGACCACCAAGACGGGCCGGGGCCGTATCGTGTTCACCGAGATCCCCTATCAGGTGAACAAGGGGTCGCTCCAGGAGAAGATCGCCCAGCTGGTCAACGAGAAGCGCATCGAGGGCATCTCGGACATGCGCGACGAGTCCAACCAGAAGGGCATCCGCTTGGTCATCGAGCTCAAGAAGGGCGTCATCCCCGAAGTCGTGCTCAACAACCTGTACAAGTACACCTCGCTGCAGAACACCTTCGGAGTCAACACGCTCGCGCTGGTGAACGGCGTGCCCAAGTGCCTGTCGCTCACCGAGGTGCTGCATCACTACATCGACCACCAGGTCGACGTCGTGACCCGCCGTACGCGCTTCGATTTGAAGAAGGCCCAGGCTCGCGCGCACATCCTCGAGGGCTACCTCATGGCGCTCGACCATATCGACGAGGTCATCTCGATCATCCGCGCCTCCCAGACGGACGCCGAGGCCAGCGCGCGCCTGATCGAGCGCTTCGGCTTCACACCGGAGCAGACCGCCGCCATTCTCGAGATGAAGCTGCGCCGCCTGACCGGCCTGGAGCGCGACAAGATCGAGGGCGAGCTCGACGGACTGCGCCGCGCCATCGCCTACTACGAGGACCTGCTGGCGCACGAGGAGAAGATCC
>OBIU01000527.1_pt1 | contig 16852 bp, 13 predicted proteins | sample 1519871 | NCBI WGS metagenome assembly OBIU01 (sample SAMN04209229, study PRJEB22552) | human gut metagenome | biome: gut; material: feces | host: Homo sapiens | place: USA: Oklahoma
GCCCGCCCCGTCCGGCGTGCTCACGCGCTCGCGTGTCCGCCCCGCCGCTGCCGGCGCGCCCGCCTCGCTGCGCCGGGCGCGCCCCGCCTCGCTAACCAAACAGGAAGCCCCCGCTTCCCGGATTCGGTCGATGCCGTTCGGGAAGCGGGGGCTTTTCTTGCTGCGGCTGCGCGCCGATCGCGGGAACCGCCGGTTTTCCAGGATGCGTCCGACGCGCCGTTCGGGATGATCGGGATGATCGGCCGTCGCGGGCGCGTTAGCCGAGCAGGCCGGTGGCGACGGACGCGAGGGCGATGAGGACGCCTACGATGGATTCGCCGCCGAGCACGCCGGAGGCGACGATGATGCCGCTCTCCTCATGCGAGGTCTCGGCTACGTCTTGGCGGGAATCCGCCCCGCCTGCCGGGGACGCGCCGCGCTCGGCCGAGTCCGCCGCCGCGCCCGCCTTTCCCCGAGCGCCCAGGCGGTCATATGCCACCTTGATGAGTGCTCCGACAGCTGCGGTGAGCGACATGTAGAACGGCAGGTAGATGCCGAGTCCAAGCATCATGGAAGGGACTCCCAGGCAGTACAGGGCGATGCCGCCCGCCAGGCCGAGGATGAACGCCGGAACGCTGGGGATGCCGGAGACCATGGTGGCGACGACGCTCGCCTGCGCCGCCACGAACTCCTTGCCCGGGCCGAAGGCGTCGGGGCCGTATGCGTGCAGGAGCGCCGCCATGACGGCGACGGAGACGATGCAGCCGAGGACGGCGCCGATGGCCTGGCCGCGCCACAGGGCGCGCGGGTCGGTTCCGATGATCGCGCCCGTCTTGAAATCGCTCATGACGTCGCCGGCCAGACCGCAGGCTATCGCGATGACGGCGGCGACGAAGAACAGCTTGACCTGGTCGGTCTCGCCGAGGGCCGCGACGGCGAGCAGCACGATGAGGCCGAAGATCTCCATGGGGTCGATGCCCGTCTGGCCCACCGACTGCGCGCTCATGATGGTGGTCACGAACGCCAAGGCGACAACGAGGAGGCAGACGAGCGGGGAGAGGCCCACGCCGAAGCAGACGAGCAGGGCGGCGGTGGCGGTGAGCAGGCCGAGCGCGCCGGCGTCGAGGCGGCTGAACGCCCGAGCGGCACCGGATGCCGCGGCGTCGCCGGTCCCGGGGACGCCGGCCTTACCGGCGCGGGGCGACGCGCCGTGCTCGCGGATGCCCGCGAGCGCCTTCGGTAGGATGTCGCGCACGACCACGCCCAGACCCGATCCCATCATGAGGCCCATGCCCAGGCTGGAGACGATGCCCTGGGCGCCGGCGACGTCCCAGAGCCCTGCCGCGCTGCCGCCGACGATGATGCCGAAGTTGCCCACGAGGGCGCCTGCGAACCAGACGGCAACGGCGGTGCCTCCTACGAGGAATCCGACGGAGCACAGCATGGGCGAATTGTAGAGCGCGAAGCTCACGCCGGGGATGGGGAGGGCGCCTATCATGGTCGGTATGATGCCGAGCAGGTCGCGCAGGGCGCACCAGATGCCGGCGAGCGCCATGGATCCGAAAAGCTTCCTTCCCGTCTTTCCGCCCGCGCTGCTGGCGAGCAGCGTTTCGGCGGCGGCGGTGCCGATCGGGTACTCCAGGTCGGATTCCTCGACGAACCGTCGGCGGATGAGCGCCGTGCACACCAGGCCGAGCAGCGTGCCGGCGAGGGCGACCACGAACAGCGAGGGCAATCCGGTCTCGTCAGCCTTGCCCAGCATCCAGATGCCCGGGATGGTGAAGGCCAGGCCGCCGGCGACCATGGAGCCCGCGGACATGATGACCTGCGTGATATTCGCTTCGTTCAAACTGGTCTTGCCCAGCGCCCGCAGCAGCACCAGCGCCGTGATGGACGTGAAGATGGTGGGCCAGGGCAGGGCGCCCATCTTGAGGGCGGTGTACACGGACGATGCCGTGATGATGACGCAGCCGACGCAGCCGATGACGATACCGGCGGCGCTCAGCTGCCCGCGCGACTGCCCGCGCGTGCTCGATGAGCTCATATGCGTTCTCCTTCGTATATCCGCTCCCCCTGTCGAGGAGTCGGGTTACGGCGTTAAGGACCGCTATAGTATAGTCTCGAACAATCGAAGCGACGGGCACATTTTATAGGGGGCCGTATGGGTGGACGGGAAACAGGATGGGAAGCGGCGCTGCTCGCGGTCGACGTGGGGAACACGACGACCCGGTTGGGCGTGTTCCATGATGGTGAGATCGCGGGCACATGGGAGCTCACCACGCCGGCATGCATCACCGCTGACGAGGCATATGCGCAGGTCGTGCGCGCCCTCGAGGTCCTTGGGGTCGATGCGCCGCGCGATGCGATGCTGGCCTGCGTGGTGCCCTCGCTCGCCGATGCGTGGTATCGGGCGCTGGCGCGGGCGTGCTCCAACCGCGTGTACGTGGTGGGGCCGGGGCTGAAGACGGGCATCCGCATGCGCTACGACGATCCGTCCGAGGTCGGCGCCGATCGCGTCGCCGACGCCGTCGCCGCTCGCGATTCCTATGGCGCGCCCGTGCTCGTGGTCGACCTGGGCACGACGACGAATATCGAGGTCATCGACGGATCCGGCGCGTTTGCCGGGGGCGTGATCGCACCCGGCGTCGCGCTGGGCGCGCGCTCCCTCGCCGCCGCGGCGGCGCGCCTGCCGGTTATCGAGCTGCGCGCGCCGGCGTGCGTGATCGGGCGCAACACCCGCGCCGCCATGCAGTCGGGCGTGGTTCTGGGGGAGGTCGCGCGCATCGACGGGCTGCTCGACGCCGTCATGGGGGAGCTGGGGGAGCCGGCACCGGTGGTCGTCACGGGTGACGGGGCGGAAAGCCTGGCATCCCTGTTGGCGCACGAGGTTGTGGTCGACGATACGCTGACGCTGCGCGGCCTGCATGCGATCTGGGCGACGAACGCCCGGCGGGGGCGTGGTGGTTCGCGTGGCTAGCGAGGAGGCGCGCGGGGCGGACGCCCTGCGCGATGGGGCTCCCGGGCAGGCGGCGGCTCCGATCGCGGAGGGTGCGCTGCCGGCGGGCCCGCGCGTGGGCGCGGTGCTCGAGGGCGGCGGCTTTCGCGGCATGTACACGGCGGGCGTGCTCGACATCTGGATGGAGAACGGCGTCGAGGTGGACGCGGCCATCGGCGCCTCCGCCGGCGCGGCGTTCGGCTGCAACATCAAATCGCGCCAGATCGGGCGCGCGATTCGCTACAACAAGCGGTTCTGCAACGACCCGCGCTACGCGGGGCTGGGCGTCCTGCTGCGCACCGGCGACCTGTACAGCAAGGATTTCGCCTACCATACCGTCCCCTTCGAGCTCGATGTGTTCGACAGCGCCGCCTTCAGGGAGAACCCGATGCGCTTCACCGTCGTATGCACCGACGCCGATACGGGGGAGCCGGTCTACCGCGAGCTGGAGCGGGGAGACGAGGTCGATATCGAATGGATTCGCGCGTCCGCGTCGATTCCGGTGGTGTCGCGTCCCGTGGAGCTCGAGCACCGCGGTCGGATGCTGCGGCTGCTCGACGGCGGCGCGGCCGACCCCATCCCCGTCTCATGGATGCTCGGACAGGAATGCGACCGGTGCGTCGCCGTGCTTACGCAGCCGCGGGGCTTTAAGAAGGAGCCCCAGCCCCTGATGCCCCTGATCCGTCGGGCGCTGCGGGCCTATCCGCGCATGGTCGAGGTGCTCGAGCGGCGCCACGAGCATTACAACGAGCAGCTGGACGAGATCGCCCGGCTGGAGGCCGCGGGGCGCCTGTTCGTCATCAGGCCGAGCGAGTCGGTGAAGGTCCCCGCGGTCGTGAAGGATCCCGAGGTGCTCGAGGGCGTGTACCAGGTCGGCCGTCGCGACGGGCTCGCGACGCTGGAGGCGCTGAAGAGCTATCTGGCATGACGGCGGCGGCCGGGCGCCCATCCGTTTTCGGCGGGGCGGCGGCGGGGAGATGACGTGGTGGATGCGCGGCGGATGCGGGGAAAGACGCGGACGTGCGCGCGATGGACGCGAAGGAGCGATATGACGGACACGCTTCAAGACGGTTTGGTGCTGTTGTGCGAGGACGGCGCCGATTGCGGGCGCGCGGCGCTCATCGCCGAGCGGACGGGCGCGCGCATCGTCGAAGGCGCCGGAGATGGCGACGGCGCCCTCGCGCTTCGGCTGGGTGCCGACGGCCTGTCCCTTGCGCGCGACGGCATGGTGCTGCGCGGCGACTTCGCCGACATGCTGCCCCGGCTTCGCCCTGCCAACCTGTCGCGCGAGCTGCTGGTTCGCGCGGCGAGGGTCCGCGGGCTGGCAGAGCCCGCGGTGGTCGACGCGACCGCCGGCATGGGGCAGGACTCCCTGCTGCTCGCGGCGAGCGGCTGCATGGTGACCATGTTCGAAAGCGATCCCGTGATCGCGGCGCTGCTGCGCGACGCGCTCGATCGCGCCGCCGCCGATGCGCGCCTGGCCCCGATCGTCGCGCGCATGACGCTGGTCGAGGGCGACAGCATCGCGGCGCTGCACGATATGGTGCCGGCGCCCGACGTGGTCTATCTCGATCCCATGTTCCCCGAGCGCTCGAAGAGCGCTGCGGTGAAGAAGAAGTTCCAGCTCCTCCACCATCTCGAGCGTCCGTGCGAGAACCAGGAGGAGCTGCTCCGGGCCGCGCTCGCGGCGCATCCGCGCAAGATCGTCGTGAAGCGACCGGTGAAGGGCCCCTATCTCGCCGGCGTGAAGCCCAGCAGCTCGCTTTTGGGAAAGGCGGTGCGCTACGACTGCATCGTCCCGCCCCGGGGGTAGCGCGCGGCGGCTGCGACTGCATCGTCTCACCCCGGGGTCGCACGCAGTGGCAGCGTCTCCGCATCCGAGGCCGGGCGGCGTCCCGTCCTGGAGAATCGGCAGAGGCGCCCCGCCGCATGGCTAGCGCGCTGCGGGGCGGGTACACGGTGAGACGACGTGCTTCGGTGCAGACGGCGCCGAACGTGAGCGAGAGGACGGCGCGCTATGTGTACCGGCATGCGTTTCTGCGATGCGAAGGGATCGATGTACTTCGGCAGAAATCTCGATTGGACCTTCGATTACGGCGAGCGCGTGCTGGCGGTGCCGCGCGGGTTCGAGCCGGCGTCCCCGTTCGGTGCGACCGGCCGCGTCGAGCACGCCTTGATCGGCATGGGCCTGATCGAGGGCGGGCAGCCGATGCTGTTCGATGCGGGCAACGATGCCGGGCTCGCGGTCGCCGGCTTGAACTTCTCGGGCTACGCGGCGTATGAGCCCGCGCCGCTCGATGGGCGCGTGAACGTGGCCGCCTGGGAGTTCCCGCTCTGGGCGTGCGCGGGCTTCGCGACGGTGGACGAGGTCGAGGCCGCCCTCGAGCGGGTGGCGGTCGTGGACCGCTCGAGCGATCCGCGCTACCCGTCTTCCCCGCTGCACTGGATCATCGGCGACGCGAAGCGCTCGATCGTGGTCGAGTACACGGCCGCGGGCATGCAGGTGTTCGACGACGACGTGGACGTGCTCGCCAACCATCCCGGGTTTGCCTGGCATGCGGAGAACCTGCGCAACTACCTGAACGTTTCGAATGCATGGGGCGGCTCCGGGCCGTTCGGCGTCGAGCTCGCCCCCTTCGGCGCCGGCGCGGCCCAGCGGGGGCTGCCGGGTGATTACAGCTCCCCGTCTCGCTTCGTGCGGGCGGCGTATGTGAACGCCAGCTATCCCGTGAAGGACGGCGAGGCCGCGAACGTGAGCCGCATGTTCCACTCGCTGTCCCAGGTCGCCATGGTCGAGGGCTCCGCGCTCGCGCGCGACGGCATGACCGAGAAGACCCTCTATACCAGCTGCTATTCCGCCGCGACGCATACGTATTACTACAACACCTACGATGACGTCGCGTTGAGGTCTTATTGCCTGGATGATTGCGGTGCCGCGGGCGACGCGGTGATCGCGTTGCCCTAGCGTCCCGCGCACATGCCGGCCGCTGCGAGCGCTGCCGAGACGGCGAAGCGGCGATGCCGCGCACGCAGGGTGCGCTCGGCATCGCCGCTTCGAGTGAAAACGGATGCTCGCCGGGTGACGGAGGCGCTCCGGCTCCCGGCGACGGGTTCGGCGCGCCTAGTGATGGCAGGCGTGCTCCGGGCCCATGGCGGCGAGCTCGCCGGCTGCGGCGCGGCGGGCGACGTCGCCCACGAGCGGGGTCTCGGCGTCATGCAGCACGGTGATGCCCGCGCTCGCGAAGCCCTGCATGGGGCGCATGCCCATACCGGCGGCGACGATGGCGTCGATGCCGTGCTCCGCCAGGATGCCGACGGGCCTCATGCAGCCGCCCTCCTCATGGGGAGGATTGTCGATGATCTGCGTCTCGACGATCTCGCCGTTCTCGATGGTAACGACGGTGAAGCAATCGGCATGGCCGAAATGGGCGGAGCGCTGGGCGTCCAGGCCGCCCTCGCCGACGGAAGGTACTGCGAGCTTCATGTAGGAGCCACCTTTCACTGAGATGAGGATTGGGATGGCCCTATGGTAGCGCTCTTCGCCCCGTCGGGCGAATGTGACGAAACCGTTCGTTCGCTGTAAGCGAAATCGATGGTTCCCCGGCGCGCCGGACGCGATGATGATCCTACGGCGGCGCGCCCGGATGGCGCGGTGCGCGACGCATCGGCTGCCGCCGCGATCATAGGGGGAATCGCATGGGTTTTCTTTTGAGCTTCACCGATAAGTTCGCCGCGGCGCTGTCCATGTGGCCGCTCGCTTCGCTCCTGTTCACGCTGCCCATCCTGGCATATCTGTACCATCGCGACGGGCGCCTGCGGTTCTGGTCCGCGCTCGGAGCGTATCTCATCGTCCTCTACGTGCTGGGGCTGGGGTACTTCACGCTCTATCCGCTGCCGAGCGGGGAGAGCGGCCCGGGCATCACCTACGGCATCGCCCCGCAGCTCGACCCCTTGGCCTTCGTGGGGGATATCGCGCGCGACGGCACGACCGCCGTGCTGCAGATCGCGATGAACGTGGTGTTCTTCCTTCCGTTCGGCTTCATCGCCCAGCGCGCCTTCCGGCTGCGGCTCCCCGCTACGGTGGCGCTCGGCCTGCTGACCTCGCTGCTGGTGGAGACGGCCCAGCTCACCGGCTTCTTTTGGATGTATCCGTATGCGTACCGCACCTTCGACGTCTGCGACCTGGTCTGGAACGCATCGGGCGCGGCGCTGGGCTGGCTGGTCGCGCGCGCCTGCGCCCGCATCGTCCCGCCGGCGGCGCGGGATGACTCCTCGATCACGGATTCGCCCGGCTTCGTTCGGCGATGCGTCGCGTTCGTGCTCGACATGCTCCTGGTGTGGCTGGGCACGCTGCTGCTCTGGTCGCTGGTCGTGCTCGTGCTGCCGGGGGAGTCGGGGGCGCTCTTTGCGGAAAGCAGGGCCTCGGAGCTGATTCCGATCGGGGTCTTCCTCGTGGTGGAGTTCGCCATGCCGCTCGTTCATGCGGGCCAGACGCCCGGAGGCTCGTATGTTCGCATGACGTGCGAGACCAAGGAGCGGTCCGCGGCGATGCGGGTCGTGTTCCTCCTGGCGCGCGTCGCGTGCATCGTGGCGGCAGGGTGCTGCGCGCCGGTCGTGCTGCCGGCGCTCGGCATCTTCTACCTGATATGGCGCCGCATGCCCTACGACTGCCTGTAAGGTGCCTGTACGAAGACCGGTAGGGGACGATGCCGCGTTGGCGCGCGACGCCGCATCCCGCTTCGAGCGCATTCCCTGCGTCCTCCCGTAGGTGCGACGGCACGGGGCCTGCGTCCGGTGCGATTCCCCCCCCTTTCGGGGAGATGGAGATGACGGTTTTCGAGACCCCGTGCGCCGCCGAGCGCTATCATGAGAAGAAATAACCAAAGCTAACATCGCTATATGAGCATATGTTCATATAGATGCCTTCATGACAAGGGGATTCGGATGCGCCAAGAGGGGACTCGAGCTGGTCGGGGCGGACACGTGCATGGGGAGGCGCCGGCGCCCGATGCGCCGCTCGTCGCCGAGGGCGACCGCACGGCGGGCGGGCCGTCCGGCGGCGACGGGATGCGCGGGGTCGATGGGCGCGCAGGGGACGGCTGCCCGCGCGATGCGGCCGCGTGCTCGACGGCCCGGGACGACGCGGCATGCGCATGGCCGCTTCGGCTCGATAAGCTGGAGATCGGCAAGGACGCCATCGTGGCGGCGGTCGATTCCGATGACGCCGCGCTGCGCCAGCACATCCTCGACATGGGCCTCACGCCCGGCACCGAGGTGACGATGATGAAGTACGCCCCCATGGGCGACCCCCTCGAGATCCGCCTGCGCGGCTACGAGCTGACCCTGCGCCGCGCCGACGCAGCGCGCATCACGCTGGCGAATATCCACGAGGCCCATGCGGACGATCGCGTGAACGCGAAGATCGGGGAGACGGCGCATCCCGCGTTGGGCGAGAAGACCTACCGGCCCCGTCCCGGCGAGCATCCCATCCCCGCGGGCGACCCGATCGCCTTCGCGCTCGCCGGCAACCAGAACTGCGGCAAGACCACCTTGTTCAACCAGCTCACGGGCTCGAACCAGCATGTGGGCAACTTTCCCGGCGTCACGGTGGACCGCAAGGACGGCGTGATCCGCGGCCATGCCGAGGCGACCATCACCGACCTTCCCGGCATCTACTCGCTGTCGCCCTACACGAGCGAGGAGGTGGTGAGCCGCAACTTCATCCTCACGGCCCGCCCCGATGCGATCATCAACATCGTCGACGCCACGAATATCGAGCGCAACCTCTATCTCACGATGCAGCTCATGGAGCTCGACCGGCCCATGGTGCTGGCGCTGAACATGATGGACGAGGTCGCCGCGAACGGCGGGACCATCGACGTCAACCTCCTCGAGAGCCTGCTGGGAATCCCGGTCGTCCCCATCTCGGCGGCGAAGAACGAGGGTACCGGCGAGCTGATCGAGCACGCGCTGCACGTCGCGCGCCATCGGGAGCGCCCGGGTAGGCTGGACTTCTGCCCTTCGAGCGGCGGAGCGGACGGCGGCGCCCTGCACCGTTGCATCCACGGCGTCGCGCATCTCATCGAGGACCACGCCAAGCGCGCGGGGATTCCGCTCCGCTTCGCCGCGACCAAGCTGGTCGAGGGCGATGAGCTGGTCCGCCAGACGCTGGCGCTCGACCAAAACGAGCTCGATGCGCTGGAGCACATCATCTCCCAGATGGAGGAGGAGTCGGGTAAGGACCGCCTGTCCGCGTTGGCGGATATGCGCTTCGCCTTCATCGGCGAGGCGTGCCGGCGCTGCGTGGTCAAGCCGCGGGAAAGCCGCGAGCACAGGCGCTCGGTGGCGATCGACCGCGTCCTCACGGGTCGCTATACGGCGTTTCCGGCGTTCATCCTCATCATGGGCCTCGTCTTCTGGCTGACGTTCGGCGTGGTGGGCGCCTGGCTCCAGGGCCTCATGGAGGAGGGCGTCGCCGCGGTGACGGCGCTGGTGGACGGCGGCCTCGCGGCGTGGGGCGTGAACCCCGTCGTGCATTCGCTGGTCATCGACGGCATCTTCGCCGGCGTGGGCAGCGTGCTGTCGTTCCTGCCGCTCATCGTGGTGCTGTTCTTGCTGCTGTCGATGCTCGAGGACTCGGGCTATATGGCGCGCGTCGCGTTCGTGATGGACAAGGTGCTGCGGCGCTTCGGCCTCTCGGGACGAAGCTTCGTGCCCATGCTGGTGGGTTTCGGCTGCACGGTGCCGGCGATCATGAGCACGCGCACGCTGCCTTCCGAGCATGACCGCAAGATGACCATCATGCTGACCCCGTTCATGAGCTGCTCGGCGAAGCTGCCGGTCTACGGCCTGCTCACCGCCGCCTTCTTCGGAAGCGCATCGGTTCCCGTGATGGTGCTGCTCTATCTCGTGGGCATCCTCGTGGGCATGGTGGTCGCGCTCGTCTTCAAGGCGACGGTGTTCAAGGGGGAGCCCGTCCCGTTCATCATGGAGCTGCCGAACTATCGGCTGCCCAGCCTCAAGACGACGGTCATGCTCGCCTGGGACAAGGCGAAGGATTTCATCACGCGCGCCTTCACGTTGATCTTCGCCGCGAGCGTGGTCATCTGGTTCCTGCAGACGTTCGACTTCCAGCTCAACGTGGTGAGCGATCAATCCCAGAGCCTGCTTGCGGGGTTGGGCGGGCTTCTCGCGCCCCTGTTCGCCCCGCTGGGCTTCGGTGATTGGCGCGCCTCGACCGCGCTGGTCACGGGGTTGCTGGCCAAGGAAAGCGTGATTTCGACGTTGTCGGTCCTGCTGGGGACGGAGTCCACGGCGGCGCTCGCCACGCTCTTCACGCCGCTGACGGCGTTTGTGTTCCTGGTGTTCACCTTGCTGTATCCGCCATGCATCGCGGCGATCGGCGCGGCGAAGAACGAGCTGGGCGCGAAGGGCGCCCTCGCGGTCTTCGCCTTGCAGTGCGGCGTGGCGTGGGCGGTGGCGTTCATCGTCCACGCGGTCGGGCTCGCATTCGGGCTGGCGTAGGCGCGCGCCCATGCATGGGCGCCACGCGGACGAATTCGCTCAGCCTTGTAGGAGGCCCTGCAGGTCGGCGACGATCTGGGGGATCGCCATGCCGTGCTGCGCCAAGAGCTCCTCGGGGTCGTAGCGGTCGGGGAAGCCCGCCGCCTTGGAGATCCCGTAGCATTTCATGCGCAGGCCGCTGTGAGCGGCGGCTGCGACCACCTGCTGGCCCCATCCCCCCTCCACGATGCCGTCCTCGAGGGTGACGAGCACATGATGGCTGGAGACGAGGCGGACGAGCGCCGCGCGGTCGACGTCACTGGCGAGGCGGGGGTTGATGACGGTCGGCGCGAAGCCGAGCTCGGCGCGGACGGCGTCTGCGAGCGATTCGGCATAGGGGAGGAAATCTCCCAGGCCCAGGATGGCGACGCGCTCGCCGGCGCGAACGACCTGGTAGCGCGGGGCGCTCCAGTCGATGTCGGCGCACGGTGAGGGAAGCAGCTCGGGGCGGGATGCGACGCCGGCGCCGGGAACGCGGATGAGCACGGGGTGCTCGCGCTGGTCGATCGCCCAGTCGAGCATGGCGAGGTACTCCTCCTGGCATGCCGGGGCGAGGCAGACCAGGTTGGGAAGGTTGCTCAACATGGAAAGGTCGAAGAAGCTCAGGTGCGTCTCGGCGGTCGTGCCGAAGATGGAGGCGCCGAAGTCCAGAATGGTCGCGGGTGCATCGTTGAGGCACAGGTCGTGCCAGAGCTGGTCGTAGCAGCGCTGGAGGAAGACGCCGTAGACGCCGAAGACCGGCGAGGCGCCCTGCATCGCGAGCGCCGCCGAGCAGGTGACGGCGTGTTCCTCGGCGATGCCCACGTCCACGAACTGCCTGCCGGCGCGCTCGCGCCGCTCCTGGTCGAAGCCCATGATGTAGGGGGTTCCGGCGGTGAGCACGCAGACGCTCGGATCGCGCTCGACGGCGTCCATCAGGTGCGCGCCGGTGATCTCCGCGTAGCTCTTGGAGGTGCCGTGGGCACCGACGGCGAGGCCCGCTTCGAGGTCGAAGGGGCCCACATGATGCCAAGCTTCGGGGTTCGCCTCGGCAGGCGGGAAGCCCGCGCCCTTGGCCGTGTGCACGTGGAGCACGACGGGGTGCGCGACGTCGCGCAGGTCCCGGAGGGCGGCGACGAGCGCTTCGACATCGTTGCCCTGCTCGACATAGCGGTATTCGAGTCCGAGCGCGCGGAAAGGGTTGTCCTCCGCCGCCCCGTTCGCGGCGCGGAGCTCGGCGAGGCGGCGATAGAGCCCACCGTGGTTCTCCGCGATGGATTGGTCGTTGTCGTTGATCACGATCAGCATGCCGGTATCAAGCTCGCCGGCGGCGTCGAGGCCCTCGAACGCGAGACCGCCCGACAGGGCTCCGTCGCCTATGACGGCGACGACGCGGTAGTCTTCGCCCGCGAGGTCGCGAGCCATGGCGATGCCGCAGGCGAGGCTGACCGAGGTGGACGTGTGGCCCATGGAGAACAGGTCGAACGCCGACTCGCGCGGGTTGGCGAAGCCGGAGGCCTCGTGTGCGCGGGCGGGGTCGGTGAAGGCGGCGGCGCGGCCCGTGAGCATCTTGTGCGCATAGGTCTGGTGGGAGACGTCGAAGAGGATGCGGTCGCGCGGCGCGTCGAAGACGTGGTGCAGCGCGACGGTGAGCTCGACCGTGGCCAGGTTCGATGCGACATGACCGCCCTCGCGCGCGCAGAATGCGAGGATCGCGCGGCGCAATTCGGCGCAGAGCGCGACGAGCCCGGGGGTATCGAGGGCTTGAACGTCTGCGGGTGATGCAATGCGGTCGAGAATCATATCGATGCTTATCGCTCCCATACTCGTCGGATGCGCGATGAACGATATGCGGCGCCGACGATGCAGGCCGCCGCGCTCTCATTCGCCGCGGTTGGAACTGACAGTTTCTCACACGCGCCCGGCAATTGATGGCAGATTGGTCAGAGCGGCCGCATGGGACAGATTGACTCCACACTCAAATGTAGCCATATAGGGGCTTGGTTGCAATCGGCGCTCGCTGACAGGCGCAGCCGGCCTGGCAGATCGATGCACCGTATCGGGATGGGGTTTTCGTCCCCTCCGATCCGGTGGGTTGTTCTGCCGGCGTACCGCCTGCCGTGGTGTAGGATGGTGGGGATTTGAAAGGGACGGGGCGCAGCGCGGCTTTCCGCGCGGCGGGGCGCGCCTCGATGCGAGATGGCCCGAGGATGTGCTATGTACGATAATTCGGTGCAGCTCATGCGCAGCATGCGGGAGGCGGGTATCGACTGCCGCAGCGACACCCCGCTGGATGACGAGAACCTCATCGACACCGTGCGCGTGGGATGGCGGGGGGCGCGGCTCCCCGCGACCACGATTCTGGTGCGGGTGAACGACCGCGGGGCGCACCTCGAGGTCGAGGACCTGGGCTCCGTCATGCCGGGAGCCCGCGTCCAGGCGCTCGAGCTGCTGAACCGGCTGAACGGGACCTACCGCTGGATCACATTCGTGCTGGAGGAGGACGGGCGCGTGAGCTGCTCGTCCGATGTCTACCTGGTTCCCGAGGTGGCGGGTTTGTTCGGCATGGCGGCCATCGGCCGCATGTTCGACACGCTGGACGAGGTGTACCCGCGCTTGTCCACGGTACTGTCGTAGGGGCGGCGGCGCCGCGCGCGCGGGATGCCCGCGGCGGCGTCGTCGCGACGCGAAGGCGGTGCCCGTCGGGCCGCTCCCGAGCGATAGCGGCCCGGCGCGCGCCGAGATGATCGAGGCCCGAAGGGGGCGTTATGTTGAGCGAATCTTTAGGACAGGCGCTGCTGTGGGCGGCGATGGGCTGCGGCTTCACCTGGCTCATGACCACCGCCGGCTCCGCCATGGTGTTCTTCTTCCGCAGCGACCGCAAGTTCATGCACCACATCTTCCTGGGTTTCGCCGCGGGCGTGATGATCGCCGCGTCGGTGTGGTCGCTGCTGAATCCCGCCATCGAGCAGGCCGAGGAGCTCGGCCAGGTGGGATGGATTCCCGCGGCGGGCGGCTTCCTGCTGGGCGTCGCCTTCCTGCTCGTGCTCGACACCTTCCTGCCGCACCTCCATCCGGAAGGGGACGAGCCCGAGGGCATCAAGACGAGCTGGAAGCGCACGACGCTGCTGGTGTCGGCGGTGACGCTGCACAATATCCCCGAGGGTATGAGCGTGGGCCTGCTGTTCGCCATGGCGGCGCAGGCGAGCGGGGCCGCCGCCGACGCGTACCTCGGTATGGCGATCGCGCTCGCGGTGGGCATGGGACTGCAGAACTTCCCCGAGGGGGCGGCCGTCTCGCTGCCGCTGGCGCGCGAGGGCGTGGGCCGTGGCAAGGCCTTCCTGCTCGGAAGCCTTTCCGGCATCGTCGAGCCCGTCTTCGGCATCGCGGTTGTGCTGGCCTCGGGCTGGATCACGCCCTTCATGCCGTGGATGCTGGCGTTCGCCGCGGGCGCCATGATCTACGTCGTCGTGGAGGAGCTGATCCCCGAGGCGCATCTGGGGGAGCATTCGAACGTGGGGACCCTTGGCGTCATCGCGGGCTTCGTGCTCATGATGGTGCTGGACGTCGCGCTGGGCTAGCGCGGGCGACGGGCTGAACGATAGGGGAGAGCCGACATGATCAAGTTGTTTGCGAGCGATCTGGATGGAACGTTGCTCAATGCGACGCATATGGTCGATCCGTTCATCCGCGCTTCGCTGCGCGAGGTCGTCGCGTCGGGCGCGCATTTCGCTATCGCGACGGGGCGCACGATGCGGTCGAATCACGACTGCGGGTTCGGGGGCGTCGACGCGGAGGTCGTGTGCTCGAACGGCTCCATCGTGCTGGACCGGACGGGAAGGACCGTGTACCACCGCGATCTTGACAAGGGGTTTCTCGAGGAGCTCCTCAAGGCCTTCCCGGCGGTCTGCTTCGAATGCGTGGGGACGGACCGCACCTACGTTACAGGTTCGCCGAACGACCAGGTCGCCGGCTATGTGGGGCGCACGCCGGTCGAGAAGGTGAAGATGGCGGCGATGCGCCTGCGACGAAAGATGACGCAGGGCGACTGCGAATTCAACCAGGGGGTGCGCGACGTGCTGCGCCGCGACATCTGCAAGGTGAACGCGCGCGTGAACGATAAGGAGCTCGAGCGCGAGCTGCACGCCTTCATGGACGAGCACGCCGCCATGGCGGTGAACGCCCCGTTCAGCCCGGTCATGTTCGAGATCACCGCCGCGGGCGTCAACAAGGCGAGCGCCCTGGCGTGGCTCGCCGGGTATCTCGGCATCGGCGAGGACGAGGTCGCGGTCTACGGCGACGGCGGCAACGACCTCGTGATGCTCGAGCGGTTCGCCCATTCGTACGCGCCGTCCAACGCGAGCGATGCCGCGAAGCGGGCGGCGGGCCGGGTCATCGGCAGCTGCGCCTGCTACGCGGTCCCACGCCACATGGTCGCGACCGTGCGGGCGCAGTAGCCTCGCATTGCGCGCGGTAGTCCCGCACCGCGTGCGGTGTCCCCGCATGCTCCCTATCGACAGCCGTGTCGATATGGCACGCGTTTTGTGGGGATAACGCGATGGACGTATGTTGATGCACACACTGTGCAATAATGCTCGAACAGTGTAATAAGCATTCAACAAAGGGAGGGGCGCGTGGCACTGGAAGTCCAGGCAGCCCAGAAACGCGACAGGCGGTCCCTGCGCTCGCAGCGCTTGCTGCGCGACGCGCTCGCTGCGGAGATCGCCCAGACGGGTGACCTCACCCGCGTGACGGTCGCCGCGCTCACGGAGCGCGCGGGCCTGACGCGCCGTACGTTCTACAGCCATTACAAGGACATCCCCGACTTCATCGAGCGCGTCGAAGAGGCGGTGCTCGAGGAGGTGGGCGTCTATATCGAGGCGATCGCGGCGGCCCATCTTGAGGATCTCTACGCGCATATCGACGCGGCGGAGCCGGCATCGGGCTCGGTGGAGCTGCTCACCTACCTCAAGGAGAACGGCGACCTCATCGGCGCGCTGCTGGGGCCGGGAGGCGACCAGGCGTTCATCGAGAAGGTGCTCGACCTGGCCCGCACCGTGGTGTCCGACCGCATGCAGACGGGCATCTTCCCGGGGGCGCTCGGCACGTTCTTCGATTACTACCTCAGCTCGGTGATCGCGTCCGAGGTGGGTATCGTGCAGCGCTGGTTTCAAAACGGCCTCGAGGAGAGCCCGCAGACCATGGCGCGCATCATGACCGTGGTGGCGTTCGTGCGGCCGGGCGACCTGTACGGCAAGCCCATCGACATCAACGTCCCCGCCTACGGCCTGCGGCTCATGAGCATGAACGCCGCCGCGTCCCCCGATGAATCCAACGACTCCGCTTCCAACGACGAGGAAGGGCTGTAACCATGGCTGAAGCTATCAACGCCGCGCCGTCCGACGGCGCCATCTGGAATCCCGATAACGCGACGAGCGCGCTGCATCTGGGCATCGACGTGGGTTCCACCACCGTGAAGCTCGCCGTGCTCAACGACGCGAACGAGATCGTGTACGCGAAGTACCAGCGCCATCACACCGATGTCCGCGCCTGCGCCCGCGACCTCTTCGTTGGCGCTGCCGCCGTTCTGGGCGATGCGAGGATGACCTGCGCCATCACGGGCTCGGGCGGCCTGCTCCTCGCGCAGTGGCTGGGGCTCGAGTTCGTCCAGGAGGTTATCGCCTCCAAGCGCGCTGTGGAGACCCTCATCCCACAGACGGACGTGGCCATCGAGCTGGGCGGCGAGGACGCCAAGATCATCTACTTCGACTCGGGTATCGAGCAGCGCATGAACGGCACGTGCGCGGGCGGCACCGGCGCGTTCATCGACCAGATGGCGACCCTGCTGCACACCGACGCGAGCGGCCTGAACGAGCTTGCGGCGAGCGCCACCACCATCTACCCCATCGCGAGTCGCTGCGGCGTGTTCGCCAAAACCGATGTGCAGCCCCTGCTCAACGAGGGTGCCGCACCCGCCGACGTGGCGGCCTCCATCTTCCAGGCCGTGGTCACGCAGACCATCTCGGGCCTGGCGTGCGGCCGGCCCATCCGCGGCTACGTCGCCTTCCTCGGCGGTCCGCTGCAGTACCTCTCCGAGCTGCGCCGCCGCTTCTACCTCACGCTCGACCTGGACGAGGAGCATCGCATCGTACCCGAGAACGCGCACCTGTTCGTGGCGTCGGGCGCCGCGATGGCGCGCGAGTCTGACAAGCTCTCGACGTTCGGCGAGCTCATCGCCGCGATCGACGCGCTGGGCGACACGCAGGGTTCCGAGGTCGAGCGCTTGGAGCCGCTGTTCGCCAGCGAAGCGGACTACGCGACGTTCCAGGCGCGGCA
>OBIU01000537.1_pt1 | contig 16598 bp, 10 predicted proteins | sample 1519871 | NCBI WGS metagenome assembly OBIU01 (sample SAMN04209229, study PRJEB22552) | human gut metagenome | biome: gut; material: feces | host: Homo sapiens | place: USA: Oklahoma
ACCGCGAGCGCATCTCCCTCGGTCTCAAGCAGACCACCGAGGATCCGTGGCGTGCTCTCGTTAAGAAGTACCCCGTGGGCGCCATCGTCGAGGGCTCCGTCACCAAGCTCGTTCCCTTCGGCGCCTTCGTCGACCTGGGCGACGGCATCGAGGGCCTGGTTCACATCTCCGAGATGGCGAACAAGCACGTCGACCAGCCCAGCCAGGTTACCCACGTGGGCGACACCGTCCAGGTGAAGGTCATGGAGATCGACCTCGACCGTCGTCGCATCTCCCTGTCCATGAAGTCCGCCGCCGAGACCCTCGGCGTCGAGATCGAGGTCGCTCCGCTTCCCTCCGAGAAGAAGGACGACGAGGCAGAGGCTGCTGACGCCGAGTAGCGTTTAAGCTCGATTCCTCACACACATTACGCGCGCTGGCCCCTGGGCATTGCCCGGGGGCCTTTTCATGTCGATCGTTGCATCCCTTGAACGTTCGGAGGACGGGTGCTCCATCTGGTTGACAGCCGCCCTGTTGGGTAGAATCGCCAAACTTGACCTGTCTGCCGCCGCATGTTCGGCATGGATGGAAGGGGATATATGCCTGTTTTCAACGGGGCGCGCTCGGTTGCGCGCCCGTTACCCGACTACCCGGTCGTGCTCTTCGATTTCGATGGGACCGTGGCGGATACGCAGCCCGCGATCTTTCGATGCGCGCAGGACGTATTGCGCAAACATGGATACGAGTGCGATCCCGAGCGCATGCGCCTGATGATCGGCCCGCCGCTCGAGGAGGGCTTCTCGCTCGTGAGCGCCATGGGGTCCGAGGAGGCGCTGCAGTGCGCAGAGGAGTACCGCGAGCTCTTCCACGCCACGGTGACCCCCGATGAATTCCCCTTGATGCCCGGTATGCGCGAGCTTCTCGACGGGCTCGTCGCATCAGGCCGCCGCGTCGCGGTCGCGACGTCCCGCATGGAGGATTCGGCGCGAGCCATGGTCGAGGCGCTGGGGCTTGATCAATTCGAGGCCGTGGTGGGGCGGGTGCACGGCGTGCGCTACTCGAAAGCCGAGTCGATCGAGGGCGCGCTGATGGCGCTGCGCGCGTCTGCTCACGATACCGTGATGGTGGGCGACCGGATGCACGATGTAATCGGCGCGGCGGATTGGGAGATTCCCTGCATCGGATTCTATTCCGGAGCGGCCCATCCCGGCGAGCTGGAGGACGCGGGCGCCGTGGCGACGTGCCGTTCCGTCCCCGAGCTTGCCTCGCTGCTCGGGTTGTAAGATAAGGTGCGGTCGTTCGACCGTATCGCAAGCTGCTAAGAATGAAAGCGAGGTCCGTATGAGCTCAGAGCTGCATGCGCGCGTCGACGCTTATATCGACGAGGTCTGGGAAGGCGTCGTCTCCGATATTGCCACCCTGGTATCCCATCCGTCGATGGCCGACGCAGCCGCCGGCGTACCCGGCGCGCCGTTCGGCGCGAGCGTTCGCGCCGCCCTCGATGATGCGCTGCGCATCGCCGAGCGCCTAGGCTACCAGGTGGGCGATGACGAAGGATATGTCGGTTATGCCGACATCCCCGGTGAGTCCGAGAAGCAGATCGCCACGATCGCGCACGTCGATGTCGTCCCCGCCGGTCCCGGTTGGGCCACCGATCCGTTCAAGATGACGCGACGCGAGGGCTGGCTGCTCGGCCGCGGTGTGATCGACGACAAGGGGCCCGCGGTCCTGTCGCTCTATGCCGGCGCCTTCCTGCTGCGCGAGGGCATCGTTCCGCGCTACACCTTCCGCGCGCTGCTCGGCTGCGACGAGGAAGTCGGGATGAGCGACGTCCACCATTACCTCGAGCGCCATGATGACCCGCTGTTCCTCTTCACGCCCGACGCCGAATTTCCGGTCTGCAATGCGGAGAAGGGCTGCTTCGGCGCCACCTTCAGGACGGCGGCGATCCCGGGCGGGCTCATCCGCTCGTGGAGCGGTGCCGAGGCGACGAACGCCATTCCGGGAGAATCCGTGCTCGAGCTCGCGCTCGATGCATCCGAGCTGCCCGCTCCCGTAGCCAACGCCGACCGCCTCGCCATCGAGGCGATCGAGCCGGGTGCGAGCCGTATCGTGGCCCACGGCATCGGCGGTCACGCCTCGCTGCCCGACGGGACGGTGAACGCCATCGCGCTCATCGTCGGCTATCTGCGCGAAAGCGGGATTCTGGGCGCCGGCGCCGTGCCGGCGCTCGACCTTCTCGAGCGGATTCATGCCGATACCGCGGGATCGGCTATCGGCATCGCGACGCAAAGCCCTGCGTTCGGGCCGCTCACCTGCAACGCCGGCACCATCGCGCTCACCGATGACGGCGCGCTCGAGCAGACGATCGACGTACGCTTCCCCGACAGCATCACCGAGGGGGAGCTCGCGGCGGCGTGCTCCGCGTTGGCGAAGCGGTTCGGCGGTGCGGTCGAGGTCGATCGCACGAAGCCTCCGTTTTCCGTCGATGCGACCTCTCCGCAGGTGCGGGCGCTCATCGATATCTACAACCAGACTACGGGCCGCGACGCGAAACCCTTCGCGATGGGCGGCGGCACGTACGCGCGAAACTTCAAGAGCGCCGTCTCCTTCGGTCCCGAGGACAACGGTATGGAGCTGCCCGAATGGGCGGGAACCATGCACGGCCCCAATGAGGCGGCGAGTGAGCAGCTCCTGCGCGAGGCCTTGAAGATGTATATCCTCGCGATTCTGAGGCTCATGGAGCTCGATTACGACGAATAGCGCCAAGCGTTTCGACATGGCGCATCCCTTTCGGCGCGCCGCCCTTCGAGGCGGCGCGCCCTGCATCGCGACGGCGTTTCCCTCTCTGCCGCTGCGGCCGTATGTTAAGCGCGCCCATCGCGGGAAGCGGTGCATGTAAGCGCCGTGTAAGCGCGCGGCATGAAGCGCGTAATGATTCATCAAAGGCCGGTAATGGCCTGTGAACGTGCGCTTTTCCTCCGTGAGCGAACGATATTGTACTGACTCGAAGAGCGAGCGGGCGGCATGGGGCCGCCTGGATTCGCAGACGCGCGTCAGCGCCGTTCATTCTCGGAAGGAGAACCATGTTCGAATATAACTGCTCCCGTCGTCAGTTCCTCGGTTTCGCGGGCGGCCTCGCCGCCGTCGCCGGTCTCGGCCTCGCCGGTTGCGGTAACTCTGCAGCCCCCGCCGCCGGTTCCACCGAGGACGCCGCCGCTTCCGCCCTCACCGGCGAGGTGACCTACGACGGAGCATCCTCGTTCCAGGCGCTCGTCGAGGCCGCTGCCGAGAAGTTCATGGACGAGAACCCCGACGTCTCCGTCTCCGGCTCCGGTAACGGATCCGGCACCGGCCTGACCGCCGTTGCTGCCGGTACCGTCACCATCGGCAACTCCGATGTGTTCGCCGAGGAGAAGCTCGAGGCCGCCGATGCCGAGAAGCTCGTCGACCATGAGGTCGCCGTCGTGGGCATGGGTCCGGTCGTCTCCAAGAACGTGACCGTCGACGACCTGACCCTCGAGCAGCTCAAGGGCATCTTCTCCGGTGCCATCACCAACTGGTCCGAGGTCGGTGGCGAGGACGCCAAGATCGTCGTCCTCAACCGCAAGGCCGGTTCCGGCACCCGCGCCACCTTCGAGTCCGCCGTCTTCGCCGGCGAGGAGAACACCTTCAAGGGCGATGCCGAGCTCGACAAGTCCGGTGACGTCCAGACCCAGATCGCCGCGACCGACAACGCGATCTCCTACCTCGACTTCTCCCACTTCGACGATTCGAAGTTCAACGCCATCAAGGTGGGCGGCGTCGAGCCCAAGAGCGAGAACGTGTACGATAACTCCTTCCCGATCTGGGCGACCGAGCATATGTACTGCGCCAAGGACGCCGACGAGGCGACCAAGGCCTTCCTCGAGTTCATGCTGTCCGACGACGTCCAGGGCTCCCTCGTCGAGGAGCAGGGCTTCATCCCCGTTTCCGAGATGAAGGTCAAGAAGGACGCCTCCGGCAAGGTTTCCAACATCTAACGAAGTAAATAAGTAGCCCTAAGGACTAGAAGGGGTGCGCTATGGCTTCGCATCTGCCAAAGCGCGACCTTGAAAAGGTGGGCATGGGTGTCACGGGTGCGTGCGTCGCGCTCGTGACACTCGTCGTCTGCGCGCTGATTTTCATGGTCGCTCAGAAAGGCCTGTCGTCGTTCTTCAAAGACGGCGTGAACGTGGTGGAGTTCTTCACCGGCACCACGTGGGACCTGCACAACGCCAACGCGGAGGGCATGCCGTTCACCGGTGCGCTTCCGTTGATCGTGACGTCGTTCTCGGTGATGGTGCTCTCGACCGCCATCGCCCTTCCAATCGCCATCGGCTCTGCGATCTTCGCCGTCGAGATTCAGCCTAAATTCGGCCAGAAGGTCTTCCAACCGCTCATCGAGCTGCTCGTGGGTATTCCGTCGGTGGTCTTCGGCCTCATCGGCTTCTACGTGATCGTGGGCGCCATGAAGGCGATCTTCCATGTGCCCACGGGCCTGGGCATCCTGCCCGGCTCGCTGGTGCTCGCCATCATGATCCTGCCGACGATCACCACGTTGGCGATCGATGCGCTGCGCGCCGTGCCGGACGGCTACCGCCAGGGCTCGCTGGCGCTGGGGTACACGCGCTGGCAGACGATCTGGCACGTGGTCCTGCGCAGCGCGCTGCCCTCGCTCATGACGGCCGTGATCTTGGGCATGACCCGTGCTTTCGGCGAGACGCTCGCCGTGCGCATGGTCATCGGCGGCATCGAGACCATGCCGAACGGCCTGCTCGATGCGGCGTCCACCATCACCACGACGCTTACCACCAGCATGGCGGTGTACGCCGACGGCTCCGTCCAGAACGACGTGCTGTGGTCGCTCGCCCTGCTCCTGATGGGCATGTCGCTCATCTTCATCCTCATCATCCATCTCATCGGCAGGAAGGGGGCGACCGAGCGTGCTTAGTACGGAAGCGAGCCTCTCGGCTCAAGAGCCGCTTCGACGGGAAGCGGACAGCGCGGACCAGCGCGAGGCCGAGGCCAAGCGCACGGCGCATATCAAGCGCGCGAGCACCCAGGACCGTATCGCGACGTTCGTGCTCACCGCCATCGTGGCGCTCGTGATGCTCCTCGTGGTATCGATGGTCGCCTACATCCTCTACCAGGGAATCGGGATGCTGTTCCGCCCCGGCTTCCTCACCGAGGCGTCGCGGGCCAACGGTACGCAGGGCGGCGTCGCCTACCAGCTGTTCGACTCGTTCTACATGCTGTTCCTCACCCTGGTGATCTCGGTGCCCATCAGCCTGGGCGGCGCGGTGTTCTTGGTCGAGTACGCGCCGGACGGTCCTATCACCAGCATCGCGTCCACCGCGATCGAGACGCTGTCCTCGCTGCCCTCCATCGTCGTGGGCATGTTCGGCTTCCTGGTGTTCTCGGTCAACCTCGGGTGGAAGTACTCGATCATCTCCGGCGCCGTCGCGCTGACGATGTTCAACATCCCAATTCTGGTACGCGTGATCCAGCAGGCGCTCGAAGACGTGCCGCAGTCGCAGCGCGATGCGTGCCTGGCTATGGGCCTCACGCGCTGGGAGGCGACGATCCACGTGCTGATCCCCGCGGCGATGCCCGCTATCGTGACCGGCATCGTGCTGTCCGCGGGCCGTGTGTTCGGCGAGGCGGCGGCGCTCCTGTTCACCTCGGGCATGTCCAGCCCCGTGCGCCTGAACTTCCTGTCCCTCAACTTCTCGAGCCCCACGTGCGCGTGGAACGTGTTCCGCCCCGGCGAGTCGCTGGCCGTGCACATCTACAAGATCTACGGCGAGGGCAGTCCGCAGGCGCAGGAGATCGTATGGGGCACCGCCGCGCTGCTGATGGTATGCGTGCTCATGTTCAACATCATCGCCCGCGTGGTGGGCAAAGTGCTTGCGAAGAGGATGACCGCCGAATGAGTAACGATGTAACGAGCTTCATGGACAGCGTGGCCACGAGCGAGCGCACCGGCAAGGCCTCGCGCGGGCGCGCCACCGCGGGCGAGACGGTGATCGCGGCGAACGACGTGAACGTCTACTACGGCGAGCACCATGCGCTGCACGGGACCACGCTCGATTTCCATAAGGGCGAGATCACCGCGCTCATCGGACCGTCCGGCTGCGGTAAGTCCACCTTCCTGCGCAGCCTGAACCTGATGAACCGCGAGATCCGCGGCTGCCGCGTGACCGGCGAGATCATGTACCAGGGACGCGACATCAACACGCCGAAGGAGAACCTCTACGAGCTGCGCCGCTCTATCGGCATGGTGTTCCAGCAGCCCAACCCGTTCCGCAAGTCGATTTACGAGAACATCGTGTTCGCCCCGAAGCGCCACGGCGTGACGGGCAAGGCCGAGCTCGACCGGCTGGTGGAGGAGAGCCTGCGCGGCGCCGCCCTGTGGGATGAGGTGAAGGATAAGCTCGACAAGAGCGCCTTCGCGCTGTCCGGCGGCCAGCAGCAGCGCCTGTGCATCGCGCGCACGCTGGCGCTCAAGCCCGACGTCATCCTGTTCGACGAGCCGTGCTCCGCGCTCGACCCCATCTCGACGCTGGCGATCGAGGACCTGATGAACACGCTGGCCGAGGAGCGCGCGATCATCATCGTCACGCACAACATGGAGCAGGCATCGCGCGTATCCAACCGGACTGCTTTCTTTTACATGGGCGATATGGTTGAGTACGGCGAAACCGAGCAGATCTTCACCCGTCCGCGCGACCAGCGCTTGAACGACTACCTCACCGGAGCGTTCTCCTAGTCCGGAACGCTCCCATAGCCCAATGCGAGGCGCCTGCGTCCAACGCGCGCCTCGCATTGCGGATTCCTCATGCACGGCATCCCGGGATTGGCGGGATGCCGTGCATGATTCATGCCGGGACGGGCGGGTAAAGAACCCCGTCCCGGATGGGTGCGCGTGCTACGATGGGATGCTGTGAGATACGAACGTGGCAAGGAGCGCGTACATGGCAATTCTGCTAGGCTGCGATTCCGTGGGGCTCGAGTTTCCCACGAAGCACATCTTCGATTCGGTGACGCTCGGGGTGAACGAGGGCGATCGCATCGGCATCGTGGGCAAGAACGGCGATGGCAAGTCGACGCTGCTGTCCGTGCTCTCCGGCGCCGTCGAGCCCGATTGCGGGCGCGTGACCCATCGACGCGATGTAACCGTGGGGGTCTTGGGCCAGCGCGATGCGCTCGACGATTCCGACACGGTCCACCGCGCGGTGGTGGGCGACGCGCCCGAGTACGAATGGGCGGCGTCCCCGCGCGTGCGCCAGGTGCTCGACGGCCTCATCGCCGACGTGCCCTGGGAAGGCATGGTGGGGGAGCTGTCGGGCGGCCAGCGCCGTCGCGTCGACCTCGCGCGCCTGCTCATCGGGGACTTCGACGTGCTCATGCTCGACGAGCCCACGAACCATCTCGATATGCGCACCATCAGCTGGCTGGCTGCACACCTCAAGGAGCGCTGGAACGCGAGCGCGGGCGCGCTGCTGGTGGTGACGCACGACCGCTGGTTCCTCGACGAGGTGTGTACCTCGATGTGGGAGGTGCACGACGGGCGCGTGGATCCGTTCGAGGGCGGCTACTCCGCCTATATCCTGCAGCGGGTCGAGCGCGACCGCATGGCCGCCGTGACCGAGGAGCGACGGCGCAATATGGCGCGCAAGGAGCTTGCCTGGCTTTCCCGCGGCGCGCAGGCGCGCAGCACGAAGCCGAAGTTCCGCGTCGAGGCCGCGCGCGAGCTCATCGCCGACGTTCCGCCCGTGCGCGACGAGCTCGAGCTCAAGCGCTTGGCGGTGAGCCGCCTGGGCAAGCAGGTCATCGACGTGGTCGACGTGGACGCCGGGTATGCAGGGGAGGGCGAGGCCGCGTCGAGGCCCGTGCTCTCGGATGTGACCTGGCTGATCGGCGCGGGCGACCGCTACGGCCTGCTGGGCGAAAACGGCGCCGGCAAGTCGACGCTGCTCAAGGTGATCCAAGGCAAGATCGCGCCCGCGCGCGGGCGCGTGAAGATCGGCGCCACGGTGAAGTTCGGCGTGCTGTCCCAGCAGCTCGACGAGCTCGCCCCGCATATGAACGAGACCATCCGCGAGGTCTTGAAGACCTGCAAGCACCATTACATCATCGATGGCAAGGAGACGAGTCCCGAAAAGCTCTGCGAGCGCCTCGGCTTCACCACGCAACAGATGTGGAGCCGCATCTGCGACCTGTCCGGCGGCCAGCGCCGTCGGCTCTCGCTGCTGCTTACGATCCTCTCCGAGCCCAACGTGCTCATCCTCGACGAGCCCGGCAACGATCTCGATACCGATATGCTCGCCATCGTGGAGGACCTGCTCGACGGCTGGCCGGGCACGCTCATCCTCGTGACGCACGACCGCTACCTTATGGAACGCGTCACCGACCAGCAGTGGGCGATCATCGACGGCACGTTCCGCCATGTTCCCGGTGGCGTCGACCAGTATCTGCAGCTCGTCGCCCGTAACGAGGCAGGGAAGGCGGCCCGTCCGCAGGCGCCCGGCTTCGACGCGCCGTCGCCGTCCGATCCTTCCGCGGCGGAGAAGCGGGAGACGGGCATGTCCAACGCCGAACGCCAGAAGCTTAAGAAGGAGGTCGCCTCGCTCGAGCGCAAGATGGGGACGAGGCGTTCCAAGATCGAGCAGCTCGAGCAGGGGATGTTCGACATAGATCCCACCGATTTCGCCGCGCTCTCGGGGCAGCAGGATGCCATCGCCGCCGCCCGCGAAGAGCTCGATGAGCTCGAGATGGCATGGCTCGAGGCGAGCGAGCGGCTTGAGGGATAGCTCCTCGCGCGAAACGAGTATAGATGCGCTGCGTACGGGAAATATGGGTACCAGTGCTAGAGATGAAAACCCGCCGTCGTGCAGCTCTCTGCGCGGCGGCGCCCCGTATAGGGCGCGGTGAAGAGGGACGAGTATGATCGAGATTCGCGATATCACAAAGACGTATACGACGGGTGGCCTGGTCCAGCGCGCGCTGGACGGCGTCTCGGTGACGTTTCGCGAGAACGAGTTCGTGGCGGTGCTGGGGCCCTCGGGCTCGGGCAAGACCACGTTCCTCAACATCCTGGGCGGCTTCGACCATGCGGACTCGGGCGACATCGTGGTGAACGGCATCTCGACGCGCGATTACGGCGATGCCGAATGGGACACCTACCGCAACCACCGCGTGGGCTTCATCTTCCAGAGCTACAACCTCATTCCGCACCAGACGGTGCTCGCCAACGTAGAGCTCGCCCTCACGCTGGCGGGCGTGGACCGCGCCGAGCGCACCCGCCGCGCGACCGGCGCCCTCGAGCGCGTGGGGCTGGGCGCGCACGTGAACAAGCGCCCCTCGCAGCTCTCCGGCGGCCAGATGCAGCGCGTGGCCATCGCCCGTGCCTTGGTGAACGACCCCGAGATCGTGCTGGCCGACGAGCCCACCGGCGCCCTCGACACCGAGACGGGCATCCAGGTAATGGACCTGCTCGCCGAGGTCGCGCGCGAGCGGCTCGTGATCATGGTCACGCACAACCCCCAGCTCGCCGAGGACTACGCCACGCGCATCGTGCGGATCCAGGACGGCCATGTGGTCGGCGACAGCAATCCGGTGACGGCCGGCGAGCTCGCCGCCGCGCGCGCCGCCCGGATCGCACGACCCGACGAGGGCCCGGCGCACCGCTCCTCGATGGGACTGCTCACCGCGCTGTCCCTGTCGTTCAACAACCTCATGACCAAGAAGGGCCGCACCATCATGACGGCCTTCGCGGGGTCCATCGGCATCATCGGCATCGCGGCGATTCTGGCGCTGTCCAACGGCGTGAACGGCTACATCGCGAAGGTCGAGCAGGACACGCTGTCCAGCTATCCGCTCACCATCGCGCGCCAGAGCTATGACCTCACGAGCATGATGACGGGCGATGCCGGCGCGGACGGCACGGGGGATGACGGCGATTCGAACGCATCCGTTGCCGACGGCGACGCGGTGCGGGGCGAGGGCGGGGAGAAGTCCGAGAAGGTGGACCTGAAGAAGCCCATTCCGGTGTTCACGATGCTCTCGGACATGTTCGCGAGCGTGAAGTCCAACGACATGGCGAGCTTCAAGGCGTTTCTCGACGAGGATGCCAGGGAGCTCGACGGCGAGGTCTCCGCTATCCAATACGACTACGGCATCACGCCGCTCGTGTACCGCTTGAATACCGTGGACGGACCGGTTCGCCTCTCGCCCAACGCAATGTCGACCGCCATGTCCGGCGGCGCTTCGAGCGGGGCCATGGCGGGGACCATGATGGGTGGCACCACGGCGTTCAACGAGATGATCGACAACCCCGAGTTACTCGACGAACAGTACGACGTCGTGGCGGGCCGTTGGGCCGAGGCGGCGGATGAATGCGTGCTCGTGCTCTCCGCACGCGGGAAGATCTCCGATTTCACCCTCTACAGCATCGGTGCGCTCGATCCCGCGGAGCTGAACCGCATGGTGGACAGCACCATGAGCGGGTCCGGCGAGATCGACGTGCCTGTGGTCAAGGCCGATTTCACCTACGACGACGCGCTGGGCACGAACTTCAAGGTCCTGAGCCCGTCGGACTCCTATCGCAGGAACGCCGAGACCGGCGGCTGGACCGATATGTCCGACGACGCCGCGTTCATGGCGCAGCAGGTCGCGAACGGTCTGGACCTCAAGGTGGTGGGCGTGGTGCAGCCGAGCCCCACGGCGAAGTCCGCCGCGCTCTCGCAGGGCATCGCCTACACGCACGGGCTCACCGAGGAGCTCATGGCGCGCGCCGCGAACTCCGAGATCGTGCGCCAGCAGCTCGCCGATCCAGAGGTCGACGTCTTCACCGGCAAACCTTTCGCTATCCTGCAGGAGGAGGCGAAGCAGGGCGTCGATCTGGCGAGCCTCTTCACGGTGGATGAATCCGGCCTGCGCAGCGCCTTCAAGGTCGATGCATCGAAGCTGGCGGCGGGCCTCGACCTATCGGGCTTCAACCTGGCAGGCGTCGACCTGGGCGGTATCGACATCGATGTCTCCGGCGCCCTGGGGTCGATCGACCTGTCCTCCGTTCTCGCCGGCGCCCCGATGCCCGATCTCGAGGGGATCCTAGGCGATTTGCAGGACGACCCGTTGCTCGACAAGACCCAGCTCGAGCAGGCGGTGGACCTTTCGGGCCAGTTCGTCCAGCGGTTCCTGGCGGCATGGCTGCCCGCGTATGGCGAGGGGCTTCGCCCCACCGACCCCGATTTCGGCAAGAAGCTGGTGGAGCAGTTCGCCGCGTATGCGACGAGCGATGCGCCGGAGGGCGGCGCCGCGCTGCTCGAGCAGGTGGGCGAGGTTGCGGGCAAGCCCGTGTCGGAGCGTCTGGAGCAGCTCGTGCGCGCCTACGTGGAGAGCGACCTCGCTCCCTATATGGCGACGGCGCTTCAAGGCGTGGCCGAGCAGGTGGGCGCGCAGCTTTCCGCGGCTATCGGCGCCCAGCTCCAAGAGGGGCTCGGGCGCGCAATGGCGGCCATGGCCCCGCAGTTCGCCCAGCGCCTCGCTGCGAATATGCAGAGCGCGTTCTCGGTGGACGGCGCCGCGTTCGCGAACGCGATCCATTTCAACATGGATGCCGAGGACCTGGCGTCGCTCATGGCGAGCTACGCCAACGCGGGCAAGCTGACGTATGCGAACAACCTGTCGACGCTCGGCTACGCCGATCCGTCCGATCCGCAGGCGGTGAGCATCTATCCGGTTGATTTCCAGGCGAAGGACGCGGTGCTTTCCGCGATCGACCGCTACAACCAGGAGATGCGCGACTCCGGGCAGGAGGATAAGACAATCGTCTACACCGACTACATGGGCGTACTCATGGGCAGCGTGACGAGCATCGTCAACATGATCTCGCTCGTGCTCATCGCCTTCGTGAGCATTTCGCTCGTGGTGAGCTCGATCATGATCGGCATCATTACCTACATCAGCGTGCTCGAGCGCAAGAAGGAGATCGGCATCCTGCGCGCGATGGGCGCCTCCAAGCGCAACGTCGCCAACGTATTCAACGCCGAGACCTTCATCGAGGGCCTGATCTCGGGCGTGCTCGCCATCGCCGTGGTGGTTGCCGTCTCGTTCCCCGTCAACGCCTGGGCGCTCGCCGAGCACCAGGTGGAGAACGTGATGCAGCTGCCGGTAGCGTCTGCGCTGGGGCTGATCCTCATCTCCGTGCTGCTCACGGTGGTGGCGGGCCTCATCCCGAGTCGTTCCGCCGCCCGCCGCGATCCCGTCGAGGCCCTGCGCAGCGAGTGACCTCGATTGGGAACCTCAGATTGGGGACCTCAGATTGGGGACAGGCACTTTTCTGAGGCGGGCAGCCTCAGACTGGGGGCAGTCTCAGATTGGGGACAGGCACTTTCTTGAGGTGGACGGGGCTTTGGACGAAGGGGGCGGCGGACGCAGCCCGTGACGTCTTCACGGCCTCGACCTCAAAAAAGTGCCTGTCCCCTTTTCGAGGTCTGGACGAAGGGGACGGCGGCTGAAGGTCGCGCTCCTCCGCGGCTCCGCGCCCCTCTCAAAAAAGTGTCTGTCCCCTTTTTGAGAGGGGCTAGAGGCGCTGCATGCGGTAGCCAACGCCTACGTGCGTTTGGATCATGCTTGGATGCGAGGGATCGGCTTCGACCTTCTTGCGCAGGGTCCGCATGAAGACGCGCAGGCTCGCGATGTCGCTATCCCAGCTCGTGCCCCAGATCTCATGCGTGATATAGGTATGCGTGAGCACCTTGTCGACGTTTCTCGCCAAAAGAACGAGCAGCTTGTATTCGGTTGGGGTGAGCGAGAGCTCGCGCCCTTCGATCGTGGCGTATCCCGCGGCGTAGTCGATGTGCAACGGACCGTTGTCGAAGGTGCTCGCCTCGGCGGGTTCGCTCGCGGCCATCGAAGAGCGCCTTAAGCTCGCGCGCACGCGGGCGAGCAGCTCTTCCACCGAGAAGGGCTTGGTGAGGTAGTCGTCCGCTCCGGCGTCGAGCGCACCGATCTTGTCGGAGTCTTCGGTGCGCGCCGAGATGACGATGATGGGAACCGCCGACCAGCTTCGAATCTTGGTGATGACCTCGACGCCGTCGATGTCCGGAAGGCCGAGGTCGAGCATGATGAGGCTGGGGTTGTGAGACGCCGCCTCCATGATGGCCGCCTGGCCGTCGCAAACCTTGTCGACGCTATAACCATGGAGCTCGAGCGCGGTCGATACAAGGTTCTGGACGGCAAGGTCGTCTTCGACCAGGAGAACGCGTTGTCCTGGGGCATCATTCATGGATCTCGATCTCCTCGGCGGGTAGGGTGAAGCGGAATATGGCTCCACGGGGATGGTTGTCGCGCACTTCGATGATACCGCCGTGCGCTTCGATGATGGAACGGCATAGCGCCAGCCCGAGGCCGAAGCTGCGGTGCGAATCAACGGGCTGGGTCGTGCGCGAGGTGAAGAAGCGGTCGAAGACATAGGGCTTATCGCAGTCCGCTACGCCGGGGCCGTCGTCGGCGACTTCCACCACGGCGAATCCGCCTTCGCGATGCGCGTCGATGGTGATCGTCGAACCCTCGGGCGTGTACTTGAAGGCGTTCATGATGAGGTTGGTAAGCACCTGCATGATGAGGTTGACGTCGATGCGCACGAGCAGGATGTCGTCGGTGTGCGCGACGGTGACGACATGCCCGCGCGATGCCCTTGCGACATGGCCGAGGGCTCCCGCGACGACTTCGTCGACGAGCTCGGTCGTGAGGTTGAGGCGTATGCTGCCGTCCTCGACGCGGGTGATGGCGAGCAGGTTCTCGACGGTGTCGATCAGCCAGAGGGAGTCATCGTAGATGGCGTTGGCAAGATCGCGCCGCTGCTCGGAAGAGAGCTGCTCGTCGTTCTCCTGAAGGACCGCCGCGGATCCTGAGATAGCCGTGAGGGGCGTTCTCAGGTCATGCCCGATTGAGCGCAGCAGGTTGGCGCGCAGCTGCTCGTTCTTGGCGAGCACCGCCGCCTCCTCGCGTTCCTGCGCGGCCCTGTCGCTCTCGAGTGCCAGGGCGCATTCTCCGATGATGGACAAGACGATCGAATGCACGAAAGCCTCGAGCTCGCGCCCTTCCAGAGCGATGCCCATGACCCCGAACACCTCGTCGCCGGTGCGCACCGCAAGGTAGAGGCAGCGGGCCTCGGGTAGGGTGCGCGTGCTCGCGCCGGCATGCTTGTTGTTGGCGTAGGTCCAGGTCGCGACCGCGCGCTCGTAGTCCGTGAGCAACGAGGCGGATCGGTCCTTGGTGCCGGCGGGTTCGTAGAGCGCGTCGCCGAGAAGGTCGCGCTCGGCGGGATAGAAGACCACGTCGTGCTTCAAGAGCTTGGTGAGCTGGTTCATGGTGACGCGCGCCCGCGCGTCGGCGCCATGGGCCTGCTGCAAGAGCTGGTTCGTTTCGAGGAGCACGCGCGTCCTGTACGCGTTCTCCGCTGAGGCGCGGGCGTTGTCGGCGATGCGCGCGGTGAGCTCTCCGGCGACCATGGCGGTCGCGAACATGATCGTGAACGTGACGAGATAGCTCCGGTCGTAGCTGTCGAGTGAGAAGAGGGGCGTGACGAAGCAGAAGTTGTAGAGCACGACGGAAAGGACGCTGGAGAAGATCGTGCACAGGCGCCCCGTCGTGGTGACGGCGGTGAGCAGGGCGGTGAGGATGTAGAGCGAGATGATGCTGGAGTCGGCGAACCCCAAGTGTCGGAAGGTCGTGCCGATCGCCGTGGCGAGAAGAGAGAGTCCCAGCGTGCGGAGGACGTCTCGGCCGCTGGGTAGCTGCGGCGCAGAGCGCCTTCGCTGCTCCGCCGGTCGCGAGGGCGGCGTTGCCTGATCGGGGATGATGTAGATATCGAGGTTCGGGGCGAACGCGATGAGCTGTTCGACGAGCGATTTGCGCCCGAGGATGGTCGCGCGGACGCCGCCGCGCTCGCCCGTGCGGCCCATGACGATCTTCGAGATTCCCGACAAGCGCGCGAATTCGGAGATCTGAAACGCAACGTCATCGCCGTAGACCGTCTCCATATGGGCTCCGAGCTGCTTGGCCAGGGCGATGTTCGATGCGAGCCTGGATCGCTCTTCATCGTTCATGGCCTGTGTGCGCGGGCTCTCGACGAACAGGGCGACGAGCTCGCCGCGAAACGCCTTCGCCATGCGCGCGGCGGTTCGGACGATGCGGGGATTGGTCGGTGCCGGGGAGATGCAGACCAGGATGCGCTCGCTGGTGTAGTAGTCGCGGTTTCCCAGAACTCGTGCGGCGTCCGTGAGGCGGCCGGTGCGGTCGGCGCAGCGGCGCAGGGCGACCTCGCGGAGCGCGGTGAGGTTCTCCACGGTGAAGAAGTGCTGCTGCGCCCGGTCTGCTTGGACGGGGCGGTAGACGAGTCCCGCGCGAAGGCGTTCGAGCAGGTCCTCGGGCTCGATGTCGACGAGCTCGACCTGGTCGGCGTCATCGAAGACGCGGTCGGGGATCCGTTCGCTCACGACGACCCCGGTGATGGAGGCGACCATGTCGTTCAAGCTCTCGATATGCTGCACGTTCACGGTCGTGTAGACGTCGATGCCCGCGCGCAGGAGCTCCTCGACATCTTGATAGCGCTTCTCATGACGGCACCCCGGTGCGTTCGTATGGGCGAGCTCGTCGACGAGGATGAGCTGCGGGGCGCGCATGATGGCCGCATCGAGGTCGAATTCGGCGAGCGTGATGCCGTTGTGTTCGACGAGCTCGGGGGGCACGCTCTCGATTCCCTTCGCGAGGCGGGCGGTCGCCGGGCGCTCGTGCGGCTCGATGTAGCCCGCGACGACGTCGACGCCGCGTCGCTTGGCGGCATGGGCGGCTTGCAGCATCGCGTAGGTCTTGCCCACGCCCGCGGCGTAGCCGAAGAAGATCTTGAGGTGGCCGCGTCCGCCTCGATCCCCGTGGGGCGATCCATCGTGCTCGATCGCCTTGAGGAGGAGATCGGGGTTGGCGCGGGTGTCCGTTGCGTCGCGTGTCATGGTCTGACCTTTCTTGAACGTGCTGCCCGCGGCACATCCGCGGCGGGGCCCCGCGGATGTGCCGCGGGGTCGAGTATAGACGCTTGGCGGGCGCAAGGAGGCTCTCTACCTGCATCTTTACGCCATCTTAAGGTCATGGACGCCAACCCTAACGCCGCTTTAATCCCCAAAGGGGTTTACTGTCCCCAGGCGCTTGCAGGGACGGGCGCCAAAGTGATCGGACCGCGCGTGAAGGGAGCGGTGAATGAACGTCCTCATCCCGATTATCGGAATTGCCTGTATCGGGCTCTTGATCTACTACATCTACATTCTCATGAGGAGCGATTCGTAACCATTATGAATGCTGTGATTCAGTACGTGCTGTACTTCGCCGTGCTCGTCGTCCTGGCCGTTCCGCTCGGGCGGTTCATGGCCCGTGTCATGGACGGCGGGCATACGTTTCTCTCTCCCGTGCTCGGTCCGGTCGAGCGCGGCATCTACCGTCTGCTGTGCATCGATGATGTCGAGCAGATGGGCTGGAAGCGCTACCTGGTGAGCGTCCTTGCCTTCTCGGGTATCGGGCTCGTGGTGCTCGTCGCG
>OBIU01000547.1_pt1 | contig 16401 bp, 23 predicted proteins | sample 1519871 | NCBI WGS metagenome assembly OBIU01 (sample SAMN04209229, study PRJEB22552) | human gut metagenome | biome: gut; material: feces | host: Homo sapiens | place: USA: Oklahoma
TAGCGCGCGGCGACATACGGACCACATGCCGCGCCATCGAGCCCGCGGATATTAGCTTGCCAGGCGAGCGACGACTAACGATCATCGCCGCGGACCGGACCGGTTGGAGATATGGAACGCGGGCCCGGGTCGAAAAACCCGGGCCCGCGAAGTCATGCCTCTTGACAATGGCTTTCTCATATTAAAAAGTAGCTCGAGGTTTGCCCCGGCACGACACCCAGGCTTTCTCAAGCTACAGCGTCATCTTAGCATATTCGGGGCGTGGCGTAAAGGCAGGCGCGCGTGCCTCAGGAGCACGTGGGGAGACCCGTGCGGGTTCGAATCCCGCCGCCCCGACCAATTCGATTCAGATAGGAGTTGCACCATGGCGCCGACGACCGTGCGGTCCACCTTCATCAAGAGACTCGAGAGGGTCGGCGGGGCGTACTATCTCCCTGAGGACGACGGCTCGAAGACCGGGCCGGTGTGCCCCCAGTGCTACGGGTCGGACGAGATCGTCTGCATCCTCTACCGCTCGAGGTCGGGTGCCCGGTGCGCGCGGTGCGGCACGCGGTACGCCGGCGTCGAGGCATCCATCGACGGCCCCGGGCGGGGCATCATCTAGTTAATCCATCGATCAGATCGGAGTCACATCATGGCGTTGGTGAGGAAGCTCCTGGTCGTCTGCGACAAGTGCGGCTCGCACGTCGAGGCGCCCGAGGTTTCACAGGATCCATTTCATGCCTCAGAGCGCGATCCCGCCGTCTCAGGATGGCTCGAGATCGACGGCGACCATCATCTCTGCCCCGCGTGCGCCGCGGCGTACGTGAAGCGCAGGAGGGAGATGGTGCGCGAGCTCAATGATCTCGCGGGCATCAGGACCTACGAGGTCAGCATCTAGACAACATCTAAAACCATACGGCCCCGAGAGGGGCCTTTCCATTGGGAATCAAGCCATCCGCGAGGGTGGCTTCTTTCATATACGCCTGCCGCGCGCGGCAAGTCGCGGCGAGGACCCGGCAGCGGGGGAGTGCAGCTGCTCGCCTACGCCCGAGCGGGCGGGAACAGGAAGGACACGACCATGACCGAAGAGTTCAAGCCCATCTCGACCCAGGAGGAGCTCGACGCGCTCATCCGCGACCGCCTGAAGCGCGACCGCGCCAAGACGGCCGAGAAGTACGCCGACTACGAGGACCTCAAGGCGAAGGCCGCCAAGCTCGACGAGCTGGAGGAGGCGCAGAAGGGCGAGCTCGAGCGCGCGAACGAGAAGATCGCCAAGCTCGAGAAGGACGCCGCCGACCGCGCCGCCGCCGAGAAGGCCCGTGAGCTCAGGGAGCGCGTGGCCAAGGAGACGGGCGTGCCCGTCGAGCTGGTCCAGGGCGCCGACGAGGAATCCATGCGCGCCTTCGCCGAGTCCGTGGCGGCATACGCCAAGAAGCCGAGCGCCGCGCGAGTCGACGGCGCGGGCGAGTTCGCCGACACCGGCAAGGCGGCCAAGTCCGACATGGCGGGATTCGTCTCGCAGCTCTTCGGCGAGTAGAACCAACGATAAGAGAAAGGAGCCGCCATGGCTCTCGATACGACCAAGATCAAGCTTCCCCATTCCGTAGTCGTCGACATGAGCGCGAAGGTCAAGGACAAGTCCACCATCGCCGCCCTCTCCACGCCCATCCCCCAGATCTTCGCCAACACCGACCACATGGTGTTCACCGGCGCCGCCGAGGCCGACGTGGTGGCCGAGGGCGCCAAGAAGAGCTCCTATGAGCAGGCCCTCGCCTCCGTCGAGGGCAAGCGCGTGAAGCTCGTAACCACCACGCGCGTCACCGACGAGCTCAAGTGGGCCGACGAGGACAACCGCCTCGAGATCGTGAACGCCATCATGGCGGACCAGACCGCCGCGCTCGCCCGCGCCATCGACTACGTGGTCTACCACGCCGTCAACCCCAAGACCGGCTCCGCGCTCGGCGGCTACACCGCGCTCACCACCGGCGCCAACTCCGTCACCTCGGGCTCCGACCTCGTCGCCGACATCGACGCCATGGCCGAGAAGCTCCTTGAGTACGAGGTGAACGGCTTCGCCATGTCCCGCAAGCTCGCCTTCGACCTGCGCAAGCTCCGCGTGCCTTCCACCGGCATGCGCCTCTACCCCGAGATCCCCATGTCCCTCGAGCTCGGCAGCTTCGACGGCATCCCGGCGTGCACCTCGGGCACGGTCGACGGCAAGAAGGCGACCGCGCCCACCAAGGTCCTCGGCATCATGGGCAACTTCGACATGATCAAGTGGGGCATGGTGCGCGACATCTACTCCGAGATCATCGAGTACGGCGACCCCGACCAGACCGGCGTCGACCTCAAGGCGAACAACCAGATCGCGTATCGCACGGAGAGCTGCTTCTCCTACGCGGTGCTCGATGCCAAGGCGTTCACCGTCCTCAAGAGCGCTTAAGGAGGTACCGTATGCAGCTGGTGCAGAAGTTCATCGTGGAGGAGGCGGCCAAGGCGTCCCCCATCCTCCCGCAGCGCGTCGCGCTCGTCGGGTCGGACGGCAAGACGCCCGCCCTGACCGCCGCCACCAAGACGAGCCTGGGCATGGTGCAGCAGGCGGCGAAGGTAGCCGACTCCGCGACCATGGCGGACCTCGTCGCGGCGCTCGTCGCCGCCGGAATCATGGCGGCGAAATAGCCGTGGCGAGCGTCCCGTTCGCCACGGTCGAGGACTACGAGGCGAGGTACGGCTCGCCTGCCCCCGAGAACGCGGCGGCGGTCATCGCCGACGCGAGCGACGCGGTGCTCGGGGCGTACCTGCGGGCCAACGGCAGCTACGAGCAGGGGCGCAACCCCGTCTTCGACCTCAACGCCAAGGCGGTGGCGTGCGCCATCGCGCATAGGGCGCTGTCCGCGCCGGCGGGCTACGCCGGCGCGAGCCAGTACTCGCAGACGGCCGGACCGTACTCGGCGAGCCTCACGTTCGCCAACCCCAACGGCGACGTCTACATCGGCAGGTCCGAGCTCAAGCGCCTGGGCCTGGCGGGTACGCGCATCCACTCCATCGCCCCGTCGATCGGGGGCGGCGATGGAGCTCATTAGGACGCGCGCCGTCACGGTCAGGCGGCCCGTAAGCAAGGGGTCGGACCGCTTCGGCAACCCCGTGGTCGAGTACCGGTCCGAGGAGGTGGCGGGCGCCCTCGTGGCGCCCGGAACGACCTCGGACCTCGACGCGGCGCGCCCGGACGGCGCGCGCGTCGCCGTCACGGTCCATTTCCCCAAGTCATACGCGAAGACGTTGAAGGGCTGCGAGGTCGTCGCCGGGGCGCGGGCGTACCGCGTCGTCGGCGACCCGCAGCCATATGCGGCCGAGAACTGCCCCGGGCCGTTCGGGCTCGCGGCGGAATGCGAGGCGGTCGATGGGTAGCGTGCGCTACAAGCCGAGCGCGGCGGCTAAGAGGAAGATCCTGAACAGCGCGGCGTGCGTGGCCATGGTCGACCAGCACACCCAGCGCGTGAAGGCGGCGGCCGACGCCATGGGAGGCGCGACCTACGCCGCAGACACCCGCCCGGGGCGCGTCCGAGCCCACGGCATCGTGTACACGCCCAGCGAGCACGCCATACGCTCCAACGCGAAGCACAACACGCTGCTCAAGGCGCTGTACGGAGGAAGGTGAGTCGATGGCGTTCTCCATCATCCAGGCGCTCATAGAGTGGCTGCCCGGCGAGATCGGCGTCCCGGCGCACGACGCGCCGCCCGACCCCAGGCCGCGCAGGTTCGCGACCGTCGAGCGCGTGGGCGGCGAGAGCGCGGTCGGAATCGACCGCCCCGTCCTCGCCGTCCAGCTCTGGGCGCCCTTCAATGCCGAGGCGGAGGAGCTCGCCCTGGAATGCCGCGATGCGCTCAACCTGAGGGCGGCGTCCATCCCGTGCGTCCACGGCGTGCACGCGGGGTCGCCCGTCAGCTTCCCCGACCCAGATTCAAGAAGCGCCCGCTACCAGATCACGGTGCGGGCCACGACGCAGTAAGGAGAAACAATGGCCCAGACCACGAACGATGCGACGAACGTCGGCGTCGGCAAGCCGAAGGTAGGCGGCGCCGTGTTCATCGCGCCCGCCGGCACGAAGCTCCCCACGGACGCCTCGTCCCAGCTCGACCCCGCCTTCAAGTGCATCGGCTACATCAGCGAGGACGGCATCACGTTCACCGAGGAGCGCGACAGCGCCGAGATCGCCGCCTGGGGCGGAGATACCGTGAGCTCCACCCAGACCTCTTATAAGGAGAACGTGAGCTTCACCCCCATCGAGACCAACCCCGAAGTCGCCAAGATGGAGTACGGCGACGACAACGTCGAGGTCGAGGCCGGCAAGATGCACATCAAGCACACCGCCGCGCCGCTCCCCGAGAAGGCGCTCGTGTGCGAGACCGTCCCCAACGAGAAGGCCGTGACCCGCTACGTCGCGCCGCGTGCGAAGCTCACCGAGAAGGGCGACCTCGCCCTGAACGACTCCGACCCGCTGGCGCGCGAGTGCACGTTCGCTGCCCTGCCGGGATCGGACGGAGTGACCGTGCACGAGTACCACGCGATCACCGGGCTCACGGCGGAATAGGAGCGGGGATGGCAGACATCATCGATATCTCCGAGCTGTCCGACGAGCAGGTCGCGGAGATGAGGCGCCAGCTGGACGAGAAGGAGGGGCGCCGCGCGCATCCGCCCGCGCGCCACGTCGAGGTCGACGGCATCGAGCTCGACGTGGACATGCGCCGCATGCGCGACTACCGAACGCTCGCGCTCATCGCCAAGGTCGAGCGAGGGGACGAGTTCGCCGCGGTCGAGCTGTTCCAGTGGATCTTGGGCGGCGACCTCGACCGCGTGGTCGAGGAGCTGTCCGACGAGGACGGCTTCTGCGACGCCGAGGCGTTCGCGCGCTTCTCCGCGCGCGTCCTCGAGGAGGTCGGCGCAAAAAACTGATGGCGCTCGCGCGCGCCCTGGTCGAGCATCCGGCCGAGGTGCGGGCGGACTTCCAGGAGCACTACGGGCTGGACATCGACTGCATGGGGGAAGCGTTCTCGTGCCTCCACGCGGCCGACCTGCTCATGCAGCTGCCCGAGGGCGCGCGCACGCGGATCGCCTACGACCCGCGCGCCGCCTGGACGTCCGACCGCACGCTCGCGGCCGCGACGGTGAACGCCCTGCACAACCTCGTGTGGATGCAGTCGAAGGACGGGCGCCGCGGGCGCAACCGCCCGAAGCCCATCGGGCCGTTCGAAGACCGGACGCGCCGCAAGGGCGAGGGCATGGCCATGACGATCGAGGAGCTCGAGGAGCACCTCGCAAGGGTGAGAACGGAGGTGCTTGATGGCTAGCACGGAGCTCGGCGCGGCCTACGTGACCGTGATGCCGAGCATGAAGGACTTCCAGTCGCAGGTCGACTCGGGGGTCAAGAGCGCGTTCGGCGGCGTCAAGGGCATCCTGTCCGGCGCGCTCGCCGCCGGCGCCGCGGCGGCGGGCGCGAAGTTCAGTTCCGCCGCCATGCAGGCCTACGCGGACTTCGAGCAGCTGCAGGGCGGCATCGAGACCATGTTCAAGGGCTCGGCGTCGACCGTGGCGGCATACGCCGCCGGCGCATACAAGACCGCCGGCCTGTCCGCGAACAGCTACATGGAGCAGGTGACGAGCTTCTCGGCGAGCCTGCTGCAGGGGCTGGGCGGCGACACCGCCAAGGCGGCGGACTACGCCGACCAGGCGGTCAAGGACATGGCGGACAACGTCAACAAGTTCGGCTCGAACATCCAAAGTGTCCAGGACGCCTACCAGGGTTTCTCGAAGCAGAACTTCACGATTATTTTTAGTCTGGCTGCGTAGCGATGCGTAGCTAAGCGTGCGTGAACCTTACCGAGGGTGTGGCGTTGAAATGCGGCAGGAAATGGCCGATGAGACGACGCTGCTAACAGGGGAAATCTAAACCGTCAGCTTCAACGGCATGACTATCCTGTGCCAAGCCTAATTATAATAACCAAGCATTAGAAATTGGGTATATTAGGAAGGTCAAACGACTATCGGTTCGTCACCGAGTACGGCGCCTATTGGTACGGAGCTGGAAGTGCGCACCGACTTTAAGGATGAAGCCATGGAACGGTGGATGCCAATTCAAGAGCTACCTGGCTACTCAGTGAGCGACCGGGGCAGAATCATGAAGGATGAGACCGGGCAGATAATGGCGCTTGGTACTAATGGTGGATACAAAAGATTCACGATTACCAAGCATGTTCACAGGCTTGTTGCTCAAGCGTTTCTAGACCAACCAGAAGACGCCAATAAGTGCTGGGTTGACCACATCGATGGCGATAGGTCTAACAACAATGTAGAGAATCTCAGATGGGTAACGCCGTCTGAAAACTGCCTCTCGTTTGGATATGAATCGCGCAGGCGCAGTAAGCGCCGTAAGGTATTGGCAACCCATTCCGATGGCACCCAAATCCTTTTTGAATCACGGCAGGCTGCGGCCAGGCACTTTTGCTGCTCAGATAGCGAAATTGCATATGGCAAGCGGTATGTCAGAGGGAACAAAAAGGGATGGGAGTTCCAAAAAGTTGAAGATATAGTCTAAGCCCGCCGACGCGATCGGCGTTAAAGTACCGCGAAAGCGGGGGTATTCGCTGGCTCGATAATTTGAAGCTCGGCTACGGCGGCACCAAGGCCGAGATGGAGCGGCTCATCGCCGACGCCAACAAGGTCAAGGTCGCCCATGGGGAGATGGCGGACCTCTCCATAGACAGCTTCGCCGACATAACCGAGGCCATCCATATCGTGCAGACCGAGATGGGCATCACGGGCACGACGGCGCAGGAGGCCGCCACGACCATCTCTGGTTCCGTCGCGAGCATGCGGGCGTCCTGGCAGAACTGGCTCGCGGGCCTCGCCGACGACGGGGCGGACGTGGGCGCGCTCACCGACCAGCTGGTCGAAAGCGCCGTGATCGCGGCGGGCAACATCATCCCGCGCATGGGGCAGATTGCCTCGTCGCTCGGCGAGACGCTCATGGCCAAGGGCCCGGAGATCGCCTCCAAGCTCGGCGGAGCGCTGCTCGACGCGCTTCCGCAGACGCTGTCCCAGACGTTCCGAAGCTCGGTGCAGCTGTGGGACATGGGCGGAACCCTCGAGGAGAAGGTTCGGCTGACCTTCGGCTACCTCAAGGCCGTGGTCTCGCAGGAGTTCTCGGGGATGCTCTCGGCCCTGGGGCCGGAGGTCGAGGGCTTCGTCTCCAAGCTCGGCGGCGCGGCGGGAGCCGTCGCGGCGTTCAAGGGGGTCTCGTCCATCGGGGGCATCGCCGCCGGCATCGCCCCGCAGCTCATGTCCGCGGGCAAGTCCGCCGGGTTCTTCGTCAAGAGCTTCGCCGGCATCGCGAGGACGCAGGGCGTGGGCACGGCGCTCTCGATGCTCGCGAGGAACCTCACCGCCACGGGAGGCGCCCTGTCGTTCCTGGCGAGCCCCGTCACGCTGGTCGTGGGCGCGATCGCCGCGCTCGCCGCCGCGTTCGCGTATTTCTACACGACGAACGAGGGCTTCCGCTCCTCGATCGATGCCATCGGCGCATCCATGATGGCGACGATGGGGCCTGCGCTGACGTCCATCGTGCAGACGGTGAGCGGGCTGGCGGCGACCGTGATGCCGCAGATCCAGGCGGCGCTCTCGGCGGTCGCTCCCGTCATCATGCAGATCCTCACCGTCGTCGCGCAGCTCGGAGCGACCTTGGCGCCGATCATCGCCCAGGTCGTCGCGACCGTCCTGCCCATCCTCGCGCAGATCATCGCGGCGGTGGTGCAGGTGGCGAGCGCGATCATGGTCGCCGTCATGCCGGTACTGCAGCAGATCGTCGCGGCCATCCAGACCGCGATGCCCTTCATCCAGGCGGTCGTGACCACGGTGATGGGCGCCGTCCTCGGCGTCATCCAGACGGTGTGGCCGACCATCAAGGGCATCATCGACGGTGCGCTCGCGGTCATCCAGACGGTCATCACGGCCGTGATGCAGGCGATAAGCGGCGACTGGGAGGGCGCGTGGAACACCATCTCGACCTTCCTGTCGGGAGCATGGGAGGGCATCAAGGGCGCGGTCTCGGACGGGATCCAGGGCGTGTGCGACTTCTTCTCGGGGCTCGGCGACAAGGTGCTGAATGCCATCGGCGACCTGGGGAGCCTGCTGTGGGACGCGGGCTCGTCGATCATCGACGGTCTGTGGAACGGATTGAAGGACGCCTGGTCCAACGTGACGGGATGGTTCGGCGAGATCACCTCGGCCATCCCGAACCTAAAGGGGCCGCGCTCCGTCGACGCCAAGCTGCTGGTGGGCAACGGCCGCGTCATCATGGACGGCCTGCTCGGCGGCATGAAGGACGGCTGGACGGGCGTCGAGGGGTACCTCTCCGAGCGCACCGCCGCCATCTCCTCGGCTTTCGGCGGCGCGATGGCGGATATCTCCGATCCCGGTTCCTGGGGCTCGGTGAAGCCGCTCGCCGGCACCTTCGCGGCGGCGGAGCCGACCCTGCAGCCCGATCCCTCCTCCGATGCCGCCGCGGAGCGCGTCCTCGACCTGCTGGCGGCGATTCTCGACAAGATTCCGGAGGGCATGAGCGCCCGCGAGTTCAGGAGGGCGGTGAGCGCCTGTGTCTAGGCTCGTCTACGAGAGCTCGACGGGCCCGGAGGCCCTATCGCTCGACGGCCCCTCCATCTTCGCCGGCACCGCATGCGGCCTGCGCGGCAGGCAGCTGTCCTACACGCTGGGCGCCCGCGGCGCGGGCGGGATATCGCGCCGCGCCCGCGAGGTCTCGCTCGACATCACGAGCGTGGACGCCGCGGCGCTCGATGCGCTCGGCGCGGTCCTCGACCGCGATGCGGCGGCGGGGGAGCCGGGGAGCCTTGTGGTCGACGGCACGTGGCGCACGAGCGCCATGGCCGCGGCACAGGACGTCAAGCGCGTCTCCCCGTGGTCGGTAGCCGCGACGCTGAAGCTCGTCCTCTCGGACGGAGTCTGGCGGAGGGGCGAGACGACGGCGTTCGCGATACCCGAGGCGTCAGGCTCGACCGGCCTCGACCTGCCGTACGACCTGCCGTGCGACCTGGGGTCCCCGCCCGCCCGCTCCGTCCTCCCGGTGGGCGGCGCGGCGCCGGCGTGGGCGCGCATCACGGTATACGGCCCCGCGATCAACCCCTACGTGGTGATCGGAGGAAACCGCTACCAGGTCGACGCGACGGTGCCGGCGGGCGGCTACATGGTCGTGGACGGCATGGCGGGGACCGTCGAGGTGGTCGACGGGAACGGCGACTCCTCGAACGCCTTCGGCGCGGCGCATCGCGGCGGCGGGGCCGGGGCGGGCGAGTACATCTTCGAGAAGCTCGCCCCCCGGCGAGCACGAGGTCTCGTGGAGCCACGGGTTCGGCTTCGACGTGACGGTCTACGAGGAGAGGAGCGAGCCCCCATGGAGCTGATCCTCCTGGACGAGCGCCTGCGGGCCTACGCGGTCTCCCGCGACTTCGACCTCGACATGGCCATAGGCGAGGACGAGAACGACTTCCAGCTCACCTGCGGCGACGCGGAGCCGGTCCCGCGCGGCTACGTGCTCATCGACGGCACGGAATACGGCGGCGTCATCGATCGCTGCGTCCTGAAGGTCGAGGGGCGCGCGAGCACGGCGACCTATAGCGGCCGAACGTGGCACGGCATCCTGGACAGCAAGGTGATCGAGCCGGACCCCGGCCAGAGCCACCTCGCCGTCTCGGGGGACGCCAACGCGGTGCTCGCATCGCTCGTCACGCGCCTCGGCCTCGGGGAGCTGTTCGCCGCGCGAGCGGAGAAGAGCGGCATCGGGGTGTCGTACACGTTCGAACGGTACACGAGCGGCTACCTCGGCATCCGGAAGATGCTGCTGAGCTCGGGCGCGAAGCTCAGGGCCGCCTTCGACGGCTCGCGCGTCGTCCTGGGCGCCGAGCGCTGCGGCGACTACCGGGACGAGGTCGACTCCGATCTGCTGGACTTCACCGTCACGTCCGAGCACTCGGCGGTCAACCACCTCATCGGCCTGGGCGGAGGGGAGGGGGCGGCGCGCGCGGTGTGCCATTGGTACGCCGACGGGAAGGGCGCCGTCAGCCAGTCCCAGACGCTCTTCGGGCTGGAGGAGCGGACCGCCGTCTACGACTACAACAACGCGTCGGACGAGGAGCTGCGGGTCGAGACGCGAAAGAAGCTCGAGGAGCTGCAGGGCCAGGGCAGCGTCTCGGTGGACGTGCGCGGGGGCCTCGAGATGGACGTGGGCGACACGGTGTCGGGGCGCGACAACTCGACGGGCACCGAGGTCGCGGCGCGCATCGTGAAGAAGATCGCGTCGGCGGACGGCGGCGGGATCACGGTCGACTACGAGGTCGGCGCCGAGAAGGCGAGCAGGTCACTCACCGGGAGCGCGGAGTCGTCTGGCGGCGCGCCCGCCTACAGCGCGGGCCGCGGCCTGAAGCTGGAGGGCTACACCTTCAGCGCCGAGGTGGCGGGCGAGGACCTGGCGGCCGTGGAGTCCAAGGCCGCCGAGGCGGTGCGCACGGCGTCGGGCGCGATGGCGGCGGTCGGCGCGTCCGTGGCCGAGGTGCGGGCGAGGTCGCCCGTGACCGCCTCGCGCAGCGGGCGCGACGTCGAGGTCGGCATCGACCTGGTGGGGGCGGACGAGGCGAACGCCTGGTTCGCGTGACGCCCCGATGGAACGAAAGCCACAACCTAAGGAGGACGCTATGGCGGGAAAGGCCATGTCCGAGGAAGCGGGCCGCGAGCTCGTTAACACATCCAAGTCCAAGTTCGCGGGCTCGATCGCGCTGAGCGGGCTTCAGATCCAGCTCAAGAACGCGCAGACGTCCCCGGCGGTGCTGTCGAGCGCCACCATCCCGACCGCGAGCGGAACGGCGCCCGGCGCGATGAGCGCCGCCGACAAGGCGAAGCTCGACGGCGTGCAGTCGGGCGCGAACAACTACACCCTGCCCGTGGCGGGCAAGGCGCTCGGCGGCGTCAAGACCACGTCCGACGTCGCGAGCGCGGCGGGGTACACCCCCAGCCCCATCGTGGACGGCGTGGTCTACTACAAGGACACGCTCTACCCGCCCGCGAGCCAGACCGCCCCGGGCACGATGAGCGCCGAGGACAAGAAGAAGCTCGACGGCATCGAGGCGGGCGCCACCAACGTCATCGTCGACGACTGGCCCGAGAACCGCTCCCAGAACGCGGTGTCGTCGCACGGCGTGTACACGAAGCTGCAGGACGTGCAAGCCGACCTCTCCTCGAAGGCGCCGCTCGCCAGCCCCGCGTTATCGGGAACGCCGACGGCCCCCACGCCGTCCGCGGCCGACAGCTCGACCAAGATCGCGACCACGGCGTTCGTGCAGGCCGCCGTCCGCGAGGCCGTCACGGGCGCGAGCGCCTACCAGGGCGGAGCGGAGAGCTACGCGGCCATCATCGCCACCGACTACAAGCCCGGCTGGTACTGGGTCGTGAAGACGCCCGGCGCCTACGTGGGGCAGGCCTGCGAGGCGGGCGACATGGTGTTCGCCAACACCAAGAAGGGCTCGACCTCGAAGGACGGCGACTTCGACATCATCCAGAGCAACATCGACTTCGTGACCGCCGCCGACGTAAAGGGCTGGTTCTAGCATGGGCGCGGCGCGGCGCGCGATGTCGGAGGAGTCGGGGCGCGAGCTCGCCGCCCAGGTGAAGGCCGCGGCGGCGGGCAAGTCCGACATCGGCCACACCCACTCGTGGGCCGACGTGACGGGAAAGCCGACCGCGTTCCCGCCGCAGCCCCACACGCACCCCTACGCGGGGGCATCGAGCGCGGGCGGGGCGGCGACGAGCGCCCTCAAGCTCTCGACCGCCCGCACCATCACGCTGACGGGCGCGGTGAGCGGCAGCGCCAGCTTCGACGGCAGCAGGAACGTGACCATCTCCACCGCGGGGGGCGGCGCGGCGGAGTCGCCGGAGCTGCTCTACCAGAACGACTACTGGCGCGTGGTGAGGCACGGCGGCGCGTGCACGGTCTTCGCGAGGAACATCGTGACGGGAAGCGGCTCTTGGGACGCGCTGAACTGCAAGTACACGGTGCCCGCGAACCTTCGCCCGGCGGTCGAGTGCCTGGCGGCGTGCGTCACGCAGAGCGGCGACTCGGGCGCGGGCTTCATCCGCGTCAAGACGGACGGGACCATCTCGGTGGGGCAGCTGGGCAACGCCGGCACGAGCCAGCCGCGCTACGGCCAGCTCACATGGATACCGGGGATGTAGGGAAGGGAGGCCGCGCATGGCGGTCGAGTTAGTGGACGGATACGCCGGACGGGCGCATATCTCGTCCGAGGACCTGGCGGCTCTCAACATCGGCGTGGTCGGCGTGGAGGGCTGCGTGCTGGACTGGGGCCAGAAATTCTCCTGCACGATGAGCGCGAGCAACAAGGCGACCATCGGCACGGGCGCCGGCATGGTGAAGGGGCTGCGCTTCTGGGCGAAGAGCTCCGAGAGCCTGACGGTGCAGAGCGGGTCGCAGGGAATGAAGCGCCACGACCTCGTCGTCGCGCGCTACAAGAAGGACTCGGGCTCCCAGGTCGAGTCCGTCGCCCTGGAGGTCGTGAAGGGCGCGCCGCACGCGTCCGCGCCCTCCGACCCAGCGGTGGGGGCGGACGGGTTGGCGCTGTGGCGCATCCCGCTGGACGGGCTGTCGGTCGGTACGCCCGTGCGCCTGGCCCCCATCGCGCCGACCCTGCACTCGCTGCGCGTCGAGAGGCTGTACGAGAACGACTTCTGGAGAATCGTGCGCCATGGCGGCGCCGTGAGCGTCTTCGCGCGCGGCATCGTGACCGAATCCGGGAGCGAGTCGTATCTCGACTGCAAGTACAAGCTCCCCGAGGGGCTGTGGCCAGCGACCGAGGTTCTGGCCTCCGTGGTGACCAGCGGCGGCACGGCGGGCGGATACCTGCGCGTCAAGCCCGACGCCACCATCACGGTGGGCCAGCTGGGCGGCTCCGGCAGCAGGGCGGCGCGCTACGGCCAGCTGACGTTCGTGCCGGGGATGTGACGCCGATGGACGCGCAGACGACCGACACGCGTCTAAAGGTCGCGGAGACCCGCATCGACAACCTGGAGCAGCGCGTCACCACGCACGGCGAGGAGATCGACGCCGCGAGCGAGCAGCTGCACGAGCTGGCGGTGCGCGCGCATTACAGAGACGAGAGCATGGGCGAGCTGAAGGCGATGAGCAGGCAGACGGCCGAGGCGCTGGACTCGCTGCGGCAGGACTTCGCGGAGGAGCGGATGGCGAACAAATCGCGCTTCGACTCACGCGACGCAGCGACGTATGCGCAGGTAAAAGGCTATGTGATATGCGCGGTCATCACCGCTATAGCGACGCTCGTGCTCACGCAGATGGGACTCAAATAGAAGGAGCAACCATGGACGAGAACAAGACCACCCTCCCCGACATCCCCGACGAGGTGCCGCTGAGCGAGTACACGCGCTACTGGCTCCCCGCAGGCGCCTACGACCTGTGCAAGTGGCTATCCTGCCTCGCCATCCCCGCGTTCGGCACGCTGTACGTAGCGCTCGCAGCGCCGTGCGGCCTGCCCTGCGCCGAGCAGGTGAGCGCCGTTTGCCTCGCCGTCTCCACCTTCCTCGGCGTCATCATCGGCGCTTCCGAGGCGAGCAAGTCCAAGGTGGAGCTGTAGCTAGTTACGATATCTAGTTACGTTATCTAGCAAATACGCATCAATGCGTATCGATGTGTACCAACGTGTACCAACGTGTACCCAAAGGAGGTGCCGAATGCCAGACCTGAACGCGGCGGTATCCGAGGCGGAGCGAATCGCCGCCGACCCGCGGCACGGCTACAGCCAGCCGAACCGCGACGGCATCGACTACGACTGCTCCTCGCTCGTGTGCCGCACGCTGCGCAACGCGGGCTTCGCGATGCCCTCGTACAACTTCTCCACGCGCTCCATGGGCCAGTGGCTCCAGACGCACGGATGGAGCTGGCACGCGGGGCTGAAAGGCGTACGGCGCGGCGACGTGCTCTGGAAGACGGGTCACACCGCGTTCGCCACATCCGCGGGCGGCTGCGTGGAAGCGCTCATGAGCGAGACGCGCGGCATCCACGGACGGAGCGGCGACCAGACGGGCTGGGAGATCCGCACTGCGCCCATCAACTACACGAACTGGGCGGGCTACTGGCGCTACGACGCCTCCGCCACTGACGATACGGAGGAAGAAGTGAAGGACGAGGATATCCAGAAAATCGCGGAGCTTGCAGCCGAGAAGGTGTGGAGCACCCAGAAGGGCCGCGAGACCCACGACCGCTGCTACCGCATGACCTCCATGCTGAAGGCCATGTGCGGCATCGGCGCCGAGGATACGACCGACCCCAAGAGCATCGCGGGCGAGATCTATAATCGCACCATCGACCGATGGGCGCGCTCCGTGGCCATGCTCAAGGCGATATGCGGCCTGCCAAAGGATTCCATGGCTATCGAGGACGTGCCAGAGGTGCTTGACTTCGCGCTGTCGGACGACGACGTGGAGCGCATCGCCGAGCGCGTGGCCGAACTGGTCGCCGACCGATAACGAAACGCTCGCCCCTCCCGCTTCGGCGGGAGGGGCGAGCGTTTGCGGTCGGTTCCGGTTTGGAGCATCATGAAGCTACTGGGGCTGATGGCTCGCACGGTCGAGTGTGAGAGACGGGGTAGAATAAAGTTGCCATAGTCCGGATATGCGTCATCGGCTGCAATCTATTCAAGGACTGCATAGGACAAGGTTCAAGCGGTGGCAGTCGGCAATAGCCCGTGTCCCCTATGGTCGTTTCGTATAGTGCGAGCTACTAGGGTTGTACGTCTGCTATAACATGTTCGTGCTAGAACTCAAAATCCTCCGCTGGCGACAGCGTGTGAGTTCGAATCTCACCTCGGGCACCATCGAGATTCAGTCGGCCCGCTCGACCAAAGGTTGGGTGGGCTTTTCGCTGCGATTCTACCGGATGCGGGCGAATCATGGCGGAAAAGTAAAACGTGGGGAAAGCGTGAAGAGTCGCACCCATATGCTATGATGCACAAAGCACTGTGAATGCAGTGGCCAAAGTGGGACCCTTGGTCCCCACCTTTCGGCGCCTATGAGCAGCTGTCTGGTTTCTACAAGTTATGTTTTGCGACCGCTTTATGCGGTTCTGCTTCTTGTTAGACCTGGATGTCGCTCATGGCTCCAGGTCTTGTTTTCTATTAAGAAGGAGGTAAGGACATAGCTAAGTCTGATGACACCCGTATTAATGACGAGATTACCGGCACCACGTGTCGTCTGATCGGCGTCGATGGCTCCCAGCTCGGCCTGTTCGGAATCCGTGACGCCCAGCGCGTCGCAGACGAGCAGGGTCTCGACCTGGTAGAGATCGCCCCGAATGCGAATCCGCCGGTGTGCAGGGTCATGGATTACGGGAAGTTCAAGTACCAGCAGGCTATGAAGGCCAAGCAGGCTCGTAAGAACCAGTCCAAGGTCGAGGTCAAGGAAATGAAGTTCCGACCCAAGATCGACGTAGGGGATTATGAGACCAAGAAGGGCCATGTCCTGCGCTTCCTGAAGAAGGGCGCACGCGTTAAGGTGACCATCATGTTCCGCGGCCGCGAGATGGCCCATCCGGAGCAGGGTCTCAATGTACTCGAGCGTCTTTCCGAGGATCTCAAGCCCTACGCTACGGTCGAGTCGGCTCCGAAGCTTGAAGGCCGTAACATGCTTATGCTCCTCGCACCCATCAAGGGCGCCTTTGATAACGAGGCCAGCGGGGCCAAAAATGGCGAATAGCCATTTCTTCGTGTACGAGTAACCGAGAAGGAGAATTTCATGCCTAAGATGAAGTCCCACAGCGGCACCAAGAAGCGTTTCCGCCGCACCGGCACGGGCAAGATCATGCGCTGCAAGGCGTTCAAGAGCCACATCCTCACCAAGAAGACCACCAAGCGCAAGCGTGGCTTCCGCCAGGAGACCGAGCTGGCCGCTGCCGACAAGAAGGTCGTCAACGCCCGCCTCGCTGGCAACTAAGCCTTTCCCCTTTACCTCGCATCCATTATTAGGAGTTGATTAGATATGGCACGTGTGAAGCGCGCTGTGAGCGCCAAGAAGAAGCGTCGTACCGTCCTTAACCGCGCAAAGGGTTATTACGGTCAGGCGTCCCGCTCTTATAAGTACGCCAAGGAGCAGGTGCAGCACTCCCTCCAGTACCAGTACCGCGATCGCCGCAACAAGAAGCGTGAGATCCGCAGCCTCTGGATCACCCGTATTAACGCCGCTGCCCGCATGAACGACATCTCCTATTCCCAGTTCATGCACGGCCTGAAGCTCGCCGGCATCGAGCTCGACCGCAAGGTCCTCGCTCAGATGGCTTA